>Ga0131853_10000036_pt1 | contig 177944 bp, 176 predicted proteins | sample TergutLab28metaG_FD_92764 | JGI IMG/M metagenome (GOLD analysis project Ga0131853, IMG submission 92764) | Labiotermes labralis P1 segment gut microbial communities from Petit-Saut dam, French Guiana - Lab288 P1 (version 2) (version 2) | ecosystem: Host-associated > Arthropoda: Insects >... | reverse complement strand
TTTCCCATTTCTTTACTCCTTTCTTACAAATACCCTCTCTATTATAACATTGCACTAAATAGTTGTAAATCTATTTATTATTGCATATTTTCAATATATTGGCCTTCTTACCGGAATTTATTTGATAATTAGAAGATTTATCTTATTTTACTGATTGCTGTTCATAAGAATAAATTATAGGAAGCAATTTATCGTGCTGGATAATTTCATCAAATCTTTCCAGGGTTGAGTTTGATTCTAAAATAACGAATTTTGCCTTATTTTCACTTAAAAAATATTTTTGAAAATTATGCCAAATAAGGTCGCGGTCGGATACGCTCATTCTATCTTCTAGGATTTCAAAATCTTTAAAAGGAGGCAGAAAAACATGATGCACATTCTGCAGAATTTCTTGCGATTTACTTTGCATATCTGCTAATACATCAGCATATTTAGGCATTTCATTGGGGTGCTTTTTTAAGAAATAATCGGTATAAACAAAAGTATCTACACAAGACCTATCGGTAATTACTAAACGGTTGTCGTTATTGCGATTTAAGTAATATTTAAGAATTTCATAGCCTAAATAAAACGCCTTTTGCTGCGAAAACATAACTTCATCAAAATCGTGCGCTTTACCGTTAAGGGCAAAACCAATGTTAAATAAACCGCTGTTTATTTCTTTAAAAAATTTAATTTTTGTAGAATCTACCTCAAACTTATCAACTATTAAGTTAATTAAAGAAGTTTTACCTACACCATGAGAACCACTGATAGAAATTATTTTACACACTGAAACACACCAAATGAATTATAGCTATATAGTATAATGATTTAGCATCTATTTCAACTGATAGATTTTTATTATGGTTTTTCCCATGATTTTGGCTTGATTCAACTTAAGATTATTTATTTTTAGATCTTTAGAAGACTCTACCACAAAAATGCAATCTTCTTGTAGAATCTTACATTGCAATAATAAATTCAGCGAATCTTCTACAAGAGTAGATTCGTATGGGGGATCTAAAAATACTAGGGAAATTTTTTTTATGAGCTGTTCTTCTTGGAAAATAGCAATTTTAGATAAATTTATATGCAGCGAATCGCCGGTAATAAACTCTGCAAAGCCATCAAAATTCATAGAATTTACAAATTTTTTAATGCCGATAATTGCCTGAGGATTTTTATCTGCAAAAATTACTCCTGCTGAACCGCGCGACAGGCATTCTATGCCTAAACTTCCAGAACCCGCAAATAAATCTAACACTATACCCTTAAGATTATTGGCATACGAGTGCTGCAGAATATTAAACATGGTTTCTTTAACCCTATCGGTTGTTGGTCTTATAGCTGGATTATTATCTAAGGGAATTTTTTTTCCCCGATATTTTCCGGAAATTATCCTGCCATTTCTTGCATTCATGTTAATTAATACCTAATTTATGAAAGTCTTCTTTCGGCAATATTCTGCTAAGTGAAGATAATCCTACCTCAACTAAATCTCCTTCATTAAGTCCGTCTATAGTAAAACTGGCAAAAGATGTTCTAATAAGCCGGTTGACCTGCAATCCTAAATATTCGCAAATAATGCGAATCTCACGATTCTTGCCTTCTTTAAGCACAAACTCCAGCCAAATATTATCACCCTTCCTTCTTAAAATATTCGCTATAATCGGCTGATAGTAAATGCCGTCTATACTAATACCCAGCGCCAATTCATCTAACTGTTTTTGAGTAATTTTTCCATAAACCCTAACTTTATAGGTTCGTTTCAAACCTAATTTTGGAGCAGAAAGAAGATTCGCCAATTCGCCATTATTGGTTAAAAGCAGCAGCCCTTCGGATGTTAAATCTAGCCGACCTACATAAATCAATCTTGGCAGCTCTGCCGGCAAATAATCAAAAATAGTTTCCCTGCCTTTTTCATCTTTATGCGAGCATACCAACCCATTAGGTTTATAGTATAAAAAAAGCCGTGTTTGATTAGAAGCAGCCAAAGGAACATCGTCAATAGTAATTTTATCGTTTACACTTACTAAGGTTGCAGGAGTTTCTATAAGAATGCCGTTGACCTTAACCTTTTTAGCGGCAATTAGCTTTTCGGCATCACGGCGAGAGCAGTATCCTAAGTGGGCGATTCTTTTTGCGATTCTTTCTTGGCTTTCTTTATTAAATTCATTTATATTTTTATTAGACATGAGTTTCCTCTACTTAATAAATTTTGCATAGCTTGAGATTTATACTAGAATATTTTGCTCGTGGTATATAACTAAAACATGATAGCAAAATTTTCGCAGTGGAAAACCAGATATGCAAAATATTTAACCTAAGAATAATAACCTTTTTTTATACGATATGAAACTGTTTAATAACAAATATATGGAATTAGCAATATTAGAGGCGGAAAAATGTTTAAAAGAGACGCTTTATAATCAAATTCCGCATGAAGTTCCTGTAGGATGCGTAATTGTTAATAATTTAACTGGCGAAATTTTAGCTATTACAAGAAATCAAATGATAAGCCTTTGCGACCCTACTGCCCACGCAGAAATTTTAGCTATCCGTGAAGCCTGTAAAAAAATTAATAATTATCGGCTGGATAATACATCTATATTTATAACATTAGAACCTTGTGATATGTGCATAGAGGCTATTCGGCTGGCAAGAATAGAGAATGTTTATTTTGGAGCTTATTCTAATAAGACTGGAACATCTCATAATATTAATGCTATCGGCGGCTTTTATGAAAAAGAGTGCCGAGAGATTCTTAATATTTTTTTTCAAAAAAAGCGAGATAAATAATAATTGCCAGTAATTATTAATGCTAACTATCGGTAAGCTGTTTTATAAAACTATCTAATGTTTCATGTGAAACATTTCCTGCAGCTTAGTTATATATCTTAAAACTGCAGGACGGCTTTTAATATTCCAATAGAATTACCCTGCAGCTTCTATTAATTCAAATTCTTCTATATATTCATCAAACTCATAAATTGGCAATCCCATTTCTTTTGCCATTTTATACACAGACTTAAATATACTTGAACGATTCCAGCCACGCAGCAAAAATAAAGCATCACTTGCTAATACTGCATCCATACATCTTCTTATAAGTCTTTCTTGATTCTCTTTACTAATAGGAACACCTAAATCAAGCGGGCTAGTTGCTTTCCAACTACTATTATAATTTTGCAGAACTTCTTCAGCTTTAGCAAAATCTTCCACTGCATTAATGTTTCCAATAATGGGACCACAAACAAAAACTTTATAACTTGCCATTTTTTATTCCTTAATAAATGTATAAATTAATAAAATTATTAATGTTTCACATGAAACATTTTTTAAAAATTAAAGATGAGCCTTTAATAATTCCTTTAATTCTTCTAAGTTAGAATACTTAATTTTAATTTCGCCGGAATTGCTATCCTTAGGATTCAGCTTAATGCTAATGCCGCCAAACTGCCGTAGAACTTTATTTTGCCATTCAATTAATTCTGCGCTTAGCTTGGCAAATTTTTCTTTTTCTTGCTCGAACTTTACACTATTATCTTTGACCATTTTTTCTACTTTGCGAACATTAAGATTATGTTCTACAATATTTTGCGCCATTTCACTAGGATTTTCTGTATTTACCAGCATTTTAGCATGACCGGCAGAAATTTTACCCTCTTTTATTAATTGTAAAATATCTTGCGGCAAATTTAAGATTCTTAAAAAGTTAGTAATATAGCTTCTTGATTTTCCTATGGCTTTAGCAACATCTTCATGGGTATAATGAAATTCATCACAAAGATTCTTATAGGCAGTTGCCTCTTCCAGCACATCTAAATCTTTGCGGTGAAGATTCTCAATTAAGCCAATCTCCATTACCTCTTTATCATTAGCATCTAAAACTATTGCGGAAATTTGAGTTAATCCTGCTAGCCTGCTAGCGCGGCATCTCCTTTCTCCAGCGATAATTTCATATTTACTTTCATTAACTTTTCTTAGAAGAATCGGCTGAATCACCCCTTTTTCTTTAATAGAATCAGCAAGCGTCTGTAAATCTTCCTGGTTGAAAGTTTTTCTTGCCTGATAAGGTGAAGGAACGCATTTATCTAAATCTATTTTAACTACATGAAATTCAGCCGGAATATTTATTTCACGAGGATTCGCATCGCCTAGCAAAGCAGAAATTCCCTTGCCTAAAGATGGTGCTTTTTTAATTTTAGCACTTAATGAATTTATATCAAACTCTTCTGCAACTGGAGATGTGTTTGTTTTTAAATGATTTTTTAGCTGTGCCATTTCTTGCAGTTCTTTTTGTCTTTTTTCCCAAATATCATCATTGTTATTTGTCATCTTTACACCTTTTGTTTTTCTTGTAATATTACCTCAGACGCTAAATCTATGTATGCTCTTGAACCTACACAATTGGGATCATAAACTAAAACCGGGTAGCCATGCGAAGGAGCTTCAGATACCTTGACATTTCTTGGAATTACCGTAGTATAAACCAGTTTACCGTAGTATTTTCTAACATCGTCATTAATCATTTTAGATAGATTATTTCTTGAATCATACATGGTTAAAACAATCCCGCGAATCTTTAAATTAGGATTTATAGCAACATTGATAGTATCAATAGTTTTAACCAAATGGCTTAATCCTTCTAAGGCAAAATACTCACATTGCAAAGGGATCAGCACCTCCTGCGCGGCTGCCAAAGCGTTGACAGTTAGCAAACCTAAAGATGGCGGACAATCTATTAGAATATAATCAAACTTTTGCTCGGCATCTTTAAGGACATTTTTTAAAAAGAATTCTTTTTTTTCGACATTAGCTAATTCTACTTCGGCACCAGATAAATCCATAGTTGCCGGAATTATGCTTAAATTGGGGATTGGCGTGCTAATAGCTACTTTCTCTAAATTTTCTTGTCCTAAAATAAAATGATAGCTTGTTAAATTAAAAGAATCTCTATAGATTCCTAAGCCGCTGGTAGAATTGCTCTGTGGATCTAAATCTACAATTAAAACCTTTCTTTTCATAGCACACAAGGCTGTTGCAAGATTCATAGTAGTAGTAGTTTTACCAACCCCGCCCTTTTGATTAACAATGGCGATAATTTTTGAGTTCGTTTGCTCTGTCATAATATCTCTTATAGGTTAAATTGTTTCATGTGAAACATTGAATTATCTCTATAGAAATATATATAACTAATTTAATAATTAATCAATCAGTTATTTTTAATTTTATAATTTTTGGAGAAATGTTTCATGTGAAACATTGTTTCTTTCAGCCTAAATTAAGAGATAAACTAATGATTAATTCAAAATATTTTCAATAATAATAATTCTGCCTTCATTATTAATAAGGCTGGGCTTAACAGAAATTTTTAAATTAGATTCTTGGTTTTTAACTTTTAAATCTGTAATTTCTTGCATGTAGCTTTTACCCTTAAGAAAAACACCAATGCTATTGTGCTTTCCAAGCAGCTTAGCAGAATCTATTAAACTATCTAATTTAGTTAATCCTCTTGAGGTTATAATATCTGCCTTAATGTTTTGGGTGGTAAAATCCTTGATTCTCTTATTAATAATAATTACATTATCTAGTTCTAACACTCTAACTACCTCTGCTAAAAATGATGTTTTTTTAGAATTAGATTCTATAAGATAATATTTATTTTTAATATCTGCAATGGCTAAAACTAAACCCGGAAAACCTGCTCCGCTGCCTAAATCAAAGATACTAAGCGGCTTGTTTTGCCAATTATACGATTCTTCTATTAATTTAATTTCTTTTATCAACTGCAGAGAATCCAAAAAATGCCTCTGCCATGCCTCTGCAATAGTGTCATTTGATATTAAATTAAGCGACTTCTGCCAAAATAGTAATATCTCTAAATATTTTTCTAACTTTTTATGGGTAGAATCATCCACATCTAAATTAAGAACATCTATATACATTAAAACTTTCCTTGTTGCTGCAACTGACAGAATGACACCCCTGCATTGTTGTGTAGAATGTTTCATGTGAAACATTTAACTTTGAATTGTCAGAAAAATGCAATCATAAAATTGTAGCATTCTACAAATGGATACCTGTTTTTGCAGGTATGACAGTTAATTTTTCTGCTTTTTAATATATGCTAACAGGGCGATGGCAGAAGATGGGGTTGCACCGCGAACTCTTAAGGCAGCACCGATGGTAGCAGGTTTTATGCGATTGAATTTTTCTACAAGTTCTCCAGAAAGTCCATCAACGGCAGAATAATCAATATCTTCTGGAATAGTTAAATTTTCTTCTTTTTTAAACTGCAATATTTCTTCTTCTTGTTTTTTTAGGTAATGATAGTATTTACAGTCAGTATTGATAATTTCCATAATATCTTTAGGAATATCTTGCAACTCCGCCCATATATTTGCTAAATGTTTAAAATCAACAGTATTAAATGATAAAATCTCTAGGGCATTGCGTTTAATACCATCTTGATTCATATGAATGCCTGCTTTAATCAAATTATTCGGGCTTGCCACAAGCCCAGCCATTATTTCTTTATATTTATTAATTAAATCCATTTTAGCTTGAAATTTATTATAACGATATGGACTGACACAACCTATATCAAAGCCTTTAGCAGTTAATCTTCTATCGGCATTATCTGCCCGCAGCAGCATACGATATTCAGCTCTACTGCTAAACATGCGATAAGGCTCACTGACTCCTTGATGAATTAAATCATCTATCATTACACCAATATAAGATTCCTCTCTACCTAACACAAATTTTTTCAGCATGCCATCGGCGTTTTTAACTTCTAAAGCCTTTAGGGCTGCATTTACACCTGCTACTAAACCCTGCCCTGCTGCTTCTTCATATCCTGTTGTGCCGTTAATTTGCCCCGCTAAAAACAATCCACCCACTCTATGAGTTTCTAAGGTATTAAATAATTCTTGCGGATTAACATAGTCGTATTCTATAGCATAGCCAAAACGCAGAATTTCTACATTTTCTAAGCCTTTCATAGATCTAATAAATGCAGTCTGCACATCGCTTGGCAAAGATGTTGATATGCCGTTAGGATACACGGTATCATCATCTAGCCCTTCGGGTTCTAAAAATATTTGATGAGATAACTTATCGGCAAAGCGCACTACTTTATCTTCAATTGAAGGGCAATAACGAGGTCCTACTCCTGTGATATTTCCGCTATACATGGCAGATTTTTTAATGTTATCACGAATAATTTGATGGGTTTTTTCATTAGTTTCGGTAATATAGCAAGAAATTTGCGGAACTTCTATTTTATTGTTTAAAAATGAAAAAGGCTTAGGCTCAATATCGGCATCTTGCTTTTGTAAAACACTCCAATTGATAGTTTTGCCATTTAAACGGGCAGGAGTTCCTGTTTTTAACCGCGCAACTTCAAACCCGACATTCCTTAAAAATTTAGACAAACCTAAAGATGGTTCTGCACCGTATCTGCCGCCGCCATAGTTGGTAGTGCCGATATGAATAACACCATCTAAGAAAGTTCCGGTAGTAAGCACTACAGATTTCGCAGAAATTTTTTCACCGTTAACTAAAACAACCGCTGCAACTGCACCATTATTAAGAATAATATCTTTTACGCTTCCTGCAAGGATATCCAAATTTGGATAATTCTGCAATGTTTCATGTGAAACATTTTTATAAAGTTTTCTATCTGCCTGTGAGCGAGGACCTTGAACCGCTGCACCTTTAGAAGCATTAAGCACACGGAATTGAATGCCGGATTTATCTATAATTTTACCCATTAAGCCGTCAAGAGCATCAATTTCACGCACAATATGCCCTTTGCCTAATCCGCCAATTGCTGGATTACAAGACATTTGCCCTATATCATCTAGGGATAGGGTAATAAGAAGAGTTTTAGCGCCTATGCGGGCTGCTGCACTGCTAGCCTCCACGCCGGCATGTCCGCCACCAACCACAATAACATCATAAAGAGCAGGCATTTAGCGGCTCGAATATCTTTTATTTTTAGACTTAAGAGGTGCTCTATACTTTGAAGGCTTTGCCGATTGAGATGAAGGTCTAAAAAAGTAATCTACCTTAGCATTAAAAGCGTAATTCTTTAAGCCAAGATAAGTTAGAACAACAACTATTATTAAACAGATAAATGATGATGTTTTTAAATTAATTCCTAAAAATCCGCTTAAAAAAGATACAAACAAGGCATTAATAAAAAAAGCTCCTAGAAAAACTGCAACCGTTTTAAGATACTCTGGCAACGGCGAGGTTTTTGTATTAAAAACAAACAGCCTCATAGTGCAATAAGAAAAACTGGTTATAATAAGAAAATTAAAAATTACAGCGAAATAATAATAATTTCTAAAATACATTCCAAAAAACAAACTTACATAAAATAAGTAAGCTAGTAAAGAGTTAATTAGGGTAATAAGAGTATATCTTATTAGCAGTGGGATTTTAAAATATGTGTTAATGAAGTTATTCATTGTATCCTCTAGTTTTGGCTATAAGGGTATATTATACTATTAATTAGATATAAATAAAAATTTATTTTACCTATTGATTATCTACTCAAATTTTTCATGAATTATATAAAGGGGTCTAGCTTTAGTTTCAGTATATATTCTGGCTATTATTGCCTATCATTTGTGATTGCTTTTCCTAAGATTCTGCTAGTGCTTTTAGTAAACACACATAATCGTATTAAACTATATGTTATGCAATATAGACATTTAGAAAAGCAAATGGTAGAATAAAGTAAAAATTAGTATAAGAGCAATTATCATGATATATTTATTTGATGTGGATGGAACTTTAACACCTCCAAGACAGCCAATGAGAGATTCTTTCGCCGAAAAATTCTCTATTTTCTTACAGAATAATATATGCTACGTAGTTTCTGGATCTGACATAAAAAAACTTAAAGAACAGCTGCCGCAGAACATTTTAGAGGGGTTTAAGGGGACTTTCTGCTCTATGGGTAATGAATTTTTTATTGGAGAAAACTGCATCTATTCTAACATCATAGAACTAGATAATAATCTTTTAGCTGATTTAGAGAATTTTAGAAGCATTACTAAATATCCTCATAAACTGTTTCCAAATTATATAGAAAAAAGGGTAGGAATGGTTAATTTCTCAGCGTTAGGCAGAGATTGCTCGGCAGAGGATAGAGATAAATATTATGAATGGGATTTAGCAAATAAAGAAAGAGAAAGCATTAAAGATTATTTAAGCAATAAATACCCAGCATATGATATATCAGTAGGCGGGCAGATTAGCATAGACATAACTCTTAAAGGTAAGGGGAAAGAACAGGCGGTCAAATACCTGCGAGATAACTATTATCCAAAAGAAAAAATTGTGTTCTGCGGCGATAAAATAAATGAAGGCGGCAATGATTATTTTATTGCCAAATACTGCCTAGAAAACGATACTAATGCTATAGTGATAGAAGTCAAAACGCCAGAACAGCTTTTAGAGGATTTGTATAAAAAATAAAATTCTTAAGAATTTTATTTTTCTTTGTTTTCTAATAAACTTTTAATAAACTCTGACTCTAAATCCATGTGATGCCATGATATAGGACGATTAGATGCGTTTTTTTCAAAATAGTTTGGTTTAAATAATTTTTTTGGATCTTGAAACCCATATAAAGAGGGTTTAAATCCTAATTTAATTAAGAGATATGATAAATATGTTCCGGTTGTTGTCCAATGCTGAATTTGCTTTAAAACTTCATTATGAAAACTAATAGGGTAAAAAATAATTTTAGTATTAGATTCCGTTAAATACTTATAAATATTATGAATTTTTTCATCTGATAATTGATATGTATTATGTATAAAAATTAAAACAGCATCATAGTCTTTTATTTCTCTATCCTTTGTCTCCCAATCTCCATTGTATGCCCATATACTAGTTTTAGTGCCAGTAAATTCCTCATAACCTTTTATTTGATAATTATTGAAGCGAATAACTACATCATGAGAATCTATTTCTTTTCCTGTCTTATTATCAAAAATGTCCCTAGAATTTCCTACTATAGCAATACTTTTATCATGTAAAATCCCTTTTATTATATTGCTGTTATTATCTTTATTTATTGCATGCATAATACTTGCAGATTGCTGAATTAGTTCAGTGGAATACCCATTTTGCAAAGCAAAATCAGCAAAAGGAAGATAATTATGAACTTTTTCAATTCCATAAACCTCTATGAATTTATTTAGGAATTCTTTAGCTTCTTGTTCTCTACCAGATACTTTTAAAGATAGTATATAAAATTTCCATGTATCAGAAAAATCATTATTATAACAGTCTGGACATTCTTTAAATTTGTCTCCTATATTAATTATTTCTTGGGCATCATATAACATCATATACATAAAATTAATAGCTTGATTATACTTGTAAGCTGTATTTTCTAAACCTAAAGCTGTTGCAAAAAGAAGAATAGACTTTATATTATCAAGGTTAGAGTTTACAAAGGTTTTAGAAAAATTACATTGCCAAAGAGTGTTAGCATAATCGTTTAAAATATTTCGTATAAAATTATGCAAAATTGATAAATTAATACTCTCATCTTTCTTTAACTCCTCTCTAAGAGAGAGTATTTTAAGATTCAAATTTAGAAGATCTTTAACATGTAAACTCTTGGATCCTTCTTTAGATGAAAGATTAAAATTAATTAGATTAGGCAAATTATGGATAGAATTTTGTGTTTCTAAAATAGATTTATTATAAATTTTTTTAAATTTTATAGATCGCAACCTTAAATTAAACAATAAAATTATGGCAATAATCAATAAAACCACTATTAAAAATTCAATATAAAACATTTTTTCTCTATTTGTTAATAAAATTATTATTCTAATATGTATTTAGAATACACAATAATAAAACTTACATACACTAAATTATTTATAATTTTTATCCTTTAATCCTAGATGTATTGTTTTGGCTTGCGGAATATTGCCATTATAATACCTATCACAGACCTCTATAATACTATGGCTATCTGCAATAACATACTTGGTATGCTTCATTGCTTCAATATCAAATCGACTAAAAAAAGAATCCTTATCAAAACTGCCATCTTTTTTAAAACCAAAAGGTGTTGCTAAAATAGAAACTACCCTAAATTTAGAATCTCTTAATGCAAAAAAATGTGGAGATGTAGGAGCAAAAGCACAAACTATATCTATCTTTTGTTTTTTATTAAGATGAAGTAATTTTTTATACAAAGGAAATATCATATTTATATAATTATAATCTAATACTTGCTTCAATTCATCGTTAACATCAGAAAATAAATTATCTACAAAATCTTTGGATAAATGTTCGGAACTTACTTTATGTAAAATAATCTTATTTTTAATAATAGATTCATTGCTTCCTATTCCTTTTGGATCTTTAGAGTAAGAAAAAGCAGGAGTTATTATTTGAACCTTCGCATATTTTGCTAATTCTTCTGCAATTGTTGTTATAGTATTTGTAAAACCACTTGTAACTTCATAATCTCTTACAATAAATACTATATTTTTCTTTCTTTTAAAAAAATTAAAAACAAACATTCTAAGCCTATTTAATTATCTTTAATAATAGAATTGTAATACTCAAGAAGATTATTAGCCATAATTTCTGCAGTAAATTTTTCTTCATATCTTTTTCTGCCCGCTTTTCCCATTTGCTTTCTTAATTCAGGATTTTCTATTAATTTTATTATTGCTGCTTTTAAACTTTCCGTGTTTTCTGGCTCAAATAATATTCCAGTTATACCATTTTCTACCACTTCTGGTATTGCACTTACATTTGTTCCTATGGTTGGTTTTGCAAACATCATAGCTTCTACATATACCAAACCAAAAGATTCAAAGCGTGATGGCGCTACGAATATATCACAATTTTTATAGTAAGGTATTATATCATCTACTCTGCCTTCAAATATTACCTTGCCTTCACTTACTAAATTGCTATGTTCTTCTAAAAATGTTTCTTTGTAAGGTTTGTGGTTATTGGAAGATACTACTAAAGTGTTGTTTCCCGCTAACCTAAATACTACATTCCCATAATCTTTGCATATCTCTGGAATTACTGCTAATAGCAAATCTATTCCTTTCCTTTCCTCAAATCTTCCTAGAAATAATATTTCTATTTTGTCTTTTTCTTTATTATTTAGTTGTGGATAATTTTCATCTAAGGTCAAATCTGGCAAACCTAATAGAATTACTTTTGAATCTGGCATATAAGGACAAAGCTCTCTGGTTAGTGATAAAATATAATTGCTATCGCCTAAAATATTTTCACACTTCTCAACACAGTATTTTTCTACTTGTAAGAATAATCTAAAATAAATAGGGTGATCTGTAAATGTATGAATAGCAGAAGTTATAAGAGTCATAGAGCAATTAAATTTTTCATCATTTAAAACATATAAAGGTATTGCACTAGAAAGAAAACCATGGACTATAGAAATATTATGCTTTTCTTGAATTTTACATAATTCTTCATAAAGAGTATATAACCTGCTTAAATACCAGATATTTCTATCCTCCATATCCATATCTATATCATAGGGAGTATGTTGTCTTAAAAAATCCCAATCATATCTTCTTGTTTTTACTCTATGCACCCATATATTTTCTTGAAATTCAATACTAGGATGTTCATATTTTTCTTCATCACAAGTAATTACATGAACATTATGTCCTTTTTTTACTAATTCTCGTGCTGAAGTATAAACTAAAGATGCTGTTCCTCCAGTAATCGGCAGGTATTCATGAGTAATAAATACAATTGTTTTCTTTTTGCTAAAATCTTCATTAAAGAAATTAGGGAATTTTTTAAACTCTGACTTATATTTTTGCAGAGTTTCTTCGTTAATTAATAAACGATAACCTCGTTTAATACTTTCTTCCCCTAATTTAATTCCTTCTTCAATAGTTTTTAAAGAGTTTTGATATTCCATCTTGTTAAGATTATGATTATAGTAATGATGCAATAAAACTTGCTTAATATTATCAATACTAATATTTATTTTTTGCTCAATAAGACTATATGTAGTAATTCCTTTATATTGATTACAGTAGTAAATTATATTTTTTACTATACTTTTATAATCTAAAGCTATTTTTCTATCATCCCTAATATTAGATGATGCAAATTTGTGGTAAACATCAGCTCCTTCTGCATAATTTATATAATATCCTGCATCTACAATCCTAGAACACAAATCAGTTTCATCTAAAAAATAATCATATTGCTCGTCAAATCCTCCTATCTTCAACAGTATATCTTTTCGAAAAATATTATTAACACCCATAACTGCAATAAAAGATGAAGCACTAGGTATAGCTACAGGTGAATTATTTTTATAATCTAAAAAACTATTTCCAAATCTATCAGAACAAATTCTGCGAGCTTGGTAAGCTATACCAGTAATATCAAACACATCACCACCACCACCAGCAACCTCTGGAGTATTAAACGATTTAAGAAGTTTATTAAGCCATTTTCTATCAGGAATTGCATCATCATCTATGAAAGCCACATAATCGCCGGCAGCCATGGCTATGCCAATATTTCTTGATATACTGAGATTGCGCTTAGATGTTCTGCCTATTTTAATATCACTTTCATACTTTAATAGAATTTCTTCGGTATTATCAGTACTTGGTCCATTAACCACAATAACTTCAAAATCAGGATATTCTAAATAATACAATGATGATAAAGTTTCTTCTAACACTAAAGCTCTATTATATGTGTTTATTACTACTGATATTTTTGGTTTTTGCATAATATCTATTTCATTTAGTTAAATTTTGTTTTAATATATCTACAAGTTTACTTGCAGATTTTTCCCAAGAAAACCTTTTGATATTTTCTTTACCTTTTACTATCAGTTGATTTCTTAAGTCGGCATTATTTTCTAGGTCGATAAAGACCTGCTGAAATTCATCCTCATTCTCTCTATCTATATAATAAGCAGCATCACCACATACTTCTGGTATAGAAGAGCTTCTTGTAGTAATTACAGGACAGTCTAAATGCATAGCCTCTAATGGAGGCAACCCAAATCCTTCATATAATGAGGGATATAATAAGGCTACCGCATTAGAAAATAAATTAGCTAATTCTTCATCGCTAATATAACCTGTCTCACAAACCCAACCTTTATTTTTACCATAATTAATAAGAAAATCTGTCCGCTGATTTAAAGAGTGATAAGTGCCAGTTAAAACTAGATTAGCTACAATTTTTTCTCTGAGTTTTAATTGTAGAAAATTATCTAAAATATGAGAAACTCCTTTTCTATAATCATAGCCACCATTGTATAAAAAGAAAGGAAAAGAATACGGATTATATCCTAATATAGTTGGTTTCTCTAGCATATGAGAAAAAGGTATGGTATAAATATTTTTTCGCTTCATATCTAAGTGGTGTATTAAATCATGTTTAGTATATTCTGAACTTACTAAAATAATATCTGTATTATCAATAATTGCTTGAATAAAATTTTTGTAATTTATATTAGCAACAGTAGGTGATGGTGATAATCTATCTCCATCATCAGAAATAAGCATAGGAATTATATCGTGGATAAAGGTAATTAGTTTAGTATTAGGGCAAGATTTTTTATAAGCAATAATACCACTAGGATGCCAATGACCCCAAGGGCAAATTAAATAATCTAGCGCATATTTTGCTACATGGTTTGGAGCAGGAGAAATTGTTAAATAATTATCAGCAAACTTATTAATTAAAGGCTTATTACTTAGCAAATTAAGCTCTAAATCTGGAAATAACCTATTAATATTAGAAAATAAAAAACTTGTAGCTCGTGCTATTCCCCTGCCATCATACGATAAAATATCTCCCAGCACTCCAATCTTCATAACTATACCAACTAAATGTCTTTATTTATATTGCTCAATTTGTTCTCTAATCTTTTGATATCCCTTAAACCACTAGCTACGGCTTTAACCAGCAACTCAACCTCTAAGAGAGTATTTGTATTGTTTGTGCTAACTTCATTCTTTATTTCATTAATATTGTTGGCAGGCTCGCATATTTGATTTTGATTATCCATAGAATGATCACATCTATTATAAACAGTCAGTTCAAGTATTTTAATTACTTTTCTCTTGTTATCTATATATTTAATCTTTTTAAAAATAGGCATCCATAAAAACATAAATCTTGTTTTTATAATATTGCAGTTTATATCTTTTTTAATACCAATAATCATTTTATATCACCATATTAGTTTAATTAGAAATCTGTTTAATATTTTGTGTTTCATTTATATCAATATTTAGACAAATATCTTTAAGATTAATAATAATTTTATTTTTTAATCCTACAACAGCAGTTAGGCTTTCCGGAGAATAAATATAGCAGTTGACACAATCAATCGCTTTAACATTGCCTATTATTGTATTGCCGTTATTATCTTTTTGTGAAAGATCGTAAACGGACTTCCATGACCCCACATCATTCCAACTAATGCCTACAATAGGAATAACATTAGACAAGGAAGAAACCTCCAATAAAGCATAATCTATAGATATATTTGCTACATCTTCAAAATACTTAGGATTTATCCAAAAAGTATTTTCTTTAAGCGAAGAAATTTTATAAGAAGACTGACACAAACTAACAAGATTTTTATTTTTATTATCCAGCTCTTTTAAAAATAAAGATGGTTTAAACATAACAATTCCTGAATTCCACAAACACCCGCTTTCCATGTATTCAATAGCTTTTTCTTTAGTTGGTTTTTCAAAAAAATACTCAATCTGTTTAATTACCGTATTGCTGCTATCAAACTTAGGTTTCATATAACCAAAACCCTCTTCTGGATAGGCTGGTTCAATGCCGAATAGTATAAAATTATCGTTATTTTCTATATGATTTTTCGCTGCATAAACTGCATCAATAAAAATACCATTGTTATTTATATAAGAATCCGCAGGAACTGCAATCACTAAGTCATTAGGTCTGTGATTTTTTACAAACATGGCTGCCATTGTTAAGGCTGGTGCGGTATTTTTAGCAAAAGGTTCGGCAATAATTGAATAATTTGAAACTCCAATTTCCTTAAGTTGCTCTTCTAAAATCTCAATATAAATAGCATTGGTTAAAAATATAGGGCTAGAAAAATGTTCTTTACACCAAAAACGCAGAACCGTCCGTTGCAATAAACTTTCGCTGCTATTAAAAAACTTTAAAAACTGCTTCGGCTTTTTTAGGGTTGATAACGGCCATAGCCTGCTGCCAACCCCTCCGCACATAATTACTGGGGATATTTTCATTGCTTACTGCTTTTTTTGATATATGGCAATGTCATTTTCCATCATCATTTTTACTAAAGATGGGAAATCAACTTTTCTTTTCCAGCCTAATTGAGTTTCAGCTTTTTTAGAATCACCAATTAAAAGCTCAACCTCAGCTGGTCTATAAAACTTAGGATTCACCTGCACTAAGGTTTTTCCTGTCTTTTTATCTATGGCTTTTTCGGTTTCGTTTTCACCGCTCCATTCTAAATCAAAACCGCAAATGCTAGCTGCTAAATTAACAAACTCAATAATTTCATAGGTTTCTCCAGTAGATACCACATAATCATCTGCTTTTTCTTGCTGCAGCATTAGCCACATGGCTTCTACATAATCTCCGGCAAAACCCCAATCTCTTTTACTATGCAAATTACCTAATTCTAAAGGCTTATCGGTTATTTTGCAGAAAATTTTCGCTAAATGGTCGGTAATTTTTCTAGTAACAAATTCTTTGCCGCGCATAGGGCTTTCATGATTAAACAGAATTCCAGAATTAGCATGCAGATTATAAGATTCTCTATAATTTATAGTCAGCCAATGAGCGTATAACTTTGCTACACCATAAGGACTTCTAGGATAAAACGGAGTTTTTTCTGATTGCGGAACACTTTGCACTAATCCAAACATTTCTGAAGTCGAGGCTTGATAAAATTTAGTGTGCGGCGAATAGCTTCTAATTGCCTCAAGAATATAGGCTGGACCTATGGCATCTACTTGAGTTGTGTAGATAGGCTGTTCAAAAGAGGTGCCAACAAAACTTTGCGCAGCTAAATTATAGAATTCATCAGGCTGATATTTTTGGAGAACTCTGCAGATATTGGTAAATTCAAGCAGTTCAAATTCAAGCAGCTCAACTTGATCGTAAATACCATGGGCATGAAGTTTATTGAAACTTGCTTCCGAGCCCCGTCTGTATGCTCCATAAACCTTATAGCCTTTTTCCAACAGTAATTTTGCTAAATAACCACCATCTTGACCGGTAATACCTGTAATAATTGCAGATTTTTTTGCCATAGAATCGCTCTCTTATAAATTAACTATTTATGTATAATAAAACATATGTCTATAAATATCAATAGCGCTTAAATATTTGATGTAAAGTTTGTAATATTTTGTATAATAGTTCTTATAAATTAGTAGGAATCAAAGATGAAAAATCTTTTTATACAATGAAATTATATAATACTTTACTCATAATTTTAGGTTTAGTTATACCAGTAGTTATTTCGTATTTAGCTTTTGCACAAGTAACTATTTTACATGGAGATCAAGCTGCTCATTATGTTTTAGCAACAGCCATGTGGAATGAAAATAGCATGATTCCCCATCTTTTTAATTATGGCAATCAATTAATTTTAATAAGAAATAATATATTTATAGCCTTGGCTCTTGGTTTAGGATTTAGCGGATATGAGGCTTATTTCGTTGGTGCTACTGTTGCCCTTGTATTTTGGTTTTTTGTTATTTATATGTCTTTATACTCAGTAAATAAATCATTACGAAATAGTTTGTTAGTTGTGTCAACCGTATTCTTGCTTTTATTATTAAATGGTGCTTCTAGGGACTATATAATTACCCAGCAATCGCATTTAGCTAATGTAGCTTTAGCTTTTGTATTTATCAGCCAATTTTATAAGTTTATAACAGAAAGACAGAAAATAAGTTTTATTTTAAGTATATTAACAATATGTTTAATAGCTTTAGAAGAGCCAGCAAGAGCCTATTTGATACTTGCTCCTTTTTTATTAGGTATAACTTTAATATTTGGACTGCGTAAAATTTACAAGCCTGTTTTATTAGGCATGCCTTTTATTATAGCTGCAATAATAATCAACAAAGTTATTGATCACAATATAAGCAGAGCATATAAAATTTGGTATTCACATTTCAATAAGGGATATAATAAAAAATTATTCGCATTATTTAGAGTCTACAAAAAGTAGCTTTTTTATGAATAGTAAATTTAACTTAGATGCTTTTTCTAATTTAATTACCCTATTGTCATGGGCTTTTTATTTTGGAATGCTAGTTATTACAATAGCTTATTTAATAAAATTGTTTAAGAATTATTTTAGAATTAATTTAATTAATACAAAAAATAACGCTTTATGTTTCACTGATTATCTACTTTATTTATCTATTATTGGTTTATTATCTAATCTTTTTGTTCTTATTTTAACTAACACTAATGAAGGGGGAACCTTTAGAACTTGGCTATGGGCAGTATTTCTACTATATATTGCTTTTATGAGTTTTATAGTTTCTAAAATAAAAATTAAGAAAGTTTATATGGTATCATTTGCTGTATTTAATGCACTTATTTTTAGTTTTTCAATATATAAAGCATATAATTTTTCTGAAAGCCAAAACAGAAACAAATATTTAGAAGGAAATATTAATCCAATTAAACAATTGATAAAAGAACACAATATAAGAAGAATCTATGGCGGCAATTTTTGGGAAGTAATGCCTTTAAATGTTTATGCTTCACCAATATATGCTTCGTATTTGATAATAGATAATAATAAAATAACAATACAAAAATGGCTGACTCGTCAAGATTCTGCTTGCACTTTACCTAATGAAAATGTTTTATATGTTTTTAATCACAATGAAAAGGCTAGAAACAACAAAGATTTTATAGAAAATGAAAAAACCATACTTAGTATAACCATCTCTAATGGAGCTAAATTAATACTTAGCACTCCAACACAGGACATATACATTGGTAAATCTATAGTTGACCCTAGTGATTGCCCCTATTGATATTCCTCTTCTTAAAAGCAAAGAATTTTAGCACAAGGTAGGTTATGGTTGTGGTAATAACAATGGATATTCCCTGCCCCATATACGCTGATAGTTTATACATATCTATAGTAATAAATAACAATATCGCATTTATGGGATAAATAAATGCATATGATATATAAGTAGATATACCCTCTTTTAGCCAATTGCCTTTAGTTTTAAAGACAAATATTTTAAAGAGGATAAAATTATTAAGTATTCCTATTAAATACGCAAAAAATAATATTATTGCATAATGGATATTTTCTCCCCAATAATAATAAAGAGCCGCAAATACTACATAACCAAATACCGTATTATATCCTCCTACAAGGATAAATCTTATAAATTGCGGTAAAGAAAACCAAATGGTAAAGATTTTTTTAATAAAGGTCATTGTTATTTCTACTCAAATTTTTCCTCTATTATATAAAGGGGTCTAGCTTTAGTTTCAGTATATATTCTGGCTATATATTCAGCAATTATCGCTAAAGATAACAAAATAAGCCCTCCTACAAAATATATAGAAGCTATAAGAGATGTCCATCCTTTTATTATATTATTCTCTAAATATGAAAACAAAATATAGATAAAAATAACTAAACTAAAAATAATAAAAACTGCGGCAAAAAAAGCTATAAACCTTAAAGGAATTGTAGAAAAAGCAAAAATGCCATTAAAGGCTAAGGCTAGCATTTTATGCAGAGTATATTTTGTTTCTCCTTGTTCGCGAGCAAGCCTATCATAATAAACTGTTGATGATTTTAACCCAATTCTTGTTATTATTCCTCTTAAAAAAAGGTTCCTTTCTTTGAATAACTTTAATTTATCAACTGCTAAGTTGCTCATTAAACGATAATCTGCATGATTTGGAATAATATCAACACCTAAGAACTTTAGCAAATTATAGTATAAAACTGCAGTATGCTTTTTAAAAAATGTATCGGTAGTTCTTTTCTTTCTAACTCCAAAAACTATGTGATTGCCTGCACTGTATAAATCTATCATTTCTTCTATTTTTGCCGTATCATCTTGCAGATCGGCATCTATGGATATGTAAACATCGGCTTCACTCTCAAGCAGCCCGCATAATAAAGCTCCTTGATGTCCAAAGTTTTTTGATAAAGCTATGCCTTTAATTTCTTTATGTTTTTTTGCTAAATCTTTTATTATATTTAAGGATTTATCTTTAGAACCATCATTAACAAATACTATGTAAGATTCTGAAGATATTTTATTTTTAGCAATAAGTTTTTTTATAATATCCAATAACTTCCCTGATGATATCTCTAATGCCTCTTCTTCGTTATATACTGGAACTATTATTGCTAATTTATTTGTCATTTATTATTACCTTGCATGTTATAAAATTCTTCTATTCTATTATTATAAAGCTCTTTCCATTGCGGGTAAAACTCATAAAACTCATTTAAAAAATCTTGTATTTCTTGTTTTGTAAATGGTCTGGTTTTTTCATAAATCCAAATTTCTACACCATCTTTTGTAATAAACTTAAAGTCTGTTTTTCTGAATGCTTTGCCAACATTATTTCTATATTGAGTAATTTCTTTAAAGGGAATACTAACAACTTTTTGTTCCTTATTAAATTCACTTTGACCAGTAGATTCCATTATTATATATTTGGTCTTAAAAAAAGCATCTTTAATTAAATCCCTCAGATCTTGAATAGAACCCCATACTGCTCGTGTATCATATGTATGCAAATTATAAAAACTATAGCTCATAAAATAAGTTTGAAGTATACGCCCTCCATGTGTTAATACCATAAAATTCTCGTTATCTGGCACAAAACTATTTATTTTATTTATTAACGATAGTTTTTCATCAAAATTTGGATCAACAATAGGATTCACATTGGAGTTAGAAATAACTTTATTATCAATAAGATATTTTGAAAATTTTGAGTGCCTTATCGTCATGCTAGATAAAAATGCAAAAATATTAACAATTAATACTACAGCTAAAAATAATGCTTTTAATACAGGAAATTTTATATAATGACTAACACACAATATGGCAATAACATTTAAAACAAATATGCCTAATGCTATGGTATCTAAAATATGTTGATTATCCATGTATTGAGTTAAATTAAACAAAAAGAAAGTTGCTGAAACGCTAAAGGTAAAAAATATAGTTATTTTTCTATAAGGGCTAAAAATACCTAAAATACTTCCTACAATAGCCATACCTAAAAAATATTTACCAATTTGCTTATATAAATTTAAGAAATGCTCGTAATATAAATTATATTGATAGCTAGAATATAGTGCTGAGTAAGAAGTAAAAATTACATGTATAATAAGTTTAGATTGAAAAATTAGAACAAAAACAATAACACCTAAACCAAAAACAAAATGTTTTAAAATCCAATTTTTAATATAAGTTTTATTAAATTTTTTATTATAAATAATATCAAAAGCAGCCCAAATAATTACAAATACAGTAAAAGTTATCATTTCATATATGTATATCCTTCTAATTAAAAAAGGCATATAAAATAAGAAAGACATTAGAATAATAGTTTTATAGTTTCTCTCCTCAATTGGCAATTTAAAATACATTATATAAAAAAGCAGAAGCGGGATATAGCCAAAAATATCTATCCAACCTGATAATGTTGGATTTAAAAATGGCATAAAAATAATCGCTAAAAAGATTATATAAACTAAAAGGATATTACTTTTTATATGCAATATACTCTTTAAAAATACCCTTAAAATAAGAATAGCTGGAATAAAAAATATCAATAAAACACTGGATATAAAAAGATGTCTTGAAAAAGGAAACGGATTAATAAATGGATATAAAAATAATGTAAAAAAGTTGTTATATTCCTGAGATAATACACTTGTATAAACAGCTAAAAATCTCTCAAGAGTGGAATTATGCCAAAGAATTATTTGGGTTGTCATATCATGATAGACCATTCTATCATAAACCCAAAAAACATGACTGCTAGCAACATACCAATTACCTATGGCTAAAACTAATATTGGCAAGAAGAATAACGCTGCATAATTGATGTTTTTATTTATATAATCTAAGACTACTTTCATTTCCTCACTTCCTTTCAAGGATCTAACTAGTTGTTATCTTTAGAGAAGATAACATAAATATTACCTTTATATTCAAAAATAGAACCTTCTTTAGGATAAATAATCCCTTTTAAGGTTTTATCATCAATAATATTTCTTAATTCTTTATCAATATTGTCATTAAACAAATGCTCAACATTAGAATATCCTATGTGTTTTAACAAAAATGGTAATTGATAATAAAATTTAGACCAATCTCCTATATCTGGATAATAACCAAATATACGCAATAATGCTATATCTCTTTTTTCTGTCAATCCAAACAAATAACTAGGCAATCTACCATAAATATAGATTTTTGTATTACCATTCACATCAAATTTAGTGCTTTCTAACTGAATATTATCATAAATAGAGGTATTTATTCTAAATTGGTCTGCAAGAATTTTAGAATAGCGATCAATTAAACCAACAGACATTAAAATATAAATAGATAAAACAAATAGAATTACTTTCACAAAATACTTATTAAAAATATTTATAGCTAACATAAATAAAACAGCCATTATGTAATGAAGGCTATTAAACCTTACCAAAGTTCCACCTACATCTAAAAGAATATCAGTTGTAAAAGGAATAAATAATAAAACACAAATGAAGACGAAAAAAGTAATCGGAAGTATGTATGTTTTTTTTGTATAAATGTTATATGATAAAAATAATACATTCAATATTATTATAGAATAAAAATGTATAGGAAGAACTTGTTTAAGAACTAAGAATGTATTATTTATCCTAAAAAAAAGAAGGTTGAAACTATCTACAGGATAATACTCTCCCCTCCCACTATAATTATGAGTGCCATGAAAATAAAATAATAATAACTTATCTACAATATAAAAAATTGCAATACCTAATAAGATGTATGATATATGAAGATAATTGTCTTTAATTATTTTTTTTAGATTTAATTCATTGCTTAATAAAAATTTCCAAAATACAGATAAAAATAATACCGTTATATAAATATAAAATATCACAGGCATTAAACTCAATGAAAACCATATGGCTAAAGATGAAATAAATAACTTTAAATATAATTTAAGATTAGTTTGTGTAAATAAATAATAAGAAAAAAATAAAACAAATATAGCAAGCTGGATACCAAAAAATGTAGTAGACCATCTTATTGTATAAAAATTAAGCGGATTTACTGCTAACAATAAAGATAAAAATATATAAGATATTTTTGTTATTTTAGGAAAAAATAATTTAATTAAAATAAAATTATTAATATAAAATAGTATAAAACCAAATAATAAAATAATTTTTGGAGATAAATATAGACTATTGATTATGTAAACAATTAATGGGTAAAATATTCTATTTTCATAAATAAATCTATAATAAAAATCAGAATATAAAATTACTACACCATAATAATACATTAAATCATCATGTGCCAAAATAAATTTAAAAGAGCAAAAAACTACAGCTAGAAATATTAATAAAAAAATATGACTTTTTTTATTTTCTATTATGTCATTAATAATATAAGTAAAAAAGGTTTTCAAAATAGATTTACTCACACTACTATTTCCCAATGCAAAATCTCCCGAAAATTATGTCTAGTATTTCTTCAATATCGGTTTTGCCTAATATTTTGCCGATATTATTTAGGGCAGCCCTTAGATGAAAGGCACAAATTATTGTATCATAATTATTTTCTAAAGCTAATTGCAATTCATTAAGACAGTGTTGCATAATTTCATTGTGTCTTTCTTGCAAAACTATAGGATTTTCATGTAAGGCAGTAATTTTAGCTAATTCTGCGGTTAAGTCTTTTTCAAAATCGGCTAAGCCCGTGCCGTTTTTTACTGATACTAGGTAATGGCGGCTGCCGACTTGCGGAGGTATAACTGTGGGATTCACATCAATTTTATTAATTAACACGAAGGTATTTTGCTCTATATAGATACCGAGCTGCGTCGGCATGACGGGGGAGGGGTCAGTAGAATCTAGCATCAAAATTTTTATATCTGCCGTCTCTGCCTGTGCAATTGCCCTCTTCACCCCTTCTTTTTCTATAATATCCTCAGATTCCCTAATTCCTGCCGTATCAGCAATTGCAACAGGAAAACCTCCTATATCTAAAAAAACCTCTATAACATCACGAGTAGTACCGGCAATATTAGAAACAATCGCTACATCTTTCTGGGATAAATAATTAATCAGCGAAGATTTCCCCACATTAGGGCTGCCTAAAATTGCTATAGAAATGCCTTCACGCAGCTTTTTTGCCTTTTTGCCATTTTGGATTTCTTTTTCCATTTGAACTATTAGTGAAGCCATATTATTATTGGCAATAGTAAAGGTTTCCGCTGGAATATCTTCATCGGAAAAATCTATAGTTGATTCAACAAGGGCAAGAGTTTCTTTCAGCAACTCACCCCATTCTAAATACCTACTGCCAACCTCACCTTGCAGCTCCCGCAGCGACTGTTTTCTTTGCATGGTAGTTTCAGCAGCAATTAAATCGGCAATGCCTTCGGCTTGAATTAAATCCAGCCGTCCATTTTCTAGGGCACGGCGGGTAAATTCGCCAGCCAAAGCCATACGATGACCGGGCATTGTTGAAAGCGTCTGCAACAAGTCTTTAATAACTGCTGTAGAGCCATGAATATGATACTCCACAAGAATCTCGCCGGTATAGCTTTTACCTTCCTCAAAATAAAGCACAAGAGCATTATCTAAAACTTCCCCATTTTTATCATAAATATTGCAATGGCTGGCTTTATGAGATGTCCAGTTTTCCCTTTTCGCAATTAAACGCAAACTATTTAATGCTTCACTACCACTAACTCTCACAATCGCAATCGCAGAAGATATAAAAGGGGTAGATAAAGCATAAATAGTGTTTTTTAGCATGTTATTATTTTACAGTTGCAATACTCTGCAAATAGATGCCGCTTTGCAACGACATGATGGAGCGGAGCATTTTATGAGTTCATATTTTGGAAGAATTCATCATTGTTTTTATAAAGTTTCATTTTATCAAGTAAAAACTCTATAGCATCGTTTGCGCCCATTTGTATTAAGATTCTTCTTAAAATCCACATGCGCTGCAAAGTAGCTTCATCTAGCAATAATTCTTCTTTCCTTGTACCAGATTTTGTAATATCTATAGACGGGAAGGTTCTTTTATCAGCTAGTTTTCTATCCAGCACAATTTCTGCATTGCCTGTGCCTTTAAATTCTTCAAAAATTACTTCATCCATTCTGCTGCCAGTTTCCACAAGAGCAGTTGAAATTATAGTTAAAGATCCGCCGTCTTCAATATTTCTAGCTGCACCAAAGAATCTTTTAGGTTTTTGCAAAGCATTGGCATCAACTCCGCCTGTTAAAACTTTGCCGCTTGAAGGCACAACAGTGTTGTATGCACGGGCAAGCCGCGTGATAGAATCCAGCAGAATCACCACATCTTTTTTATTTTCAACTAGTCTTTTGGCTTTTTCCAGCACCATTTCTGCTACTTGCACATGCCGTGTAGCTGGTTCATCAAAGGTTGAACTAATTACTTCGCCCTTAACCGACCTTGTCATATCGGTAACTTCCTCTGGTCTTTCATCAATCAGCAAAACAATTAAATAGCATTCTGGGTGATTAGAGGATATAGAATTAGCAATATTCTGCAGCATTACAGTTTTGCCGGTGCGCGGAGGGGCTACTACTAATGCTCTTTGCCCTTTTCCTATAGGGGTTATTAAGTCTAGGATTCGTCCTGTATAATCTTTGGCAGAAGCATTAATTACTTCCATTTGCAAACGCTCGTCTGGATAAAGCGGCGTTAAATTATCAAAATTAATTCTTTGTTTTAGGGCTTGTGGGTCTTGGAAATTTACAAGATTAACTTTAGAAAGAGCAAAATATTTTTCACTATCCTTAGGCGACCTAATTTCGCCTTCAACAGTATCTCCAGTTTTTAAGCCCATTTTACGAATTTGATTCGGGCTTACATAAATATCATCTGGTCCCGGTAAATAGTTGGCTTCACTGCTGCGAAGAAAGCCATAACCATCGGCAAGAACTTCTAAAACTCCTTGTCCGACAATGGTAATTTCTTTTTCAGATAATTTTTTAAGAATAGAAAACATTAAATCTTGTTTTCTTAAATCCGCTGGATTCTCTATTTCTATTTGTTTTGCAAAGTCTATTAATCCAGCTAAAGAACTGCTTTTAAGTTCAGCAAGATTTTTTATATCAATATTCATATATGGTTCTCTTGAATAATTTTTGAAAGTTTTTGAAAATTTAGGTTGATGTAAACATCACTTGTATAATAAATAATTATTTTAAAAAATCAAGATAAAAATTGTATAATGATACTGTTAAAATCTAATCAAAGGAAAAAACATTATGGCGAAAAAAGTAACAGGTATAGGCGGAGTATTTTTTAATTCCCCAGAGGCAGAGAAATCTAAGGATTGGTATGAAAAACATTTAGGAATTCCTAAAGGCGAATGGGGACACATTTTTAAATGGCGGGAAATGGAAGATTCTAAAAGTATAGGGCAGACCGTGTGGTTTGTGTCTGGCAAAGAATTTGCTAACAATCAAAATTATATGGTTAATTATCGTGTAGAAAATTTAGCATCATTGCTAGAGGAATTAAAAGCAAACGGCGTTGAAATTGTTGATGGCATTGATGAATATCCTTATGGGAAATTTGCTCATATCTTAGATTTAGACGGTAATAAGTTAGAATTATGGGAACCAATAGAGGAAGAAGAAGATTCTAAGTAATAATAATTAAGAATTTATATCTAAGCCTCTATGGCATGTTCTGTAATAATCTTATAGAAAAGATAAACAAAATCGTCATACCGGTAAAAGCAGGTATCCATAAAATTGTTATACAAATAATTGATTGTGTAATGGTTTACATTATTAATTAATAATGTAAAAAAGAAAGTATATTTAAGATTTTTTATACTATTTCAAAAACTATAATTATATATATTTTATTTATTATAAAGTAGTAATAGTAATATAGCCTGTAGATTCATATATTTAATTTTAATTAACAGTTTATTAACAAACTTATAAATCTTAAATGTCTTGTAAATAAAGAAATTTTCATCTTATTAAATTTGTGTTTATAATTAATTAACATGTTAGTAAGTCTGTTAATTAAAATAATGATTTCAGTGCATAGAAATGCTGAAAAAACTACTAACAGATTTATTAACAATTTATACATGAGTTATTAATTTTGCAGAAAAATCTTTCTTTTGGGCTTTTAGGATATAATATTTCTTACTCTCTTTCACCTAAAATTTATAATTATTGGTTTAAGGGATATAACATTACAGCTAGTTATAATTTAATAGATATAGCAGAATTAACTCCTAATGTTTTTAGTAATTATAAAGGTTTTAACATTACCAAGCCATATAAAGAAAAAATAATTCCGTTTTTAAAGAAACTATCACCAGAGGTGCAGTTAATAAAATCGGTTAATTTAGTAGCAGATAATATCGGCTATAATACAGATTATTTAGGATTGCTAGACAGCTATCAATATTATAACATCCATACAGCCAATAAAAATATTTTAATTCTAGGGGCAGGCGGTGCGGCGAGAGCAGTGGCGTATTCTTTAAAAGATTCTGCAAAAAATATTTTTATTTACAATCGCACACAAGAAAAAGCTGCTAAAATAATTGCAGATTTTAATATAAGCAATTACCAAGATAATATAGAATTTGATATTATATTTAATGCAACTACTCTGCCTTTTGCTGAAATTTTGCAGCAGGTAAAGCCGAAGAATAATAACAAAACCATTTACTACGACCTTAATTATTATCATAATAAAGATACAGGAATGCAGCAGATAGATGGTTTATATATGCTGTTATCGCAGGCTAAATATAATTTTGAGAAATTTTTCGGCATACTTCCCGAAATCAATCAACAACTGCTAGAGTTTATAAAGAAATGAAGATTATTGGCATAACCGGATATATCGGATCGGGAAAATCTACCGTTTCTAAAATATTTAAGGAAAGGGGATTCCCATATTTTGATAGTGATTCCTATGTGGCAGAATTAAACAGCCATAAAAAGGTTATTGCTGAAATTCAGCAGTATTTTCCGCAAAGTATTATAAATGGTAAATTAAATAAAAATATTCTTAAGGAAATATTATTTAAAGATTACGAAAAAAATATCGTTGTGTTGGAAAGTATTTATTTTCCTTTTGTGGTAGATAAAATTAAAAAACTTATTTTTACTTCTAAAATTTTATGCAGAAAATTTTTACTTTTAGAAGTTCCACTGCTTTTTGAATCAAAAATTAATGAGTTGTGTGATATAACTATCTTAGTAAAGTGTAAAAAAGAAACCCAAATTGCAAGGGTAATGAATAGGTCTAAAATTGATATGGCAGACTTGACAAAAATAATGAATAAACAGTATCTTGCAAATTATGAAAGCAAGCTGTTTAATTATATTATAGATACGGATAATTCCGTAGAAAATATAAAAGAGGAAGTTATAAAAATTATTAAGGAAATTAAAGGTGAGTAGGAAAATTTTACTGGATGTGGAAACTACAGGATTTTATTACGATAGAGACGACAGAGTTGTAGAATTAGCCTGTGTAGAAATTCTTGAAGATAAAACTATGAAGGCAGAATTTCATTACTACATTAATCCACAAAGAGATATTCCCGAGGAAACTACTAAAGTTCATGGCATAACCAATGAAATGGTTAAAGATTCTCCAATATTTACCGATATTGCAGCAGAATTTTTAAATTTTGTAGGCGACAGTGAAGTTATTGCGCATAATGCTAAGTTTGATATGAATTTCGTTAATGCCGAACTTAAAAAAGCGCAGCAGGAAATTATTAATCCCTCAAGATTTATTGATACTTTAAAAATGGCACAGGATAAATTTCCCGGGCAAAGAAACAGCCTTGATATTTTGTGTAAAAGATTCGGTATTGATTTAGCTTCCCGTAAAGATCATCATGGAGCATTAATTGATACAAAACTCTTAGGAGAAGTATATATTAAACTAATTGGCGGGCAAAAAAGCATGTTTGATTCAGAATTTTCTAGCATAGATAATGTTGCGCTGGGAAAAATATTATCGTATGATAATAGCAATTTTCCTTATAGAAAATTTAATTTAACCGCCGCAGAAATAGAAAATCATAAGAGTTTTATGGCAAAAATCAAAAACTCTAAATGGTTATAATAAAATAAAGGAAAAAATGGTGGAAGATATTTTACAGTATATTGATGTTATCTTATTGGGAATCCTGCTGGTATTCTTATTTTTTATTTTTAGAAGATTATTAGGAAAAAAAGTAGGATACGAAAAACCAGAAGCTACGGCTACAATTAGCTATCCTGATGTAAAGGCTGCCGGCAGTTCTCAAAATCCTAATGTGGATACAGAAGAAAGATATAAATATCCGGTGGGCAGTTTAATGCAGAAATTTGAAATTATTGCAGAAAACGACAGCAGTTTTGTAGCGAAAAATTTTATTGAATCTTCAAAAAAAGCCTTTGAAATGATTGTTAGATCTTATGCTGCCGGTAGTCTTGACAGCATTAGAGATTTTGTTTCAAACAAAGTTTTTGATTCTTTTTTAAACGGGGTTAATAATCGTTCAGCTCAAGGTAAAACCTTATATGTTGATATAAAACAGTTTCTTTTGGCAGAAATTATTGATGTTAAAATTGATGAAAATTACGATACCCAAATTTCTGTTAAATATATAACAATGCAAACAAGAGAGCTTTTGGAAGGATTGCAAGCACCATCGCTAAATTTAAAACCGTCTGAGGTTAGCGAAGTTTGGGTGTTTGAAAAGAACATTAAAGAGAATACTTCTATATGGAAGCTAGTGCAAACTTCAAAATAGGGAAAGTTAGCTATACAAAACCTTCTACTGTCATACCGTGCTAAGACACGGTATCCATTTGCAGAGTGTTGATTAGTGAAAAAAATTTCTAAAGATGAGCTAAAAAAAATTTTTTTAGAAAAAGAATCCTCTAAAGAAGAATCTAACCAAGAAGATATAAATTTTCTTGAGGTTATGAAAAATGTTAAGCCCCTTCCAGAAAATAAACAGGCAGATTTTTTTACCTATAAAAAACTGCGGATAGAATCTTCACCTAGCTTTAGTTTTACGGAAGATATTTCACATAATTTTAAAATCTCGCAACTATCTAAAAAAGAAATCTTGCAGATAAAAAAAATTAATCAACCAATAGCTACCCTAGATTTACACGGTAAAACTACCGCTGAATCCTCTATTTTATTGGATAACTTCATAAAAAACTGTTTTAATCGCGGATTGCGTCTTGCTATAGTAATTACCGGCAAAGGCAATAATTCTGCCGAAAAAGAAAACGGCATTGGTATTTTAAAAGCCTTTTTTTTAGAATGGCTGCAGCGGGGAATCGCTAGCCAGTATGTAGTTTCCTACAGCGAAGCCTCCCCTATCCACGGCGGTTCTGGTGCTTTTTATGTTTGTTTAAGGAAGAATAGGAATTTATAAATTAAATTTTAAATATATAGAAAGCTCAACAATTAATTACTATACACTTTCTTTCTTATTATCAGGATTCAAATTCACAGTTGCTAAAAGACATTTTTTAGCATCTATTTTTTTAAGGTTGTTATCATAAGCCACAATATCTTTAATTGCCGATTTAGAATTATCCCAAATTACATTCAATATGCAGAAAGGATTACGATACTGCCATAATTCAATAACTACTTCATTTTTAATTAAATAAGGGCTGCCAACTACATTCAGCACATCTACTTTTTGCAGGGTATAAATATCTTTAGAATCACTTTCTATAGCTGAAACGATATTTTGAATTTCTTCCTTTTCATATATCTGCAGACGCCCGCCGTCGTAATTTTTTAAAATATCTTCCTTTGATAAATTATAATTGGCGATATATGCCGAATTGCCGTTAACTCCTTCAACATTAATAGTTTTATGGCTGCAGCCATATACAAAAAGCAGAAAGACAAATAGAAAAATAATTTTTTTCATGATATTTATTAGTATTGTTGTCAAATAGGTTATATAATAAATTATAGTTTAATCTTTAAACATTAACTTATTATGAAGAAATTTCTTAAATATTATATACTGATATGGTCTTTGATGTTATCTTTTTCTGCATTATTCAGCAATAATTTATTTTTACAGGAAGTTCAAAGCAAAAGAGAAGCTAAAAATAATAAGAATATTTTAAATTTTTACTATGCGGCTAATACTGCTTATACTGCGAATTTAATGTCTTTGCAGGTTAATCCTTTTTATAAATTAAGTTTCCCGTTTAATAATTTTGCAGCTCGGCTAAATTATATTAACTATAATGAAGGTGATTTTTATGCTAATCAGAATTATGAATTAGTATTTGTTTATAATTTCATTAATTATGAACTTTTGACTTTGTATATTAACTATGCTATATATTCTATGTATAATTTAAGATTCTATGATTTTGAAAAAGACAAAGAGGTTAGGTCTGCTAAGTATGGAAACTCCTTTAGTTTGGGCTTTGATGCTAGAATTTATAACAGCTTGTATCTAACTATTGAAAAAAGATGGGTGCAGGTTCAAGAAAATTATATTAAAAATTTAGATTCTTTTTATTTAGGATTAAAATATAAAATTTCCTTAAAAATGCTAAAAGAGAGTTAGTGTATGGATATATCAAAAATTAAAATTGGCGACAATGCCCCTGAAGAATTCAATGCGATAATTGAAATTCCTGCTGGAGGTAATCCTGTTAAATATGAAATAGATAAAGAATCAGGCATGCTAATTGTTGATAGATTTGTAGCTACAGATATGTTCTATCCTTGCAACTATGGTTTTGTGCCGCATACTTTGGCTGAAGACGGCGATCCTCTTGATGTTTTAGTATTTACGCATATGGCAGTTATGCCGGCAAGCGTTATTAAAGTGCGCCCCATAGGAGTATTAAACATGACCGACGAATCGGGCAGAGATTCTAAGATTCTTTGTGTTCCGGTAAATAAGGTTACAAAATACTATAAGGATATTAAAACTTATAAAGATCTTCCAGAGCTTACTTTAGCGCAAATTAAGCACTTTTTTGAGCATTATAAAGGATTAGAAGAGGGCAAGTGGGTTAAAGTAGAAGACTATCAAGGAGTTGATGAAGCTAAAGCCCAAATTAATGACTCTATAAAAAGGTATAAGCATTAGCTGTTTTATTTTAAGAGAAAGAAGTCTATGTATAAAATTTTTTCATGTCTTTTAGCATTTTTTACTGTATTTTTAGCTACTGCTCATGCTAATAGCTTGTTTAATCTTAATAATTTCGATCCGGAAGATAGCAATAGATATACTGTTTCTATGAAAACTTTTAAGCCATCAAGAGTTTTTGGTGTGATAACCGGTGATCCTAATGCTCAAAATAAAAATGCTATGGATTATGGTTTCGGTTTTTCTGCAAACTTCTTAAATTTTGAATATTCTCCTATTTTTGATACTGGCGAAAGGTATTCGCTTTTTTATACTTTTGCTAATGGGTATGCGGTAAATCCTTATATTGGGTTTTCGTATATTCAAAATACTAATATTAAAGATAAGCCCACAAAAAGAAGCATCGATGGTTATGACGGTTTAGTAGGAATTGAAGTAGGCTATCTTAAATTTGTTGTTCCTTATTTTGAATTTATGCCGGCGTCTTCATTGTTTATGTTTGGCGTTAGATTTAAACTAGGCATAGTGGTAGATAAAAGAGATGCCCCAAAACTTAATAATAGCAGCCCAAATAATGCTAATGGAAACGGAGAAAATCCAGACGGGCAGAATGCTGATAATGGTGCAGTCAGTGCGCAAAGCGCTAGCAATGGCACAGCTGTTAACTCTACTAACAGCACAAGTCCTAATGCTTCTGCTAATTAATAATTATTAGTAAATGAATAAAAATTGTGTAATAAAAGGGAAATAATATAACTATGAAAATAGCAAAAAATTTTATCTTAACTTTAGGGTTGTTTTTAGGATTAGCAACACCTTCAATGGCAGTATTGCCACAAGTATATATTGGCGGTGCTGCAGTTAATAAAAGCTCAAAAGCAGAATTTAAGATTGCAGATAATCATAATGCTAATGATAATTTTAATACTACATCTTATTTATTTAGTTTAGGGATTCGTCCAATTAATCTGCCTATTCCAATTATTAGTGATTTAAGAGTTGAAGCTCAGTATTTAGGTGCTTTATCTAACAGCAATAAAAATTCTCAGTATGGTTTAGTGTTATACTATGATATACTTAGATTTATTCCATTCATTAATCCTTATGTAGGTGTGGGAACGCAATATGCCTCTTATAAGTTTGATAAGATAAGTGATATTAATAAGAAAAACAAATCATTATATACTTTCCATGCCGGATTAACTGGTAAAATTCCAGTGGTGCCTTTAGATGTTTTTTTAGAATACAGATATACAACATCGGGAAGCTCTAATTCTTCTATCGGCTCTTATAAAGTAAGCAGTAATGATGTTATGTTTGGATTAAGATATTACCTTCTAGGATAATTCGGTAAAGCAGTAAGGTTGTTAAATATTATTAAATGTTTGATTATATTTGCTAAAGGGTTTACAATTTGAAGTAAGTAAGTATATATTTTTTGCTGTATTAGTATTTTATTAACTTAATAATTTGGTTTATTTATGAAATTAAGTGTTTTTCTAAAAGGGTTTATTTTTTTCTCTGCTTTGTTTTTTAGCACATCTTCATGGGCTTTATACCCAGATAAAGAGGCTTATCCTAGAAAAGATAATTTCGGCGTTTATATCGGTGCCGGAATAGGAACAGCATCCAGCAATACTTTTGGTCTTGGTTCAAAAGAAGATTATGTTGGTCTTTATGCTCCAACTAGAACTCTATCGGCTGGGGTAGCTTTGGCGAATATGGGAATAAGATTGTGGGATATACGATTTGAGGGCGAATATTCTAACTTCTATCAATGGTATTCAGTTATGAATGATCAAAGACTGCATACTTCTGCAATTAACTCAAATAATTTGCCAAACAGAGGGCAAGAGGCTTTAACAGGATTTGCTGCAAATATTTATTATGATATGCGGTTTATTTCCGATAAATTTTACCCTTATATCGGTGCAGGGATTGGTAAATCTACAGCTAGATATACTTGGATTGATACCGAACTGCAGCCGAATGGGTTAGGGCAAGCTTATTCTCAAAATCAAAGTGTTGGCTTTACACAACTGATGGTTGGATTGCAATATGATTTAAGAATTATTAAATCTTCTTTTAGTGTGGAATATCGTTTTATGAAAGCCAGCGGTGTTACTGTTCGTCCTGGCAATGATGGATTGAGCAATATTATTAATGACAGCTTTAAACCTGGAGAACCAGACTCTTCTTTCACTACAGAATGGACAGAGCCAGTAGATAAAAATGTATCTTCAGTTTTTCATAGTGTGATATTTAGCATTAAATACTACCTATACTAAATAAGTTTTGGTCTTTTTGATTTTATAGCGTTGATTTACTGCTTATGTGTGTGTTTAATGCACTACGCAGTAAAGCTCCAACATAAAAACAAAAATCTTCAAAATTTTAATAAAATATCTTTTAAATTTCACAACTTTCAATCAGCAATATTAATATGCTCTTTTATTTATAACTATAAACTAACAAGATGATAAATTTAGAAAACAAAGAGGAAAAAAAGGTTTCCGACAATAAAGATAGGAAGATAATTAATAATTTTAATGATGTAGAATGCGAATCTTTAAGCCCTATGATGCAACAATACTATAATATCAAAAAAAATCATAAGGAATATCTTTTATTTTTTAGAATGGGTGATTTCTTTGAAATGTTTTTCGAGGATGCGGTGATTGTTTCTAAACTTCTTGGGCTTGTTCTTACTAAAAAAATGGCAGGCAGCGGGCAGGAAGTAAGCATGTGCGGTGTTCCCGTGCATTCTTATGAAAACTATCTGCACCGCCTAATTAAGCATGGCTATAATGTTGCCTTGTGTGATCAGCTGGAAAGCCCGGAGGATGCAAAAAAAAGGTCTGCTAAAGAGTTGGTAAGAAGGGATGTGGTAAAAATTATTACTCCCGGCACAATTACTGAGGAAGCTCTTCTTGAGAGAGATTCTTATAACTATCTTGTGTGCATTGCCCGTGAAAATAATAAATTTGCTCTTGCTTGGATGGATATTTCTAACGGCGATTTTTATGTGGAAAGCACGGATTTAGAAAATATTAATAGTTTATTGTATAAAATTCAGCCTAAAGAAATACTGTTGTCTGCTGGTGAAGATAAATCTTTTTTATTTGATGAATTTAAGCTATTAATAACAAGCACCCCACGCGAAAAATTTAATCTGCAGGCATGTTTAAACAGATTAAATCAAGCTTTTTCAAGCAATTTTTTGGCAGCAGCTAACTTAGAAAAATTAGAAAAAATTGTTTGCGGTGTTCTGCTGTATTATATCGAGCTAACGCAGAAAGATTCCCTTGGCATTACGCCTCCAAAAAAAGATCATTCTTCTAAATATATGCGGCTGGATGCCTTTACAAGAAACTCTTTGGAAATAGAAAAGTCTTCTTCTGGTTCAAAGCAGGGCAGTCTAAAAGCAGCCATAGATTTAACTAAAACCTCGCAGGGATCAAGATTGTTAGGAACTTGGCTTAACAGTCCCCTCAAAAGTGTGCCAGTGATAAATCAAAGACACGATGCCGTTGCTTACTTTATTGATAATCAAGATATTTTAAGCAAAATAAGGAATATTTTGCAAAATACTGGAGATGTAGAGCGGGCATTAGGGCGGATTATGCTAAAAAAAGCTACAGTTGCTGAATTGGCAGCTATGAGGGAATTCTTAAGGAATCTTGAATCTATACGCGCAATGCTGCTAACAAAAAAACTGCCTGAAATTTTAGAAAATATCATAAATGATTTTTACTTTGAAAGCAATCTGCAGAGCAGCCTTGAAGATGCCATTGTAGAAGATATAGGCAGCAGTCGTGAAAGCGGTTTTTTAAAAAGCGGGTTCAATGCGGTTTTTGAAGAATTTATTAGCCGTAAAGATAAATTCCTGCAGGATATAATTTCTTTGCAGGAAAAATATATTGTAGAAACAGCCGTCAATAATTTAAAAATTGTTTATAATAATGTGGACGGTTATTTTATTGAGGTTCCATTAAAACAGTCGCCGAAAATTCTGCATACTCATAACCTAACGCACAAAAAAAATACTACGACGGCTGTCCGCTATTCAAGCACCGAGCTTGATAATTTAAGTTTTGAAATAGAGCAGGTTGAAAAAAAGGCGCAAGATGTAGAAAAGCAAATTTTTAATTCTCTGGTTGCCGAAATTATTGCTGATAGTGAATTTTTACGAATAGCTTCTAAAAGTTTAGCATCGCTAGATGTGTTAAGTTCTTTTGCTATTTTAGCTATTGACGGAAATTTAGTTCGTCCGGTTATTGATGATACCGAAATTTTTGCCATAGAAAAAGGTCGGCATTTAGTAGTTGAAAAAAGTATCAATAAAAATAATGCGGCAGGCAGTCCTGCCTTTTTTACTCCTAACTCTTGCATTATGAATGAAAAAAATATATTTTTAATTACCGGACCGAATATGTCGGGTAAAAGCACATACTTACGGCAGAATGCTTTGTTTATTATTTTAGCACAATCTGGATGCTTTGTGCCGGCTGTTTCTGCTCGCATCGGGGTTTGTGATGCAATTTTCTCAAGGGTGGGTGCTAGCGATGATTTATTCAAAGGACAATCTACTTTTATGGTAGAAATGCTAGAATTGGCAACAATTCTTAATTATGCTACCCGTAAGTCTTTTGTTATTTTAGACGAAATCGGCAGAGGAACTTCCACCTATGACGGACTGTCTATTGCGTGGGCTACTTTAGAATATATCAATAGTAAATTAAACGCCAGAACACTTTTTGCTACCCACTATCACGAGCTGATAGAATTAGAAACAAAATTAGAAAAACTGGAATGCTATTATGTTAATGTAGTGGAAGAAAATGATAAGATTATTTTTATGCACGCACTTTCTCGGGGGGCAGTTAGTAAATCTTATGGCATTGAAGTGGCAAAAATTGCAGGACTTCCTGCCGGTGTTATTAAAAATTCACAAAATATTTTAAATAAATTAGAGAAAGCTGAAAAAGACATTCTGCCATTGTTTGATTTTGCAGCCGATGCTTCTGCTATAGAAAAAGAATCCCCTGTAGATGAGTATTTATATAGATTAGAGTTGGATAATCTTACTCCAAAAGAGGCGCTTAATATATTGTATGAGATAAAAGAACTAGCAAAAAAATGAATTTTAAAAATGTGGTAAAAGTAGGCGGCTGGACTTTATTCAGCCGATTTTTAGGACTTTTTAGAGATATTCTATTAAGCAGATATTTAGGTGCAGGATTGCTTTCTGATGCTTTTTTTGTGGCGTTTAAAATTCCTAATTTATTTAGAAGATTATTTGCCGAAGGCAGCATGCAGGCGGCATTTGTTCCCATATTTGCTAAACTGCTGGGTGAAGATAAAGCAAAAGCCCGTGAGTTTGCTGCGCAGGTATTTACTATATTTTTTATTATTTTAGCGATTTTTGTAATCGTTTTAGAAATTTTTGCTCCAACGGTAATTATGGTAATTTCACCAGGATTTAAATCCAGAGGAGACGAGATATTTTATTTAACTGTAGATTTGCTGCGAATCACCATGCCATATCTGTTGTTTATTTCTATGGTGGCGTTTTATTCTTCTTTGTTAAACTCCATAAATAAATTTTCTTTAGTAGCTTTTCTGCCGGCTTTTTTAAATTTAGGAATTATTGCAGCCTTAGTTTTAAGCTCAATAGACAGTGCAGTTTTTAAAAGCGCAGCCCATGCTGGATCTTGGGGTGTTTTTTGGGGCGGGGTTGCGCAGCTGTTATGTGTAATTTGGGCGTGCTATAAAAACAATTGGCTGATTAGATTTTCTTTTATAAAAAATATAACGCAGGAAACAAAATTATTTTTTAAAAGAATTGTGCCGGTAATTTTTGGTGCAGGAGTTTATCAAGTTAATATTGTGATAGATGTGCTGGTTGCTTCGCTATTACCGGCAGGAGCAATTTCTTTTTTATTTTATGCTGATAGAATTTATCAGCTGCCTTTGGCTATCATTGGCATTGCTATTGGCACAGTGGTGCTGCCAGAGATTTCAAGTTCCAGCAAAACAACGGAAGAAAAAAATATAATTAAGCAGAATGCTTTAATTTTTTCATTGGGCATGTCTTTATTTGCTACAATTGCTTTAGTAATATACAGCCGTGAAATTATTAAAATAATTTTTTTAGGCGGAAATTTCAATTTTGAAGCCGCTCATATTACGGCTATAGTTTTAATGATTTACTCTCTTTCTTTGCCGTTTAATATTTTAATTAAAGTGATTCTGCCTTTTTATTATTCTTATGGCGATACAAAAACTCCGCTTTATTCTACATTGGTATGCTTGGCATTAAATTTAGTTTTAGTGTTTTATTTTGCCAGCCTTTTTGGAGTATATGGCATAGCTTTGGCAACAGTGGTTGCAAGTGTAGTAAATTTTTTAATTTTAGGCTTTTTTTTAAAACAGAAATATGATTTTAAATTATCCCATGAATTTTTTATGGAATTAAGAAAAATTCTTTTAGCAGCGCTGATATTAATAGCCCTTCTATTATGTTTAAAATATGCTTTGCTTGATAATTTAGAGATTAGCTTATTTTGGTTTCGCTTTGTTTTTATTTTTTTGGTAATCTTGATAGTATTAATTGTCATTTTTTTATTAAAAGTATTAAAATCATATATATATTTTGAAATTATAAAACTATTTAGCAGGAAATAATGCAGACTATCTTTTCAGGAATTCAGCCTACAGGAGGCATTCATTTAGGAAATTATGCCGGAGCCATCAGCAATTGGGTTAATTTGCAAACAAATGATGTGCAGAATATTTATTGCATTGTTGATTTGCATGCGATTACCGTATTTCAAAATCCAGTTGAGCTGCGCCATAATATTTTAAAAGCAGCATCGCTAATTATTGCAGCAGGAGTCAATCCGGAAAAATCTATTTTATTTGCTCAAAGCAGTAATAGCAATCATGCAGAATTAGCTTGGATGCTGAACTGTGTAGCAAGAATTGGCTGGCTTAACCGTATGACTCAATTTAAAGATAAGGCTGGTAAAAATAAAGAAAACAGCTCGGTGGGGCTTTATGTTTATCCTAATTTAATGGCGGCTGATATTTTGTTATACAATACCGATTTAGTGCCAGTGGGTGAAGATCAAAAGCAGCATATTGAGTTAGCCCGTGATATTGCTATAAAATTTAATAATGATTACCGAGCAATTTTTAAAATTCCTGAGCCGCTTATTCTTAAGGAAAATGCTAGAATTATGTCTTTGCGTGATGGCACTAAGAAAATGTCGAAATCTGATCCATCAGACTTTGCTAAAATTTTATTAGATGATGCAGACGAGGATATTATTAGTAAAATTATGAAGGCTAAAACAGACTCGCTGCCTTTTCCAAGCGTGGAAGAAAATTTAAACGAGCGTCCGGAGGTTAATAATTTGCTTAATATTTATGCCTTTGCGGCTAAAATGTCCCGTGAAAAAATTATATCAGCATATGAAAGCAAGGGTTTTGTTGAGTTTAAGAAAGATTTAGCAGAGCTTCTTGTTAGTGTAATAGCGCCTATTCGTAAGAAACAAGTTGATTTATTTAAAAATCAAGATTATTTATTAGATATATTAAACAAAGGGAACCATCAAGCTGCAAGCATATCCAGCAAAAAACTCTTGGAAGTTAAAGAGGCGATGGGATTTGTTAATTTGTAATTAAAGAGAAATACTATGTTTATAGAAGTTCAAGAAACACCGAACCCTAATACTTTGAAATTTTTTCTGAATCAAGAGATTTTAGAAAATAATCAAACCTACCATTTTAAAAATAAAGATGAAAGCAAATCTTCGCCTTTAGTTTTAAAATTATTTGATTTAAGCGATATTCGCGGAGTTTTTTTAGGCAGCGATTTTATTTCAATAGTAGTAGAAAATGAAAACTCCTGGAGTTATTTAAAACCGCAGATACTGGCTTTGCTTTCAGATTTTATTAGCAGTGGGCAGCCTATATTAGTGGAAAATATTGAGAGTTTAAGTGAAAGTTTTAAAGTTAAAGGAAAAAATAAACAGGACCAAGAAATTATCGCTAAAATAGAAGAGCTTTTTGAGGAAAGAATTCGTCCGGCTGTGGCTATGGACGGCGGAGATATTCTTTTTAGAGACTACGATGATGGTGTAGTTTATTTAAGTTTATATGGGTCTTGTGCCGGCTGTCCTAGTTCAAGTATTACTCTAAAAAACGGCATTGAAAATATGCTGAAATATTATATTCCTGAGATAAAAGAGGTTATAAGTATTGAGTAAGAAGATAAATACAGATCCCATAAACTTTGCACGCATTATAAAATTTATTAAGGGCTGCTTTTTTAAATCTACAGTGCTGGCTTTAATTTTTATATTGTTGCTTTTCTTATTTCTTTATAGATTTACCGATAAAATATTTTCTAATGATTATGTTTTAAATACTATGCTGAAAACTAATATTTATTCAAGACAGTGTTTATATCTGCATGAAGATGATCCTAACTTGGTTAAGAAATTAAATGATTTTTATAGTTCATCGGCAAATAAATATCTAGTGCTTCCTGTATTTTTTAATAATATGCCAACTAGTTTAGCCGGCATTAAAGATTTGCAGTTAAAAAAAGATACATATATTAATATTCTATTGCCGATTTTATTGAAAGTTCAAAAGGAAGTGCTGAACGAGCGGGCGCGTCTTATAGAAATTAATTCCAGAATGATAAATGAGCCTGTAATGGCTGAAGATTTTGCTTTTATTGATTATCTCGCTGATAAATATAATGTTAAATTAAAAAATGATGATTTTTGGACTTATGTTGATGCTATCGATGAGCTGCTTTTACGGGTAGATATTATTCCTACTTCTATTGCTTTAGGAATTTCGGCTAAAGAAACTGGCTGGGGAGCTTCACGGTTTTTGCAGGAGGGAAATTCTTTATTTTCACAATGGACTTTTGATGAAAATTCCGGCATTATCCCATTGGGGCGGGAATCGCATCAAAATCATGTAGTTAAGAAGTTTGATACATTAGAAGATGCTATAAGATCATTTTATATAAACATTAATACTCATAACAGTTATAAAGAATTTAGAAATATGCGCCGCAGAATGCGTATAAGCGACGGAACTTTAAATGCTAGAAGATTAGTTCCTGCTTTATATAGATATTCAGCTGAAAAAGACTATACGGATATACTGTATAATATTATACTTACTAATTCTTTAGGTAAATTTGATAATTATACAACCTTCTCTACACAATATAGAAATATTTGTTTAACTGTTTTAAATTAATGTATGGATTAGCTTTAGATACTTCTAATAAACTGCAGCTAGCTTTGCTAAAAGACGGCGTAATAATTGATAGTTTTAGCATGGCAGAGCGGATTAATATTTCCGATGTTCTTTTGCAGTATATAAGCAATATGCTTAATAGGAATCAAATTATTTTAAGAGATCTTAATTTTATTGCTTTAATTAATGGTGCAGGTTATTTTACCGGAGTGCGTATTGCCATTGTCGTAGCGAAGGTTTTGCATTTGGCGCTTAATATTCCCGTTTTTACTTTTAGCGCATCTTTTGTTATGTTTAAAGAGGCAGCACAGGATAGCTTTGTTGTGGCGGCAGTTGATATTGGTAAAAGAGGCTGCGTAATAGCTGTATTCCATGAAAATAAGCAGATTATTGCTGATATTTATATCGATGAAGATGATTTAGAGAATTTTTTTAAACAAAATGAAGTTTTATGCAAAATTTTGCCGGAAAACTTCATGTTTGTCGGCAATAAACAGAGCTTATTTAAAGAAATATCTTATTTTAAGAGTGCTGCTTATTTGCAGAATATAACCGCTCCGTCTATGAAAATATTGGGGGATGAGGCTGTTTACTTATATGATAGCGGTAAATTTATGACAAATATTGAACCTCTTTATGCAAAAGAGGTTGATATGATAATTAAGGATAAATAATGCAGCAAAGGCAAAAAAAATATCACATAAAAACTTGGGGATGCCAGATGAATGTTTATGATTCCCAAAGAATTAGTGAGATTCTACAAAGTTTAGGCTATGTTCATAGCGAGGATTCTACGGAGTCGGATTTAGTAATTCTAAATACCTGCCATGTGCGGGAAAAAGCAACAGAAAAAGTTTATTCCGATATCGGCAGATTAAATATTTTAAAACAAAGAAGGCAGAAAATCGGGCAGAGTCTTATTATAGGAGTATCCGGTTGCGTAGCCCAAGCAGAGGGTGAAGAAATTATTAAACGCGCACCTTGTGTAGATTTAGTTTTTGGTCCGCAGACTTGGCATCGCCTTGAGAGCATGATTAAAAAAATTGAAATCGAGCATGCTAAGGTATGCGATACCGATTTCCCAGTGGAAGAAAAGTTTGATTCCATAGGGAGCACAGTCTTTGATAAATCTCGTATAAATAATGGCAGTGCTTTTATTGCCGTGCAAGAAGGCTGCGATAAATTTTGCACCTACTGTGTTGTGCCATATACTAGAGGGGCGGAATATTCCCGCCCTACCTGGCAGGTTTTGGAAGAAGTTAATAAACTTGTAAAAGAAGGGGCAACAGAAATTACTCTGCTGGGACAGAATGTTAATGCCTATCATGGCATGTCTCATGAGGGGGCAGAATGGAATTTAGCAAAACTGATAGATAAAATATCTGCTATTGAGGGTCTGCAAAGGATTCGTTATCTTACATCATATCCGGCAGAGGTAGATGAAGATTTAATAGCCGCCCACAAAAATCAGCCGAAACTAATGCCTTTTCTGCATTTGCCAATTCAGGCTGGGTCTAATAGAATTCTGCGGAGTATGAATAGAAACCATACAAAAGAACAATATTTAAATCTAGTTGCAAGACTGAAGGAAGCGCGGGAAGATTTAGCATTTTCTTCAGATTTTATTGTTGGCTTTCCTGATGAAACAGAGGAAGATTTTGAGGAAACGCTAGATGTAGTGCGGCAAGTGGGTTTTATTCAATCATTTTCGTTTGCTTATAGTCCTCGTCTTGGCACGCCGTCAATAGATTATGAAAACCAGATTCCGCTGGAAATAAAAGAAAAACGGCTGTATGTTCTGCAAGATTTACTAAAGCAAACCCAGCGTGAATTTAATGAAAAAACTGTAGGTAAAACTATGGATATTTTATTCGATAGAAAAGGCAAGTTTAAGGGGCAGCTTGTCGGCAAAAGCCCATATATGCAGGCGGTAGCGGTTAACGGCATGACTGAGGAAAGGCTTGGAAAAATTTATAAAGTAAAAATATTGAGCAACTATAATACAAGTTTAATTGGTGAAATTGTTGAATAATTTACACATATCCATCGTAAGTCAATTGCAAAGCATACGGGAAGAGTTTCCGGTGAAGCAAGTTAATAAATATAAGAGCGATTCTAAAGAAGTTATTGTCCTTGTTTTAAAATACTTAAGTGAAAATAATGAAAACTTCCGTTTCTGTATTTCTAAGGAAATTTTTTTAGATTTATATTTGGTAGATGATAAAAAAATCACAGAAATAAATTTTAAATACCGTAATAAAAAAGAACCGACCAATGTTTTGTCCTTAGCTTATTTTTCGGCTGAAGACTTTAATAAAGATTTTACAGCCCCCATACATTTAGGAGAAATTTTTATTTCAATGGAAACTTTGGCAAAAGAATCCTTAGAGCAGAAAGTGCTGATAGAGCATCATTACTTTAGATTATTAATTCATGGAGTGCTTCATTTATTAGGATTTGATCATAATTTGGAAAATGAAGCAGTTTTAATGTATAATACTGAAGAAAATATATTGCATAAGTTAGAATTATCAACTAATAGTATAGTATCAAATTATTGGAGATAAAAGTTTTGGAGGGAGAGGTCAAGAAGGGGTTTTCTAGATTCTTTGACAGAATAAATTTTTTTAATAAAAAGAAAATTGAACAATATAAAGATAAAATAGATACTTTGCGCTATGAAAAGCTGCTAGAGATGTTCTCTTTATATTATACTAAGGATGGCAATGATGTATCTGAAAACTATTTTATTAAAAATATTATAGACTTTAGAGACAAAAGGGCGCAGGATATTATGATTCCAAGAATCGATATTATTGCTGCTCCTGTTGAGTCTGAGGTTGAAGACATCATAAAAATTATGAGTAAAAGCGGGTTTTCAAGAATTCCAATTTATGAGGATAATCTTGATAATACCATTGGTTTTATTCATGTTAAAGATTTGCTGCCTTCATTGCGTAAAAAACATCAGGCAAAACTGCCGAATATGGTTAGGGGTGTTTTGTTTATTTCTCCTTATATGAAACTTTTAGATCTGCTTTATGAAATGAAGTTGAAAGGCGTTCATATGGCGATGGTGGTTGATGAATTTGGCGGTGTAGATGGTTTAATTACTTTTGAAGACATTTTAGAAGAAATTATCGGCGGGATTCGCGATGAATACAATAAAGCTCCTGCTCCTAAGATTATTGAAATTGAATCAGGAATTCTTGAGGCAGATGGCAGGGTAAATATTCATGATTTAGAAGAATATACCGGCAGATTTAGCACGCAGGAAGAAAATGAAGAATCAAATACCATATCTGGGCTGATAGTAGCGCTTGTAGGGTATGTTCCCTCGAAAAGTGAAATTATTATTCATCCGTCGGGAATCGAGTTTAAAATTATTTCGGTTGATCCGTTGAAAATTAATAAGGTTATGGTTGATTATAGAGGCTTACATAAAAATGATAATACGCAATAAACTTAAATACATATTAATCTGTCTGTTTTCTTTTTTTTATGTTTTAGGATTCGCTCCTTATAATTATTTATGGCTGGGAATAATTGCGATTCTTGGCATATCTGCTATTTTTAAAAGTGCTAAAAACAGAAAAGAAACAGTCCGCTTCGCAGTTTTAAGTGCTTTGGTAATAAGCTGTTTTGGTGCCTATTGGCTGGTTTATGCCGCTAATTACACTTTTGATTCCAAGATATTAGGAGCACTTGTTTTAGTAGGGTTTGCTCTTTTATATTCTGTTTTTATGCTTATGATAGCTATTCCTATTTATTGGGCAAATAAAAATGAAAAGTTTTTTTATGTGGTGCTTGTATTATCTTGGAGTGCTATGGATGCCTTTAAATTTTACTTTTTAGGCGGCTTTCCTTGGTTTTTATCAGCATATCTTTGGGGACAAATTCCGCCGATTACTCAAATAGTTTCAGTAATTGGCTTGGTAGGATTAAGCATTTTAACTTATGCTTTGATTTTTTCGTGTTTCATTTTATTTAATGGCAATTATAAACGGGCATTTAGATATAATCTGTTTTTAATATTAGTAGTAATTTTTGCAGGATTCTATATTTACGGTCAGGAAAGAATCAATCATTTGAATGCGCTTGCACCAGAAAAAACTCTTAGAATTCGCCTTGTGCAGACTAATATTGATCAAACAACTAAAATAAATCTTAATAATTCTGAAATTATTGCAACGAGTGTGCTGCCGCAAATATCCGACAGTATAGAGCAGGTGAATCCGCAAATGATTTTCCTGCCGGAAACTACTTTTGTTTATTTTGATGCGGAATATTTTGCTAATAAAATTAGACAGACTCCTAAAAACACAGCATTAATTGTTGGAGTATTACGAATCGATGAAAAAAACCGCGCCTTTAATAGTGTTTTTAATATTGTGAACCATCAAACCATTGATTATTATGATAAAAATAAACTGGTTCCTTTTGGTGAAAGAATGCCTTTAGCGGATTATCTGCCGAATTTTTTTAGTTTTGTTGGTTTAGAAAGTTTAACTCCGGGCAGTAAAGTAAATATTTTTGCGGTGGATGATTATCGTCTAGTGCCGACGGTTTGTTTTGAGGGATTATTTCCTTTAGAGGGAATAACAGCTAATGATGTTGATTTTATAGTAAATGTTGCCAATGAGGCATGGTTTGATCAATCTATAGAATTAGCTCAAAATTGGGATATTTATAAATATAGAAGTATTGAAACTGGTGTGGTTGCATTAAAGGTTGCTAATACAGGAATCTCTGGTGCTTACGATTTTACAGGGAAGCTCTTGCATCAGGCAGAACCATTCCAAAAAGTTAATGTTGATTTGGTTTTGCCAATTAAAAAGGTTAAAACTATTTTTTCTTTAATTAATTACCATACTATAAATTATGTGGTTTTTATCCTTTATGGAATAATGGTTCTATTAATTTTTTTAAGAAAGAAAAGTGTTTAGGTTGTATTTATTAAGAATTGGTATATAATTTATATATTATACATATTGCAGGTTGTAATATATGTTGGAAATTAAAAATATGTGAGGTATGATGGGCGAATTAAGCGAACATAACAGACAGCCAAAGGATATTGATGTATTCGCTGGTGAACAGCTAAAAAAACGCAGAAAAGAATTAGGCATGTCGCAGAAAGTTCTGGCAGAAAGTCTTGGCGTAACTTTTCAGCAGGTGCAAAAATATGAAAAAGGCTTGAATCGAATTGGTGCTAGCAGATTGTTTGATTTATGTAAAGTGCTGAAGGTTAAACCGTCATACTTTTTTAAAACTATCAATTATGAAGATTCTATAAGCAATGCTGCTGTTTTAGCTGTGGCAGAAAGCAATGAGCTTTCTGCTGATGCTATTGCTTTGCTTACAATGTTTTCATCTATTGATGAGTCTAAAAAAAGAATAATTTTAGATCTGCTGAAAAGCATGACGGATAGTGATTAAATTATTCTTTATTAAAAATAATTTACGATTCTGCTTTATTGGCTTATAACTACATTAGTATAAGCTGTTTTTGTCTAATTAACTAATTCCATCATATCTCCCTAGAAGTTTTATGCTGCTGGCTTGTTTAATACGGAGCAAGTCTTCTAATATAAATAAAAAAATTAAAATAGTTGACAAATATATTTCTAATATATTATTATAAAATAATAATGATTATTGTTTTTATTTTAGAAATATAAATGTTAAAATATGAAAGTTAAGAATTACAGCAGAAAACGGGAAGCTATTTTAGAAAAGATTTGTTCAACCAAAACTCATCCTACAGCAGAATGGATATTTCAAGAATTAAAAGATAGTTATCCTGATTTAAGTTTAGCTACAGTGTATAGAAATCTTAATATGTTTAAGGAGGAAGGGGCAATTATTTCTGTTGGCAGTATCAACGGACAAGAGCGCTTTGATGGCTTCAAAGATCCGCATGCGCATTTTATATGCGAGGTGTGCCAATCAATTGGGGATATTGCTTTTAAAAATAACCAGCTTCCTGCCATATCTTTAGAAAATATAGAAAATTCTAAAGTTAGGAAAATAGATTTAACAGTTTATGGAACTTGCCAGAACTGCTTAGATTCAATTAAACAGCAACCAAAGGAGTAGATTATGAGCTTGATAGGTAAAAAAATAGAAGCATTTGAAAGTGATGCTTTTCAAAAAAATAAAGGATTTTTAAAAGTTACTTCAGAAAAAGATTTTGTTGGAAAATGGAGCGTGGTATGTTTTTATCCTGCTGACTTCACTTTTGTTTGTCCTACAGAATTAGAAGATTTGCAAAATCAATATGCAGCATTGAAATCACTTGGTGCGGAAGTATATTCAATATCAACCGATACCCATTTTACCCACAAAGCGTGGCATGATAATTCTGAGGCAATAGGTAAAGTTGAGTATGTAATGATAGGCGACCCATCGCATAAAGTTTCTCGTCTCTTTGATGTTTTAATAGAAGACGCAGGATTAGCAGATAGAGGAACTTTTATAATTGATCCTGATGGAGTTATTCAAATGGCTGAAATTAATGCCGGTGGTATTGGACGCGATGCCGCAGCCTTAATTGATAAAATCAAAGCTGCACAATATGTCCGTAAAAATCCTGGTGAGGTTTGTCCGGCGAAGTGGAAAGAGGGTCAATCTACACTCAAGCCAAGTCTTGACCTAGTTGGTAAAATTTAATATTTTGGCTTTCTACTGCAGAAATTTGGCTCTCATGTATTAGTTATACACTACGAGCCAAATTTCATAGTATAAAGTTCAAACTATTAAATTTTCAATAGTTTTATCTTTTGTTTTTTTATAAAAATAAGGTATCACAATGTCTTTAGATACAGAAATAAAAAATCAGCTTTTGCCGTATTTAGATTATATAGAGCAGAATATAATTTTAAAAGTTTATGCTGATGAAAACACACGGGTGGTGCTAGATTTTGTTGAAGAAATAGCTGGTTTGTCTCCTAAAATTTCAGTGGAAAAAGTTGAATTAGATAGGATGGGCAGTTTTGCGATTGATACTTTTACTCAAAGCAGCGGGATAGTTTTTGCAGGGTTGCCGCTGGGGCACGAATTTACATCCTTTGTTATGGCTTTATTGCAGGTAAGTGGTCGTCCACCTAAAATTGCAGATAATCTCATTGAGCAAATCAAAAAAATTGATAAAAAATTAAATTTCACAACTTTTGTAAGCCTTAGCTGCCATAACTGTCCGGATGTTGTGCAGGCTCTTAATATTATGGCGGTTTTAAATCTTAATATTACACATGTTTGTGTTGATGGCGGCAGCTTTACAAGCGAGGTTGAAGCAAAGCAAATCATGGCAGTGCCAACGATATATTTGAATGGTGAAGAATTTGCCAGTGGACGGATTGCTATAGAGCAAATCTTGGCTAAACTTGGCAGCTCTATTAACTCCGCCGAGTTAAACAATAAAGCGCCATATGATATGCTGGTTGTAGGCGGAGGCCCTGCTGGGTCAGCTGCAGCTATTTATGCTGCCCGCAAAGGTATTAATGTTGCCTTGCTGAGCGAAAATCTTGGCGGACAGGTTTTAGAAACTGTGGGAGTTGAAAACATTATTGGCACTAAATATATTGAAGGGACTAAATTTATGAGCGAAGTTTTAGTTCATATTAAGGAATACCCCATTGATATTATATCTAATCAAAAAGCGATAAAATTAGAAAAAAAAGACTTGCTGGAATTAAGCATAGAAGGAGGTGTAGTTCTAAAAGCTAAAAGCATTGTGCTGGCGACAGGGGCAAAATGGAAAAATATTGGCATAGCTGGCGAAAATGAATTTAAAAATAAAGGAATTGCTTATTGCCCCCATTGTGATGGTCCGCTTTTTGCCGGCAAAGATATTGCCGTAATCGGCGGAGGCAATAGCGGTGTAGAGGCAGCTATTGATTTAGCAGGTATTGCTAAGCACATTTATTTGCTTGAGTTTGCGGATAAACTTAAAGCTGATAAAATTTTACAGAAAAGGCTGCAGAATTTAAACAATGTCAGTGTTATAACTAATGCCCAAACTTTAGAGATTTCTGGCTCATCAATTGTAGAAAATATAAAATATTTAAATAGGAATACCAGCTTTGAGGAAACGATAGCAGTTAATGGAGTATTTATATTAATAGGCTTAATGCCAAATACTAGTTGGCTTGGGGATAGTATTGCAAAAAATAATCTCGGTGAAATTATTGTAGATAAACATGGTGCCACAAACTTAAGCGGAGTTTTTGCCGCCGGCGACTGCACTGACAGCCCCTATAAGCAGATAATTATTTCAATGGGCAGCGGAGCTACAGCAGCACTCGGGGCATTTGATTATTTGATAAGAAATTATGATAGATAATTACCTTAATTTGTTATTCTAACAATTGCATTATAGTAGTTCTTTTGCTATAATAGCTTGTTTATGTGCTGATAAAGAGAGAAAATTTATGAATAAAGAAAGTTATTTATTTACTAGCGAATCCGTATCGGAAGGGCATCCTGATAAAGTTGCCGATCAAATATCGGATAGTATTTTAGATTTTTTTCTTTCTCGTGATGCTATTGCCCGAGTAGCTGTGGAAACTTTAGTTACCACCAATCAAATAGTTTTAGCTGGCGAGGTTAAAACTAATCTGGCATTTACTCTTGAAGAAATAAATACTGTAGCCCGTGAAACTGTTAAAAAAATTGGCTACGAACAAAAAGGGTTTGACCATAGAACGCTTTCCATTACTAATTACATTCATGGGCAATCAGCAGATATTGCTATGGGTGTTGATGAAGCAGACGGTAAAGAAGAAGGAGCTGGTGATCAAGGAATTATGTTCGGCTATGCTTGCAATGATACTGAAGTTTTTATGCCTTTTAGTATTTATTATGCTCATAAACTTTTAGAAGAATTGGCTAAAAAAAGAAAAAACGGTGAAATAAGAGGACTTCTGCCAGATGCTAAAAGTCAAATAACTTTAGAGTATATTGACGGTAAGCCTGCAAAAGTGCATACGGTGGTGGTATCCCATCAGCATGAAGAAAGTTTATCTACTGAAGATGTTCGTAAAATTATTATGCCGGTAATCGCTGAAGTGCTTCCTAGCGATTTGTATAATCTAAATGATTGTATTCATCATATTAATCCAACTGGCCGTTTTGTCATTGGCGGACCAGACGGTGATACCGGATTAACAGGCAGAAAAATTATTGTAGATACCTATGGCGGTGTTGCTCCTCATGGTGGTGGCGCTTTTTCGGGGAAAGATCCAACCAAAGTTGATAGATCGGCAGCATATGCGGCAAGATATTTAGCTAAAAATATTGTAGCAAGTGGTGCTGCCCGCCGATGCACTATTCAGTTATCTTATGCAATTGGCGTAGCTAAGCCTTTATCGGTTTATGTAGATACTCATGGCACAGGTTTAATAGGAGACCGTGAAATTGAAGCAATTATTCCGCAGTTAATGAATCTATCGCCAAAGGGGATTCGCACCCACTTAGCACTTAATAAGCCAATTTATGGCATTACTGCTTCCTATGGACATTTCGGTAGAAACTCAACTGGTGATTTATTTACTTGGGAGAATCTGGATTTAGTCGCAAAAATTAAAGAACTATTAAAAATTTAATAATTTATGGATAATAAATTCATTAATTTTTATGGCAGAACTACTGGACATCTAAGTAAAAGAGCAGTTCATCTTTTAGAAAGTTTATTGCCGGAATATTTACTAAATATGGATAATTTTTATACTAATCTTGGTAAATATGAAAAAGTTAATTTAGAAATTGGGTTTGGCAGTGGAGATTTTCTTTTTAATTCGGCTGCCAGCAACCCTAGCTTTCTGTATGTAGGTGTTGAAGTTTTTGCCAATGGTGTGGCTAGTCTTTTAGATAAAATAGATAAGTATAATACTGAAAAGAAAGATAAATCATTAGATTCTTCTAATGAAAATCTTAAAAATATTCTTATTTATAATTCTAATGTTTATTATTTGCTATCGCATTTAAAAGAAAACACCTTTGATAATTTATTTATTCTGTTTCCAGATCCTTGGCATAAAAATAAACACCACAAACGCCGCTTGATTAATGAAAATAATCTCGCAGTTTTTTCTAAAATCTTAAAACCTAATGGGATTTTAAGGTTTGTTTCAGATCATAAAGATTATGTGGCTTGGGCTTTAGAACAGTTTAAACAGTCTTCACAGTTTAAAATTGATGATTCCCAAGATTTTGCCATACCTCCAACAGATCATTTTCAAACTAAATATGAAAGAAAGGCTGTTAAGGCAGGTAGGGATATATCTTATATTAATGTGCAGAATATCAACTAATTTAGTTATAGTTTTTTCTCCATTATACTGTGTTTACCCATAACACAATTTTTCTTGACAGATTTATTCCTTTAATGCATAATGTGGGAATGTAAACAGATAAATACCCTTTTTTTAATTAATTATTTGCAAAAACAAGATTATTAAATTATATTAAAAAGATACTGGTAAAATAAAAAGAGGGACTGTTTTTACAGTCCTTTTTTATAAAAAATTTATTCTTTTATCTTTTCTATGTTGTTGCAAGGTCGTTTATGTATTTGAATACACCACACTCCCTTGCTCCTAATATAAAAGATAAAAGAATGAATTTTTAGGGATACAAATGAATACATTAAAACAAAAAATTTTAGACTTAGCATATCCTGTGTCAGAAAGTCTTGGTTTTACCATTGTTGATATTAAGGTTTTCGGCAAGGAAAAAATCACTCTGCAAATTTTTTTAGAAAAAGCAGAGGGAAATCCTGTTTCTATTGACGATTGTGCAAAGTTTAGCCGTGAATTTGCGGTAATTATGGATGTTAACAATCTTATAGAAAATCGCTACAACCTAGAGGTAAGTTCGGCGGGCATTGATAGAAAATTAGCTAAACTTGAAGATTTCCAAAGATTTATTGGAAATAATGTTCTAGTAAAAACTAAACTACCTATAAATAACCAAAAAACTTTCAAAGGCAAACTAGTAAATGTGAAAGATAATAATATAGAAATTACAGGTGAACAAGGTAATACAAATATTCATATAGATTTTATTGAAAAAGCCAATTTAGATATATTAAAAGATTTATTTAAACCTGCAGATTCCAATAAAAAAAATCAACCCACAGCGCATAAAAAAGGAAAAAAAGAGGGAAAAAATGCTAAATAAACATAATTCTAATGAATTGCAAGCAAGACCAGAATTAATTGATATTATTGAAGGTGTTTCTAAAGATAAGGGTATCTCAATTGAGGAAGTTTTTGAAGCTATGGAGGTAGCGATTAAAAAAATTGCGGTTAATAAATATGGCAGCGCACATGATATTAGAGTTAAAATTAACCGCCATAACGGTTCAATTTCCATTCAAAAAGTATTGACTGTTGCGGAAGAAATTGAAAACCCGCTGCAGCAAATTTTACTTGCGGATGCTAAAATAATTAAAGAAGATGCAGTATTAGGAGATATTCTAGTTGAGGTTCTGCCTCCGGTAAATTTTGATAGAAATTTTGTGCAGCCGTTCCGCCAAATTGTAACGCGCAGAGTTAAAGAGGCTGAAAAACAAAAAGAATTTGATTATTATAAAGATAAAATTGGCGAAATCGTTAACGGCGTAGTGAAACGGGTAGAGCTAGGCAATGTTTTTGTAGAATTAACTAATAAATCTGAGGCTTTTATGCGCAGAGATAATGTAATTCCAAGAGAAAATCTTGATGTTGGCGATAGAATCAGAGCTTTAATTATAGATGTTAAAGAAGATATTAAATCTGCACAGATTATTTTATCAAGAACCCATCCAGATTTTGTTAAAAAACTTTTCGCTCAAGAAATTTCTGAAGTATATGACGAGCAGATTGTTATTCAAGCAGTAGCTCGTGAAGCAGGGTCTCGTTCTAAAGTAGCGCTTTACTCTAATGATGCCAGTATAGACCCTATCAGCACCTGCGTGGGGTTTAAGGGTCAGAGAATACAAGGTATTTTAGGCGAACTTAAGGGCGAAAAAATAGATTTAATTAAATATTCTGATAATATTGGCAATTTTGTTCTGAATGCTTTCCATGCTTCTGAAGTACAGAAAGTTATAGTCGATGAAACTAAAAAATCTATTGAAGTAGTAGTTAATCCTGATAAATTAAAATTAGCAATTGGCAGAGGCGGTCAAAACATTAATTTAATATCGCAGCTGGTTGGCTGGCATATTGATTTAATGGATGAAGAAACCGAAAAAGTTAAAAGACAAACTGAAATGGCTGAACGCGTTGAGTATATGAAAAATGCCCTTGATATTGATGATATTATTTCACAACTGCTGGTAATTGAAGGCTTTAAAACTGTTGAAGATATTATTGAAGAAAAAGTGGCAACTCTATCGGCAATTAAAGCCTTTGATGAAGATATGATTACAGAGTTAAAGTCTCGCGCTAAAGATTTTATAAAAGAGAGAGATAAAGAATATATTCAGCAAATGAACGATTTAGCGATAGCTGAAGAGTTAAGAAATTTTGAAGGGTTGTCTAAAGAAATGATTCTGGCGCTTGGTCGTGAGGGTGTAAAAACAGTCAATGATTTAGCTGAGCTTTCTACCTATGATTTGCTGGATATTTTACCTCGCGGCAGTTTAGATTTCAAAAAAGCTGAGGCTATTATTGTATTAGCTAGAAAATCTTGGGAAGAGAGCTAGGGGAATTTAGGTCTTTTAGTTTATTGGCTAAAAAGATTGAATAATTTAAATGTTCCATAATTTTGGAAAAAAAGAGGTCTTAATGACAAACAGTGATGATGATAAAATTGAAGAAAAAGGCAAGAGAAAAACTTTATCTATTTCTTTAGATATTTCTAAGCATATTGAAGAAAAAGAAAAGCTGAAAGCTAAAAAAGGTAAGGTAGAATTTACCGGCAGCAAACCTCCTAAAAAAGCAGGAGAAGATAAAGATTCCTTAGCTAACATGCCTGAAGACAGTAGTTCGCTAACGGCTGAAGAAAAAGAACGGCGGGCAAAACTGGCTTCAACTAAGTTAGAGGCAGAATCATCAGCTCCGTTAGCTGCTAGGCTTTCAGTGGTGCAGAAGGAATCTTTAAAAGATGATGCGGAATCTTTAGCTGCAGAAGGTAAAGAAAATTTAGAAAAAACTGCCGAACAATTAGCGGCTGTTGAGGAATCTTCCGTTAAAATGGAAGAAGAATCAGCATTTTCTTCAAATCATGTAATTAAATCTAGCTTTGAGGTTAAAGTGGTGGTTGACCATGCCCAAAAAGTGCTGGAAAAAAACAAGCAAGATCGTGATGTAAAGGAAACTAAAGAGTTTAGCACTGATACTGAAGAAGAAGATAAAAAAACTAAAAAGAAAGCAGATGGCGAGGCTAGACGCGCCAGCGGACCTAAGAATTGGAAATCTACCTATGTTGCTGAAGAAGATGAAGACGAGGAAGAAGAAGAAGAAGATTTTGAAGAAGTTGAAAACGAAGAAGTAAAACCTAAAAGACAAGTTGCTGTTAAAAGAAAAAATAAAAAGAAAAATCTAACTAAAGAAAAAATTATAAGAACAGTTGAAGTGCAGGGCGAAATTACGGTGAAAGATTTAGCCGCTAAAATGTCTGAAAAAACCTCGAGCCTTTTGAAATTTTTATCTAAATTAGACGATTCTTTAAATATTAGCAGTCTAATAGATGCAGAAACTGCAGAATTAGCTATTATTGAATTTGGTCATAAGCCAAGTATTATTGATACTTCTTCTATTGAATCACAGTATTATATTTTTAATGATAAACCAGAAGATCTAAGCGCCAGACCTCCGGTAGTTACTATCATGGGTCATGTTGATCATGGTAAAACTACTTTGCTTGATACCATAAGAAAAACTAATGTGGTTGGCAAGGAAGCCGGCGGCATAACTCAGCATATTGGGGCATATACTGCAAAATCTCCAGGGGGGAAAAGTATTACTTTTTTAGATACGCCTGGTCATGAGGCTTTTGGTCAAATTCGGGCAAGAGGCTCTAAAATTACCGATATTGTGGTGCTGGTAGTTGCTGCTGATGATGGTATTAAACCGCAAACAATTGAAGCAATTAATCATGCTAAAGCCGCTGGTGTGCCGATTATTGTGGCAATCAATAAAATTGATAAGCCAGAAGCTAATTCCATGAAGGTTAAGTCTGAGCTTCTATCGCAAAATCTTGTGGTGGAAGAAATGGGCGGCGATGTATTAGCGGTAGAAATTTCGGCTAAAGCTAATACTGGAATTGATAAACTTTTAGAAGCCATTCTGCTGCAGGCAGAAATGCTGGATTTAAAAACCAACTATAAAGCTCCTGCTAAAGCTAGCGTTATCGAGGTTAAACAGGAAAAAGGATTTGGTTATTTAGCAAGCGTCCTTGTAGAGCGTGGAACATTGCATGTAGGCGATTATTTTGTCTGCGGAATGTCTTCGGGTAAAATTAAAGTTATGATTAATGATAAAGGTGAACGGTTAAAAGAAGCACCGCCATCAACGCCTGTGGAAATTTCTGGTTTTGCTGAAGCTGTTGCGGCAGGAGATTCTTTTATTGTAGTTAAAAACGAGGCTGCTGCTAATGAATTATTAGAGTATAGAAAAAGCAAGGCTGCAGGTCGTGAGAATAAAAATACCACGCAAAATATTTTAGATATATTAAGCAATGAAATTAAAGATGTTAAAACTTTAGCAGTAATTATTAAAGCTGATACGCAAGGCAGCTTTGAAGCGATTAAATCTTCCCTAGAGAAAATTACTCATGATGCTGTTGAAATTAAAATTATTCATTCCGGTGTAGGCGAAATTACAGAATCAGATGTAATGCTGTCAAATACTGGCAGTGCAATAATCTTTGGCTTTAATACACGGGCAAACTCTAAAGCTCGTGATTTAGCGAAAAAGGAAAATATTGAGCTTAGGTATCATTCTATAATTTATAATTTGGTCGATGATGTTAAGTTAATTCTTAGCGGACTTCTTGATCCGGATATTGTTGAAAATATTTTAGGAACGGCTGAAGTTAGAAATGTTTTTGATGTTTCTAAAGTTGGTAGAATTGCCGGTTGCTATGTGCTGGACGGATTGTTAAGAAGAAATGCTTATGTGCGGATATTGCGGGAGAATGTAGCAGTTCATTCGGGAATTTTATCACAGCTTAAAAGATTCAAAGATGATGCTAAAGAGGTTAAAGCAGGATATGAATGCGGTGCTGCCATAGAAAATTTTAATGATGTAAGAATCGGCGACATCATAGAATGCTATGAAAAAGTTGAGGTTAGGAATACCATTGAATAAAAATATTTTCAACAGCGATATTATTAAAAGCAATAAGCCTAAATCTAATAGAGGCTTAAAAATTGCTAAGGAAATACGGGTTATTTTATCGGATATTTTTACAAAGTCGCAGCTTAAAGATGAGGCTCTTTTTGATAAAATAGTTTTAATAACAGGTGTAGAGGTTAGCGGAGATTTATCTATCGCAAAAATTTATATTAGCAATTGGAATGTGGCTATGGAAGGAAAGCTATTGATTGCTGCACTAAATAAGTATATTCCTTTCATGAGGAATAAAATTGCTAAAGTCTTAAAAATTAAAGTGATTCCTAATTTAGTTTTTATTATTGACGACCAGTTTGATAAAATGGAGGAATCTGCCAAAATGTTTCAAGCCTTAGAAAATAGCAAGAAGCATGATTCCTAATTATGATTTAAGCCTGCTGCATGGTTGGCTGTTTATAGATAAGCCAATTGGAGTATCCTCATTTAGCGTAGTTCATGGTATTAAAAAGTTTTTAAAACTACCGAAATCTCATAAAATTGGACATGGCGGCACTTTAGATCCAATGGCCTGCGGAATTTTACCGATTGCTATTGGTGAGGCTACTAAGACAGTTGATTATGTTATGAACTCTGATAAAATTTATGAGTTTACAATTGCTTTTGGTATTAAAACAGATTCTGCTGATAGTGAAGGAAACATTATTCAAACTACTGATACCATTCCTTCACAAGAGGCTTTAATTAATATTTTGCCAAAATTTCTTGGGGTTATTTCACAAAAACCGCCTGCCTATTCAGCTATAAAGATTAATGGTAAAAGAGCTTATTCGTTAGCAAGAGTAGGCGAAAAAGTAGATATTCCGCTACGCACCATCAATATTTATTCGTTAGAATTACAAAATTTTGATGTTGCTTCCAAAAAAGCTACTCTAATTGCTAAGGTTTCCAAAGGAACATACATCCGCACGCTAGCGGAAGATATTGCTGAAAGTTTAGGTTCACTTGGTCATACCGTTTATTTGCGGAGGACTGAAATCTGTATTCATAAAGAAAAACTTTTACTTTCTTTAAATACACTCTATAATGAAGAATATACTATTGATAATAATTTAATAAGTATAGAAGATATGCTGGATGGCATCTCGGCATATTCTTTAAACTCAAAGCAGGCACAGGAAATTTTAAATGGAAATTTATCCGGCTTGCTTGGCTGTCCTAAGGGAATCTTTAAATCTTTATATCAAGAAAAGGTTTTGGCTTTACTTGAAAATAAAGATGGAAAGGTATCTTTTTTAAGGGTCTTCAATAACAACCGCAACATATAGGAGTAAAGCGATGTCATTAAAAAAAGAAGATAAATCAAATATAATTAAAGCTCATGCGACAAATGAGGGTGATACTGGTTCACCTGAAGTGCAGATAGCTATTTTAAGTGAAAAAATTAAGTATTTAACCGAACATATGAAAGAACATACGAAAGATTTCCACTCTCGGCGCGGACTTTTAGTTATGGTTTCTAAAAGAAGAAAATTACTTACTTATTTAAAAAAGAAAGATAATGCTAGATATGAGTCTATTTTAAGTAAGTTAGGTTTAAGAGGAGTGAAATAATAGTGTTTAATATTATAGAAAAAAAAATTAATTGGGCAGGAAAAGAGCTGTCGTTTCAAACCGGTAAAATTGCAAGACAGGCTGATGGTGCAGTTGTGGCTACTTATGGCGGCACCAGTGTTTTAGCTACTGTAGTATTTGGAAAAAATGCCAATTATGAATTAGATTTCTTTCCTTTAACAGTTAATTATCAAGATAAATACTACGCCGTTGGCAAAATTCCCGGCGGTTTCTTTAAAAGAGAAACTAAACCAACTGAAAGAGAAGTGCTTATTTCAAGGCTGATTGATAGACCAATTAGACCGCTCTTTGATGAAAGATTTAGAAATGAGGTGCAGGTTATTGTTTCTACGCTTTCTAGCGATAAAGAAGTATCTACAGATGTTCTGTCAATTTTAGCAGCTTCAGCTGCACTATCAATTTCAGGAGCACCATTTTTAGATACCGTAGGCGCTGCCAAAGTTGGCTATATAGGCGGAGAGTATGTGCTTAATCCAACCATTCAGCAAACTCATAGTAGCTCACTTGAGCTTGTGGTAGCCGGCACTAAAGAAGGCATTCTTATGGTAGAATCAGAAGCGCAGGAATTATTGGAAGAGGTTATGCTTGGAGCTTTAAAATTTGCACATGAGGGATTTGCTCCGGTTATTAATTTAATTAATGAATTTAAGCAGGCGGTGAATAAAACTCCGTATGAAGTAGAAAATTTTGATACGCCAGAAGTTGCAGATTTTATTGCCGAATTGAATAAATGCGCTCGCGAAAATCTTGTGCAGGCTTTTGCTATTAAAGACAAAACTGAACGCAGCAGTAAAATAAGCGAAGCTAAAGATATTGCTAAAGCTAAGTTTGCTGATGGAAAATTCGAGGAATCTTTCGTTGACAGACATTTTAGCTATTATTTTAAAGCCTTAGAAAAAGATATTGTTAGAGGTGATATTCTAAGCAAATCTGTAAGAATTGACGGTCGTAATTTAGAACAGATTCGTCCAATTACTACAGAAATAGATTTATTTCCAGCCCCGCATGGCTCAGCTTTATTCACAAGGGGGGAAACACAAGCCCTTGTGTTTGCAACACTGGGAACTGAAATTGACGAGCAGATGCTTGATGATATTGAAAACGATAATGCTAAAGAAAGATTCATGCTGCATTACAACTTTCCGCCGTTTTCAGTTGGAGAAGTTGGCAGAGTTGGAGCTCCTGGCAGACGCGAAATTGGGCATGGCAAATTGGCATGGCGGGCTATTCATCCGCTTTTACCTAGTAAAGAAGATTTTCCTTATACCATTAGATTAGTATCTGAAATTACTGAATCTAATGGCTCTTCCTCAATGGCAACTGTTTGCGGAAGCTCATTAGCGCTTATGTCTGCAGGTGTCCCTTTGGCTAGACCTATAGCCGGAATTGCTATGGGATTAATTAAAGAGGGCGATAAATACGCAGTTCTTTCAGATATCTTAGGAGATGAAGACCATCTCGGTGATATGGATTTTAAAGTTGCCGGTACCTCAAGCGGGATTACTTCACTGCAAATGGATATTAAAATTACCTCTATTACTTACGAAATTATGGAAAAAGCAGTATCGCAAGCTCATGCTGGGCGTCAGCATATTTTAGGCGAAATGGCGAAATCTATATCTTCTTCTAAAGCTAATCTTAGCGGCACTGCGCCAAAAATTAAAACTATTCAAATAGATGCAAGCAAAATTAAAGATATTATTGGCACAGGCGGTAAAATCATTAAGGAAATCTGCGAAAAATTTGATGTTAAAATTGATATTTCTAATGAAGGTTTAGTAAAAGTTGCCGGCATTAATGGTGAAAAGGTTGACGGTGCTTTAGAACATATTGCTGCAATTGTTGCGGTTCCTGAGGTTGGTAAAGTTTATAAAGGGAAAGTGGTTAAGCTATTAGATTTTGGTGCTTTTGTTAATTTTATGCCGAATCGCGATGGTTTCTTGCATATTTCTGAAATGAGTGATAATCGCAATTCTAACATTAACGACTTTTTAAAAGTTGGCGATGTGTTAGATGTTAAGGTAGCACAAATTGATGATAAAGGTAAGATTAGATTAACCGTTAAAATATAGTAGGAATGTATGGCGTTTAAGTTAGATAAAGTTAATATCTCGGATGGCGAGGTTTTGCCTATTATAGAGGGTGGTAAGGGTATTAATATATCCACAGGTTTAACTGCAGGTTCTTTTGCAGCAGCAGGGGCAGTTGGAACTATTTCTGGGACAAATTCTGATTTTTATGACGAAAACGGAAATTATATTCCTTATCACTTTGATGCTAAATCTACAAGAAAAGAAAAACACGATGCTCTTGTAGAGCAAAGCATTCGCGGCTGTATTGCGCAGGCAAAAATAGCTCATGATGTTAGCTGTGGTGAAGGGAGGATTCATTTTAATTTTCTTTGGGAAGCTGGCGGCACAAAAATTGTTATGGATGAAGCTCTATCTAAAACCAAAGGCTTAATTCATGGAATTACCTCAGGTGCAGGGTTACCTTATGCTTTATCTGATATTGCTGCTAAATACAATGTTTACTATTATCCTATCATTTCTAGCAGCCGTGCTTTTAGTATTTTATGGAAAAGAAGCTATAATAAAACGTCGCAATTGTTAGGCGGCGTGGTTTACGAAGATCCTTGGTTGGCAGGCGGTCATAACGGCTTATCTAACCAAGAAGATCCTAATACACGGCAAGATCCTTATCTGCGGATTGTTGAAATTCGTAAGGTAATGAACGAGCTTGGTTTAGCTCATGTGCCGATTATTATTGCTGGCGGTGTGTGGAATTTGGCAGAATGGTCTAACTACATCAATAATCCAGAAATAGGGCTGGTAGCTTTTCAATTTGGCACAAGACCGCTTTTAACTGCAGAAAGCCCAATTAGTAGTGCATGGAAGCAAAAATTGCTGAATCTTAAAGAGGGAGATGTTTCTCTTAATAAATTTTCTCCAACCGGATTTTATTCTTCAGCGGTTAATAATATTTTTTTACAAGAACTTTATGCTAGGTCTGCACGGCAAATGTTCGCGGAAAGAAAACCTAGTGATGAATTTCCAAAAGAAGTTATTTCACAAAATGGTATTACTAAATTCTATGTCCGGGCAGAAGATTATAGCAGAGCGTCTGCTTATATCAATGAAGGCTTTAATACCCTGTTAAAAACTCCTGAAGATACTATAATTTTTGAAACACCTCAAGCGGCAGAAAGTATTAAAACGGATCAGCAGAATTGCATGGGCTGTTTAAGTGCTTGCCGTTTTAGCAACTGGAGTGAAAACGAAAAAAATACTACGGGAATTTTACCAGATCCCCGCTCGTTTTGCATAGAAAGAACTCTGCAAGATGTAGGACATGGTGGTTCTATTGATAATAACCTGTTATTCTCAGGGCATCATGCCTATAGATTTGCGACTGACCCTCTTTATAAAAACGGACATATTCCTACTATTGCGGAATTAGTTGCCAAAATTACCATCGGCGAGTAATAATTGGGAAGATTTTGGATTTCTATGTCGTCGCTTTTGCACTCATGTATGTGTAATATACTTTGTGCAAAAGCTAATATAAACTCCAAACTTGTCCCAATTTACTGGAATTTTGATTCTTCCTTTCACAAGGAATAAAATGAATAAAGTTGTTTATAAAATTCAAAAAACTATAGGATGTTGTTGCCTTTATAAAGGTGATGGCTGATTATTTAATCAAAGATTTCCAATCTAGCGGCTTAGAAAATTAATATTAATTACAAATCAAGTTTCTACTGGACTATACTTTTATATTGGTTATAAAGGGTTTAGCGAACTTAATATTCAATATGAAAACGAGATAGATATTTTTTCTTTTAATTATTGCCCTATTAATTTCCTAATATGAGGGAGAATTAATTTTTAATAAACAGTTTTTATTTTATAATAACTATAAAAAATAAAAACTAGTGGAGGTATAAATGAGGGCAATAATTGCTAAATGGCGAGAAATAAGAAAACGCAAAAAGAAACCCAGTAAGGTTAAAAATCAAATAGCTAGCCTAAAACATCTTAAAAAGAAATTGAGTTTTAGGAAGAAGTAGTAAGGGAAACAATAATCTTTGAATTTATCAACATCAATAGTATAATAAATATACTCCGTCTAAATTTTTAGTTTGTATCAAACTATATTGGTTTTAAATAAATTTATTTACTATCGTTAAAGGTAGTAAAGTTTATGGCTTTGCAATGATTTGCTCAATGACAATCATGTTCACTGGGGGCATAAGAATAGACGGAGGCTTTATTTTAAATGAGTTTTTAATAATAATGAATAATAACATAGAAGAACTTAAAGAGGCTCAAACTCTTCAAGAAATTTCCAAATTTTTTAATAAAACACCTAAAGATCTGGCTTATGTATTATACAAGCTAACAAAAGAAGAGAAATATTTTGAATTTGAGATCCCTAAAAAATCTGGTGGAAGTAGGAAAATAAAAGCCCCCATTAAAATAATAGAAAACATAGAAACAGGAATAGTAAAAAAAACATCTTTATTACTTCTTCTACAACAAGATTTGCTAAAAATTTTAAATGAAATATACCCTCCAGAAAATAAGAAATATTTATACAAATGCGTGCAAGGTTGTTTGCAAGGCAACAAGAGAGGTATTATTAATAATGCTAAGATTCATTCAAATAAAAACTACCTTGTAAATATTGATATAAAAAATTTCTTTCCCTCAATAAATTTTGGTAGGGTGAGGGGAGTTTTTAAAGCTAACCCTTATAATTTTTCAGATAAAAGTGCAACAGTTTTAGCTCAAATAGCTACTTGCGACAACGAATTACCTGTGGGTAGTCCTTGCTCTCCTATTATTGCGAATATGGTTGCCTCACATTTAGATTATGATATTTTAAAATACATAAGAGACAAGAAAATTAGCGTTAAATATACTCGCTATGTTGATGATATGAGTTTTTCATGCAATAAAGAAGAGTCATTAAAACATATATTTGATATAGATAGCAATAAAATCAACCAAGAATTACTAGCAATTATTGAAAAAAATAATTTTAATATCCAAGAACATAAAACTAGATATAGTGGAAAAACCAAAAGGCAAGAAGTAACGGGACTTGTTTGTAATGAAAAAGTTAATGTAAAAAAGGAATTTTATCAAAAAGTAAGAAATATGGTTCATAATTTTTATTACAACAATGAGGATATTCCTGAAAATGTGATTCGTGGAAATCTTGCTTTTTTATTTAATGTAAAAAAATATAATGAAAATAAAAATAACAAAAATGACAATCATGTATTAAATAACTTATTATGGAAATATAATTTAGGAAGAGTCCAAAAAAGAATTAATGATGGTAAAATTGCAGTTTTAGTTGAGGGACCAACTGATGTTATTTATTTAAAAGCTGCTTTTGCAGAATACAAAAAGAGCAAACCACAAAATACAATACCAGAAATTATTTTTATGAATCTATTTTGTGGGAAGAGAAGTTCAGGAGCTTATCAGATAAATAAGTTTTTATCTTGGATAACAAGCAATATTAAAAAGAAAGAACAGGAAAGAAAATTTGAAAATAAAGGCAAATTAGAAGGCATAGAAAAGCATTTAGGCATATTAAACACTAGGTTCGTAATTGTAGTTGACAATGATGATGCAGGTAAGTCTGTTGAAAATGACTATAAAAATAATAAAGATAGTTTAAAAAATATAACAGGATTTTTGTTTCCAGATAAAAAATTTTTACAAGAGACAGAGGGTAAAAAGAAATCCAAAGATAATAGTAATGTTGTAATAGAAGATTTATTGGTAGTAAATCCTACCTCAAGAAAATCTAACTATATAGATAAATTAAAACAAGATAACGATTACACTAATATAGTAGATGTTCTTAAAAATCATAAAAGCACTCAAATAGCAAGGTTATTAGTAAAAAATTATGAAGTTGATTATTCAAATTTTTTTAGTTTATTTGATAAAATTTTAAATAAAAACTAATTTTTAATCCTAATCACCCGTTGATTACTACTACCTATAAACGGTAGTTTGGGGGATTTTAGCTCAAGAATAAACTTTCCATCAACTAATACATTAATATAATCTAAAACCTCGATCATGCCTAGCTTGTGGATTTCTTCAATAGTATAACCAGTATAAACCCATATATTAAGACTGTATATTTCTTTTATAGATTTCACTAATTCTAGCAAGACCGAGTATTGAAAAAAGGGATCGCCACCGCTGATGGTTATACCGTCTATATGACCCACATATTTGGCTATAAGGTTAATTTCATTCTCAACACTTGAGTCAACGCCGCCATTTATATTCCATGTTTCCATATTGTGGCAGCCAACACAATGATGGGGGCATCCTTGAAAGAATATAACATATCGCAAGCCCTCACCATCTACAATAGAGTTAGGTTCGCGTCCGGCTATTTTCAGTTCCATTTTAAGTTCACTAATAGTGTGATTTTCTTAATTTTTCTTCTTTCATTTTCCCGCGCGTAAAATTATTAAGGTAGCCTAAGTAGCCGGTAACTCTGCGGATTCTCATAATATTATCACTGTTGCAATGCGGGCAGGTTTCCTCAAAAACGCCGCTGGTCTGACAAGATAGGCATTGATCGTAAGGAAAATTAAAGCCAATATATCCGCTGTCGGCATTTTTTGCCCGTTTAATTGCCTCATTCAACACCGCTAAATTATGTTCTGGGGAGGATTCAAATTCTGTATAAGAAATATGTCCGCCAAGGCAATATTTATGAAACCTAGCTTCTATTTCTAGCTTTTTATAAGCATTAATAGCAAAATCTACAGGAATATGAAAACCATTGGTATAAAAGCCTTTGCTGATAACCCAATCAATATTGCCGAATTTTTTTTCATCAATGGTAGTAAATTTATGGCTTAAGCCCTCAGCCGGTGTAGCGATAATAGAAAAATTAAGCCCATATTTAGCTGTTGCTAAATCAGTTTGGTTTTTTAAAGTTTTTAAAATTTCTTCTACACGGATAATCAGTTCTTCATTTTCACCATGATGTTGTCCGAAGATAATTTTTAAAACCTCAGCAATGCCAATAAATCCAATTGCCATTGTGCCGTTTTTAAAGGCTTCTTCAGTTGTTTCTTTGCTGCTTAAATTTTCGCTGCCAACATAAAGTTTTTGCCCTAGCATGAAAGGAATATCTTCAACTTTTAAATTTTTTTGAATTTCATATCTTTCTAAAAGCTGTTCAATAACTAAATCTGCAGAATCTATTACTTTTTCTAAAAAACTGTTAAAAACATCACTTTCAGCGCCGCTTTCTGCTTTAGCAAGTATGGCTAGCCTTGGCAGATTAATACTGCTAAAACTAAGATTGCCTCTGCCTTCTGTTCCTTCAACTCCATTAATGTTTTCTACAACGCGAGTGCGGCAGCCCATAGTTCCTAATTGTTTATGAGAAAACTTTTTATTAAACGAACTATCGCAGAATAAAAATGTAGGATTTAAGCGAGTAGCGGAAATTTCTATAGCTAATTGCAGTAAATCGTAATTAGGAGAATTTTCTTCGTAATTAATACCTTCCTTAATTTTAAAAATTACCTGCGGAAAAATTGGAATTTCGCCATTGCCAAGCCCGGCTTTATAGGCTAATAAGAAATTTTTTGTAATTAATCTGCCCTCTACTGTAGTATCGCAGCCTAAATTAATAGAAGTAAAAGGCACCTGTGCTCCAGCACGAGAGTGCATAGTATTAAGGTTATGAATTAAGCCTTCCATAGCTTGAAAAATATTATTATCAAGTTTCTCTTCCACTAATTTATTGAAAGATTCCTCACTATAAGTAGCATTAAATTTTTCTAAATCAGCTTTTAAATTTTTTGCGATATTTTGGCGTTCCTTCGCGGCAAAATCTGCCATATCAAAGTCAAAATTAGCAATTCCTACGCCGCCGAATTGATCGTTTTGTTCACTTTGCAGAATAATGGCTACAAGCGAGGCAGCAGAGGCTATGCGTTTCGGCGGACGAATATAGCCATTGCCAGTATTAAAACCGCTTTTTAATAATTTTGCCAAAGGAACCTGCAAACAATTAACTGTAAAGTTGTAATAATCTAAATCGTGGATATGAATATCGCCTTCTGCATGGGCTTTGCCGAATTTTTCACTTAGAACAGTTTCTATGGTGTAGGCATTGGAAATAGTTGACCCAAAATTAAGCATTTTACCAGAGGGAGATTTTTTAATATTGGCATTATCGGATTTAAAATCACTAAGCGATGCTTTAAGAGTATCATAAATGCTGTTTAATAAATTTCTAGGAGAAGGTTTTTTTTGAGATTTTGGATTCTCTATATTTATTATTTTTAATAGAGAATTCTTGTTGTGAGTCTCTATTGGTGCATCTAATTTTCTTTCAAACATAAGGATAATATGGGTTAAATGAACTTATATCTTTATTTTAGCATTATTTTTTATTAAATAAATATTAAATAAATGTTATTTTTTTAAACCTTAGGAAAGATAAGAGATTAATATGAAAATGTGTATAAAAACTTAGGATAGAATATTTAGATAAAATATAGCAGTGTAATACATTATTGAGCAATGCTCAATAGAACCAAGTTAGCTTGTTAGCCTTTGGGGTGATACTCCAATTTAAACTTTTACGGTTTGGATGCCGTTTTTCAATGATATGAGGATATGGCGAGTATCACAAAAAATTCTTCTCACAAATTTTATTAAGCATGCAGGTGGTGCAATCAAACCCTTTGGCTTTACAGGTGTAGCGTCCTAAAAGTATCATTAGATGATGAGAGGAATTTCTATAAGGGTTAGGGATTTTTTCAAATAAATCTTGCTCTACTTGCAATACATCAGATCCATCAGATAAACCTATACGCCGCGATACTCTAAAAACATGAGTATCTACAGGAAAAGTATCTTGCTTAAAAGCCACATTTAAAATAACATTGGCAGTTTTTCTGCCTACACCTGCTAAAGATATTAAATCTTCAAAACTATCGGAAACAATTGAATTATGCTTATCTATTAATTGCTGCGACATTAAAATAATGTTTTTTGCTTTGTTTTTATAAAGCCCAATGATTTTAATGTAGTCTATTAATTTTTCTTCGCCTAGTTTTAGCATTTTTTCCGGAGTGTCTGCAATTTTAAAAAGAGGTTCTGTAGCAATATTCACCACAGAATCTTTAGCCTGTGCTGATAAAATTACAGCCACCAGCAGAGTATAATTATTACGGAATTGCAGTTCGGTTTCCGGCGCTTTAATTTTTTCAGTTAAAATTGCAAAAATTTCTTTGATTTGATTGTGAGTCAGCATTATGTTATCCTTTCATTCTACCAATATTTTACTATACTAGATGCAATAAGGAAAGGATTATGGCTTGGATATATTTATTAATAGCAGGAGTGTGTGAGGTTGGTTGGCCTTTAGGGCTAAAACTTGCTAATAAAGCAAATTTTAATACAGCCTTAGGATTTATCTTATCTGGTATTTCTATTTTTCTTAGCGGATTATTTTTGTTTTTAGCCCAAAGAGATATTCCTATGGGCACTGCTTATGCGATTTGGACAGCAATTGGTGCTTCTGGAACATTTATTCTAGGAATCTTGTTATTTGGTGATATTGCTTCTATGGCGAGATATTTTGGCATAGTTTTAATAATTTTAGGGGTTATAACCTTAAAATTAGCAGAGTAAATAAAAAACAATTTGCCTGTTATCTTGTTTAATAGAAGGTATCTAATGCTCTGCCGCAAATACCAGCAATGCCTGTAATATGATAATAAGAGGTTTATTTTATTTTATACTTATTATTCTCATCAATTTTGAAGGCTGTCCGCAAGGCTTCTTTTTGCTCATTTGTAAGTTTATTAGGAGTTTCCACACTAATATTGACATACAAATTGCCATAGTTATTATGATTTAGAACTTTCATGCCTTTGCCGCGCATTCGCAGAGTTTGTCCGTTTTGAACGCCTTCGGGAATGCTTAATTCTATTTCTTTGCCGTCGATGGTTTTCATTTTAATATTATCACCCAAAGTAGCAACAACCATAGGAATAGTAATGCTCATATAAAGATCGTCGTTTTGTCTTGTAAAAATATTATGAGAGAATATACTTACCGCTACAAATAAATCTCCGGCGGGCGATCCTTGAATGCCAGCTTCACCTTCGCCGCTTAATTTTATACGCATATTATTATCTATGCCGGCTGGAATTTTTATGGAAAGGGTTTTATTTTTTTTGATTCTGCCATCGCCATGACAATTTTTACAAGGATTTTTAAGGGTTTTTCCTTCGCCATTACAACGAGGGCATATTTGATCTACTGAGAAAAATCCCATGCGCTTTTTAACTTTGCCTTTGCCGCTGCAATCAGGGCAGGTTATATATTCAGGAGCACCGTTAGCTCCGCTCCCTTGACAGTCAGGGCATTTATAAAGATTGGTAATTGAAATATCTTTTTCGATTCCCGCATAGGCTTCTTCTAAGGTTATAGAAAGATTATATAAAAGGTCTGAGCCACGGCGGACTCTTTGTGAGCTTCTGTCTCTTCGTCTGCTGCTTCCGCCTCCGCCGAATATTTCTTCAAAAATATCCCCCATATCCGAGAACCCGCCAAAGCCGCCATTACCGAAAGGATTACCGTTTCCAAAAGGATTGCCTCCGCCAAAACCGTTGTCATAATTGCCATGCGGATTATATCCGCCTCTGTCGTAATTGGATCTTTTGTTGGAATCTTTTAATACTTCATAGGCTTCACTTACTTCTTTAAATTTTTGTTCAGCCTCGGCATTATTAGGATTTTTATCAGGATGATACTGCATCGCCTTTTTGCGATAAGCCGATTTTATATCTGCTTCACTGGCATTTTTGGCAACACCTAATATTTCATAAAAATCTTTACTCATATAAAATTCTTTATTTGTAATAATTATTTATACATATCATCATACCAGCGAAAGCTGGTATCCATTTGCAAAGTGATTTATTTTACACGATTGCGTTTTTCTAAATCACCCTATGGATACCAGCTTTCGCTGGTATGACGGTTAGCTTTAGTATAGACATAACGGAAGAAAACTATTTTTCCTTAAAATCACCATCAACAACAGTTGGTTCTTCAGCTCCCTGCGGCTGTGCTGCTCCATCGGCTTGCGGCTGCTGTGCCTGTGCTTGCTGCTGAGCATATAGCAATTCTCCGATTTTCATAGAAAGATTAGCTAAGGTTTCAGTTTTTGCTTTTAAATCTTCCGTAGAAGCAGTTTCTTTAACATCTTGAATGTCTTTAATTGCTGCTTCAATTTGCGGTTTTAAATCAGCAGGAACTTGATCTCCTAAATCTGCCATGCTTTTTTCTATTGTGGCAATCATGGTATCTGCATTGTTAATAGCTTCAACATGATCTTTTTTAGCTTTATCTGCCTCAGCATTGGCTTCAGCCTCTTTCACCATGCGTTCAATTTCAGCCTCAGAAAGTCCGGAAGAAGATTGAATTTGAATTTGATGCTCTTTGCCTGTGCCTTTATCTTTTGCCGATACGCTTACAATACCATTGGCATCAATATCAAAGGTTACTTCAATCTGCGGAACTCCTCTTGGTGCTGGAGCTATACCTACTAAATCGAACTGCCCCAAAAGTTTATTATCAGCTACCATTTGACGTTCGCCTTGGAATACCCTAATAGTAACTGCACTTTGATTATTTTCAGCAGTTGAGAAAATTTGCGATTTTTTTGTCGGTATGGTAGTGTTGCGTTCAATTAATCTTGTAAATACTCCGCCTAGTGTTTCTAGTCCTAGTGAAAGAGGGGTTACATCTAATAATAGCACATCTTTAACATCGCCTTGCAGCACGCCGCCTTGAATTGCTGCACCGATTGCCACAACTTCATCAGGATTTACCCCTTTATGAGGTTCTTTGCCAAAGAATTCTTTAACTTTTTCCATAATTTTAGGCATACGAGTCATCCCGCCTACTAAAATTACTTCACTGATATCTCCGGCTAAAATTCCTGCATCTTTAAGCGCTAAACGGCAAGGTTCAATGGTTTTTTCAACGAGGACGGACACAAGAGACTCTAATTTTGCACGGCTGAGCTTAATGCTTAAATGCTTTGCACCGCTAGCATCTGCAGTAATGAACGGCAGATTAATTTCTGTTTGCATAGCTGAAGATAATTCTATTTTAGCTTTCTCAGCAGCTTCTTTTAGTCTTTGCAGAGCTAATTTATCTTTAGATAAATCTATAGCGTTTTCTTTTTTGAATTCTTCAAGCAGGTATTCCATAATTTTTTCATCAAAGTTTTCGCCGCCCAAAGAAGTATCGCCATTAGTTGATTTAACCTCGAATACACCGTCGCCGATTTCTAAAATAGAAACATCAAAAGTTCCGCCGCCTAAATCGTAAACTACAACAGTACCTGATTTCTTTTTATCCAACCCATAAGCAAGAGCTGCGGCAGTTGGTTCATTGATGATTCTTAAAACTTCAAGCCCTGCAATTTTACCAGCATCTTTTGTAGCCTGTCTTTGAGCATCGTTAAAATAAGCCGGCACAGTAATTACTGCTTTTTCAACTTTTTGACCCAGCCAGCTTTCTGCAGTTTCTTTCATTTTTTGCAGAATGATTGCGCTGATTTCCTGCGGCGAATATTTTTTGCCGTCAACTTCAACCCAAGCATCGCCGCCATTTCCTTCAACAATATGAAAAGGGGCTAGCTTTTTAATTTGAGCTACACTGGGATCGCTGATTTTTTTACCAATTAATCTTTTAATTCCAAATAAAGTTTTTTCTGGATTGGTAACCGCCTGTCTTTTGGCAGCCTGTCCAACCAATTTTTCATTATTTAAAAAAGCTACCATGCTTGGCGTGGTTCTGGCTCCTTCTGAGTTTTCTATTACTTTCGGGTCGCCGCTATCCATTACTGCTACGCACGAGTTGGTAGTTCCTAAATCTATACCAATAATTTTTGACATTTTATTCTCCAATATTAATTATTATTCTTTAGTATATTTCTTATCTTATTTAACAAATAGTTTTAATATCTGCTTTGTCAATAGTTTAATTTTTAATTATTCCTACTTTTGCCGGTCTTAATATTCTATCATGAATTTTATAGCCTAACTCAATCACCTCAATAATGGTGCCGTCTTCTTTTTCGTTATCAGTTTTTGCATATAAAGTTTCATGGAAGTGCGGATCAAGTTTTTCTCCTAAAGGATTTATCTCTGCTATGCCAAACTTGTTCAGTGATTTTTCCAAAAGTTTTTCAGTCATTTTTATGCCTTCAAAAAAATTCTTGAAAGCTGAGTCCTCTATACCAGCTTCATCAACTCCAGACATGGCTTTTTTAAAAATATCCAAAACCCCCACAAGCTCTCTTGCAAAATCTGTAATTGCAAATTTGGCAATTTCAACCCGAGCCCGATCTTCCCGTTTTTTAACATTGTCTAGCTCTGCCAGCACTCTTAAATATTTATCATTAGCATCACGGAGGGATTCTTTAAGGGTATCTAACTCGCTTTTTTCGGTATTTTTTTCTGCAATTTCTTCTTGCACTTCTTCTTCATTATTTTGATTCATTTTGTTTTTCCTTATCTTTAGATTCTCTTTGTTCGCGTAGCAGCCGATTTTTTTCTAGTTGGGCTTCTTTTTGTAAAAGCATCTGCTTTTGTTTAATAATTTGATTTGCAATATCAATTATTATATTACATTTAGGCTCAACGCTGGATATGTCAAGATACTCTTCTTCTGTATGGAAGCTGCCGCCCAAAGGACCCATGCCGTCAACAACAACACAATTTTCAGCCAGCGCAGCAAAACAGCCGTCAGATCCGCCGAAGCTAACCTCCCAAGTTATATTCCATCCCATTTGATTCCCTGCAGTTTCAACCATTCTTTTAAGATCTTTTTGTTTATAAGACTGCGGCAAACAAGGATAATAAGAAATTTTCTCAATACTCATTGTAATATTGTTGGGAAGATTCTGCTGCTGCTGTTCTATTTTAGATTCAATGCTTTCATAAAATCTATTTTCAGCAAAACGTGCCTGCAGCCCTAGATGAATCTCTTCTTGAACTGTATTAACATCATGAGCTGGAGTTTCTAAAATTACAGCATTAATAAGCGATCCTGTATGATTATTGCTTAACATTTCCAGTGAGCGCACAAATTTTGCCATTTCAAAAATTGGCGAAGCTCCCTCTTTGAAATTATAAATACTTGCAGGTTTACCGAAAAAAGATATTTTATAAGTTGCCTGTCCTAGTCTTTTATCTACGCAGGCTCCGCTTACCCTAGTTGCTTCTAGTGTTAGGGCATATTTACTTCTGGAGGAGGTTTCTTCTATAAATTTTCTGTTATTTTTAGAACCTTCTTCTTCGTTTGAATTTAACAGCAATGCTACTTTAATTTGGGTTAAGTCTATATGTTTAAGGGCAAACAAGCCTAGAAGTGCCCCGCCTTTATTATCAATTACCCCAGGAGCAAAAGCCTTGTTGCCAGCTATTTTAAAAGGTCTTTCCTGTGCCGTGCCAACCTTGAATACGGTATCCATATGGGCGAGCATAAGAATATCTATATTTTCTTCATCAGAGGCGTTAGTAAGCAACAGGCAGTCGCCGCTTTGCTTATTATAGTTTTTGCGGATGGCAGTAAGACCTATTTCTTGAGCTTTTTTTATAAAAAAATCAATAATTTTGTTGATTCCCTCAATGTGTTCGGTGGGACTGTCAATAGCTGTTATATGCTTTAAATCTTCTAAATACGCGCTTAAATCTTCTTTTGTAAACATTCTTTAGTCTTTTTTGTTTTAATTGCACTTATATAGCATTATAATATATAACATATTAAAAATAAGTAAAGAGGACAAAAATTAAATGAGCAGAGTTGGAAACCGCCAAAACAATCAATTACGCAATCTTACTATAGAGGTTGGAGTTAATAAGCATGCGGAAGGGTCAGCTTTAATTAGTTTCGGTGATACAAAAGTTTTATGCACGGCATCGGTTAGCACTAAGCTGCCGTCTTTTTTAAAAGGCACAGGCAGCGGTTGGATTACTGCTGAATATGGCATGCTGCCAAGATCAACTGCCGAGCGAATGGAAAGAGAAGCATCACGGGGTAAACAAAGTGGCAGAACTCAAGAAATTCAAAGATTAATCGGCAGATCTCTGCGCAGCGTAGTTGATTTAACTAAACTTGGCGAGAATCAAATTAAAATAGACTGCGATGTTTTGCAAGCTGATGGCGGCACAAGGGTGGCGAGTATCAGCGGCGGTTTTGTAGCAATGTATTTGGCGATGTGTTCGCTGGTTGAGAATGGCAGTATTGTTGAGGTTCCTATTGCTGAAGAGCTAGCTGCAGTATCTTGCGGGTTAATAGATGGTATTCCGATTTTAGACCTAGACTATATTGAGGATTCTAATGCGGAAGTAGATTCTAATTTTGCTATTACCTCAAATAACAAACTTGTTGAAATGCAGGTTAGCAGCGAGAAAGCTCCCATTAGCAGAGAGGTAGCTAACCAGCTGTTAGATTTAGCTGAAATCGGTGTGGCGCAAATTATTGCCGAGCAAAAAAGAGTTTTAGGAATACCATGAAATTACTATTAGCATCACATAATAAAAACAAACTTACAGAGATTAAATATCTGCTGGCAGAATTTAATATTGAAATTTTATCTTCAAGTGATTTTAATTTAAGTGAACCTATTGAAGACGGTGATAGCTTTGAAGCTAATGCTTTAATTAAAGCGAAACAATCCGCAGAGCAAACTGGACTTTTAGCTCTAGCTGATGACAGTGGTTTTGCTGTGGAAGCTATCGGCGGAAAGCCTGGTATCTATAGTGCGCGCTGGGCGGCAGATGGTAATTACGAAATAGCTTTTAGCCAAATTCAAAAACTATTGAGCGAGGCTAATGCAAAATTATCGGCACCGAATAATGCTGCTAAGTTTGTCAGCGTTTTATGCCTTTATAATCCTGTGGATAATACCCATAAATTTTTTCGGGGCGAAATTAATGGCGAGGTTGTTTTTCCTCCGCGCGGAAAAAATGGTTTTGCCTATGACAGTATTTTTATTCCTTTAGAACACAACAAAACTTTTGCAGAAATGGCTTTTGAGCAAAAAAATGGCATATCCCATAGAAATCTAGCTTTGCAGCAGCTAAAAGACTATTTGAAGACTATCCTGTGAAAATAGAGCCATATAATAACGGTGAGATTGCCGTATATATTCATTGGGCTTTCTGCCTAAAAAAATGCCCTTATTGTGATTTTAATTCTTATGTCAGCAATAATATAGATTATAAGGCTTGGCTGCAGGGATATTTAAATTCGCTAGACAGTCAAAAAAAATTTTTGGCTAATAAAAGGATTAAATCAATATTTTTTGGCGGCGGCACGCCTTCGCTAATGCCTCCTGAAATGATTTTTCAGCTGATAAGCTATTGCAACAACCATAATAAAAGCAATGGCTTTGCTGAGGCAGCAGAAATTACCTTAGAGAGCAATCCCTCAACTTTTGAAATTGGACGGTTTAGAGATTTTAAACAAGCGGGAATTAATAGACTATCTACTGGAATACAATCTTTTCGTGAAGAAAGTTTAAAATTTTTAGGAAGGAATCATAGTGTAGAAGAAGCTATAGCGGCTTTGGAAGAATCTAATAAAATTTTTGAGCGAACCAGCTTTGATTTAATAATTGGACTTCCCAAGCAAAACCTAAAAAGTTGGAAAGAGGAGCTTAATTTTGCCTTAAACTTTTTTAAGGAACATATTTCTATTTATCAACTAACTATTGAAGAGAATACACCATTTTTTAGACAGGGCATACAAGAGGCTAGTGAAGAACTAGGCGAAGAACTGTATCTTTACACACTGGAAACCTTAGAAAAAAAAGGTATTATACAGTATGAAATTTCTAATTTTTCAGCTGCCGGAAAAGAAAGCATTCATAACTTGAACTACTGGCTTGGTGGCGAATATTTAGGAATCGGCGCAGGTGCGCATGGCAGAGTATTTTATGAAAACAAATGGTATGGCACAGCTGAGACTAAAAACCCTAAACTTTGGTTAGAGCAGTCGCAGTATATAGATGAGAATGATAATCCTCTATTTGCCGAATTTGAGGAAATAAACGATTTTAGCCGCTTTGAAGAAGTTATTTTAACATCTCTGCGCACGAACAGAGCAGTTAATTCTAAAATTATTAATTTTCTTAACAGCAATAAGGTGCAGGCTTTAATAACAGAGGGTTTTTTAGAAAAACAGGATTTTTCCATTAAAACCACAACGGCAGGGCGTCTATGCCTAAATTATGTTCTTGGTTTTTTGCTTGCATAAAGCGTCCTCCCCATTTTATGAATGAGGAGGATTTTAAAGCCTTAGTTGTTAAAAACGCTTAGAAGATCGTTAATTATAGCAATCATTTCATTGCCAGTATGAAAGAATCCATCATCAGCTTTCATAGCCCAAACCATAATGCCGCCGTTAGGGGAAATAGTTGCCAGCTGTTGAATTCTTGATTTTAGTTCGCCCATACTTTCTACAAAGTTGCCGTCTTCACTCCATTGTGTGCCTAAACTAAGACCCAATGCAATATTTTCTATCGGTAAATATTTTGCATGGTTGGCTAAGGCGATATTCCATTTGTAGTTTTTGCCAGCATCATAAGCCATAAGATTATAGAAATCTAAATTGTTTGTTAAATTGGCATCTTCTAATAATGGAATTAATTCACCGCTGTGATCTGACCCTACATAAGAGCAGTCTGGTCCGTCTGTAAGAGTGCATGATTCCGGATCTGCTGATACATGGTAGCCTGTTAAGCTGACAATTGCATCTGATTTTAAAGACTTAATTGCAGCAATCAGCGAGGCTAAATTAGCCATTTGCGTAAGTGACGGTCTGCTGCCTTGCTCGTAGTCAAAGTCGATGCCGTCTATTTTAACAGTGCCGACTTGTGAGTATTCTCCTGTTGTGCCGGGACGGTCAAAAACTGGAAATTCTACAGCTAATAAATCTACTAATGCTTTTGCAATAGGCTGCACATTTTTTGAATCATCTAAATAAGCCCACAGATCAGAATAAGTAGCTCCGCCAAAGGCTAGCATTACTTTAATAGCCGGGGCGCTTGCAGTGGCATTATCTGCTCTATATTTTTTATATTGGGTCCATTTTAAATATTCTGGTTCTAACCAATATAAATCTGATGGTTCAGCATAGCCGTATTTTAAAAGATTATCTGACCATTCAACTTTGAATGTTCCTGGTGTAGTTTCTAAAAAACGACCAAAAGATAGTAATAAATGACTTACTTTAGAAGATAGCAGGGTAAAATCTGCCTCACTATCCATATTTCAGCTTGTATAATATAAAACACATGGTTTCATGTTGTTTCTCCTTTTTAAGGTTGAGTTATATATTAAATGGTTGTTCATTTAACATATACATATTATACATAATTTTAGGATAAAATACATCTTTAAATTGAATATTAGCATATTATGCTAAAGTTTTTTGAAAGCCTTAGTAAATATGGCTTAGCTGTTTTCAATTTTCTGCTGATTTTTTTAATTAAGTTTCTCAATCTGTAATGTGCTGTAATTATAATTCTTTACAAAACTGGCTAAGTTAATATTTTCTTTCAAAACAATTACGCCGCCTTTGTTTTTATTAATCTGCTTAATAGTAAAGTTTCTACGGCTGGTGCGATCGCTTGCAATAATGAAGTTTCCTGCAAGTCCTTGTAAATTAATTGAGGTAATTTTAGCATTAGTAAAATTATTTACCAAGTCATCGCCGTCTTTATAAACTAAAGACATTACTGTTATAACACTATCAAAAGCTGCTATATCAAGCATATTAGGAAGTGTTCCGTAATATTCTTGATGTTTTTTTGCAAAGGCTGTAGTGTTAATTTGATTTGGGCTTGCAAAAATAGCATTTTGCAATAAATTATTAGTATAAATTTCAGGAATATCCCAATTGCTTAAGCCGATAATTTTTAATGACGAGGTATTGATTCCAATAGATGGCAAATGCGAAGCCAAGAGAGAAACTCTTGGACCAAAATCAGCAATTATCAGTGTATCGAAGTCTAAATTGGCATTAGGAATTTTGGTAATTTTATTGCCGTTTTCATCTAGCACTTCTTCGCCTTTTAGTAATTTTGAACTAATTTCGGTAATCCTAGACAGCTCTTTTTTCGGCAACAGTTTTTGCACAAAAGAGGTTAATCTTGAGGTGTTTGTAGGATAAACAACATACCGTGCTAATTTTAAGTTTCTATCTTGCAAGGATGTTTGAATCCCTGCCATCATTACTTCTCCATAACGATTATCTGGAACAAGAACAGCAAAACTTTTACTTCCTAAAAACTTGCTGGCATAGTCTATAGAGCTTTCCATTTCAGTTATTGGCAATGGTGAAAGAGTATAAAGGTTAGCTGCTTGATTAATTATACTGACATCATTAGACAAGGTAAAAACCGGAATATTAGATTCTTCTAAAAGTTTAGCAATTTTTAGAGATTCACTGCCAAAAACCGGACCAATTACCGCTTTATTATTATCTGCTAAAATTTGTTGAGCTGTTTTTTCGGCATTGAAGTTATCGCTATTAGTATCATAAATTTTTAAAACAATATTTTTATTATTGTTTTGTGAATAGGCAAGATGAATGGTATTAAGTAAAGATTCCCCCACATTTTTAAATTTACCGCTTAGCGGCAGCAGAACTGCCACATTGTAAGCAGGCTCTTTTGTGGAATCGTAAGTTTTAACGGAATCAAAAACAAAACTACATGCGCTTAAAAAAAACAACAGAAGAAATATTGTTAATTTTTTAATCATTACTGGTCAACCTATTAATTATTTAATTTATCAAAAATAGTATATTATAATACTAAGTAAAATAAAAGATTTAAAACATGAAGAGCCAGCTTTATATTGTTTCTACCCCCATTGGTAATTTAGATGATATTACTTTGCGGGCGATTAATACTCTTAAAATGGCAGATGTTATTGTCTGCGAAGATACTAGGGTATCGCTTAAGTTGCTGCAGCATTTGGGGATTTCTAAAAAATTAATTTCTTATAATAATTATAACGAAAATGAGAAAACCGCATTTATTATAAATTTGCTGAAGGAGGGTAATAATATTGCTTTAATTTCTGATGCTGGAACTCCTTTAATTTCTGACCCTGGCTATGTTTTGGTTAATCAGGCGAGGCAGGAAAATATAAAGATTGAGGCAATAGGCGGGGTTAGTGCGCCGATTGTGGCTTTAACGTTAAGCGGACTGCCGGCTGATAAATTTTTATTCTTAGGATTTTTAGATAAATCGTCAAATAAGAAACAGGAAACTTTTAAAAAATACCAAAACGCAGAGGCAACGCTGATTTTTTTTGAATCTCCCAACCGCATATTAGATACCCTTAAAGATATGGCGGCAGTTTATGGAGAGCAGCAGCAGGCGGCAACTGCACGCGAGCTTAGCAAAATGTATGAAGAAGTTAAGCTGGATACTTTAAATAATTTAATTGCTTTTTATGAAAGCAGCAAGCCAAGGGGGGAATTTGTGGTATTATGCAGACCATCTGCTAAGCCTTATGATATAAATAATCTTGAAAATTTAATTAAAGAGCATATGAAGGAAAGTGTTGGTTTATCTACTAAAGATATGTCAAAGAATTTAGCTGAAATTACTAATATCAATAAAAGCATTATTTATGATAAAATTGTTCAATATAAAAACCAGCTATAGCTTAGGAAAGTCTTCTGAATCCCGCGCGGCAAAATATTTAAAAAAATGCGGATGGCAGGTGATTGCTATGAATTATAAAACTAAATTCGGTGAAATTGATATTCTTGCCGAAAAAGATAACACTCTTGTTGCTTTTGAGGTAAAATACAGAGAAAATGAAGAGGCGTTGCCATATGTAATTAGCGATAAACAGCAAAAAAGAATTCAAAATGCTTTGTTGTTTTTTCAGCAGAATAATTCTAAATATAATGATTACTATATGCGGTTTGATGCTGTTTTACTAAGCAAAAGCAGCATTAACCATATAGAAAATGCTTGGGAAGAAATATAACCGAATAAATATAAATTAGGAAAAAATTATGATAAAAAGTCTTAAGGTTGCTTTTCAAATGGATGCACCGGAAAAACTAAACTACAAAGGTGATACTACTTATCTTTTTATTCAAGAAGCATTTAGACGAGGCATGCAGGTGTATTTTTATACTCCTGATACTCTTTCTATGATTGATACTGCGGTTGCAGCAAGAGTTCATAAAATCAGCAAGGTTCTTGATATTACTGAAGTTAAAAATGGTGAAATCCCTATAGTTTATGAAGAATCGCAATTGGTTGATTTAAGCGGTTTTGATTTTATTTTTCTAAGGCAAGATCCGCCGTTTGATATGGCATATATTACCTCGACATTTTTATTAGAAAAAATTATGGATAAAGTGCGGGTGGTAAACAACCCAGTAAGCGTCCGCAATTCACCTGAAAAATTATTGGTGCTAGAGTTTTATGAATATATGCCGAAAACTATTATTACCTCAGATTTTGAAGTAATTAATAATTTTTTAGAAGAAAACGGGCAGGCAGTAATTAAGCCGCTTTACGGTAATGCCGGCAGTGATGTGTTTTTTTTGCAAAAAGGTGATTTTAACGCTAAATCTATTATTCAATATTTTTTGCATACCTTTAAAGAACAAGTTATGGTGCAGGAATTTTTAGAGAATGTTAAATACGGCGATAAGAGGATTATTTTAATCAACGGTGAAATTGCCGGCGGCTTTGCCAGAATTCCTGCTGAAAACGAAATTCGCTCTAATTTAGCAGTGGGAGGAAGTGCTAAAGAATCTGCTCTAACTGAAAGAGATAAGGAAATTTGTAAGGCTATTGCTCCTAGATTAAAAGAATTAGGGTTATTTTTTGTAGGAATTGATGTTATAGATGGTCATATTACTGAAATTAATGTAACCTCTCCTACAGGATTGCGTTCTATTATTAACATGTATGGCGAAAACTTAGCAGTTAAATTTTGGGATAGTTTACTAAAATAATTTTTTACTCTCTAATTTTTAAAGCAAATATTTTATCTTGGTTTTTATCTAAAAAATAGACGATATTGCCATTAATAAAATAGTAAGCAGTGTTATTGAGTCCATTTACAAAATATTCTTCAAAACTGCCTTCAAATAAGCAGAACATTTTGGTTGTAGCTACTTGACTGAAAAAAACTTCACCGGTTTGCCCGAAGGTTGCAGTGCCAAGCAGTCTGTTGCACCCTGTAGAGCCAGATACTCTGCCGTCTGCCTTAATAAAAAGGAATGGTAGGTTTTTTTGTGGAAACCTTTCATCAACAATTAGCGTTAAATCTTTATTGATGAGTTTTTCCTTTTGATTCGGAGCAATTAATACGCACGAGCTAAGTACCAGCAATATAAGCAAAATTGATATTTTTTTCATAATTTTATTCTTAATTATATAAATATAAAATAATTAGGATAATTATATACACAAAATACTAAATAGTCTTTGATAATTATATATAGCCAAACTTCCATATAAAGATTTGATTTATATCATTTTATTTTGATTTATATCGTTATATAACTATTTATATATTTTAATAAAAAGAGGTTTTATTATGTCTCAAAACGATACAAATACAGCATCAAAGTGGCGGAAAAATGATATATTATGGGTGTTAAGCCTATATGGAACAGCTATTGGTGCCGGTGTTTTATTTTTACCTATTAATGCCGGTATGGGTGGTATTATTCCGCTTTTAGTTATTTTAGTATTAGCCTTTCCAATGACTTTCTATGCTCATAGAGCTTTAGCAAGATTTGTTTTATCTGGCAAAAATACCAAAGATGATATTACGGTTGTGGTAGAAGAGGCTTTTGGCAGAACTGCTGGTAATTTAATTACTGTTCTTTACTTTTTTGCGATTTTTCCGATTCTTTTGGTTTATAGCGTTGGCACTACCAATACTGTAATCAGTTTTATGGAACACCAAATGCATATGGCTGCTCCGCCAAGAGCTATTTTATCATTTGTTATTGTTGGCGTATTAGTGCTGATTTCTTATTTAGGAGAGAATCTTGTTATTAAAGTAATGTCAGTTTTAGTGTTTCCTTTTATCGCCGTATTAATGGTTATAGCTTTGTTTTTAATTCCGGAATGGAATGGGGCGATATTTTCTACTTTCTCATTCTCAAGCGGCAGCCAAGCAGGTGGACGCAGTATTTTAATGACACTTTGGTTAGTTATTCCAGTAATGGTATTTGCGTTTAACCATTCGCCGATTATCTCTTCAATGGCGGTGGCTCAACGTAAAGAATATGGTGATAAATACGCCGAACAAAAATCTTCAAACATTATTGCTGCCAGCAATATTATGATGGTTATAACTGTAATGTTTTTTGTATTCAGTTGTGCTTTAACTTTAACTCCAGCGGAACTTTTAGAAGCTAAAGCCCAAAATATTTCAATTTTATCTTATTTAGCAAATAAACTTGAATCGCCAGTAATTGCTTATGTTGGTCCTATATTAGCTTTTGTTGCCATGTCTAAATCATTCTTAGGGCATTATTTAGGCGGCAAAGAAGGATTTAATGGCATAGTGAATCGCGTAGCTAAAAACAGTATTGCTCCAAAAAAATTAGATAATATTGCAGCAATCACTATGTTTATAGTTGCTTGGATAGTTGCCACATTAAACCCAAGCATTTTAGGAATGATAGAATCATTAGGAGGGCCTATTCTAGCTATTTTGTTATTCTTAATGCCGATGTATGCTATTCATAAACTACCGATTTTAGCGCAATATAGGGGTAAAATCAGTAATGTATTTATTGTAATTATGGGGCTGATTGCTATTTCGGCAGCAATATACGGCTTAATGTAAGGAGTAGAAAAAGACCAAATTAAATTTTAAATTTGGTCTTTTTTATGTATAAATTAATTAAAGGTATAAAAAAATGAAAGATAGCATACTTTCTATTTTTAAAATTGGCATTGGTCCAAGCTCAAGCCATACATTAGGACCAATGGTTATTGGCAAAATGTTTTGTGAATCTTTGCTTGAGAAAAATTTAATAAAGGATGTCAGCAATATTAAGGTTGACTTATACGGATCTTTATCTCTCACAGGAAAAGGGCATTTAACAGATACTGCCGTCCTTTTAGGGTTAAGCGGTAAGATGCCGGAAACTACCACAACGAGTGAAATTCAAGAGATAATCAATACTGTAGATTCTGCTAAGTCTTTGCTTTTAAACGGTGAAAAAACTATTTCTTTTGTTAGAGACAGAGATATTATTTTCAATCCAAATTTTTTAGATCTTCATGAAAATGGCATAACCATTAGTGCTTATAATGGTGAAAATGTTATATTACAAAAAACTTACTTTTCTGTTGGCGGCGGTTTTGTTAAAGAAGAAGAGCATTTTTTTGATAAAGAATCCTCATCTAAAAAGTTAGAAATAGACTTTAAATCTGCCCAAGATATTTTAGACTTGTGTAAAAAACATAATAAAAGCATATCTGAAATTGCTTTAATGAGGGAAATGCAGTTTTTTTCAAAAGAAGCAATTTACGATTATTACAAAGAAATTTGGGAAGTAATGGACTGCTGTATTAACAATGGTTTAAATGCTACAGAAATATTGCCGGGAGATTTACATCTAGCCAGACGCGCAAACAATTTGTATAAAAAACTGATGGAGCAAGAAAAAGACTCTCAAAAAGATGATTTTAACAGTGTTAATTGGCTTAGTTTGTTTGCTTTGGCAGTAGCCGAAGAAAATGCATCGGGGCATAGAGTGGTTACCGCTCCTACTAATGGGGCATGTGCAGTTATTCCAGCGGTTATAGCTTACTATAATAAATTTTACAAACCAATGAACGATGATGAGCTTGTTAAGTTTTTACTAACTGCCTCAGCAGTTGGCTATTTGTATAAAATGAATGCTTCACTTAGCGGAGCTGAAGCTGGATGCCAGGCAGAAATAGGGGTAGCTAGTTCTATGGCAGCAGCGGCAATTGCAGAAAGATTTGGAGCAGATCCGCAAACTACTTGCAATGCTGCTGAAATAGCGATGGAGCATCATTTGGGATTAACCTGCGATCCAGTTGGCGGATTAGTGCAAATTCCTTGTATAGAAAGAAATACTTTTGGCGCGGCTAAAGCAGTAATGGCGGCTAAAATGGCTATTGCTCGCGGCAATGAAACTTCTCCGGCGGTAAGTTTAGACGATGTAATTACTACCATGTTTTACACGGGGAAAGATATTGATCCTAAATATAGAGAAACCAGCAAGGGAGGACTGGCAAAAGTCCTTGGGCTTAAATTACTAAAAACCAGATTGATGAAAAAGTTCAAACCAAAAATGCAAAATCAGTGTAGTTAGTTAATGAATTTTAAGGTGAATCGTATATAATTAATTCTTAAATAGGCGAAGATTATTTTCAAGAATTACTAGAGCGGATTTAATTGAGCGTAAAAATACTTTTACTATGCAAGAATTTGCCGAAAGTATTAACAAGTTTCTAACTTTTAATGAATATTAAATTTTAAAAGGTGCGGGTAAAATTAGCAGACAGCAGGCTAATGAAAAGTCATAACCGAATATGATGAATTTAATAAAACGCAAAAAATTAATAGCGACTTTGATAAACAAATAAAGAAACTGAATAGTAAAAAATAAAAATGTAGCTACAATATCTATAATGCTTAAACAATAATAACAAAAGATAAATATGCAAATCAAAAGAATAAATTCACTATCATTTACAGACGAAAAAGATAGTGAAAATAAAATATCATTTTCCCAAAACCATGATTTTGCTTTATATAATATCATTTTTGGCTTAAATGGTTCTGGGAAAAGTTCTATTTCTAGGCTAATCAACTCATATTCTGCAAAAATGAAGCGTGAAAGAGATAAAGAGATTGAGGGAGTTGTATTATTAGAAGATGATACTCAATTATCAACCGAAAGCAATCATTCAAACATATTAGTGTTTAATAGCGATTTTATAGCAGAAAACATTTATAGCAATCTTAAAGATAATTATATTTTAATTGGAGATGCTGGTAGCATTAATCAAGAAATAGAAAAATTTTCTAATAAGATAACTAAAGCTGAAGCAAAGATTAAAAAATACACCAAAAAGAAAACTGAATTATATACAAATATTCAAAATGATATATGCCATAATACAGGTTTTACAAAAAGCAAATACAACATAAGCAATGCAACAAATGATATGGATAAATATAACTTTAATCATAATCATGTTAACACAGAAGAAAAAATTAATGAAATAAAAGAGCTTTTAACTAAAAATACAGAAGAATATGAGAAATATAGTGTATTAAAAGAAACTCAACTAATTCAAAATTTTGACAGTTTTTTCATAAAACTAAAAGGAATCTTAAATCAAGATAAACTACAAAACCAACCAATTGAAAGGCTACAAAATGATACTTTTCTAAATAGTTGGATTCAAGACATGTATGTTAAAATAACTACAGAAACAGAAAAATATCCAAATGATAAATGTCCTTTTTGTGAAACTACCTTAATTACTAAGGGAAAAGATTCTTTCCCTATAAAAGAACTCTATGAGAACTTTAAAAATCACTTCAATGAAAGCTATACAAACTTTACTAAATTATGTAAGGATTTTTCTAAAGAGGTTGACGGTGTTATTGGTAATATAGATGGTTCAAAAAATACAGAAATAACAACACATAATTTTAGATTTATTAATAGCCAAGATAACGATACTTTTAAAACTTCAAAAATTACAATGGAATTGTTTTACAATCAAATAAAAGAACTTCTTAGTCGTATCAAAAAATTATCTACTACAAAAATGACTAACATATTAAACAATGATAGTAATAATGCGGATAAGGTATTCCAAATAGATAAGGAATATAGCGATATTTTACAAAAATATAGAACACAGCTGATATTATTAAAAGAAACAATTTTGCATTGGAAGAGAAACATACGCAAAAAAACGACAATATTAATACAATAAAAAATCTTTTTTTTGCTATAAATTACAAACAACATACATTTTATAAACGAGTTGAAAATAAATTTAGTGAAATAAAAACTCGCTTTGTGAATGATAAGGCAAAGCAAGAGAAATTACAATTAGAAGAAAATAATAAATTTAAAAACAATCACCTTGACAATATAAACCAAAGCCTTGCATCAATTAATATACAGTTAAAAATTAATGAATTTGGAGGCATAGATTCATACAGAAATAATAAAAAAATTGAAATTGAAAAACTAAGCGAGGGAGAAAAAAATCTTATAGTATTTTCATATTTTATAAGTTTAATAGATAATTATAAAAAATCTCAAGAAAACAAAGATAAATCTTTAATAATTTTCATAGACGACCCGCACTCTTCGTTAGATAAAAATAATATGAATTTAATTTGTAGACTGATTAGAGATAACATCAAAAACGAAACAGAAAACAACCAGTTTAAAGGGCTACAACATCAAGTATTTATTTCAACTCATAATGAGAAATTTTTAATTAATCTTAATACTAACTGTTTTGGTAATGACATTAGAGGAAAAAATATTCATCATCAAAATACTAAATATTTTGGGTTAAATAAAATTAGCAATAATTTTATATTAGAAGAAACCTTTAATAGATGGAATAATCATGCTATTGAATATATTACAAAATACAAGAATATGATGGAGTTTTATAATACATATGAAAAATCACCAGAGCAAGCTAAACAGAATGTCCCAAGTGATATAGGTGTATTTATAGAAGAACTTCTAACCTATTTATATCCTACAACAAAGGCTATAAATATATCTAGTTTTCATGATGCTATAAAATACAATGGCAATGTAAATCAAGAGCAAAGACATTATAATGATTTATCAGTAGATGCCAGAGCTACATATTTGATTGCAATTATAGATTGCATGACAAAATGTTAGGATCTTTACCTAAAAGAACACTTAACTAAACTTAATAACGCGATAAAAAGCTGGGATAAATCGCAGAATAAGATTCAAGTCAACTAAATATAATTCTAAAACCCATGGGAGTCAAAAATGCAGGAAGTATATAAAAACTTATATGTAGGAAACGACCAAGACTGTAGTATAAACTATGATAATGAAGATTACGCAATTATTCATGCTTGTAAAATTCATTGCCACCAAAAAGCCCTAAACTACAAAAGAAGCCTACCTCAAGAGCATCCAAATTATTTAACTTATTTAAAAGATAACCACCTTTTTTTAAACTTGGTTGATATACCAACAGAATTTTTGCCAAAATACACAGACCCTATAATGCAAGAAGCTATGCAGTTTATAGAAAACAATATTAATACTAAAAAAGTTTTAATCCATTGTAATCAAGGATGTTCTCGCTCTCCATCTATTGCATTACTATATTTAGCTAAAAATAATTTAATATCTAATAGCAACTATATTAAAACAAAAGAAGATTTTCTAAAAATATATAATCAATATTCGCCTAATACAGGTATAGAAAAATATTTAGAGAATAATTGGAAAAAATTAATGATAGAATTATAGCAGATTAATATTAATTAATAGTTTCTATTGTATTACTAGAAAATTTCTCTGTTGCTTTCTTTTTCAACCTATTATTATAAATTCTTCTAGCTTTGTGTCTTTTTTAAGATTTTTGCTGTAAAGTGTTTTTTAGTTTGGAATTAAAAACTGCATGATATAATTTAAAATTTTCTAATTTATTAATTTTTTATTCATTTACACCATTGTGGATTTGTTGATAACATACCCATTTTCAAACTCAAAGCCTTTTAAAACTTCCTCAGTTGGCAGAGGTTTTTTAGAGGATCTTTGCAGTTTGTTAATTTTTATTATACTATCTTTGCAGGCAATTAGCAGTTCTTTATTATTGGTGTTAATAATTTTACCGCACTGATAATTTGAAGAATCTGCATATACTTCACATTCTAATACCTTAATAACCTCATTTTTATAATAAAAATAGGTAGAAGGAAAGGGATTAAAACCCCGCACTTTATTATTAATTTGCTGTGCAGTTTCGTTAAAATTCAATAATCCGTCTTCTTTAGTTAAAATCGGAGCAAATGTTGCCAGCCGATCGTCTTGCTTTTCTTTTACTAATTGTCCTTTTTGTAATAGTTCTAAAGCATTAACAATTAGCTCTGCACCAATGTTGGTTAAATCATGATACAGACTTAAAAAATTAGTCTTCTGTGTTATAGGTATTTCTTTTTTAAGCAGCATGTCGCCAGTATCTAACCCTTCGTCCATTTGCATGATAGTAATGCCGGTTTTTTTATCACCGCTGGCGATAGCCATTTGAATAGGCGATGCCCCGCGCCATCTTGGCAGGAGCGAACCGTGAATATTTAAGCAGCCGAAACGAGGTGCCTTTATTATAGCTTTTGGTAAAATTAAGCCGTAAGAAGCCACAACTACTAAATCAAAATTTTGACTTAAAAATTTTTCTTGTTCTTCCGCAGATTTTCTTAAACTTTTGGGAGTTTGAATTTCTATGTTGTGTAATAGAGCCAAATCATAAACTGCTGATTGAATAACCTTTTGTCCCCGTCCTGCCGGCTTAGGTGCACGCGTATAAACACAAGCTATATTATATCCTGCGTTTAATATACTTTGCAAAGCAGCAGCGGCAAAAGAGGGTGTTCCCATAAAGCATATTTTCATTATTTATTTTCTTCTTCGGCTATCTGTTTTTTATATTTTTTAACCAGCATATCGCGTTTTAATTTTGAGATTCTGTCAATAAAAAGAATGCCGTCAAGATGATCTATTTCATGCTGCAAACAAGTTGCCAGCAAACCATCGGCAGCAATTTCTGTTTTTTCTCCTTTTAAATTTAGGTAAGCAACTTTTACTTGTGCTGGTCTTTTAACTGTAGCAGAGATGCCGATAATTGAAAGACAGCCCTCGTCTCTTTCTTCTAGCTCGATAGATTGCCAAATAATTTCAGGATTAATTAAAACTATAGGATTAAAGGCTTCTTCTATTTGTAGGTCTATCACAATAATCCGCAACAGCTCGTTAACTTGATTGCCGGCCAGCCCAATGCCGTTTTTAGCATACATGGTTTCTAGCATATTCTTGGCAAGCGTTTTAATTCTATTGTTAATTTCAAGAATAGGTTTGGCTTTCTGCTTTAAAACAGCATTGGGATAGGCTATAACATTCAGTATCATATATTTTTAAAGTTTATTAGTTGTTCTTAAATTAATTGCGGTTGAGAGGGTTATTTCATCTAAATAATCAATTTCGCCGCCCATAGGAATGCCTTGTGCTAGGCTTGAAACTTTAACTGTTTCTGGAATTAAGCCGCTGATATAATCGCTCGTGATGCGTCCCTCGCTGGTTGCGGCAGTAGCTAAAATAACTTCATTAATGTTTCTTGCAGCGATTTTATCTAGCAGTTTAGGAATTCTTAAACTTTCGGGAGTGGCTCCTTTAGTGGCGGAAAGCGTTCCGCCAAGGACAAAATAAAGCCCGTTGTAAGAATTGGTTTTTTCGCTGGCTCTTTCAATTGCCCATAATCCGGATATATCTTCCACTACACAAATTTTTGTTTTGTCTCTTTTAGGGTTGCTGCATATATAACAAGGATTAGATGTATCTAAATTAAAGCACTCTTCGCATGGGGTTATGCTATCGTATAGTTCCTGCAAAGATGTAATAAGAGGTTTTAACAAACCGTCTTTTTTTTTCATTAAATCAAATAGAATTCTTCTTGATGATCGCGACCCAATTCCCTGCAGTCTTCCTAAAAGTAAAAGATTATTCTCAATAATGTGGTTATACATTCTTAACTCAAAATTATTTAGAAGTAGTTGTAGAAACTGTAATTACTTTTTTTGAGCTGCCTAAATTCCTGCTAAAAAGAATAATAAAAAACTCTATAAATACCCATATGCCAAGCAATCTTATGGGAATAGGAGGCAGAACTAATTCATAGTTGTAAAAAAATATACCGCCAAAAAATATAGCAATTAAAAACTGGATTAATCCTCTAATATTATTTCCTAAATAAAAATTATGAACGCCGAATATTCCTACAAAAAAACATAAAAGCAATGCTATAATTTTACTTTTAGGAGTGGTAATAACAGATGTTGTAGTGGTAGTATTTTTATTACTCAATATAAGATCCTTAATTAAAATAATCCCGGTATTTTCATGCCCGGAGGAATTGGCAAGCCCGCAGTTATTTCTTTCATTCTTTTTTCAGTTTCTTCTTGAACTTTTCTTCGGCAATCGTTATAGCAGGCAACAATTAAATCTGTAATTAAAACTTTTTCGTCAACAGCAATTATAGAATCGTCAATTTCAACATTTATAATATCGTAATCGCCATTCATAATCATTTTAACCAACCCGCCGCCTGAGGTGGTTTCAAAAGTTAATGCTTTAATTTCATTTTGAATAGAAGACATACTGTTTTGCAGCTCTTGTGCCTTCTTCATCATTTGCATAATATTAGCCATTATATTTTATTCCAATTTTATTTAAAATTATGTTCTAACTATCTTTGATTCCAAGTATTATTTCGGCTGTTTCTGTTGCTGCTAGAAAAACTATTTGTTTTATTTTGAGTTAAACTATTAACAAAGAAAGATTGCGAAGATCTTGGGGTAATTGCACTATGGCTTCCGCCAAAATTAGCAGTAGTGCCTGTATTAGAGGACATTGCTCTGTATCTTGGTTTGCCGCCAATGGTTCCTACTTGCTGCATAGGAAGATTATTGCTTACAGGCTGGCTAGAAAATTGTATCCCATTTTGCTGATGCCCGCGAGTTCCGCCGATATTATACTTAGAGCCTCTATTAACTCTGCTTCTGCTAATAGAATCGTTATTAATAGATTCTTCTGCAGGTCTGCTTCTGTTTCTATTAAGGCTAGATTCTCTACGGCTTACAGCCCTACGACTATTTCTTCTTGATCCTGCTGTGTTTTCTTCTTCAAATTCTCCTCTTGATGAATGCTCTTGACGCGGCTCATGTTCATAGTAATTATCTTGATGATGGGCAGGAGATCTATTCGCATAATCTTCAGAGTAATCAGGCAAATGTCTTCTTTCTCTTCTAGCGGAATAGTCTTCTAAATAAAGAGGCTTAGAATAAGTTAAATTCATGCCGTGATCATCATCTTCAGCCAATACATTTTTTATAGGAGCAGGCTCATAATCTTCATAGTGATTATCATAATGACTGTCGTTTGATGGGAACATATTTTTAGCTAAATCAAAAAAACCGCTCTTAATGCCGCTTATAATAAAATATATTATTAAAAGACATACTATTAATATGAAAAATTTTAAATATAATTCGTTTTTTATATCAATAGAAGCATATTCTAAGTTGCTAAGCCCATGATAAATTAAATAATAGGAAATAGTATAAACGATTTGTGAAATTGCAATTGCCGGAGTAGCTTTTATCCATAAATAAGGTATATCAAGCTCGTTTTTCATATATAAATACACTTTTATACATAATAAAAATGAAATTACATAAGAAACAAATACACAAAGCAGTATTTTTTGGTGGTAATTAATAAAAGAAGATTCATAATAGCCAATCGGCGTAGGATTAAAATCTGGGATGAATGCTGATATAAAGAAAATTAATAATATAGCATAGGCTCCAGCCATAAAAGCCTTAGTGGCATTCTTTCTATCGTATATTTCTAAAATTACAATTAAAAGCGAGGCTGCCAGCATGGTGCTGAAAGCATTAGCTGAGAAAAAAACATCACCCATGCCGATATATCTTGTGGCAAAAAAAGTAGAAACACTAACACATGCAACAAAAACAGCCAAAAGATTAACTGCTTTGGAGGTTAGCAAATAGAGTTTCGGTTTTTTAACTTCAACAATTTCATTTTTTGGATAAGTATTGTATTCTCTCAATGTTAGATCCTTTTAGCAATAATTAAATCTTAATAAAAAACACCATAAATTATATTATAGCAATTTTTCATAAAAGTAAAAAAAATTTTTACAAGGATTTGAAGTAAAACATATTTTATGCTATAGTAAATTTCATAAGTATTTACAATTAAGGACTATTGTATCATGAAAAATGAAAAAATATTTTCCCCTATTGACGGACAAATTATCCCAATAGAACAAGTTGCTGATCCTGTTTTTGCCGAAAAAATGCTGGGAGACGGCATTGCTGTTAGACCGCAAATTGGCAAAAATTTTATTTCAGCGCCTTGTGATGGTGAAATTAAAACTTTGCATTCCTCGATTCATGCTGTATCAATTAAAAGCGTTGATGGCAGTGAAATTTTAATTCATACAGGTATTGATACGGTTAGTTTAGAAGGTAAAGGATTTGAATCCTTTGTTAGCATAGGGCAGAAAGTTAAAAAAGGAGATAAGCTGCTTGGTGTAGATTTTGATTTTCTTTCTAAAAACGCACCATCAATTGATGTAATTATATTGCTTGTTAATGCTACAGATAAAACAGTCTTAATAAAAAATACTAATCAAAATATTCATGCCGGCGAAGAAATTTTTGCCATTACTGAAGAGGGTGGCAAATCATCTGGAGGAGGTTTTTTCTCTAAATTATTTGGCGGTTCTGGAGAAAAAAAAACTGATTCTGTAAGTGCTAAAACACAAGAAGCAAAAACAAATGAAGCGGCATCAGAAGTTATTACCGTAATTAATCCAACAGGTGTTCATGCGCGTCCAGCGTCAAGAATCCTGCAGATGGCTAATAAATATACATCTCAGATTGAACTGGTTTCTGGAGAGAAAAAAGCCAATGCCAAAAGCGTGGTGGCTATTCTTGGCTTAGGCTTAAAGTTTAATGATAAAGTTCAAGTTATTGCAAAAGGCAGCGATGCTGCCGCCGCTGTTGCCGAAATTGCTGCTGATATAAAGGCAGGACTTGGAGAAGCTGATGGAAGCCATTCTGAGGCTGAAAAAAAAAGCCCAGCAATAGCTGAAGTTAAACCAGCTGAAGAAAAAAATACTGTGCTAGACTTCTCTAAAGAAGCAGTGCTAAGAGGAGTTTTAGCTGCACCGGGTTTAGTAATTGGTCATACATTTATAGTGGCAAAAGAAGAAATTTCTGTAGAAGAAAATTCTAAAAATCCCAATGGTGAGCTAAAAATTTTAGAAGATTCTATTGCTAAAACTAAAAAGAATTTAATTGAGGCTATAGAAAAAGCTAAATCTGCCAAACAAACTACTAAAGTAGAAGTGTTTTCAGCGCATTTAACAATCTTAGATGATCCAATGCTGTTTGATTTTGCTAAAGAGGTTATATCTAAAGGTAAAACTGCAGCTTTTGCTTGGAAAGCCGCAGTTAATAACAGCATAGAAATTCTAAAATCAACTAAAGACGCGCTATTAATTGAAAGAGTTGCCGACCTTAAGGATATAGAAAGACGCGTTATTTATAATATCTTAGGTAAAGAGGAAGAAAAAATTTCCTATCCGGAAAATAGCATTGTGGTGGCGGAAGATTTTGTGCCCTCAGACTTAGCAGCATTTGATGCTAATGTTAAGGGAGTTGTGCTGGCACTTGGTTCAGCTACCTCGCATGTTTCTTTAATTTTAAGAAATATGGGAATCCCTGCCCTTGTTGCCGTAGGTAAATCTATTTTAAATGTTAAAAATAATATGCCGATGATTTTAGATTCTAATGCAGAAACTTTGCTGGTGAATCCTAATCCGCAAAAATTAGAAGAGCTGAAATCTAAACAAGAGAATCTTGAAAAAGTTAAAGCGCAGAATATTGCTAATGCAAAATTACCGGCAAATACATTAGACGGTCGCCATATTAAAGTTAAAGGCAATGTTTCTAATGGCAACGAAACTGCTAAGGCTTTTGAATTAGGTGGTGAAGGGGTTGGATTATTGCGGACTGAATTCTTATTTTTTAATACGGAACAAGAACCAAGCGTTGAAGAGCAGCATAAGCTGTATCAGCATGCGGTTGATGCAATGCAGGGTGGTAGTGTAACTCTGCGGACTCTTGATGTTGGCGGTGATAAACCTTTATCTTTCGTGCATATAGGCGCTGAGGAAAATCCTATTATGGGATTGCGCGGTGTTAGAAACTATTTTACTAATAAGGAAGTTTTTTTAAATCAAGTTCGGGCGATTCTTAAAGTAAAACCGTTGCTGCTTTGTAAAATTATGCTGCCGATGGTTGCTGAAATACAAGAAATTATTGAAGCTAAAAAACTAATTAATGAAGAAGCTAAAAAGCTAGGAATTAAAGATAAAATTGAAATTGGCACAATGATTGAAGTTCCTGCTGCAGCTTTAATTGCTGATAAAATGGCAAAGCATGTAGATTTCTTTTCTATCGGCACAAACGATTTAGCACAATATACTTTAGCTATGGATAGAGGAAATCCTAATTTAACGGCAAGGCTTAAAAATCTTAATCCGGCTTTATTAAAACTTATTAAAATGACTGTTGACGGCGGAAATAAACATGGTAAACCAACGGCAGTATGCGGAGCGATGGCATCAGAAGTCCAATCAATTCCAATACTTATAGGACTTGGAATTGAAGAGCTGTCAACTTCTATGAAATCTATTCCAGATGTTAAGGCTCTTATCCGCACATTATCTTATACTAAGTGTGTGGAAGTTGCTAATAAGGCACTTGAGATGGAATCTTCGGAGGAAGTGATTGCCTTAGTTCAAAAAGAGTTTTTCGCGTAAAATTTAATCTCTTGGATTTATACGAGGCGTTTTGCTACTCATGTATTTATTATACATGCTCAATGCAAAACGCCTCGTATAAATCCAAGAGATTAAATTTTGTTAATTTTATTCCCCGCTATTTATCAAACTCTTTTCCACCTTATAAATTTTGGCGAAGTATCTAAAGGTTTTAGTTATTTCTCTAATGCGTCTTTTTTTGTTGGCTATTTTATCGTAATAGGTGTTAATTATGTCAATGGTTTGTGGGGCAGTGGCGGAAGATTCTTGAATTTTTAGGATTAGATTATCATAATGCTGTGTTATGGTAGTGGCAGTATATAAAAGATTATCAAATTGGGATTTAATATTGTAATGAGGTAATGGCTGTTTTGTAGAAAGATTAGGCTTTGTCATGAACTGTTCCTTTTTAATAAATTATATTAAGAGCGGGAGGTTCAAGACCTCTTCATAACCAAAGAGCAAGATTATTTCCCCAAAGGGTATTGTATTCTCTGTTCTCCCGCCCATACATAATATACAAAAAAAGAGCCGTATATAACGAATAGGCGAGAACGGGTTATGTTGTGAGGTCTTGACTCCCACATTAATATTATTAAATAATTGTGAGTGCTTGTCAATTTATTTTACCATGCCGTGCTGTTGGGCAGAGTTCCTGCGCAGAGTTTTTCAATCTGATGATTGCATTTTATTAAACCGTCATCATTCTAAAGCCCGCAAATTTTTACTGTCTTTTTTTTGTATTTTAGGATATAATAACAAATGAAATGTTATAATAAGTTATTAAATTAAATATAAGGGAGAAACTCATGGGAGTTGGAGCTTTTTTTATTAGGCTTGGAAGAGCCTTAATGCTGCCGATAGCGGTATTGCCGATAGCTGGTATATTATTAAGAATCGGGCAGCCCGATGTTTTAGATATTGCTTTTATTAGTGCAGCTGGGGGGGCAGTTTTTGATAACCTTCCAGTGATATTTGCCATTGGGGTGGCAATTGGTTTTGCTCACGATAATCACGGAGCAGCAGCTTTGGCTGGATTCGTAGGTCATGCTATATTTGTTTCTTCTTTAAAAATATTGTTGCCAGAAGCTAATATGGGTGTTTTAAGCGGGATTCTAATGGGTGTTGTTGCTGGTTTGTTATACAATAAGTATAAAGGTTTGCAGTTGCCAACCTATTTAGCATTTTTTAGCGGCACGCGGTTTATTCCAATAATTACCGGACTTGCGGCTATTGTTTTATCGTTTGTATTCAGTTATGTTTGGCCGCCGGTAGAATGGGCAATTTCTGGATTTGGCAATTGGATTGTTGCTTCTGGAGGTGTTGGTTTATTCTTGTATGGCGTTGCTAACAGACTTCTTATTCCAACAGGTCTTCATCATATTTTAAACTCACTGGTGTGGTTTCAATTTGGTGATTATACTGTTATTGAAAATGGCATTGAAGTTGTTAAACATGGTGATTTATGGAGATTTTTTGCAGGAGATAAAACTGCCGGCTCTTTCATGACTGGTTTCTTTCCTGTTATGATGTTTGGTTTGCCGGGCGCAGCTTTGGCTATGACTTTACTTGCAAAATCTAACAAAAGAAAATATATTGCTGGGATTATGCTTTCAGCAGCGTTTACTGCTTTTTTAACGGGGATTACCGAACCGCTTGAATTCAGCTTTATGTTTTTAGCTTTTCCGCTTTATGTAGTTCATGCCTTATTAACAGGCGTAGCGCAGGTAGTTATGAATATGTTGGATGTTAAGCTAGGATTTACCTTTAGTGCCGGCTTATTTGACTATGTGCTTTCTTATGGTTTAGGCAGAAACGGCTGGATGTTAATTCCGGTTGGCTTAGTATATTTTGCTCTTTATTTTGTGATATTCTATTTTGCCATCAAAATGTTTAACATCAAAACTCCTGGCAGAGAAGATGAAACTGCAGATGAAAATGAAGCGTCAACTGTTGTAGCAGATGCAGGGAATCAAGGTGAAAATTATCTTGCTGCTTTAGGAGGAGCTGAAAATATTGTTAAACTTGATTTCTGCACCACAAGATTAAGACTGGATATTAAAAATGCTGATGTAATAAATGAAGCAGCTCTTAAAAAATTAGGAGCTAAGGGCATTATTAAAGGAGTTAAGGGAAGTTATCAAGTTATTATTGGTCCTGAGGTGGAGCATGTGGCCAATCGCATAAAAGCCGCCATGAAGGGGTAGGTTTTGTATTTTGGTTTTCTACAGTGTTGCTTTGCCTCTCTTGTATGTTTAAATACACTACGAGGCAAAGCTCCTAGTATAATTCCCAAAATACAAAATCTGTTTATCGTCATACAGTTGAAAGTTGAAAAATGTTTCACATGAAACATTACATGTATAATTGTATGTTGTCAAAATTGTAATAAAAAAGAGAGAAATCGCATGAGATTGGTTATCACAAAAAATGTAGGGTGCTGGACGGCAGCTTATGTAAAAGAGCGCTTGGCAAAGCATAACCCTGCAGAAGATAATGCTTTTGTTTCGGGGAATCAGGATTTTGTTTTAGGATTGCCGACTGGCGGCACGGCTGTTGATTTATATAAGCATCTTGTAGAGTTTTATAAAAAAGGTGAGATGAGTTTTAAAAATATTACAAGTTTTAATATGGATGAATATATTGGTCTGCCTAAAAACCATCCGGAAAGCTATTGGACTTTTATGCACGAGCATTTATTCAACCATGTGGATATGAATAAAAATAATATTAATATTCCCGATGGCAATGCAGAAGATATTAAAAAATTCTGTTTAGACTATGAGGAAAAAATTAAAGAGGTTGGCGGTGTAGATTTATTTATCGGCGGCGTTGGTGAAAACGGTCATATTGCTTTTAACGAACCATTTTCTTCGCTGTCTTCAAGAACCCGTGATAAAGAGTTAAACCAAAATACTATAAAAGCTAATGCCCGCTTTTTTGGCGGGGATATTAATTTAGTTCCTAAAAGGGCTATTACGGTGGGTATCCAAACTCTTTTAGATTCTAAAGAAGTTTTAATTATGATGACCGGTGAAAAAAAAGCCTTAGCTTTGCGTCATTGTTTAGAAGGAGCTATAACACACATGTGGCCAGTATCAATATTGCAAATGCACCAAAAAGCCTTAATAGTAGCCGATGAAGCAGCTGCCAGCGGACTAAGTGTTGATACTTATAAACATTTTAAAGACTTTGAGGATGAATATTCTTACATTGAAGGTTTGTGCAGGTAAAATTTAGCCTTTTTGAATTTATCTTAATAAGCAAAGGTCGCTTATGTATTAAATATACACTACGTTCCTTTGCTTATTATCTAAATCCAAAAATTTCTAAATTTTTATAAGTTTGGTATTCAGTATGGTGTTAGTAATTTATATAGGAAATTTTTATGGTTTATGCAATTACCTCTAAAAAAATTTTTGATGGCGAAAACTTTCAAAGCAATAAGGCAATTATAATTGATGGTAGCCGTATTAAAAGTATTATTCCTCTTGCGGATATTGGCAATATTGAACTAATTGACTATAGCAGTAATATTATTGCTCCGGCTTTTGTAGATTTACAAATTAATGGCTGCGGCGGGGTTTTATTTAACGATGATATATCTGTAAAAACTCTTGAAATTATGCTTAAAACTAACTTGCAATGCGGCACAACCAGCTTTTTGCCTACACTTATTACTGCCAGTGAAGATGATGTTAAAAAGGCGGTTGCGGCAGCTGGTGAAATGCACGAAAAATATCCTCATAATATTATAGGGGTTCATATTGAGGGACCTTATATTTCTAAAATTAAAAAAGGCATTCATAATCCTGTTTATATGAAGGCAATTTCAAAAGAGATGGTAGATTTTTTTGTTGCTGCTAATAAAAAGATGCCAATTCTTCTTACTTTAGCGCCAGAAGAAAATGATGCTGCTTTTATTCAAGCCCTAACTGACGGCGGTGTTAAAGTTGCCATAGGGCATAGCAATGCTAGCTATAGCCAAGCAATGGCAGGAATTGACGCAGGAATATCTATGGCAACCCATTTGTTTAATGCCATGAGTCCTTTTGAGGGGCGTCAACCTAATGTGGTAGGGGCAGTTTTGAACTCTAATACAGTATTTTCTGGAATTATTATTGATGGCAATCATGTAGATTTTGCTTCAGTTGCTTTAGTTCATAAAATTAAGCAAGATAAACTATTTATAGTAACCGACGCTGCCACCCCTATGGGAACAGATATGAAAGAATTTTTGTTTGCAGATCAGCTAGTATATGTAAAAGGCAATAAGTATGTGAATAAAGATGGCACATTAGCCGGCGCCAATATTACTATGCTAGAATCTGTGGCTAATGCTGTAGATAGCGTTAATTTATCGCTGGCTGAAAGTTTAAAAATGGCGAGTCTGTATCCGGCAAGAGCTTTTGGAGTTAAAAAAATTGGGAAAGTTTTGCCAGACTATATTGCTAATCTTATAGTTTTTGATAATAACTATAATTTAATTACAACTATAAATGGCGGCAGTATTCTTAAAATTAATCAATAATAATAAAGGAGTAATCATGATTAAGTATAGTTTTGTTTTTATATTTTTAGCATTTTTTAGCTTTAGAGGATTATCTTATGCGGAAGAGTTAGATGTCTTTAATGCTGAACCTGAAAGAGATGCAGGGGCAGAGGTAATTAACTCGGTATCGCAAGCAGTCCAAGAGCCTATCAACTATAAAGGGCACTATATTAGATTTGGGAATGCTATTTCTAGCAGTGATGGAGCTAAGGGAAATATTAGTAATTTTGATTTTAGTGTTTTTAGCTATAAGCAATTTATTCTAGGCGTATCTTTAGAGCAAGGTCTTTATAGTTATAACGGCGGCTATTATGGTAAAATTAAGCAGGTTAATGATTTTGCGAAAAAGGCAGATTTTAATAATCTTTATGAAGACATAGATAGAATCAAAGGAATGACTACTACCACTAACGGGTTTCTTACCTTGATGTATGATTTTGGCAAGCCAAGAGGTTTTTATGCCATCGGCGGTGTTGGTTATGGCTTGCGGGCTAAAGTTAAGGGCAATCTTAAAGACATGGCTTACTTAGCTTCAGCGGTTAATAGCGGAAAAACTGTGCAGGAACTTCAGAATGACCCAAGATTCCAAGATGCCATGAATTCTTTATCTAAGAATCCTAGCGATTTGATTAATTTAATCAATCAAATTTTGCCGGGCAATACCGATTTAACTTCGCAGGTAGATAGTTATGACAAAATTCAAGATTTACTTACAAACGAGTCAGCCTTAACGCAATTTTTAAATGATGCACAAGGCAGATTTGACAGCACTTCTCTTAATCAGTTAAACAGTTTAAGCGCAGTTTGTAATACCTTAATTGCCTGTGATTATGGTATGTCTTATACTGTTGGAGTAGGCTATGACTTGCCGATTTGGAGAGCTTTAGGGATTGATTTCCAAGCAAAATCAAGATTTATGGCGCACACTAGCCCAATATATTCTGGCGGAGCAAATTTAATTTTTAGATGGTAGTCTGCGGCAGTTGTTATGAAAAATTTTTTTGAGCCTAAAAGTCTTTTTGTTTTTGATATTGAAACAATTCCAGACGATGAAGCCGCTTTTAATTTAATTGGCGAGGCGGACGGAGATTTATCAACTATTGATAACAGAAGGAAAGCCCTAAGCGAGTATCATTTAAAAATAACTGATGGTAAAAATGACTTTCTACGGCAGCCATTTCATAAGGTAGTTGCCATCAGTTTTTTAGTAGCAAGCATTGATTATACCTCTGATGGGCAGGAGCTTATTAAATTTAAAGAAATCCGTAGCGGAGGTGAGGCAAACTCAACTGAGAAAGACTTAATTCGCGGTTTTTTTGCAACAATAGATAAATTAAAACCTAAAATTATTAGTTTTAACGGGCGGACTTTTGATATTCCAGTTTTAAAATATCGGGCTATGAAATACGGCATTACGGGCGATTTTTTCCATAATTCTGGCAATAAATATGAAAGCTATTCTAATCGCTATGCTAGTAATTGGCACTGTGATCTGCTTGATGCCCTTTCAGATTTTGGTTTATCTGCCAGAATTAAATTGAACGAAGTTTGCAGCATTTTAAATTTTCCAGGAAAGTTTGGCGTTGATGGCTCTAATGTAGCAGCTATGTATGATGAGGGTCGCATAATAGATATTAGAAACTATTGTGAAACTGATGTTTTAAACACTTATTTAGTGTATTTGCGATATATTCTTCATACAGGAAAAATTACAGCTAACACCTATAATACTGCCATAGGCGATATTTTAGATTTTTTAAAAGATTCTCAAAAACCTCACTTTAATGATTTTTATACAGCTTGGGCGAATATAAATAATGGCGTTTTTTATTTATAATAAAACTATTGCCTAAATATCAAATAATTTTTACATCTTCTACTGTTTTATAACAATATTAATGCCGATATACAATGTTTAGTTGCTCTAAAGTTAAAAATATGGTCATTATATAGTAATAAGCTGATTTAAACTTTTATGCAGCGGTGGAAAAAGTGAAAATAGATATGCCGGTTTTAAATGTTCGTTTAGTTGATATTAATAGAATAATAGCTAATTTTTATAACCCTAATAAAATGGCAACTCCAGAGATGAAATTGCTTGAAAAGTCAATTGTTGAAGACGGCTATACTCAGCCGATAGTCTGCTATTATGATACTGAAGAAGACAATTATATTATTGTTGATGGCTTCCATAGATATAGCATAGGTTTAAAATTAAAACTTAGCCAGCTGCCAATAGTTATTATAAATAAACCGATTGATGATAGAATCGCCTCAACCATAAGACATAACAGAGCAAAAGGTGCTCATCAAATTGATGCTATGAAAAAAGTTATGAATATTCTTATTAATAGCGGTAAAAGTGATAATTGGATAAAAAAGCATTTAGGCATGGATAAAGACGAAATTTTAAGAATGAAACAATTAACAGGATTAGCTGATTTATTTGAAAATAATGAGTTTAATATGTCTTGGGAAGAGATAGAAAAGCAAGATTACTAGGTTCAATATGAAGAAATACCTAAGTAAAAATGTTTATGAAGCCGCGCAGGAAAGACTGTATTATGTTTTTAGTGAATTTGATAATATTTACTTATCTTTCAGCGGCGGTAAAGACAGCGGTGCTATGTTTAATTTAACTATGGATTATATTAAACAGCACAATATCAAAAAGAAAATAGGCTTATTAATAATAGACCTAGAAGCTCAGTATAACATTACTATCCAATATATAGAAGAAATGTTAAGCCTTTATCATGAATATATTAATTTATATAGAGTCTGTTTGCCATTTAATCTAAGAAACTCGGTTAGTAATTACAATCCCTATTGGTGCTGTTGGGAAGAAGGGAAGGATTGGGTGCGGGCTATGCCAGAAAATTCTATTAATTTAAGCAATCATTCTTTTCCTTTTTACAGATATAGAATGGAATTTGAAGAATTTACGCCATTGTTTGGTAAATGGTATGCAAGGGCGCATGAAGGTAAAACTGCTTGCCTTGTGGGAATAAGGGCGGATGAATCTTTAAATCGTTATCGCGCTATTATTAGCAATAAAAAATTAATGTATAATAACAAAAATTACAGCACAAAAATTACTGAAAATTTATATAATTTTTATCCTATATACGATTGGAAAACGGAGGATATTTGGACTTATAACGGAAAATTCAAAAAACCATATAATAAATTATACGATAAATTCTATTATGCCGGCGTGAAATTATCTAAAATGCGGGTTTGTGAACCCTATGGAGATGATCAGCGCATAGGCTTAAATCTATTTAAAACTATTGAGCCTGATGTTTGGCAAAAGCTGGTGTTTCGTGTAGAGGGTGCTAATAGCGGACAGCTTTATTGCGGCACAAAATTTTTAGGTTATAGAAATGTTGAGCTGCCAGCGAATCATACTTGGAAAAGCTATACGAAATTTTTATTAAACACATTACCGAATACCGCAAGAGAGCATTATATTAAAAAGTTTAAAACCTACATTAAATATTGGTATAGGCATGGCAGCGCTTTAGGTGATGATGTTATAAGCCAATTGCAAAATAAAGGCTTTCAAATTAAAGATATGGGTATGTCTAAAAGGGGCAATAAAAACAAATTAGCAATAGCTTTTAGAAATATACCGGATAATACGGATTCTATATCATACTCGCAAGAGCTTTTAAGTTGGAAAAGAATGGCTATATGTATTATAAAAAATGATCTTTCTTGCAGAAGTTTATCTTTTAATCAAACAAAAGAGGATATTTTTAAGAAAATAAACCGTATTAATAGGGAAATAGAATTGAATAATTAATAGTTTACTACTATAAATTGTTTTAAAAAATTAATGTGATATTGCAATTTGTGGTTGCGATAATTTTAAAAATATGGTTTAATATAATTGCTCTTAAAAAAGAGGCAAAAAAATAAATAAACAAAATTATAATAAAACTTGACTAAGAGCTAATTAATTTAGCTCTTTCTTTTTATGTGTCTATAAAACTATTTAACTTCTTTTCTTACAAAAGTAGCAGTTGGGAAACGATGAAGAACATCAGCTTTTATTTTTTGTTCTTCAGTATTTGATTCAGGGTTATTAGTTTTCTGATCTGTAGAATCTTCTTGCAAGGTGTTTGTTTTTTGGTTAATGGGGGCAGATGCTGAGAATTCTGATGTATTATTAACATCTTGTTGGGCTGGCTTAGTATTAGCCGAAGATGAGGCGGGTATTCCGTAGTCTTCCATTTCTGCAGGCGGAATATCCTCAAACGAAGTTTGGGGTTTTACAACAGGAATAGAGTTTTGTTTATTATTAGTTGTTTCTGCTCTAATAGCTGTTGCAACAATTGGAGTTATATTTTGCAACACTATCTTATTGCCATTGGGATTTTTATCAGCTATGCTGTTTTTTTTTTCACTAGATTTAAGGAAATCTATCATTTTACCAACATCGCCTAACTCGCTGACAAGCAGCATTTTGCTAAATACCATATTGGCAAATATCAAAGAATTTCCAGAATCTTTAACTTCCTTAATTCCCCGCAGAATTATCTGCCATAATTTCACAAGCGTAGGAAGATCGGCAGTTCCTGCAATTTCAGCTGCTTGCTTCCGTTCAATTTCGGAAACATCTAAAAACTGAGGATTATTAGTAATTTTAATCAGCGAGGTATTGTGGCAAATTTCCAGCATATCTTCAAGTAATAAATCTAATTCAATTCCTTTGATGAACTGTTGATTTAGAAGTTCAAAAACTTTAATATTATCTTTATTTATTATATTTAAAAACAGATTATAAGTATCTTCTTTAGCGCCTGCCCCAAGCATTTCTATAATTTTTGCGGCTGCTAAATTTCTATCCGTATAAACAATAGCTTGGTCTAAAAGTGATAAACTATCCCTAACCGAACCATTAGCCCCTTTAGCTAATAAAAATAAACTTTCTGAATCGAAGCTGATATTCTCAGCTTCACATATTTTTTCCAAATGTTGTGATAGATCGCTTGTAGAGACCCTTTTTAAATCAAATCTTTGACACCTAGAAAGAACAGTAATAGGCACTTTTCTAATTTCGGTAGTGGCGAAAATAAATTTTAAATGCTGCGGAGGCTCTTCCAAAGTTTTTAGCAAAGCATTGAAAGCATTTTTAGAAAGCATATGCACTTCGTCGATTATAAAAATTTTATAACGGCTAGATACGGGTTTGTATTTAGCATTTTCAATAATTTCACGCACATCGTCAACACCGGTGCGGCTGGCAGCATCCATTTCTATAACATCCATGTTGCTGTCATTATTGATAGAAATACAGCTTTCACAAACACCGCAAGGATTTAAAGTAATGCCGCCATCATCGCTTCCAGTGCAATTAAGGGCTTTTGCGATAATTCTTGCAGTAGTGGTTTTACCAGTTCCTCTAATACCAGTCAGCATAAAAGCATGATGAATCCTATTTAATTTAAAGGCATTGCTAAGGGTTTGCACAAGGGCATCTTGTCCAATTAAATCGGCGATTACCTGCGGGCGATATTTACGGGCTAGGTTGATATAGGTTTGATTATCTTGCATGTATTATCCAATGGGGAATATTAAATATCTTGACTTTCTATTAAAGGGTAAAGCCGCTTATGTATTACCTATACACCACGTTCCCTTACCTTTCAACATAAATATCAAGCTATTTAATATGTAATATGTAAAGCAATTGACAAGCTGACCCATGAAAACCTAATACGGCTGCTTTGTTTCCAACCTGACCGATTTTTCAAGTATCATGTCCAACTTGCCAATATTAAATATATCATAAAAATGATTTATTTTCAAATTCGGTTTACTTGCCAATGGATTTTAAATATATACTAGCTTTTTCTAAATCACTAGCTGTATCTACCCCTATAGGAATGGTATTAACGGATTTAAATCCAATACTCATATCATTATCCAAAGCCCGTAGTTGTTCTAATTTATTGGCAATTTCATTTTGTGATGGCGGCAGAGAGGTAAACTTCTGGAGAGATTCTCTGCGATAGCCATAGATTCCTATGTGGTGGTAGCAATTGCCTGCTTCTACATCACTTACACTCCTTTTAAAAGCAGTAGCTTTGCCGATATTGCCAGCAGAAAAATCTACAATAGCCTTAACAGCATTGGTATTTTTAATATCCTCAGAATTGGGTAATAGTTTAACGCCGACTGTGGCTATATCATAAGGAGAATTTATAAGAATATCTAAGCAGTCGGCAATGCAGTCTTTTTCTACAGTAGGAAGATCTCCTTGCAGATTAATAACGATATTGTATTTTGCATTCTTATCGTATTTGTTTAAAGCCTGATTAATTCTATCAGTGCCTGAGGGTAGGTTAGGGTCAGTTAAGATTCCTTCAATATTGTATGATTGCAAAAGCTCAATTATTTCTTGGTCGCCAGCAGCTACTAACACGGGTGCCGCATCAGCTTCCATTGCTCTTTTTACTACATGAATAATCATAGGAATGCCGTTAATAAGCAGCAAAGGTTTATTCGGCAGGCGCGTTGCCGCAAGCCTTGTTGGTATAACAATAATTGGATTTATTTTTTGCATAATTTCCTTTAATATTTTAATAAATCTAGGAATTTTCAATGCTTAAATTATATCATGGACTGGCTTTAAAACAAATTATTTTAGTTTTATTTTTATGCAGTTGTATTTATGGGGTAAAGCTGCAAGCAGCGATTGCCCTGACGCAAGATGGCGAATTAAAACTTGGCATAGTTGGCAGTTTTAACAGTTTTACGCCATATTCTTTAGTTGGAACATTGCCAGAAGATTATTATTTTTTAGTTTATGATAGTTTAATGGTGGAATCACTTGATAAGCCAGATTATTTCCAACCGCTTTTGGCAGAAGCCTATAAAATTACTGGCAACAATATTACTTTCAATCTTAATAAAAAAGCTGCATGGAGCAATGGTGAAAAAGTTAATGCAGATAGCATTATCTATACCTTTAACATCATAAAAAAGTTTGGAGCTCCTTATTTTAAGGCAAAATTGGCAGACATTCAGCATATCAAAAAAGTTAATAACTATACAATAGAATTCGAATTAAAAGAATTTGATCATAATATTTTTAAACTTATAGTTGCTCTGCCTATAATTTATGAAGATGCCCATAATGATTTTATTACACCCTCACTGGATATTCCTATTGCAAGCGGGGCATATATCATAGAAAAATACCAGCAGGGTAATTTTATAGTTTATAAAAAAAATCCTAATTATTGGGGTAAAAACTTACTAAGCCGTCAAGGTTATTTTAATTTTGAACGCATTTACTATCATTATGCTAAAACTCAAAGCCAAATTGATAGGCTTTATAAAAACAGTGAAATAACTTTTAAAAAGAAACTGCCTGCTGATAGGTTAGGTGAAAATGATGAAATATTCTTAAAACCCTTAGATCATATTCCTAACTTTAAAGCGTATTTTTTAAATACTAGTGGTGTTTTTGCAGATATTAATTTAAGAAAAATTGTAGCAGATGCTTATAATTTTCAAAAGGCAGCAGAATATTTTCTTACCCCTAAGCATGTGCGGCTGACAAGTTTGTTTGAAAATACGAATTTTAAGGATAGCAGCTTTATTTATTCTAATGAGGCAAAATTAACTCATATTAATAAGCCTGTAAAACTAAAAATTTTATTCAAAAACGCAGAAGATTACAAAATTTCCCAAGATTTTATTAATAATTTACGAAAAATCGGTTTTGAGGTCGTTGCTCGTATTTTGCCTTTTTACGATTATTTAACAGCAGTAAAAGAAAATCAATATGATATTATTATGGAAAATTTAGTTTTTGCTTATTTTCCGCAAGATGAGCTGATTTCTTACTTTAGTGCAAACGGAGAGTATAATTATTCGCATATCAATAACTCAAAAGTGCAGATATTAATAGATAAAATTACCTCTAAAGAAAATAAACCCATAAAAGAAAAACATCTTAAAGAGTTAGACTTATTCCTTAAGAATCTTTATATTTTTATTCCTTTATACTATGAATCCAGCGAGGAGTATGTTTACAAAAATTGGCTGGCTTTTAATCAGCAGCAAGCCTTTTCTATCTACAGATGGTGGCATAAATAGATGAAAAAATACATTATTTATCGTTTAATTTTCATATTTATTACGCTTTTTTGCATTGTTTTAGTAAATTGGATAATTTTACGAAGCATTAAAATCGGTGCATTTGAAGTAGCTGTTTTAAATTTAGAAAACAATTTAATAGCCGCAAAATTAGATGCAGATACTATTATCCAGCTAAAAAAACATTTTTCACTGAACGAAAATATAATTTTCCAATTTTTTAAAACTTTAAAAAATTATATGCTGTTTGATTTCGGCAAAAGTTATTTCTCTAACAATTCAGTTTTAAGTATTATTCTAGCAAAAATGCCGGTTTCGATTGCTTTAGGATTTTTTTCTACAATTTTTATATATATTATTGCGGTTTGTTTGGGATACATTAAAGCTAAAAAAAACAAGGCTTTTGATAATATCTCTACGGCGGTGCTTGTAGTGCTTTATATAATTCCTGCTTTTGTTTTAGGGAGTCTTGCAATTTTAATTTTTGAGGGAAGTAGTTTTTTCATCATTGGCGGATTAGTTTCAGATAACTTCCTTCAGTTTTCTATTTATCAACAAATAAAAGACTTTGCCGCCCATATGTTGTTGCCAATTACCATAAATGTTTGCGGAGGTTTATTATTTATTACCCTGCTTGCAAGGAATATTTTTCTCAATCAAATGCAGCAAACCTATTATATTTTTGCACAATATAAAGGACTTTTGTCATCAACATTATTTAAAAACCATCTTTTAAAAAATTTTTTATTAGTATTTTTATATGATATTTCCAGTATTTTTTTAGGAGTTCTATTTGGGTCTAGCCTTTTTATAGAAATTTTATTTTCGCTAGACGGCATTGGTTTATTGTTATTTGAAAGCATCAATAATAAAGATTTTCCCATAATTTTAGGAATCATTTATATGCTATCGTTTTTGGGATTATTTTTAAGGCTATTAAACGATATTTTTATTATAAAAATTGATAAACGGTTAAAAATGTATGAAAAAAATTTCTAAAATTATTTTACTGATTAATTTCTGCGTTGGAATTTTTTACTTTTTTAAAGATACTTCAACTATTTATCAGCCATTTTTAGGAATTTCTGCAAAGCATTGGTTAGGTACAAATTCCTATGGTTTAGATGTGTTTTCGGTTTTGTTTGCTGCAAATATCTATATTTTTATAATGCTGATATTTGGGTATCTTTCATTCCTATCGGCAGTATTTTTAGGAAGCATGCAAGGATATTTGCGTGGGGTGTATGATTTTATAGGACAAAGAGTTTACGAGGTAATTATTTCTATCCCTTTTTTCTTTGTTATAATTTTATACTCTGGGTGGCAGGAGTTAAATATTTTTAGTTTAGGGTTAATATTATTGCTATTTAATTGGACTTTTCTGCTGCAATATATACGCATACAGGCTCTTAAAATCTCTATGAATTCGTATATTATTCAGATGCAAGATATTGGCTATTCTCGCAGCAGGATTTTGCTTTTTCATATTTGCCCTAATGTTTATTATAATACCAAGCACTTGCTGCCTTTTGTTTTAATTTTATTTGCGACAAGCCTAACAGCGTTAAATTTTTTAGGATTATATGAGGTGTATGGTGTTGGCAGTTTAATTCTTGATGGCGTTAATAATTTAGATTTTCCTTTAATTTTATTATCATCTTGCAGTTTTATGATAATTCTATTGCTAAGTTTAATTGGTGTATTTGATGTGAGCAAATATCATGATTGAAATTATTATGGGCGAAAATGGCGTTGGCAAAACTACTTATTTAAAAAAACAGCTGTCTAAACTATCGCCTAAAAATGCCGCCTATTTACCGCAGACTGTAGGGGAAATTTTTAATCCCACCAGCACTATTTATGCCCAAATTTTTGAAATGCAATTTAAAGAGGCAGATTTTCGATATTACTTAGAAAAACTTAACCTGCTCTATTTAGAAAACAACTTGCACAGGTTGCCTTATGAATTCTCTGCAGGAGAACTGCAGAGACTGGCATTATTAATTGTGCTTTTAAAGAATGCTCCTTATATATTTTTAGATGAGCCATCATCGCATTTAGATACAAAGAATCAAGAAAGTTTGGCAGATATTCTAAAATTGCAAAAATCCAATATTACAGTTATTACGCATAGCATAAATTTTGCTCTGTCTTTAGACGGAGATATTAAAGTTATGAATCAAAATAGAGAATTAGAAGAGTTTAATCCTATAAATATTAATAGGAATAATGAAAAGATTCCTTATTATGTTCCAGATTTTCTAACCCTGCAGAAATTTAATACTACATTAATAATTGGCACAAGCGGGGTTGGTAAAACTACATATTTAAGAAATTTTCAAAAATTTTTATTAAATAAGGGTGAAAATGTGGCTTTTTTAGCGCAGAATGCTAGTTTATCACCGCATTGCAAAATATTAACAATACTCCGAGAAGCCATAGTCGTGCGTGATAAAAAATTATTTAATAAACGCACAGATATAAAAAAAATTATTAAGATATTTAGGGAATTAAAATTATCAGCAAAACTTTTAAAAAAGTATTCCTACGAATTATCGGTTGGTGAAAAACAAAAAATTTTGCTAATAAGAATGCTTCTTTTAAAAAAACAATGGCTGCTATTAGATGAACCTACAGCTAATATAGATTTACAAAGTGCAGAAAATATTATGGCTTTTCTGTTGCAGTTGCAGAAAAAATACAGTGTTAAATTAACCATAGTCAGCCATGTTGCAATATTTCTAGCAGATTGCACCGTGAATTTTAACAGGTAGAATGCCTATCTCCATGCCATAAATTTCGTCATATCAGCTACAATATCATTGTCTCTTTGCTTAAACTTAAAACAAAACCTTGTTTATTATCAAAGGTTTTAATTTCCTTAAAATAAGGCAGTTTAAGGTTAATATTAATGTCTGCGTATTTTTCCTCTATCAATATATCTTTCCAATTAATAGGAGAATCGGTAAAATCTGGCAGCACAATACATTCACATTTGCCACTAACTAATTCATTTAGCATAAAGGGAATATCTTCACACATTTCTAAGTTAGCGCCGCCGCTGAAATGGTCTTTAGCCAGTTCCCACAGGTTAAAATCTTTATAAATTAAGATTCGCAATCCCCCTTCAATATATAGCGAAGCCGAAATTAATTCCCGCCATATTTTTTGCATAAAAATAGGGTTGTATAAACCAAAATCTGTTTTATTTATTTTTTTAGCGATGTTAATTTCTCTGGCAAAGGCAATTTTAGAAGGAGCAGATTTTTTTAGCATGCCAACTTGTTTAACTACAAAACTGCGTTTTTGCAGCAGTTTAAAAATTGAGGCATCTATAATATTGATAGTTTTTCTAAGGGTAAGTAGTTTACTTATTTTATTTTTCAGCATTTTCAATTATAATTTAATAATATTTAAGTTTAAATTAGAGAATTTATAAATGCAATGGACTTTTACAAAAATACTAAAAGATAACTACGCTTGGATACTTTATAACGATAAAAAAGAGGCAATTATTATTGACTGCGGTGAAGCCCGCCCCATAATAAATTTCTTAAAAGAGAATAATTTAACCCTAAAATATATTTTAATTACCCACGCCCATGAAGATCATATCGGGGAATTAGACGATTTAAAAAAAGCTACCAATGCAATAGTAGTTGGCAATAAGCACTTCAAAGAAAGACTGCCGCATTTAGATATGGAAATAGAAGGCGGTGAGACTATAACCTTATTAGGCGAACCGATTAAGATTTTTGCTACGCCTGGTCATTGTGCCGATCATATTATTTTTTATTTTGAAAATGATAAGTTATTATTTACCGGAGATTTTTTATTTTCGCTTGGTTGCGGCAGAGTTTTTGAGGGCGATAACAGCGAAATGGTGAATTCTTTTAATGTGTTGAAAGGATTGCCGCCGCAAACCTTAGTTTTTCCATCGCATGAATATACAAAATCTAATTTAAGTTTTACAAAATCTTTAGGTTTTTTTGATTTAGGTGATAGAGAAAGATTTATTTTAGAAAATGAAATGACTTTGCCAACAGTGCTAGAATTTGAATTCCGCTGCAATCCTTTTTTAAACCTCAATAATGAAGAATTTAAACAGCATGTTTTACACGGACAGCCAATGGATTCGGTATCTTTTTTTGCTTACCTGCGGGAAATTAAAAGTAGTAAAACCAAACTAATTGGCGGATAAAATTTTGATATTTTGACTTTCTACTTTGTTGCTTTACCCCTTATGTATGTTAAATACACGGCGGGGTAAAGCTCCTAGTAGAAAGCTCAAGCTACTAAATTTCCTTTACTCTACTGCCGCTAAGCACAAGATAAAGCGATTTTCATCATATCTGTGAAAGTTTTCTGTCTGTCATCAGATGATAAAGATTCGCCGGTTCTAATATGGTCTGATATTGTAAGCAAAGCCAAAGCCTTAGCGCCAAATTCAGCGGCAACGCCGAAAAGTCCGGCTGCTTCCATTTCTACACATAAAATTTTCATTTTTTCCATAGTTGCAAAAAGCTCAAAATTAGGGGTATAGAATAAATCAGCACTAAAACATTGTCCAACTTTTGCAGAGATATTAAGAGATTTTGCAGCATTATAGGCTTTTAAAGTTAAACCGAAATCTGCTGTAGCGGCGTAATCAAAGCCGCCCATACGCTGGCGGTTAACTCCAGAATCCGTAGAAGCACCATTAACAATTATAACATCTCTTAATTTTGTGCCCTTAAGTCCGCCCGCTGAACCAACTCTAATAATATTTTTAACACCGTATTCAGTAATTAGTTCTTTAGAATAAATAGAGCAAGAGGGGATCCCCATGCCGCTTCCCATAACTGATACTTTTTTGCCTTGGTAATTTCCAGTAAATCCAAGCATATTGCGGACATTAGTAATTTCTACAGGATTTTCTAAAAAGTTTTCTGCAATAAATTTAGCACGCAGTGGATCTCCTGGCAATAATACAGTTTCAGCAAAATCACCTGTTTTGGCGTTGATGTGTGGTGTTGTCATAATACTTCTCCTTAGTTGAGAAAGTTGAATATTTTGGATTCCTATGGTGTTGTTGGACTACTCATGTATTAATTTATACACTTCGCAGTCCAATAACGCCATATAAAACTCAAACTATTCAACTTTAATTTAAAGTTGATATTCATTTTATAAAAACGATTTGCCGTGTTTTAACGCAGGCAACCCTAAATAACTGGCAAGCGATTGTCCTAGATCGGCAAAAGTATCGCGCTTATCAATATTTTTGCTGTTTAAAGTTTTGCTGTATAATAAAATTGGCACATGCTCTCGGGTATGGTCAGTGCCGCTCCATGATGGATCGTTGCCATGATCTGCGGTTATTACCAGCAAATCTTCAGTTGTCAGTATATTTAAAATTTCTGGCAGACGCCCGCTAAAATACTCTAAAGCCTCTTTGTATCCTTTAATGTCTCTGCGATGTCCATATTCGGAATCAAAATCTACAAAATTTGTGAAAATAATGCTGGCATCTTTTTCGTTTTTTACTGCCTGCAGAGTATCATCAAATAAATTTTTTAAGGTGGAAGAATGGATAGATTTAGAAATTCCCTGTTCTGCGAAAATATCAGATATTTTGCCGATTGCCACTACAGTTTTACCGCTATCTTTAGCTGCATCAAGCAGAGTTTTTTCATGAGGCTTAATAGAATAATCTTTACGGTTGCCTGTGCGCTTAAATTTTCCCTTTTTTTCACCAATAAACGGACGGGCGATAACTCTGCCGATATTATATTTATATAGCTCTTGACGGGCAATTTTACATAAATCATATAATTTTTCTAAACCAAAGTGTGACTCATGGCAGGCGATTTGAAAAACACTATCCGCTGAGGTATAAAAAATCGGCTTGCCTGTTTTTATATGCTCTTCACCGAATTCGTCTAATATGACAGTGCCGCTGGAAATGCAATTGCCAAGAGAACCATCTAAGCCGGTTTTTTGTAAAATAGTGTTTAATAGTTCTTTCGGAAAAACAGGATTGCCATGGAAATATCCCCAGTCAAAATTAACTGGACAACCCATAAGCTCCCAATGTCCGCTGGGAGTATCCTTGCCATGACTGGTTTCAACGCCATAGCCGTAGATTGTATGGGGGTTAATGATTTCTGAAGACAGATGGTTTACAGAAGAGAGCAGATTTTTATTGGAAGCACTATCTACAGATTTAATACTGTTCTGCAAAGCAGAAATCAAGCCTAAACCTGCTAAGTTTTCTATATTAATATCTGGAAACCTCTCTATAATATGTCCAAGTGTATTTGCGCCCTTATCGCCGTATTTATCAGCATCTTTAGCATAGCCAATGCCTACGGAATCCATCATTAAAATTATTACTCTTTTCACTACACCCCTCCTTGTTAGTTTTAGCCTTTTTTGATTTATATGTTGTCGCTTTCCCCTTCATTTATGTTTAATACACGGCGGGGAAAAACTCCTAATCTAAACCAAAAAATTTTTAAAACAATTATATTTACATAATTTTTGTAAAATTACCAGTCTTTACCTCTTCTTTTTTAGGTTCATCTTTTTTAGGAATTTCCAACCATTTTTTTTGAATTTTTCCGTATATACTATTTTCAGGATAATTCCCAGCCGCGTCCGGCACTCCGGCAGCAACTCCTGTAAGAAGTTCAATGCCTTCATCAGCATGAGACACAGCATAAATATTAAATAAGTTTTTCTCAATAGCTTCTCTAACTTCTCCTCCTAGCATTAAATCAGGAATATTAGATTTTGGAATTATTACGCCTTGCTCGCCGGTTAAGCCGTCATGTTTGCAGATTTTAAAGAATCCTTCAATTTTATGATTAACTCCGCCAATAGCTTGCACGCGTCCTTTTTGATCCATAGATCCTGTTACTGCTAAGGTTTGTTTGATAGGGACACCAGATAAAGCTGAAAGCAAAGCATAAAGCTCGGTAGAAGTAGCACTGTCGCCGTCTATAGGACCATAAGACTGTTCAAACACAATGCTTGCTGAAAAGGCCAATGGATATACTTGTCCTAAACGGGCATTTAAAAACGATTGTAAAATCATAATGCCTTTATGGTGAATAGCGCCAGAAAGGGCAACTACGCGCTCAATATCAACTACGCCGTTTTTACCTTTATAAACGCTGGCGCTAATCCGTTGCGGCTGCCCGAACATGAAATCATTAATGGAAAATACTGCTAATCCGTTAATTTGTCCTACCTCAGTGCCGCTAGTTTCTACCAGAATAGTTTTTTTATTGATGAATTTTTCCATAGATTCCGAAAACTTACCGGATCTATCCCTTTGCATACGGTAAGCCTCAACAATTTCGCTATCTGTTATGGTATTAACTTTTTTATTTTTTGCTAAATAGTTGGCTTCAATTAAAATTGATTTAATTTTAGAAAGATTCGCGCTTAAAAACTCTTGCGAATCTGCAAATCTTGCTCCAAGCTCTACGATTTTGGCAATGGCGGCATCATTAAAATCCCGCAGCTTATTTTCTTTAATTAAAGATTGAACATAAGAATAATAGATTAAAGAGTTTTCTTCGTTGTAGGAAATTTGGTTGTCAAAATCTGCCACAATTTTAAATAATTCTTTAAACTCGGGATCGTATTGCCATAAGGCGTAGTAAATATCTGGCTCGCCAACTAAAACTATTTTAATATCTAAAGGAATGGGCTCAGGTTCTAAGCTGATAAGCGAGGTATTATAAATAGTATTTTCCGGCGTTAAAAATTGGATTTTTCCGTCTTTTAGCACCTGCTTGAGTGATTCCCAAAGAATTGGGATTTCTAAAAGTTTAATGGCATTAATTAGCAAATATCCGCCATTGGCTTGGTGCAAATATCCTGCTTTAATATTGGTAAAATCTGTAGAAAGAGTTCCCATTTGCGTAGAATATTCAACTTTGCCGAATAATTTGCCGTAGTTAGGGTTATCTAAATAAATTACCGGTGCACCTTTATTGGCACGAACCTCTTTGCTTCTATCGATAATTACATTAACTTGAAAAACATTCATTTGTTTTTCTAAAAGTATGTCGGTAATAATTTCCTGTCTTCTATCAGCAGAAGGATTTTTTTGGATTGGCAGAAATACTGAATAATTTTCAATAATATGCGATAGCAGCAGCTCTAAGTAATCTACAACTTCTTTGGAATTCCCCCATTTTTTTAATAGTTTGGAAACAAAAGGACGCAGAGTTTTCTCAATTACCTTTTCATTATAGGTGGCAATTTTAGTGAGTTTTTCTTTTTCGCTTAAGGGCAGTGAATTTAAAATTTTTTCTAGCTTTTGCTGGAAAGACTTTATATTGGCAGTGATTTTATCTTTCTGCTCTGTGGATAGTTTATTGAAGTCTTCTTCGGCAAAGGGTTTTTTATCAGCATTGGCAGCCATAATTGAAAAGCCATTGGCAGTTTTAGCAATTAACAGATTGTTTTCTAATGCTTGCTCATTAAGTTTTTCAAAAATTTTCTGTTGTTTTGTGCCTATGTCTTTAGTAATTTCAAGAATTTTATTACGATAAACTTCACCCTCAAAAATTGACGGAATAATAACCCCTAAATCTTCAATCATTTTATCAATATGTTTTTTGAAAATTTTTGCCTCGCCGGCTGGAAAAGCAATAGCATTAGGGGCTTCTTCTTTTTCAAAATTATGCACATATACCCAGTCTTTAGGGATAGATTTTTCTTTGGCTTTATTATTTAAATATTCTAAAATCAGCCGTTTTTTGCCAATACCATCTCCTCCCATGGCAAAAATATTATAGCCATGAGAATTAATATTAACACCCATGTTGATGGAATCTAAAGCTCTTTTTTGCTCAATTCTGTTTTTGATAGGAGTATCTTTAGCTTTTTTAAAAATATCCGGCGAGCACGATTTATAAACCTGATTTAGAGATAATTTGAACTTTTCCATTGCATCCACACTGTTTTTTATTTAATTTATAATATTATACATTATAATATCTTAATACACAAATATAGGTTATTGCAAAATTATGATAGAAATTACGCTTTTAGATAATTCAAAGCTGGTTTTTGAAAATCATCCAAGCGGATTGGATGTGGCTAATAGAATTAGTCCAAACTTGGCAAAAAATGCTTATGCTTGCTATGTTGACGGTGAGCTGTGGGATTTAAATAAAACTATTGAAAAAAATTCTAAAGTTGAAATCATCACAAACAAAAATGCTGAAATTGTGCTAGGCATGCTAAGGCATGATATGGCTCATTTGTTGGGCGAGGCAATTATGGAATTGTTTCCAGATACTATACTTGCAACCGGACCTACTACTGAAAATGGCTTTTTTTATGATTCGCTTCCCATTAATCCTTTTTCTGCTGAAGATTTAATTCATATTGAAGAAAAAATGAAAGAAATTATCGATAGGGCAGAGGAAGTGCAATGCCGCGTAATTTCTAAAGAGGAGGCTATTAATTTATATAAATCGCAGAATCAGCATTTTAAAGTAGAGATCCTTGAAGGTATAGAAGACGAATATGTCAGCTTTTATAAACAGGGTAATTTTGATGATTTATGCCGCGGTCCCCATATAAATAATACCCGCCGCATTCCAAAATCTTTTAAATTAACGAAAGTATCAGGAGTTTACTGGCAGGGAGATTCTCAAAAACCTATGCTGCAAAGAGTGTATGGCGTAGGATTCTTAACGCAAAAAGATCTTGATAATTTTTTAACTTTGCAGGAAGAGTTAGAAAAAAATGACCATCGCAAATTAGGCAAAGAATTAAATTTATTTCATATGCAGGAAGAAGCGGTAGGGGCAGTTTTTTGGCACGATAAAGGCTGGCGGATTTACCGCACTTTAGAAAATTATATTCGCGGCAAATTGCAGCAGAATGGCTATGGTGAGGTGAAAACGCCGATTCTGCTTGATAGAAGCCTATGGGAAGCCAGCGGGCATTGGGATAAATTCGGCGAAAATATGTTTGTTATTAATAATAACGATAATACGATGCTGGCGCTTAAGCCTATGAACTGTCCGGCGCATATTCAAATTTTTAAACAGGGGCAGAAATCTTACCGCGATTTGCCTTTGCGGATGGCAGAATTCGGTTGCTGCCATCGCAATGAACCTTCGGGAGCATTGCATGGCATTATGCGGGTGCGGGCTTTTACCCAAGATGACGCCCATATTTTTTGCACACAGGAGCAAATAATATCTGAAACGGTAGATTTCTGTCATTTATTAAAAGAAGTTTACAGGGAAGTTTTCGGTGATATTGATATTATTGTAAAATTTTCTGACCGCCCTGCTAAGCGGGCAGGCAGTGATAAAGTGTGGGATGAATCCGAAAAAGCTCTTAGTGAGGCAGCACGCGAAGCCGGACTTGATCCGATTCTTAACAAAGGTGAAGGAGCTTTTTATGGACCTAAGCTAGAGTTTGCTATTAAAGATTCGCTTGGGCGTGATTGGCAATTAGGAACATTGCAAAGCGATTTTGTGCTGCCGCACAGACTAGGAGCTTATTATATTGGTGAAGACGGCAATAAGCACGCCCCAGTGATGCTGCATCGGGCTATATTGGGGTCTCTTGAGCGGTTTATTGGGATTCTTTTAGAGCATTATAAGGGTAAACTGCCGTTATGGCTGGCTCCTGTGCAGGTTTGTGTAATGACTATTTCTAATAAGTTTGACGATTATGCTATTTATGTGGCAGATTCGCTAAAATCGGCAGGAATTAATGTGGAATTAGATTTGCGCTATCAAAAAATCAGCTATAAAATCCGCGAACATACCATAAACAAAGTTCCGCTAATGCTGATTATTGGTGAAAAAGAGGAAAATAGCAAAAGTATTACCTTAAGAATACTTGGAGAAGATAAACAGGAAGCCATGAGCTTAGATAGTTTTGTTAATTTGGTGGAAAAAAATATTAAAAGTAAAAATATAGTCTTTACAATGTAAGACTATTTATATTAAAATTTAATACTATAATTTGTAATTAGGAGAGAGTTTTTTTGGCTATTAATCCAGATAAATCTGATAAAAAAAACAATAAAGATACTACAAGAATCAATGAAGCGATCAAAACCCCAAAGGTTCGTTTGATTGACGAGAATGGCGATATGATAGGAATTTTTTCCATCAAAGAAGCGCTAGATAAAGCCTTTGAAGAAGGTCTCGATTTAGTTGAAGTTAATCCCGAGGGGAATCCTCCGGTTTGTAAAATATTAGATTATCATAAATATAAATATACTCTGCAAAAAACTAAAAAAAAGCAGAAAGTATCTTTGCTGAAAGAACTATATATTCATTTGAATATTGCTAAAGGTGATTATGATGTAAAGCTGAATCAGCTGAAAAAGTTTTTAGAAACTGGCTCTAAAGTAAAAATTGCTGTAAAAATACGCGGCAGAGAAATGGTTTATTCTGGCAAAGCTCTTGAGCTTTTAAATAAATTTTATGAAGATATTGGTAAGGAAGAAGGTGCAAAACTAGATGTTGCTCCTAAGATAGAGGGTAATAATGTGGTTACCATCATGTCTCCAGTAAAAATCTAAATATCTTGGATTTTTTTGTTTTTTAATATGTTTGGGTTTATGTATTAAGCATACACTATCTACTCTCCCTTTCATATTCTGCACCTTCTTTATCTTACCTTGTTAGGTTATAAAGGGCGGCGGTGTAGATGTGCATATTTGTTATAATGTCGTCTATATCCATCCATTCGTTGGGGTTGTGGGCAATACCTTTTTGACCGGCGAAGCTAGGACCAAAAGGCACAATATTCGGGATAATTTTAGCATAAGTGCCGCCTGTAGTAGTTGCAGGCGTGCCGTCTAACCCTGTAATTTTTTCATAAGCATTTTTAAGAGCCTGTATGGTGTGGCTTTCTTTATCAAAAAAAACGGGATTATAATTTTTAATAACGGCAAGTGTTAACTCTGCTGGCAAGATTTTTTTAATGCGGGTTATAATTTCCTCAGCACTAATTAGCGGAGGGTAGCTAATTTGCCATGAAAAATAGGCGCCATTGTTGTTAGATTCAAGGCGGTAATCGCGCATTTCAAGATTGCCGAATTCATCATCACCGCAAGCGATTGACAGTCTATCCCCAGATTTATCTGCTTGTAAAAAACAATCTGTTATAAAATTAAAAAAACTAGAAGTTGCAGTATTAGAGACGGCAATCTGCAATTTAAGCCTGCCTCTTTCAGCATACACAACTGGATATTTACAATCTGGTGTCCAGCCGCTGATTGGCAATTTTTCATACTTTAAGTAGTGCTCCATACAGGCAAATCCGCTTTCTTCATTACCGCCAAAAACAATTCTAACTGGCTTATTTAAATTAATGCCGCTATTCTGCACAGCTTTTAGGGCATATAAACATGCAAGAATCGGTGCTTTATTATCAAGAACGCCTCTTGCATAAATACGATTATTAATAATTACTGGTTCAAATGGCTTGCTATGCCAGCCTAATTCATTAGCAGGCATGACATCAAGGTGTCCGAATATTCCAATATAGTCTTTTGTGTTGGTTTCTGTTGCTGCATAGCCATAATATTGTTTATTATAAGTTTTAAACCCTAGATTTTGGGCTATATTTAATGCTGCGGTTAAGCACTTAGCAATCGGTAAACCAAAAGGAGCATTTTCTGCAGGCAGTTCTTGAACGCTGGGAATTCGGCATAATTCCACGATACTAGCGATTAATTCATCTTTAAGTTTATTTACCGCCGCACTAATTTTTTCAAAGTCGTTCATAGGATTGGTTCGTGAATTCGTTTTTGATAAGCCTCTAGCCAGTCTTTATCGGCAATACTATATTTTGTATGCATTCCTTCTTTTTTACATAAATAAATACTTAAAGGCTGGTTGGCGGTGGCAACTGCAAAAGAAAATGTATCTATATTAGTTGCTGCGCCAAAATTACCGTTTTTATCTAGGGCAACTACCGAAATATCGCCGGCATTGCCTTGCCGTTTTTTGAGCTTGCTGTCTAGCTCATTTACTGCTCTTTCGCATGCCTCTTGCACAGGCAGTCCTTGCTGCATAAGTGAGGTAATTTTAAAAGATATAACCCCCTTAGCTAAATCTTCACCTAGTCCTGTTGCTCCAGCTCCGCCGATTTCGCTATCTACATAAAAACCCGCTCCGCAAATGGGAGAATCGCCAACTCTGCCGTGTTTTTTCATAAATAATCCGCTGGTAGAGGTAGCGGCATACATGCTGCCGCTGGCATCAAGACAAATTGCGGCAACGGTATCGTGTCCGCTATATGCTTTAAGTTCTTGAGCTTTAAGTTCCTGCAGCCTTTTTTGATAATGCTGTTTTGCCCTGTCTGTAAGCATGGTTTTACGAGCGAATCCTTCTTTAACTGCAAATTCTTCAGCTCCTGTGCCAACTAAGAAACTGTTTACAGGATATTCGCTTAATTTTTTAGCCACAAGCACAGGGTTAGCAATATCGTGCACACTGGCTATTGCTCCAACTGCTAAAGTATCACCGTTCATATAGGCAGCATCTAACTCTACAATACCATTTTCGTTAGGTAATCCGCCATAGCCTACAGATTTATAATAAGGAAAATCTTCTACCATGCTAATGGCTTTAACTAAAGCATTGCCGCCATTTTTGCCATTATTTAATATTTTAGATGCTTCCTCAAGCCCCTCAGCAGCCATGCGCCATGTTGCGATAATTGCCCACATTGTTTACCTCTATAATTTTACATCATCAAATGAAATTTTTTCTTCCGTCTTAGAGGCATTTTTTTCATCTTTCAAATATTGTCTATCAAGCATTTTAATAAAAGGTGCATACATAAAAATGCCAATCACTAATAAAATAACCTGCCATACTGCTCCTCGCCAGTCAGTTGATAGGAATCCTGAAATAACAACAGGTGTTGTCCACGGCAGCATAACTCCGTTAGTATAAGGCACAAGCCCAACTTTCATAACGAAGTAGGTGGCAATAATATTAAATGTTGGCACAAAAATAAAAGGGATTAACAGGATGGGATTTAAAACAATCGGCAGTCCAAAAATAATTGGTTCATTAATGCCGAAAATACCTGGAATTATCGATAGTTTGCCTAAACTTCTAATCCTGCTTGATTGGCAGAATATAAACATGGCTATAATCAGTGATAAAGTTGAGCCGCCGCCGCCAAAAGTGGCGAACATATCTTGGAATGCTCCGTTAATAATATGGGGCAGTTGTTCTCCGCTTTTAAAAGCGTCAAGATTTTCTAGTGTCAGCACTCGTAAAATCGGGTTATAAACCGCTCCTACTACTGCACTGCCATTGATTCCAAAAAACCAAAATAGATGTAAAAATAAATAGGCTACAACCATTGCCAATAAAGATCCGCCGGCTGAGACTAATGGCTTTTGTAAAACTTCAAAAATAAGATTAAAGGCGTTTCCTAAATTTGCAAAATTTAAAATGATATTAATTAAAAAGAAAACAAACATTACCACGCCAACAGGAATCAATGCAGCAAAACTTTGGGTAACAGTTGGCGGAACTCCTTCGGGCATTTTAATAACCCAGCCTCTTTTAAGCACAAAGCTATAAATATGAACGGCTAAAAATGCGGAAATCATTCCTAGAAAAATTCCCGATGAACCCACCCATTTTAAATAAATTCCAGAAACCTCTACAGTTTCTTGTAGAGAGTTTAATGGAATTTTAAATTCCATTAAAGTAAAAAATCCAACTAAAGAAACTGCTGCACCGAAAATTTTATTAACCTGCATTTGTCCGGCAAAAGAATAGCCGATTCCCATTACTGCGAATATAGACATAATATCAAAAGTTGCAGCCGCAGGGCGCATTAAATAAACTTCCCATTGGGGACCAAAAATTTTAGTCCAGAAATCTGCCCAGCCGGGTATGGGAAAATTGGCTAACAGCAAGAAAAATGAGCCGATAATTAAAAGCGGTGTGGATATTAAAAAACCGTCGCGAATAGAAATTAAATATTTATTTTTGCCGATAGCTTCAGCCAAAGGCATTAACCTTCTTTCAAGGATATTAAAAAAACTCATGGTTTATTCCTTATTAGCTTGTAAGACATCAATGGCTTTGCGTAAAATTTTATCAGCGGCAACACGACCGTAATCTTCACTGTCAATTAAGGCAATGGGAATTTTAGCGGCAGCTAATTTTGTTTGAATATTAGAAAATTCATGCTTTACTTGCGGTCCTAGTAAAATACAATCTGGATGTTCGGTTGCGACAATTTCTTCAATTTGACCAACAGTAAAGGCTTTAACCTCAATCGGCAGATTGTTTTGCGTAGCAACAGCCTGCATTTTGCTGGCTAGTAGCGAAGTTGACATGCCAAAAGTGCAAAACAAATAAATTTTTTTCATATTTTTACCTATTATATATATATTTAACACAAATTATATAATATATTTCCAAAAACATACAACAAAAATTTCTAAATTAAATAGTATTGCTTTTTGTTAAAGTATATTATATAATTTATTCCGTTGATAAGGCAGGTGGGCTGCCGATGCACAAAAATTTCTGTTTTTTTATCTTTACTGTGTTGTGGCAAAGCCGTTTATGTATTATTATACATCGCGCTTCTTTGCTTCTAATATTAAAGCAAATAAATAAAAATTTTTTTAACTTAAGGAGATAAAAATGCCCAAATTGAAATCAAAATCAAGTGCGAAAAAGCGCTTCAAAATTACTGCCAGCGGGCTTATTAAAGTTGGGTATGGCTGCAAACAACATTTTCTTCGCCGCAGAACTAAAACTATGAAAAGAAGTGCCAGAGGTATGAGAGTGCTTAGTCCTGCTGATGTTAAATTTGTTAAAACTTATGTGAGAGGTTAATCATGGCTAGAGTTAAAAGAGGTGTTACCGCACATAAAAGACATAAAAAAATTCTTAAACTTGCCAAAGGTTTTAGAGGAAGAAATAATTCAGTTTATCGCGTAGCTTTAGGTAAGGTTGAAAAAGCCTTACAGTATATGTATCGCGATAGAAAAAACAGAAAAAGAGACTTCAGAGCTCTTTGGATTCAAAGAATCAATGCAGCTACGCGTAGCGAAGGCTTATCGTATTCAAGATTTATGGATGGGTTGAAAAAAGCTAATATTGATATGAATCGTAAAATGCTGTCGGAATTAGCTATTCATAATCGTGAGGCTTTTGTTTCCCTTATCAACAAAGCCAAAGAGAAGATTTAATATTTTGGCTTTCTATGGCGTTGGCTTGCTCCTTATGTATGCTTAATACACGCGGAGCAAGCCGCCTAGTATAAAGCTCAAACTATTAAATCTTTTTTGTTTTTATTTATTAACCATTTTTTCCATCAAAATTTTCATTTTTTAAAAAATTACACAAATATAATCTACTTTTTACAAAATTGATATATATCATTTAAAAATATCTAATAAATGTGTTATAATAAGAATAATGTAATAAATATAATAGATTTAACTGCTTAATATATCAAAAAAGGTAGATATAAGATGTCAAAAAGAATAGAAAAAGACTTAATTGGTGAAATGGAAATTGACGATAGTCATTACTATGGTGTTCACTCACAACGGGCTATAGCAAATTTTCCAATCACTGGAATTAAAACTTCAAATTATCCGGTTTTTATTGCAGCTTTTGCGAAAATTAAAAAAACCAGCGCATTAGCTAACAAAGAATTAGGCGAATTAGACGCTAGTGTTGCAGATGCCATTGTTAAGGCTTGTGATAAGTTAATTGCTGGTGAATACCACGAACATTTCGCAATTGATATGATTCAAGGCGGAGCAGGAACTTCTATGAATATGAATGCAAATGAAGTAATTGCCAATGTTGCCTTAGAAATTATGGGTAAGAAGAAAGGCGAATATACTGTTGTGAGTCCTAATGATCATGTAAATATGTCGCAGTCAACTAACGACACTTATCCCTCTTCAATTAAAGTTGCTGTGTATGAACATATTGATGTTCTTGTAGCAGAGATGAAAAATTTAATTGCCTCTTTAGAAAAAAAAGGTGCGCAATATAAAGGTGTATTCAAAGTTGGTAGAACTCAGCTGCAGGATGCTGTTCCTATGACTATTGAACAATGGTTTAATAACTATGCGAATCAGGTTCGTTCTTCCATTGAAACTTTGTTAGATTCCCGTAAAGTTCTTTTAGGATTAAACATGGGGGCAACTGCAATTGGCACTGGAATTACTGCTAATCCAGCATATTCAAAAACTTTTGATAAACATGTAAAACAAGTTATTGCTAAAGAATTTTTTGTAATGGAAGATTTATTCGTAGGAACGCAAGATGCCAGCGGATTTACTTATGTAAGTGGCGGATTAAAAAGATTCGCAGTGCAGCTTTCTAAAATATGTAACGATTTCCGTTTAGCTTCTTCTGGACCTAGAACTGGTCTTGGTGATATTACTCTTCCTGCTAAACAAGCTGGGTCTTCTATTATGCCTGGTAAAATTAATCCGGTGATTGCTGAAGCTGTGAATCAGGCTTGTTTCCAAGTTATAGGAAACGATACTGCAATCTCTTTTGCGGCAGAAGGCGGACAATTAGAGCTAAATGCTTTTGAACCATTGATGGTGCTTAATTTGTTAGAATCCATCAACATGCTTACCAATGGATTAAAAACTTTAAGAACTAACCTAGTAGATGGACTAATAGTTAATGTGGAAAAATGTAATTACTATGCTGAAACTAATATTAGCATTGTAACGGCACTTAATTCACACATTGGCTATAAAAAATCTACAGAAATAGCCAAAAAATGCTTGGAAGAAAATAAATCAGTATACCAAGTAGCCTTAGAAATGGGTGTTATGAGTGAGGCTGAGCTGAAAGAGGCATTAGACCTTAACAAAATGGTTCACCCGCGTCGGTAAAATTGAATATTTTGAGATTTCTACTAGGAGCTTGACCCTTTGTGTATGTTTTACACTGCAGAGCCAAGCTCCTAGTAGAAATCTCAAAATATTCAATTTTAATATTTTTAATGGTGTTCTAATAATCAGCATTATTAAAATTTAAAATTAACTAGTTGCTTTTTGATACAAACATAAAATACAAACCCTTAGAGGAAAATAAAATGTTTTTTACAGTAGCTGCAATTGTTTTATTGCTCTCCATATTTTTGGGGGCAAGAATCGGAGGTTTAGGTATAGCCTATGCCGCTGGTATTGGTTTGTTTATTTTTACAATGGTAATGGGAATCGCTCCGGGGAATATTCCTACCGATGTGGTGTTTATTATTATTTCTGTAATTGGTTTAATTGCTGTAATGGAGTTAAGCGGCGGTTTAGATTATTTAGTTTATTTAGCTGAAAAACTTTTAAGAGCAAATCCAAAAGCTATCAATTACTTAGCCCCTCTTGTTACATTTTTTATGACTGTATTTGCAGGAACAGGACATACTGCATTTTCGCTTATGCCGGTAATTGTTGAAGTTGCTAAAAATCAAGGAATTCGTCCAAGCCGTCCGCTAACCTTAGCGGCAGTAATGAGTCAAATAGGAATCATTGCTTCACCGATTTCTGCAGCAGTAGTAGCTTTTGTAGGATTTTTAGCCGGAATGAATATTAGCTTAATTCAACTCCTTGCAATTATGATCCCATCAGCAGTGTTATCTAGCTTGATTGCTTCATTTATTGTTGGATTTTTTCCGCAAAAATTAGAAACTGATGCAAACTACCAAGCGCTTTTAAAAGCTGGTAAAATTACTAACAAAACACTTGAAGAAAAAGTAATTTCTAAAAAAGCGCCATTGGCAGTTTTAATATTCTTAATTACTGTATTGGCAGTTATGGTTTATGGCATGTTTCCAGAATTAAAACCAGTTTATACTAAAGCCGATGGTTCTACTTTTATAATAAGCACCGCACAATTAATTATGATTTTAATGCTTTTAGGTGCCTATGTTATGGTAATGATAACCAAAGTAGATATCAGTAAAATAGCTACTATGTCAACATTTAAAGCCGGCATGCAGGCAGCTTTATGCGTTCTTGGGGTTGCTTGGCTTGGCGATACCTTAGTATCTTATTATAGCAGCGATATTAAAGCAATCGCTGGAGATTTTCTGCATGCTAACGGCTGGGCACTGGCAGTAGTATTATTTTTTGCCTCTTCTTTATTATATTCGCAAGCAGCAGCTACTACAGCACTTATGTTGCCTTTGGGGATAGCCTTAGGATTATCTCCGCATATTATGATTGGTTCTTTTGCTGCAGTGTGCGGCTTGTTCTTACTGCCGACTTATCCAACCGTGATTGCTGCCGTGCAAATGGATTATACTGGCACAACAAGATTTGGTAAATATGTATTTGATCACTCATTCATATTGCCGGGAACTTTATTGTTAGTGCTTACTTGTGTGATAGCCTACTTTATGTCATATATAGTAATATAAAGTTAATAGTGTGAGTCTTCTATTTATCGTAGCGGAGTTTATGTATTAAGCATATACCGCACTTTGCCACTCCTAATATAAGACTCACACTATTAACTTTATGTAAATTATTTAACAAATAGAATGTTAAATTCTGTTAAAAAAATAACTCTAGTTAAGAGATATTTTATTGATTAACTAAGAATTATTATGTATTTTATACTTATAAGTTTAATTAATGGAGATTATAATGGAAAATAAAAGACCCATATCACCACATTTACAAATTTATAATATCTTTTCAAAAGATATGACTTCCGGACCCTCGTTCTTAAACAGAATAACCGGAATTATTTCTGCCTTTGGCTTAGTTTATCTAACAGCTTGGTTAGTGTGCTTGGCGATGGGTGAAATGTATTATGAGTATTTTATTTGGTTTATTACCTCATGGTTTGGTTATTTAAGTTTAATTGGCTTCACTTTTGCTTTTTACTATCATTTAATTAATGGATTACGGTTCTTAATTTTTGATTTAGGATACTGGCTTTCAAGAAAAGAAATGTTCTTAAGCGGCGTGTGGATGATTATACTAACTCTTGTTGCCTCAGTTGGCACTTGGGCGTTTATTTTTAGCCAATATATTTTAGCATAGGAGATAATTATGGGAAATGGTAGTTCTTTAGGTCCTAAAGATTATGAGAAAAAAAGCAAGCTGGCGCATGTAAGAGGGCTTGGTTCTTCTTATCGGGGGTCGCACGAATGGTTAACTTCAAGAATTCAAGCAATAATCTCTGTGCCTTTTACACTTTATGTTTTGGTATCGCTATTGCTTTTAGGCAATGCTAACAGTTTTGCAGATTTTGAGTATTGGCTGGGTAGTCCTTTTAATGTTGCCTGCTTAATTTTAGCAATAGTTACGCTTTGCTGGCATGGTGCATATGGAATTATAACAGTGGCTAATGATTATATTCATAACACTGGGGCAAATTTCACCATAAGACTTTTAGCGAAAATATTTTTTAGTTTTATTGTGATTGTTTCAACAGTTAGCATATTACTAAGTGCTTTTTAGTTAAAACATATTGAAGGAGATTTAAATTGAGTAAGTATAAAATTATAGATCACTCATTTGATGTAGTTGTAGTGGGTGCTGGCGGTGCAGGATTGCGTTCGGCATTAGGAATGGTAGAAGCAGGCTTTAATGTGGCTTGTATTTCTAAAATTTTCCCTACCCGTAGTCATACTATTGCTGCTCAGGGTGGTATCGGTGCGGCATTAGCCAATGTAAATGAAGATAAATGGCAATGGCATATGTATGATACGGTAAAAGGGTCTGACTGGCTGGGCGATCAAGATGCTATTGAATATATGTGTAAAAATGCCTCAGACGCTATTTATGAATTAGAACATTACGGCGTGCCTTTTTCTAGGTTAGAAGACGGCAGAATTTATCAAAGAAAATTCGGCGGACATACCAGAAACTTTGGTGAAGGTATGGTTGAACGCGCTTGTGCAGCAGCAGATTTAACCGGTCATGCGATTTTGCACACTCTTTATCAGCAATGCCTTAAACATAAAGTAAAATTTTTTATTGAATATTTCTCTACAGAATTAATTATGGATGAAGAAGGTCATTGCGTTGGCGTAATGGCTCTTTCGCTAGAAGAAGGCACAATTCATAGATTCCATAGCAATATGGTGGTGTTGGCAACCGGCGGCGGCAACAGATGTTATTTTTCTTCCACTTTAGCTCATACTTGCACTGGCGATGGCTACGGCATGGCTCTTAGAGCAGGTCTGCCATTACAGGATATGGAATTTGTGCAGTTCCATCCAACCGGACTTTATGGTCCTGGCTGCTTAATCACTGAAGCAGCTCGCGGTGAAGGCGGATATTTCACGAACTCTGAGGGTGAAAGATTCATGGAAAGATATGCGCCAACAGCTAAAGATTTAGCATCTCGCGATGTTTGCTCGCGGGCATTAACCTTAGAAATTAGGGAAGGTCGCGGCGTTGGTAAAAATAAAGATCATATTCATTTGCATTTAGAACATATTGATTCTCATGAATTACACGAAAAACTGCCGGGTATTATAGAAACTGCTAAAATTTTTGCAGATGTTGATTTAACTAAAGAACCTTGTCCGGTAATTCCAACGGCTCACTATAATATGGGCGGTGTTCCTACCAACTATATGGGTGAAGTTCTACGCCCAACTAAAGAAAATACTGAAGCTGTTGTGCCTGGTCTTATGGCTATTGGCGAGGCGGCATCGGTATCGGTGCATGGTGCGAATCGTTTAGGTTCAAACTCGCTTTTAGATTTAGTAGTGTTTGGCAAAGCTACAGCTGAACGAGCTAAAACTATTATGAAGCCTGGCGGAGCGAAAAGACCAATGCCTGCATATTCGGCAGAATCTACTTTGGCAAAAATTGATGCGCTTTTGGAATCTAAAGGCAAAACTTCTGTATTTGAAGTAAGGCTTGCTATGCAGCGTGCTATGCAGAAAGATGCGTCGGTATTTAGACAAAAAGATACGCTTGCTGAGGGTGTTGAAAATATTGATAAAATTGCAGCAGGCTTAGATAATATTGGCTTGGCAGATAAATCTTTAATCTTTAACTATTCGCTTATAGAAGCCTTAGAACTAGAAAATTTAATGCTTACATCTCGGGCAATTGTTAGCTCAGCATTATATCGTGAAGAAAGCCGTGGAGCTCATAGCAGAGAAGATTTTCCAGAAAGAGATGATGTTAATTATTTAAAGCATACTCTGGCTTATGGTGCTAATAAAAAAGATAAGGTGGTAGTTGACGCTAGAGCTGTGCATACTTGGACGCTGACAGACGAAGTATCTTACATTGAGCCAAGAAAAAGAGTTTATTAAGGAGAAAGTGAGATGGTTGAATTTGCGTTGCCAAAAAACTCGGTAGTTGTTAAAGGAAAGCACTTTAAAGCTGCATCAGGGGCAAAAAATATTAGGGTTTTTGAAATTTACCGCTGGGACCCAGAATTAGGGGAAAATCCAAGATACGATACATTTGAAATTGATGTTGATAATTGCGGTCCGATGATTCTTGATGTTTTAATGAAAATTAAAGACGAAATAGATACTACTTTGGTATTTAGAAGATCTTGCCGCGAAGGTATTTGCGGGTCTTGTGCTTTTAACATCAACGGTAAAAATACTCTTGCCTGCACAAGAAAAATCGGTGAATATAAGGGTAAAATTAGAATTTATCCGCTGCCGCATCGCCCGGTTATTAAAGACTTAGTAGTAGATTTGTCAACTCCTTATGCTCAGTATGAAGCTATTGAGCCATGGCTGAAAGCTGATATTCCAGTAGAACGCGATAAAGAAAGACTGCAAAGCCCAACTGAACGCGCTAAACTTGACGGGCTTTGGGAATGTATTTTATGTTTCTGCTGTTCTACAAGCTGTCCTAGCTATTGGTGGAATGGTGAGCGCGGATATTTTGGACCATCGGCACTTTTACAAGCATACAGATGGGTTGAAGACAGCCGCGATGAATATATGGGTGAAAGACTTGCAGAGCTGGACGATCATTCTCGGTTATTCAGCTGCCATACAATTATGAACTGTATGGATGTTTGTCCTAAAAATTTAAATCCCGGTAAAGCCATCGCCGAACTTAAGAAATTGGTAGTTGCTAGAAACTAATTATTATAAGGGTATTATCTTTAAAAGAGTTAATACCCTTTTTTATTGGGTTGTTGCAGTTTATATGCCATTCTACAATACAGCATGACAACAGGAAAATATATAACAAGGAGAGATTTCATGAAAAAGTTTTTAGTTTTATTTATAGTGTTTGTTTTAAGTGTATCTACTGCATTCGCTAAAAATATTGTGATTGTAGCAACTGGCGGCACGATTGCCGGATCAGCAGAGCAATCTACCAATACAACTAGCTATAAGCCCGGAACTTTAGGAGTTCAAGTTTTAATTGATGCAGTTCCTGAAATTAAAAAAATTGCTAATGTGCGCGGAGAGCAAGTTTTACAAATATCCTCTCAAGATATGGATAATGAATCTTGGTTAAAATTAGCCAAAAAAATTAATGAATTGGTAAGTTCATCAGGTGTAGATGGTGTGGTAATTACTCATGGAACAGATACCTTAGAGGAAACTGCCTACTTTCTAAATTTAGTAATTAATACAAAAAAACCAATTGTTTTTGTGGGATCAATGCGTCCGGCTACTGCTATTAGTGCTGATGGACCTTTAAACTTATACAATGCAGTGGTTTTGGCTAACTCTAATGAAGCAGTTGGCAAAGGAGTGCTGGTTGCCTTGAACGACACTATTTTTGATGCCAGAGATGTTACAAAAACGAATACATTCATGACAGATACTTTTAAATCTCCTAATACAGGAGCTATCGGTTATATTCAAGATAGTAAAGCGATATTTTATAAAAATACCTTAACTGTAAATACTAATAATAGCGAGTTTAATATAAAAAATATCTCAAGCCTTCCAAAAGTAGATATTTTATATGGTTATGCTAATGCTTCGCCAGAATATGTAGATTTTGCTGTAAATACTTTAAAAGTTAAAGGAATTGTTTATGCAGGTGTTGGCGATGGCAACTTTTATAAAACTGTAATGCCTGCCGTGCAAAAAGCTGCTAAGGCTAAAATTGCAATTGTTAGAAGCAGCCGCGTGGGTTCTGGAATTGTGGCAAGAAATGGCGAAGTTAATGACGATGAAAATGGCTTTATCGCTGCTAATAATCTTAATCCGCAAAAAGCTAGGATTCTTCTTATGCTAGCCTTAACTAAAAGTAATGATCCTAAATATATTCAAGGTGTTTTTGATAAGTATTAGAGGTTATCTAAAAAATCCCCTCTTTTAAGAGGGGATTTTTTATGGAGAAACACACAAACTTAACTTTTTATCTATTACTGTGCCTTCTATAGAGGAACAATGTAATAAACTATGAGATATAACATCAGATTCAACGGTTTTTCCTGCGTATTTTTTCATATTTTTTTCAATATTTTTTACATATTGCGGATATAGTTTTTTGTAAGCATCATTAACATAAACAATTAATGGTGTTTGTTTTTGCTCAATTGGGGCAATATCAAGCGATACCCCATGAGCAGTGAATACCCTGCCTTTATAAACCTCTCCTAAACTTTCTCCATGGTCTGCAGTTAAAATCGCAAAAATTGGTGTTTTTTCTTTTGCTAAAAATTCAATAATGTCAGCATATATATTATCTGTTTGCAATATTTTATTATCGTAATCTTGGGGAAACTTTTTAAATTTATTTTCCAAAGCAAAATCATAAGGTATATGTGTGTTCCGTAAATTCATCATGCAGTTCAGTGAAACAAAAGTAAGCGTATAGCAAACATTTTGCTTAAAAAGATAAACCTCACCTTTATCATAAAGTTTTTGTAATTGCGGATTAGTATTTAAGTTATAGCCAAATAGTGACATATTTTTTGCACGCAAGGAATCTGCCATTATAAAAATAGTTTTTATAGGTTTTTTTTAAGAAAACATCTCCTTCTTTAATGGTAGCTAAAATTTCTTCTTGTGAAAGGTTGTTTTGATAATATTGAATTATGGTCTTAATAATATAATGATACTTAAAGGGATAGATATATGCGGTCATTTTATGGTCTAGGCTATTGTAATTATTAATATATAAAGGGAAATAAGTAAAACATCTTTAATTGCAATAACTTCTCCTGCTTGATTAAGATTAATACTAATATTAATAAAAAATAGGCTATCCATGTTTAAGGAATATTTTGCTGAATAGTATCCAGTTATAAAAGAAAGCATAAGTAAAATGAATACTATGCTTTTATAAATTTTTTGTTAAAAAAAGCAAATAGCAAAAAAATTACATTTTTATAAACAAATTTTCTTGACAATTATATGCTTGTTGTGTATAATGAGGCTATATTTTAATAAGAATTAAAATATTGAAATATTAATATAAATAGGAGAATTACTAATGGCAATAAAAACATTGTATGATAATGAAATTGCTCAAAATTCTAATGGTATGGATTTTGTAGCTACTAATGGTGCAGGTGATGATTGAAGAATCCCAAGATATATCTTTTTAGCAGATATTTCTAATCTTTTATTAAAACCCATCCTAAGCACGCAAATATGACATATTATTGTAGATATAAATATGGAAACTCAAGACCTAAAAACTTATAATAATGGTGTGTTTGAATATATTTTATGTGATGGCACCACAGGATATAAATTAGCAAACTATCCATTGCTAGAGGGAAAAATAGATACTTATACTAACGATACAGGAGAAAGAGTATTTAATGCGCCTAATGCTATAGATAGAACTTTGCGCCAGATTAGCCCAACAGAAGCATTGTTAATGCTGCAAGAAGAGGATATTAAAGCTCATGGACATGATATGACACATGATCATGATATGAATCATCAGCATAGTTATAATGAAAGCTATAATGATGGAGCAAATGCTCATTGAGATGGTAGCTTTAGAGGACATAGTGCAAATAGAGAAGGAGGAACTTGGGGGGGTCGCGATAGAACAGGCGGCAGTTCAAAAGGGGCTACTGGAAATACTGGGGGAGCTAATACCCGAATGAAAAATCTTGGTGTTAATATGTATTTAATTGCAGGACTAGTTGATAAAGTTAGTTTTAGCACAAAAATATCTTCTAATCATACTATACATATTAAATAAAAGGTATAAAGCAATGAAAAAAAGAAAATAATCATTTATTTTATATACAAAAAGATCAAGTAATCATCATACCTGCTAAAAATGGTATCCATTTATAGCTTTGCATGGATGCCTGCTCTAGCATAGGCATGATGGATTTATATTATAGCCTAATTGTTAAGAAAAATCTTTTATAATCTGCAAAAACTTAGCGGCATCATGCTTATTACCAGCCATTTCAAAGGTTAGTAAAAGCGGGATATTATAGGTTTTATGGATAAGTTTTGCGGCATTGCAGAAAGATTCTCCCCAGTTTTTATTACCGCTGCCAATAACTCCAACCATATTTTGATGGTTTGCTTGTAAAAAGGCAGCAATCTCAGCGGGAATTTCACCAATGCCTGTAGTGTATGTAATAAGAATGAATTTTTCGCAGGTAATTTCATTGCCAGTAGTAATTCTAAGAGTATTAAAAGTTTGGGTGCTATTCAATAAAAGTGTGGCTTTTTGTAAAAACCTAACAATATTTCCAGTTTTAGAAGCATAAACTATCAGCATTTATAAAATTTTCCATTACATAAGGAAAGGCAATACTGTTAAGAAAATAATTTTAATTAAAAATTAAAATCATCATCATTCAGCTTATCTACATTGGTGGTTTTGATATAGCCGTTTCCTTTGGTTGAGAAGAAATCGTGATTTTTAGTTTTAGTATCTAAGCCTCTTAAAACTGAAGCATTAACTTCTGTTTGGTCGATATTAAAATGCGGTTCAAGCCCAAGATTCATTAAGGCTTTATCGGCATTGTAAGCAATAAAAGTTTTTACATCTTCAAATAAGTTTATTTTTGTGTAAAGCTCTGCTGCGTATTCAACTTCAATATCATAAAGTTTTTTTAAAAGCAAAGCTGTTTCTTGCGATACGGCAGCTTGTTCCTGCGGTGTTAATTTAATAAACAATTCTTGAGCGAGAATTCCAACATAAACGCCGTGAATGGATTCATCTCTAATAATTAAATTAATAATTTCGCCGCTGGCTACAAGTTTGCCCTGACCAGCAAGGTAAAGCGGATAAAAGAATCCTGAGTAAAAAAGGAAACTTTCTAAAAATACGCTGGCAGTCATTGCCATGTAAAGGCTTTTATTATCATTAATATTATTATAAAGTGAGGAAATAATTTCTAGTTTTCTTTGCAAGGTATCATGATTTTTTACCCAGTCAAAAATTTCTTCAATTTCTTTAGAGTTGCAAAGGGTAGAAAAAATGGAGCTATAGCTTTTAGCGTGCATGTGTTCCATCATTCCCATAAAACTTAAAATTGCTTTAGAATGCAGATTATCAGTATGCAAGGCAATTTGCGGCATTCCTGTAGAGCCTTGTTCGGTATCTAAAAGCGTTAGTCCGGCTAATACTTTAATGTAAGAATCCTGCTCATCTTTAGATAATGTAATCCAAGTAAGTTTATCGTCAGATAAAGGAATTTCTTCATCTATCCAAAATTGCCGAATGTTTTGATTCCAAAAAAGCGTAGTGAAATTATCTTTGATGTTATTCCAATTAACGGCATCCTTATGAAGGTTGTTTTTTCTTAAATTGAACATGATAAACACTCCTCAATGGTTAAATTTTTAGTTCTAGTATAATATAAACTTTTTAAACCTTTGCTATGAGCGTAAATATAAAGTTTTGCTAAATCTCTGGTTGAACTTTGATTGGTAGTATAAAGAATTGTAGAAATTCCTTGGTCTACATGTTCTTGAATCGTAGCGATTAAATCTATAACCTTGTAATTATCCATGTTATAAGCCGATTTGTATAAAAAGAAGTTGCTTTTATCTAAAAAAGGCATTGGGTAATAGGTGGTAGAGTTAGCGTAGGTTCTAGTTTCAATGGCATCTACAATTGGTAAAACCGAAGGGGTAGAATTCTGCAGATAAGAAATACTTTGCGTAGGAGCAATGGCTAAACGGTAAGCATTATACATGCCATATTTTGCCACAGCCGATTTCAACTCTTCCCAATCGCTTATTGCGGGAATATGAATGCCGTTAAAAAGCGATTTCACTTTATCGGTTTTTGGAGTGTAATTATTAGCTAAATACTTATCAAAATAAATACCGCTTGCGTAATCTGATTTTTCAAAATCTTTGAAAGATTTTCCCCGCTCACGGGCAATTTTCATACTTGCTTGAATGGAATAAAAGTTTACAATCATGAAAAAAGTATTAGTAAAATCTTTGGCTTCCTCGCTTTCATAGGGAATTAAATTTTTAGTTAAATAGCCGTGCAGATTCATGGCTCCCAAGCCAATGGAATGGTAGCTGTTATTAGCGGATTCAATGCTTGGAGCATTCTTAATGTGCGATAAATCACTTACCATGCTTAGCGACTCTGTAGCAATTTTAACTGCAGTAGCAATGTTTTTATCTTCCATAACATTAACAATGTTAAGAGATCCCAGCACGCAGGAAATATCTTCACCGATTTTATCGGCTTCATGATAATCGTTAATTTCTGAGGTTGTTTGCAATTGAAAAATTTCCGTGCAAAGGTTAGACATTTTAATTTTACCGATATTTTTAAGCGCATGGTTTTTATTAGCAGTATCAATATAAATTAAATAAGGATACCCAGATTCAAACTGAGTTTTTGCAATAGTTCCAAGCAGTTCTCTGGCATTAAGTTCTTTTTTGCGGACATCTGGGTGAGAGGCAAGTTTATCATACATTTCGCTCATGTTCATGTCGTCTAAATGTATGCCGAAGGCTTTATAAACACTGTGCGGATAAAAAACATAAAACGGAGCATTATCGCGGGCTAACTCAAAAAACTTACTAGGCACAGTAATGCCAAGCGCTAACGATTGAATGCGGCTTTTTTCATCGGCATTGATTTTTTTGGTATCAAGAAAATCTTCAATATCTGCATGAAAAATATTTAAGTATCCGGCTCCGGCACCCTTGCGCTGACCCATTTGGTCGGCATAGTTGAAGCTGTCTTCAAGCAGTTTTAAAACTGGCAGAACCCCCTTAGATACATTCTGCACCTCTTTAATACTTTCGCCGCGAGCACGCAGCTTAGAAAGATTTAAAGCCACACCGCCGCCAATTTTAGATAAATACATGGCGGTAGATAAATTAAAAGTTATACTGTTTAGGGAATCGTCCATCTCTAAAAGGAAGCAAGAAACTAACTCGCCGCGTCTTTTTTTACCAGAATTTAAAAAAGTTGGCGTTGCTGGCTGATAATATTGCTTAATTAGAATAGAGCATAAATTATAAAGCAGCTCTTCGTTGCCGTTGGCTAAATGCAAGGCTACTGCTAGCAGTCTATCCTCATAGGATTCTAAATAGGTGGCTTTATCATCGGTTTTCAAGGCGTAATCACGGTAGAATTTAGAGGCGCTCATGAAAGATGCAAATTGAAAATCTTCTTGTTTTAAAATAGCATAGGCTTTTTGGATTTGATCAGCAGAATAGGTTCTGTAGAAATCTTCATAAAAATTATTGTCAATAAGATATCTAATTTTATCGTTAATATTATCAAATTTTAAAGTTTTAGAATTAACTTCCGCTAAGTAATCGGCAAGGGCTTCTTTATCTTTATTTAGTTGAAAAAAGCCATCTTTTTCGGTAATGATTTGAGAGTTTAAGTTAAGATAACTTGCCATAAAACACCTTATTATTTTTATTTTATTTTGCAATTTTGTTTTACAGACAACAAACCATCTTAATAAATACTATCTATTAAGCCCAATCTGCAAATAAAGTAAAAGTTAATTTTTTATTAATTAATAGTATATGAAATTAAGAGCCAGTGTCAATTGTTTTTAAAGAAAATTTCTCAACGCAAGCCCTTATATAGACTGAGCTGAAGTGTGTTCTTAAATGTTTGAGAACTTGCTGATTCTTGTTGAGTTTTTTACAGTATATTTAATAAAGTATTGCAGCCCTTAATGTATCGCAAAAATTCCGTTGACAATAATGTAGGTTTATTAAATAATTAACTATGGGCTAGAAACCCATCACAAACACCGCATATTAACACTCAAATGTTAGTATGTGCTTTCTCGTATATTTATATATGGGCGGGAGAGCAGAGAATACAATACCTAGCAATAGGGAATAATCTCGCTCTTTGTGTTTGTGAGAGTTTCTATCTCCCGCTCTAAGTATAATTTATAAAAGAGAGAACGCAGATGAATTCAAACAAAAAAGAGCTAGCACATTACGATATAAAGCAGCAATTCAATAGCCTTTTATTTAACCACTATGGTATTATTAAGTATTACGATGATTTACTGCTGAAAGTTAAAGATTCTGTTGAAGAGAATTCGCCAATACATGAGCTAATAAACACCCATTATAGTGATATAAAAATTACAAGCAGACACATTAACGGCATACAGAACACCTTTAAGCGTTTTTATAAAATTTACAATGTAGAAAAATACCTTAAGTAATGAGCTATTATTTAAACATGTTTTTAATTGGCGCAAAAGTTTTGCGGTGGTATGGGGTAATGCCGTATTTATTTACTGCTAATAAATGCACTTTTGTGCCGTAGCCGGCATTTTTTCCCCAAGCATAATTGGGAAAATCTTTGCCAAGCTCTTTCATTAAATTATCACGGTAAACCTTAGCTACAATAGAGGCAGCGGCAATAGATAAGCTCTTAGCATCACCGTCAATAACAGCAGTTGTAGGAACACTGGCTGTAAAACTTTTATTGCCGTCAATAATTAAGAACTGCGGATTAATTTCCTGCAGCAAATCTTCAAAAGCATTGCTCATAGCTAAAAGCGAGGCTTGCAAAATATTAATTTTATCAATAGTTTCAACATCAACTACCCCAATTTTATAATGTGAATAATCTTTAATTTGATTGAATAGAGTTTCCCTTTTCTTTGGGCTTAACTTTTTAGAATCATCAATCTGCAGTAGTAAATCTGCAGGAACATTAGCTTTAAAAGCTAAACAGCAAGCTACCACAGGTCCTGCCAGGCAGCCGCGCCCAACTTCATCGGCTCCTGCTACCAAAGCATGAGAAGAGTTATAAAAAAGCGAGGGAATTTGGTTGTCTAATAAAATTTTTGTTTCAATATCAAAATTACTCATATAAGATTCCCTTATGGTTATTTAAAATAATAAATTGAAAGGAATATAAATGTCAAAGCATTTAATGCCAGCACAAAAAATGATGTGGGAAAAGTTGCTGAACTCTGGCAGGGCAGGGGAAGCAACCGGCAGCTCTGAGGGAGATAATCTAAGAAGCCCTTATCTGGTTGATGTTGATAGAATAATTTATTCTTCACATTTCCGCAGTCTGCAAGATAAAACGCAGGTGTATCCGCTGGCAAAAAGCGATTATGTTAGAACAAGGCTTACCCATTCCTTAGAAGTAGCAGGGGTGGGTCGTTCTCTAGGTTTTGCGGTGGGTGAATATATAATTGCACGGCATAATTTAAAAAATATTACAGTCCACGATTTCGGCTATATTCTGCAGGCGGCAGGATTGGCACACGATATAGGAAATCCGCCTTTCGGGCATTTGGGTGAGGAATCTATTAAAGAATTTTTTAAAGCAGATGCAGAGAAGTTTTTAGCAAAAATATCTCAAGAAGAATATAATAATTTAATTACCTTTGATGGTAATTCGCAAGGATTTAGAATTATTACTAATCTGGCAGGGTGGGATTCTCAAGGCGGTTTGCGCTTAACCTATGCAACACTGGCAAGTTTTTGTAAATATCCTAGATCATATGTCAGCGAGGATATTCTGCAGCAATATAATAAAGAAAAAGAAATAGATTATGTTGTTGGCGGCTCAAAAAGCGGAATTCTCAAGGGCGAAAAAGCAATTTTTGAAAATGTGGCAACTGAGGTTGGCTTAATTAGGCTAATAGAGGGGCAGAGTATATTCTTTAGGCATCCATTGGCTTTTCTTTTAGAATCGGCTGATGATATTTGCTATTGTGTGGCAGATGTTGAAGATGCCTTTTTTGTGAATTTAATTTCACTTAAAGAGGCAGAATCGCTGCTAGCCCCTATTGCTAGAAGTCCAAAAAAATACGAGGGAGATTCCCGGAAACGAACCAGCGAATTGCGAACCCAGCCTTTTTATAAGCAAATGGACGATAGAAAAAAAGTTGAATGGCTGCGGGGCAAAGCCATCAGCAATTTAATAGAGGCAGTTAGAGAAGCATTTATAGCGAATGAAGAGTTAATTTTAAAAGGTGAATTTAATAACGAGCTGCTGAAGCTAACAATTTTTGCAGAAGATATTAAAGAAGTTAAAAGTTTTGCCAACACAAGAATTTACTCCAGCAGCGATAAAACCAGCGGAGAAATTACAGGCATAGAAGTTATAACCGGAGTAATGCTTGAGCTTTGCAAGGTAATAGATAACTTTAACCATCCAAAGTCGGTTAGAATTAATAGGCTGTTAAATAGAAAGCTAGACCCTAAAAAATCTTATTATGAAAACCTTGTCAGTATTATTGATATAATTTCAGAGTTTACCGATAGAAATATTCTTTCTTTCTTAAAAGTGTTAAAGGGCGGCTAGCAAATTATAAAGCTCTATATCACTTAAATTTCAATGGCGGAATTGCGTTTGCTGCTTTCTTACTACTTTGCCATAATTCAATTTAAGTGATATAGAGCTTTATAATTTGCTATGTATTGGTAGTAGATAAGAAAATATTTAATTGCTTTGCAATAGATATATGGGTGGGAGAGCAGAGAATACAATACCTAAATCGTCATACTGTGCTTGACACGGTATCCATAGGGGGTATTCTACAAAAAACAGAGCTGCAATTAAAACATTCTGTAAATGGATGCCGGTTTTCATCAGCATGACGGAAGTTTGCTTTTATATGTATAATTACTAAACTTTAAGCTAAATGCTTATCTAGGCACGACCTGTCTTTTTCTTCAATTTGCACGGTGGAGTGTTCTATACGAAACTTACTGCGCAAAGCCTGCTTGATATTATCAATAATATCATGGTAAGACGCATTTTTATCAATTACCGCATGCAGAGTTATAATGTTTTCTTCCTCATTCAGCATCCATAAATGAATATGATGAATATCCAGCACGCCATCTACATTTTTTTCAATGTATGTTTCAATTTCGTTGCTTTTAATGGTTGCAGGAGCAGATTCCATTAAAATATTAATTGAATGAAAAATAATTCTTAAAGCACCATTAGCAATTAGGGCAATCATGGCGAGAGATAAAATAGGGTCAACTATATCCCAGCCGGTATAATATATTATAACTCCTGCAATAATTACAAAAACAGAATTTATAGTATCGGAAAGAAAATGTAAAATATTGCTTTCCATTAATAAGTTTTTATTATCGGCATGTTGTTTTTTCATATTTTTAGCTTCAGCTTTTCTAAACATATACATCACTAAAATATTAATTAACAATCCAGCTACAGCAACAGGCAGCATAAGTTTAGGATTTACCGGCTGAGGATTTAAAAACCGCAGAACAGCCTCGTAAACAATATAAATGCACACTATTATTAAAAATAATGAATTAAAAAGGCTGGTAATTATTTCAAAACGCGAATAGCCATAGGTTTTTTCTTTGTTGTTAGGTTTTTGTGCCACATGCAGCCCAATATACACAAAAATTAGTGAAACAAAGTCGGTCAGCATGTGTCCGGCGTCTGCCATAAGTGCCAGCGATCCGCTTAAATAACCGCCGACAAATTCAATGATAGTAAACGATAACACCAGAACCATAGCAATAATTGTAGTTTTTTGCATGGCTTTGCGATCGTAATGTTTATTATGCAATGGTCCAAAGCTGTGATGGCTGGAGTGGTGATGATGGTTATGATTCATTTTTTACCTCCTAATCTAATTTTGGTCTTTTTCTGATTCCCATGGAGAGACTTACTTCTTACATACTATGGGGTATGCTGTAAGGTAAGTTTCTCACATAGAAATCAAAAAAAATTCTCAAAATTTATATTTATTATTAATCACTATCGGTTTTTAAAACTTCAATAAAAGCAGACTGCGGAATTTCTACTTTGCCAAACTGTCGCATTCTTTTTTTACCTTCTTTTTGCTTTTCGAGCAGTTTGCGTTTACGGGTTATATCGCCGCCATAGCATTTGGCGGTAACATCTTTCCTAAAAGCTGAGATAGTTTCGCGGGCAATAATTTTGCCGCCGATGGCTGCTTGAATAGGAATTTGAAACATTTGTCTAGGTATTAACTCTTTAAGTTTTTCACAAATTATCCGCCCTTTTTTTTCACTAGACGACCGATGCACGATAAAAGACAAAGCGTCAATATTTTCAGAGTTTACTAAGATGCTAACTTTTGCCAAATCTCCGGAAATAAATTCTGCCATTTCGTAATCAAAGCTGGCGTAGCCTTTAGAGATAGATTTTAGCCTATCGTAAAAATCAAATACTACTTCATTTAAAGGCAGTTCATAAACCAACATAGCGCGTTTATCTAGCCAGTTTAAACTTACCTGTTTGCCGCGCCTAGCACTGCATAGCTGCAGTACTGCCCCAAGATACTCTTCTGGAACAATAAGCGTGGCTTTAATCCAAGGCTCTTTAATATCTTTAATTAAATGCGGTTCTGGCATATCAGTAGGTGAGTGAATGCTTTTAGTTTCGCCATTCTGTAATTCAATTTGATACTCTACGCTAGGGGCGGTGGTAATAAGTTCTATATTGAACTCTCTAGTCAACCTTTCTTGAATAATTTCAAGATGCAGCAGCCCTAAAAAACCGCAGCGGAAACCAAAGCCAAGTGCGGAAGAATTTTCGACTTCAAAAGAAAAACTGGCATCATTAAGATGGAGTTTTTCTAAGGCTTCTTTAAGGTCGGGATACTCGCTGGCATCTACCGGAAATATTCCCGAAAAAACTACCGGAGTTGAGGGTTTAAAGCCGGTTAGGGGATTTTCTGTAGGATTGGCAGATTCTGTAATGGTATCGCCGACTTTAGTATCTTTAACAGCTTTGATATTGCCTGTTAAATAGCCGATTTCACCAGGAAACAGGCAGTCGCACTTATTAATTTTAGGAGTGAAAAATCCTACTTGATCTACCAAAAATTCGGCATCGTTAGACATGGTTTTAATTTTCATGCCTTTTTTTATGCTGCCCTCATAAACACGCAGAAGAATAATTACGCCTAAATAAGAATCATACCAGCTGTCAACTAGCGAGGCTTTCAATGGTTTATTAACTAAGCTGGAATCCCCTGCTGGGGCAGGCAGTTTATTAACTATTGCTTCAAGCACTTCTTTAATGCCGAGTCCTGTTTTAGCAGAGATAAAAAGCGAATCTTCCGTATCAAGCCCAATAACTTCTTCAATTTGCTTTTTAATTTTTTCAGGATCTGCCGCCGGTAAATCTATTTTATTAAGCACCGGAATAATTTCATGATTATTATCAATTGCCATATAAACATTTGCTAAGGTTTGTGCCTCAATGCCTTGTGAGGCGTCAACTACCAGCAGCGAACCCTCGCAGGCAGCAAGAGAGCGGCTAACCTCGTAGGTAAAATCCACATGTCCCGGCGTATCCATAAGGTTAAGCTCGTAGGTGTTGCCGTTTTGTGCCTTATAATTCAAACGAACGGTTTGGGCTTTAATGGTAATGCCGCGTTCGCGTTCAATATCCATAGAATCTAAAACTTGAGCTTTCATTTCTCTATCCTCAAGTCCGCCGCAGAATTGGATTAAACGGTCGGCAAGAGTTGATTTCCCGTGATCTATATGGGCGATGATAGAAAAGTTCCTAATTTTTGTAATATCTTGCATAATAGTTTATAATTTGCTAAATGAATTTGTAAAACTAATATAGCATAGAGTGGGCTGGTTATGGAAATAAAAAAGGTTATTGTAGAACATTTTTCTAATCAAAAACCGGGAACTTCGGGTTTGCGGAAAAAAACTAAAGAATTTATGCAAGATTTTTATGTGGAATCTTATATTCAAGCAGTTTTTAATGCTATGAATGTTGCTGGAAAATCTTTTGTAATTGGCGGCGACGGTCGTTTTTATAATAAAGTTGCGTTGCAGAAAATTATCCGCATGAGTTTAGCTAATGGTGCTAAAAAAATATATGTAGCCCAAAATGGTGTTTTATCTACGCCGGCGATTTCTAATTTTATTTTAAGCAAGGGGTTAGATTTTGGCATTATGCTTTCAGCAAGTCATAATCCTGCTGGGTTGAATGGCGATTTTGGCATTAAAATTAATGGCAGCAATGGTTCGCCGCTTAGTGATAGGCAGAACAATGAAATTTATGAGGAAACTTTAAAAATAAAAGAGTTTTCTACCATAGATAATTTTGAGGTTGATGTCTCTGCATTAAATAATTTCAGGGTGCTGAATACTGAAATAGAGGTATTTAATAGCGTTATTGATTATGCTAACAAAATGGAGGAAATTTTTGATTTTCCAGCGATTAAGAATTTACTGCAAAGCGGCTATAAGATTCTTTTTAATGGATTTAATGGTGCAACTGGAATTTTTGCTGAAGAAATTTTTGGGCGTAGGTTAGGTGTAGATAAAAAGTATTTGCTGAATACAGAATCTCTTGAAGATTTCGGCGGGCTTGTGCCTGATCCTAATCCAACAACTGCAGGGGAATATATAAAATATATGAAAAGTCAGCCTGAGGTTAGTCTTGGTTTGGCAAACGATGCTGATGGCGATAGAAATATGATTTTTTCTAAAAAATATAATTTAGAACCCAGCGACAGCATTGCGGTTATTTTAAAATATGCGCACCTTGTTAATTTTTATAAAAATAGAATTTATGGTGTGGCGAGGTCGCGTCCAACCTCTCACGCTATTGATTTGGTAGCTTCAAAGTTAGGAGTTACCTGTTATTGTGTTCCCACTGGTTGGAAATTTTTCGGCAGTCTGCTTGAGGCTAAAAAAATTACTTTTTGTGCGGAAGAAAGCTATGGCACAGGGTCTAACCACAGCGGTGAAAAAGACGGAATTTGGGCTTTATTGTTTTGGCTGCATATTATTGCAAAAACCGGCAAAACTTTTGATGAAATTTTAGAAGAGCTATGGATTGAATATGGTCGAGTTTATTTCACTAGGCTAGATTTTGAAAATTTAGAAGAAACTCTTGCAAGAAAGCTGCTAAGAAATTTAGAAGATAAAGCCATCGGCAATATTGGCAGAAACTTTTTTGGAAGTTATGTTGTAGAGGCGGTTGAGAATTTTTCTTATACCGATATTATTACCGGGCAAAGTGTTAGCAACCTCGGGCTAATTATTAAGTTTAATAATGGTGCTGAAGTTATGGTGCGGACTAGCGGCACCGGGACGCAAGGCATTACCATTAGAATTTATGTATCTAAATATGAAAAAGATAAAGTCTTTTTAGAAAAAAGCGCATATTTGGCAGATTTTCTAGCAGGATTATATAATTTAATGGGTGGGGATATAAAACCATCTTTTGTTGTTTAGTATATTAGTATCACTCTTTTCTCTATCAAATTTATAACTTTAAAAATAAATAAATATATATAGATATAATAATATAATTGAAGAGCTTAGCCCATATTAAAAAGGATAGTGTTATAAAATAAAAATAAATCTAAAAACTTTTATGGCTTATTTATCTAAAAAAACCGATAGAATCTCCAGAAAACGATACAAGATATTAAAACAAAAATATCCGTTCAATGATTTTTATAGCAATATGATTATTGATTTAGATAGAAAATACTCATTAAAAGGGAAAAGGATTTTAGATCTTGGTGGGTCAAATATTCCTGAAGGTTTTATGCAAGAACTAGGGGTAAAACAATTTGTATCATTAGATCCTATATCGAAGTGGCAGGTTTTGATGCTAAGGTGGGCGGTGGTAAGAGATACATGGATAAAGATGTATTTGCTTTAAGTGAGATTGATAATAAGTTGTCGTCTAATAACTTTTGTTTTATTATAGATTCTGATGCTGAAGAGCTTGAAAAGACAACTATTTTGAATGATTATTTTGACTTTATTATATCCATGTCTGCTTTTGAACATGTTGCCAATGTTAATACATGCGTTAAAGTTATTTACAAATTGTTACATAATAGCGGGGTTTTTTATACTCACTTTGAACCTATCTATTCTAGTGCGAAAGGTCATCATTTATATATAAATGATGATGTGTATTTTGCCAAATTACCTCAGCTTAATTATAAGCATTTATTAAATACTAAAGAGGAGATTAAAGAGTTTATTGATGTAAGTTTTGATTGGTCTTACGACTTTAAAAATAGAGCGTTGTATCAGATGACCGATCATGGTAAATTAGTAAATAAAAAGATGTTTAATGATTATATTTTAGAGATAATGAACAGTCCTTTTAATTCATACAGCATTAATTATATAATGTTAGAATCAGTTCTGCAAGATATACAAATAAGGTTAGTTGAAAAATTTGGTGATATGCGGTTTGATGTAGGTGGTTTTATCATAAAGCTAATTAAATAATATTGCACAAAAAAATAGTAGATGCCGTTTATACTGGTATGCTGCTGTTAAGAGTTGCTGCTTTAATTACATTACTCATTAAAAACATAATGGTTAAAAGCCCAACTCCTTTGGGAACTGGAGTTATAGCCTTGACTGCGGGCAAGACAGCTTCAATATTAACATCGCCGGTAATTTTAGATATGCCGTCGGTCTCAATTTTATTAATTCCTACATCAATTACGAGGGCGTTTTTTTTAATATGAGAGGCATTAATAAAATTAGCTCTGCCAATGGCTGATACTAAAATATCTGCTTGTTTGCAAATTTCAGCTAAATTGGCAGTTTTAGAGTGGGTTATACTAACGGTTGCATTATTATTAAGCAGCAATTGCATCATTGGTAATCCCACAAGGTTGGATCTGCCAACTACTACGGCATGTTTGCCGGCTAAATCGCTATATATAGTTTTTATAATATGCAAACAGCCTAAGGGTGTGCAGGGAGCAAATCCCGCAGAATTCTGTGTGGCAAGAAAGCCGATATTAATGGGGTGCAGTCCGTCAATATCTTTATTCGGTGATATGGCGTTAATTATTTTGGTAGTATCTATATGTTTAGGAAGCGGCAGCTGAGTAATAATTCCATGAATTTGAGGGTTATTATTTAATGATGCAATTAAATTTAAAAGTTCATCTTCGGTTGTATCGGCACTTAAATGGTATAAATTATTAGTAATTCCCAAAGTGATAGCTTTTTTTTGTTTGTTTTTAACATAAATTTGGGAAGCAGGATTCTCGCCCACTAAAACTGTGGCAAAAGTTGGGTGGATATTGCGGGCTTTTAAATTCTGCACTGCAGTTAACAGCTTTTCTTCTAATTCAGCAGCAATTTGTTTACAGTCAATAATTTTATTTTCTAAATTCATGTTATTCCTTTTCAAGTAAGCTAAGAACTTTCTCTTGGATAATTTCTATATTCGCGTTTTTAATTTTTATAGTTTTTAAAGAAGCATTTTCTCCTTGTTCTATAGAGAGATACGATTTAGGAAGATTAAATATTTTTGATAAATAAGATAGAAGTTCTTGGTTAGCTTTAAATTCGTAGGCGGCTTCCTTGATTTTTATTTTTAAATAAAATTTATTGCTATACTCCAAAATTTCAATTATTTTATTTTCCTGCGAATTAGCAGCTATTTTAACAAATAAAAAGACATTGCCGTTTATTTGTTTTAATGCCTGCATTAAAAATCAAAAGCATTTTGTGAAAGGATTCTTATATAATAAGTGCTGGCGTCGTTAATAATCCACATTATTACTACTAGAATTAAAAATCCAATATCAAATCTGCCTAAACTTGGAATAAAACGGTTAATATAGTTTTTAAGCGGGTCTATAATAGAGCGCAAAACAAAATATACACGCGCTAAAAAGCCTTCTCCCCAAATATTAACCACTCCAAAAACTGCTAATAGGTTAATAATGGCATAAATAAACATAAAAAATAGGTATATATTTGATATGGCAGCAACAGCGCGCAGTATATTGATAAGAATTATATTATCCATTAAGTTTAATAACCTTTATTTTTTATAAATAATGTATTATTGTATTATAATAGTATATTTATTGCAATTAAAGAATTATTGAAAATCAAAAATGATGCAGGATTTTACATTTAAAAGAAGAGGTTCAAATATTATTATATCTGCACCTTCGGGAGCTGGCAAATCAACAATTGTGCAGAAAATTCTTGAAGAGGGCGAAGATTTAGAATATTCCATATCTGCTACCACCCGTGAGAAAAGACCGTCAGAGGTTGATGGAGTAAGCTACTATTTTAAAACCAAGGAAGAATTTTATGATTTAATCAGTAAAAATGCTTTTATTGAATATGCTGAGGTGTTCGGTAATTTTTATGGAACGCTTGTAGAAGATGTAGAGAAAAGGCTTAGTTTAGGCAAAGATGTTTTGTTTGACCTAGACTGGCAGGGAGCAAGTATCTTAAAATCTAAAATGCCGCAGGATACGCTTAGTATTTTTGTGCTGCCGCCAAGCATTGCTGAGCTTGAACGCAGAATTAGAAACCGCAAGCAAGATAGCGAAGATGTTATTCTTTACCGCATGGCAAAATCTCGCAGTGAAATTTCCCATTATTATCAATATGATTATGTAGTAATTAACGATTCGCTTGAGGTAGCTTTTAATGAAATAAAGGCTATAATTTTAGCAAATAGACTCAAGCGAGATAAACTTTTAAATATGGAAGAATTTATTAAAAGGCTGTAATAAAAGAGAGAACCAATGAAACAATTTATGAAATATCTGCTGATTTTAGGATTAAGTATAATTCTTACTGCTTGTGCTATTAATAGGCAGAAATCAGATGCTAAAAAGCTGGCAGCTAAAGTAGATGCTTTTAGAGTTAATAATAATACAAGGATAGAATTTTTAGCCTTTATAAATCTTTCTAAAGATTATAGCTATGTTGTGGATTCTCCTTTATTAATTGAAAAATTGATTTCTCCGAATATCGCTATTGTTAATTCTAATGGCAGTGTTTTTGCTATAGAGTTTGTCGATAAAGAATTGGCACAGTCTTATCCTTTATTAAAAGTAGGTGGCAGTGCTTTATTTCAAGAAGGAATACTTTTAAGCAGCGGCAGTTTTAGAGATGACGCAGCTAATAAAACTTATAATAAATTTAGAATATGCAGAAGTGAAGAGTGCCGTGCATTAGCCGTAATGTCTCTTGCCTATATGCATAAATGGATAGGCGTTGATTCTACCATTCCAAAAAATTATGAAACTGGCGATTTGCATAAATTTCTAGTAGATCAGAATCTGCTTAAAGAAACAGTCCCGCAAACTAAAAACGATCAAAATGCCAATCAAGATAATGAGAATACTAAAGAGCAAGCAAATCAGCCTAGTTAAGCTAGAGTATTGGCTATTTTACAAAAATCCTCTAGGGAAAGCTCCTGCGGTCTTTTTTGAGGATTGATATTAAGTTCGGTAAAGTCTAAATTTAATTCTCCTAGACTGTTTTTAATAGTTTTGCGGCGTCCATTAAATGCAAGATTAGTTATTTTTTCTAAGTTTTTTATATCCACATTGATGCGCGGATTTTTAAACGGCGATATTTTAATTACTGCTGAATTTACTTGAGGCGGCGGATTGAAACTGCTTGGGGCTACTGTAAATAAAAATTCTCTTTTTGCTAAAAGGTCGCTAATTAAAGATAGCCTGCCAAAATGGCTATCACCTGTGATTGCGGTAATTCTTTTGGCAACTTCCAATTGGAACATTAAAAGGAAGTATTCAAAATCTACAGCATTCAATAGATAATTTAAGTAAATTTGTGTTCCCACATTATAAGGAAGATTAGAAATTAAAACTTTGTTATCATCTGCCAGCAAATTAGAATTTATATGAAGTGCGTCGCCGATAATATATTCAAAATTATTATGCAGCTTTGTTAGGCTTATTAAGTTTGGTTCTAGTCTTTTATCAATTTCAATTGCGATTACTTTTTTAGCTTTTTGCAATAAAGGTTTAGTGATGGCAAAATTACCAGGACCTATTTCAATAACAGTTTTATTAGTTAAATCTCCTGCGGAGAGCATAATTAAGTTTATAATATTTTCATCAATTAAAAAATGCTGTCCAAAGTCTTTGTTATGCTTAAAATTATTCATGATTTGCTAAATTATATGCTATTTCAATACTGGCTATTAAACTATTAGGGCTTGCTTTCATGGAATCGGCAATATTAAAACCTACACCATGATCTGGTGAGGTTCGTATGAAATTAAGACCTATCGTTGTATTAACTCCGCTATCAAAATAAAGAGTTTTAAAAGGGGTTAATACTTGGTCATGATACATGCCGATTATTACATCGCCTTGATTAATGTTGCTGCTAGCAAAAAAGCTGTCTGCAGGGAAGCTGCCTTGAGCTGTAATTCCTAATCTATGCAGTTTTTTAATAGCTGGGTTAATAATTTTAATTTCTTCAAAGCCCATTAAGCCGTTTTCTCCGGCATGAGGATTCAGCGATAGTATATTAATGTGCGGCTGCTGAATTTTATAATATTTTTTAAAAAAACTATTAATCTGGATAACTTTATTAACGATTAAATCTATGCTTAAACTTTTAATAGCATCAGCAAGGCTTATGTGGGTGGTAAGCGGCACAACTTTTAAATTAGACTTGTTGCTGCAGAACATCATAACTGTATCACCGCTTCCTGAAATATCAGCGAGATATTCTGTATGTCCTAAAAATGATTTTTGCGATGATTTTTTTTGTAAATACTGATTAATAAGGTTCTTGTCAACAGGATTAGTAATTATGGCATCTACAAAAGATGCCTCGGCTAAGGCAACTGCCTTCTGGATTGATTCTAAAATATATTCGGCATTTCTATCGGTGGCTTTTCCAAGAGAAAAATCTATAGGATTATCAAGATTAACTACTAAGAAAAACTCTTTAAATAGCTCATGAATTTTGTTTCTATCTGTTAAATCTTCCATGGTAATTATTTTAGTTTTAATGGGAAGATTAAAGTAAGCAATAACAGCATCAATATTATTCTTCTGTCCTATAAAAATAAAATTGTATGATGATTCTTTCAAAGCTAGCCAAGATTTTAAAGAAATTAAGGCGGCAATGGAATTAGGATCGCCGCAAGTTAATGCAAGAATTTTTTTCATGATTTTTATATGCTGTGAATAGGTTTAATTAAAGATTCTCTTCATAAATAGTTATGCTGGCCCGTGAATTAATTTCAACAAGGTAATCTTCAAGAATTACCTGTGCTTTATCATTTAATACCTTTTGCTTAGCATAATTGCTTAACTGAGCTAAATGTTCGGGATTATTAATATCAATATAAAGCAATGGGCGCACATCTTTTAGGAGAATAATTTTATAAGCATTTTCAATAATAAAAGGCTTGCTATGCCCTCCAGGCTTTAGTTGATTTATATTCATCAGCATTTCGGTGGGCAAAAATATTTCTGGAACCCAGCCAATTTCACCGCCATGAATGCTGCTGATATCTTGTGAAAAATTTTTAGCAAGAGTTTGAAAATTCTCACCTTTCTGCAATTGATTATAAATAGAGTTAATTTTATTCTCAGCTTCAGTTTGGGATTGCGAATTAAAAGGAATAGATATTTCATAAAGCTGCATTTCAACTCTGCCGTTTAGGGTTAAAACCCGTCTTAGCTCTGCCTCGCCCTCAGCGGCTGATACTCTTGCCCTAGAAAACGACATAATTTGTTTCATTTTATCAACAGTTAAGGAAGCTCTTAATAACTGATAAAATTCACTTTGCGATAAGCCAACTCTTTTTGCCTCAGATAATAAATAACCGCTTGGCTTTTTATTGCTTTGTTCGATATAATTCATTGCAGCATTAATATCGGTCATATTGATTTTTATCTTAAATTTTATGGCGTCTTCTAAAATTAAATGGTTAGTTATCATTTGATGAAGAATTAACAGCCTCATTTCCTTGTCTAAGGGCTTGCTTTGATGGAATCCTTCTGGATTAATTATTCTTTGGAAAATTATCTCATTATCTAAATCATGTTCAAAAATTACAAAGGTGTCATTAACCACAGCTAGCATTTTATTGCTATCAGCAGCTGCCTGTAGAGGCAATAACAAAAAAGTTAAAAATAAAAGTTTTTTAAAAAAATTCATTTTAGTGCAATTAGTTTCATCTTATATTATTTCGTAATTCTATCATAGCAGTTATGGTTTTACATTGGAATTTTATAATTATCTAAATTTTTAATATTTACTTTAAAACCCCAAGCACTAGCATTTGCAGCATTTATGTAATCTCTATTATTGTATATAATAATTTCAACGCATTCATTAACCCATGTTGCATTAAAATTAATGCTTTTCAAAACCATTCCATGAGTGGGACCGGCAGTATAAGAAGATGGGCTAACATCGTAAACTGCACTGGAATCAATTTTAACATTCTTATGGATATTTAAATAGCCAGAAAGAGTCAGCTCCGATATTCTTTCTACACCAAAAAGAGTATTATCCAGCTGTGTGTATTCGTCAAAGGAAGCTCTTGTGCTGAATAAATTGTTGCTATAGCCTGCTCCTATTGAAGTTTCAACCTGTTTGAAGTCTTTATCAATCATCCCATTATAGCTGAAATAAAGATTGTTAAAAGGATATAAATACGCTGATATAAAATAGTTGGAAGCAGAGCGGTTGTTAATATTATGCAGCAAGTCTTCCTGCAGTCCGATTCTAAACATTTGCCCTATAAAAATACGGCTTCCCAAATTAGAATTATTTAATAAACTGAATCTAAAAGCATATTTAATGTCTTTGCTTTCTTCAAACTGATCGTATCCTTGAAAGTGATTCAAATCAAACAAATTGCTGGCGTTAACATTAATATTGTTAGAATCTATTAAGAAATTATTTGTATTTCTGTCTAAATTATTAGAATAAGCAGCTTGGGCTATTGGCGATACTGAATAAACAATGTTGTCGGCTTCGTATAATATTGGATATTCAAAAGTGATGCTTGATGCAACTGATAAAGAAGTGGTATCTTCAACAAACTTTTTCTGCGACATAGCATCGCTATAATCAACTCCTTGTAAAAGGGCATCAATACTATAGTTTCCATAATTAGTTGGCAGATAATATTTATAGTTAATATTACCGATAACCCTTATAAGATTATCAAAATCTCTTGTGAATAAATTTTCTGTATTTACGAAAAAATTTATTCTTCCAAAAGCTGAATATTCTCCGAGATAAGAGTAGTTCATGTAAAAAATGTTGTCTAAATCATTAGTAATTCCAGCATCAGCTACAAAAAAATTAGGGTTGATGGTTTCGTAGTTGGCTACATAGGTATCAAAGTAAGAATTATGGCTGAAAAATCCCTCAAACTGCCATTTATTGATATAAAAACTCTCTTTAAAATCTTTAGCATTAATGTTATACATGCTAAGATATGAAGTATCAGAGGTTTCTTCAATTTTAACATTGCTTCTCCAAATATCTGTAAGATTTTTTTGCAGATTAAAAAAAGCGTGCCATCTTCTATTTTTATCAATTTCATTTTTATCGCTTTGAGAATCTACAATTGAGGTGTTAAGACCAAAAGAACCGTTTTCCAATTTGCCATTATAATTTAAAGTATATAAATTATTAGATGTAAGGAAAATTTGAGATCCGAGCGTTATATCTTGATGATCTCCTAAAGGTATATAAAAAGGCACAATAATAGATTGTCCGTAAATGGAGTTATTCTCAAAAGAAGGGGTTAAAAATCCTGCTTTTCTAATGAAATCTAAATTGGAAAATGAGAAATAGGGAGTCCACAAGAGAGGAACCCCTTTAACTTCAAACCATGCACTATAAAGATTCAGTGTTCCTTTTTCTTGATTGTAGATGGCTTTATTTGCCCGCAAGGTCCATGTAGGAGTATAGTTTTCTACAATAGAGCAGGCAGTGAAACACATGTCGTGCAATGTATAAGTATAGTCATTGACTCTGCTAACCTTTTTAGCCATTAAAGTAGAGCCATCGGAAAAAGCTATCTTGAATTTATCAATTAATCCGGTGTTAAGCTTAGGGTCTAAAATTGCTTCATCGGAATAAATTTTATGTCCATATTTATTGGTAAAAACTACATTGCCTTTAACATAAAGGATATCATCTTTATCATTATAAAATAGCATATCTGCAGTAATAACATTATCCTCAGAGGTAACGGTTACCATACCGGTAGCTGTTATGGTTTCACTTTTGAAATTATACTCAATATTTTGTGCTGAAAAGTCTATATTTTCAGCCTTATAAGAGGTTTTAGAGATAGCATTGATATTCCTTTTAAAGGCTGCATCATTAGGGTTTTCAATACTCTCTTGTGCCTTTAAGCTATTGGAACAATAGATGGCTATAAATAATAAAATAAAAAAATATTTCAATATTATAGCCCTTCTTTCATAAATAAGATATTAACAGCAATCAAAAGGGTTATCAGCTTAGAGAATAAAACTGCAGAAATGGGAGAAATATCAAAAATACTAAGCGCCACATTGCCAAGATTTATAAAGAAATAAACCATAAAGCCTACAACAATACAAGAAAATATTGCGAATAAGTTTTTTCCAGTCCTAACATCATAAAGCGAGAATCTTGTGCTGATTAGCAGCATGGTAATAAACAACAGCGGCAGGCTTAATAGGTTGTAGAAATATACCTCATAAGGTGCTGCTGAAAAACTAATAGCTTTTAGACCAGCAATAACTTTAGGAAAATCTAAGGTTTTTATCATATAAGGCTCAACGCTTATATTAGTTAAATTTTTTATAGAAAGGAAAGAATCTCTAACAACCTGAGGAAGATACAAAGGGTAAAAATCATCTTTAAATTTAGAAATGGAGTCAAAAAAAGTTATTTGCGATTCTTCCATTTCTCCTTTTTTTGCAAAAACTGCCCCTTGAAATTTGTTGTCTTTAATTTCTAAAAAAACCACAGGAGCAAGTTCAGTTTTACTCTTATTGATATTAAGATGCTTAGTTGCAATAATATTGCTGTTGTTGTTGAATTTATCAACAATCCAAATGTATCTATCGGTAGTGGTAATCTGCTGTGAAGCAGAGTCTTCCTTTGCATTCAGCTTTTCTTTTAAAGCTAGCATATCTACTGAAAACGGCGAAATTACTAAAATGATTATTACTGCCCAAATGCAAGATATAAGAATAAAAGGTATCAAAAACTGCCAAATAGATATGCCAAAAGATTTAAAAATATCTACTTCTTTTCTTAATACCATCATTCTTATGGTGGTGAAGGAGGTTAACAACAGAATAAAAGGAGATATTTGCACAATTAAATAAGGGATATTCAATAAAGATAAAACTACTAAATGACCGATATTGGCAGTTCCAGATATGCGGACATTTTCAGTGAAATCGGCAATAAAGATAATAAAAGCTATAACCAAATGAAATAGGATCAAAGATTTTATAAAAGAAATGCTGATATACTTAAATAATTTTTGCGGCATTTTAATTAATATCTAGTATTTTGCAGGGGTTAAAAATATTTTTGCTATCAATGGTTTGTTTTATTAATTTTAAATTATTATATTGATTATTAAAATAGAATTTTTTAAACTCTTCTTTGTGGATTAATCCTACGCCATGCTCAGAGCTAAAGCTGCCATGAAACTGCATTACATTGACAACCATAATTTCTTTAATTTCATTTTTTAAAACATCTAAGTCAAAGGATTGATTAGCAGCAGAAATATTAAAATGCAGATTGCCATCGCCCATATGCCCAAAAATAATTGGCATTAATTGCTGCGGATATTTATTTTCTAAATCTTCCAATGATTTTTTAATAAAAGCTACTGTTTGTGATAATGGCGTAGCTACATCGTGTTTAAGGCTGGCTCCCCATTTGGTTTGAGTGGTAGGAATAAGATACCGCATATCCCAAATATCAGCATCTTCTGTAATAAGATATTCATTGCTGCCGCTGATTTTAACAATAAATTCGGCAATGCTATGTTTTTCTTCAAACATATCAAATGCCATAAGAAGATACCAAGGAGTGTCCTTAAAGTTAAATTTTAAATCATGATATTTTTTTACAATACTTAAAGCATTACTATTAAATAGTTCAAATGAGGAAAGTGATGAGGAAAATTCATTATAAATTTTTTGAAAATAATCTTCAGCTTCCTCAATTTTTTCTAAAGCTATTAGCACATTAAGAATTTTCTTAGGTTTAGGGAAAAGTTTTACAACTGCTTTTGTAATGAAACCAAGCGTTCCTTCGCTGCCGATAAAAAGATGTTTTAAATCGCTTCCTATATTGCGTTTCCGCAAACAGTTAAGGTCGCTGTAAATGGTGCCATTAGGCAGAACTACTTCAAGCCCTAAGGTTAAGTCTCTTGTATTGCCGTATTTTATTACATTAATGCCGCCGGCGTTGGTAGCTAAATTACCGCCAATCAAACATTCATTTTCCGATGGCAGACTAAGCGGAAAAAGGCGGTCATTTTTTGCAGCAGTTTTTTGTAAATCTTTTAAGGTTACCCCAGATTCAACTGTAGCAGAGAAGTTTTTAGTATCTATATCAATAATTGCATTCATTAATTTTGCTGATAGAATTATTTGATTTTCACGCGCAACACTGCCGCCGGCTAATCCTGTATTGCCAGACTGCGGCACAATAGATATATTATTTTCATAGCAGTATGTAATTACCTGCGATGCCTCAATAGTAGTTTTCGGCAAAATAATTGCTTGAGGATTGGATGTAAAATTACCTCTTTTTTCTATGGCAAAAGAGGCATATTGCGGGGAGTATCTATCTATAATTTGATGGGGTTGTAAAAATTCTTTAAATTTTTTTAACATTGCTGATAGTTCCTTAATAATTTTTACAATTGATATTAATTTTTAAATTAAGATCTTCTAGCTGACTAAGACCTATAGCTCCCTGTCTTAACAGCATTATATTTTTTTCTTCCGTAATATCTAAAATGGTGGATTCAATTCCTGCAATATTTTTATCGTCATTTAAGATAAGCAAATCTTTATCAATAAAACTTTGTCTTACTTGCTCAGCGGTAGTTGGACTAACCTGTGAAGATAAGTTTGCGCTGGTAGCTACTACTGGCTCATTTAAATCAGCTAATAATTTTAGACAAATTTCATTATTAGGAATGCGAAATCCTTGTTTGTTTGTATAGTTTGAACAAAGCGGATGGATTTTAGCATCTGCTCTTTTATTTAAAATTAAAGTCAAACCGCCGGGAAGAAACCTCTCTGCTAAAAGGTAAAAAGTATCATTTACCTCAAAAAGCTCTGCTGCCTGCTTGATATTATGCAAAAGAATAATTAAGGGCTTGCTAAGAGGGCGGTTCTTGTAATTATAAACTTTTAAAATAGCCTCGCTGTTATTAGCAATAGCAGATAATCCATAAACTGTATCTGTAGGAAAAACTACCACCTCTTTCTGCCGCAATTTGTTTACAATCAGATCAGTATTTTCTAATGTATTGGAAAGAATTGTTGCCATATCTAATTGTTTATTACCTTAAAGTTTGCCTCTTGCTAAAAGCGCTGGAGCTTTGTATGGAGGTGTGCCGTATTGGAAATGCTCCTCTTCTTCAGTTAATTCAATAGTGCCGCCGGCAGATAGAATTAATCCATGCCCTGAAGATATATCCCATTCGCAAGCCTTATTTCTTTTTCTAATATAATAGTCGGCGATTCCCTCGGCTATATAAGTAAATTTAATTGAAGAAGGCATTTTAATTTCTTGAATGATATGCAGTTTTTCTTTTATATCTCGAGAAACCAGCTGCTCCTCTGAAGACATTAATACCGCGCCGTCTTTGGGGATCTCTCTGACAGAAATTGCTATAGGGGCATTGCTGCCAGTTTGTTTAAATGCCCCAATGCCGATTGAACCAAACCAAACGGTATCTATCTGCGGGGCGTGGATTAAGCCGAAAGTTGGAATGCCTTTTTCAATATAGGCGATATTCAGTGTCCAAAAAGGATAACCCTTAATAAAAGAAGTAGTGCTGTCTATTGGGTCAATAGACCAAAAAGATTCATCAGCACGGGCGGCAGGATTGTTGCCCATGCCAACATCTTCCTCAGAGATTATTAAATCAGAGGAACTTAATTCATTCCTAATAAAATTGCTGAAAATAGCATCTAGTTCTTTATCGGCGTTGGTAACTTTAGATCCATCGCTTTTCATTTCAATATTGAGCCCGGCATTTCTAAGTTTTATAGCAAGATGCCCTGCTTTTGTAGTGCATTTTACTAATTTTTGCATATCTTCTAAAGTAATCATTTCAATCTATCCAAAATTATTTTATAATATTACTATATCATTAATGTAAACATTATTCTATAAGGAAAAACTTATTATGATAGTAAAATTTGCTAAGGAAGCGCAGGAAAAATCCACATTAATTATTTTTACGGCGCAAGAAAGACTGCAAAATTTGTCAGACTACCCTATAGAAGCCTTTGATTTTCATGCTAAATTTAAAGAAGTTTTAGAGATTAAAAACTTTGTTCCTCATAAAAGATTAATTATTGTTGGACTTGGTGAGCAAGCAAAACTAAACGCTAAAACTTTTATGAGAGCAGGTGGATTTGCGGCAGATTTAGTGTCTAAAGAAGAAAAAATAGCACTTGCTGTCCAAGCTGATTTTAATATGGATATGGCTATTGAAAATATTATTTTAGGAATAAAACTAAAGTCTTATGCTTTTGATAAATATATTTCTAAAGACGAAGATAAAAAATCTTATAAAATTAAAGAAATTGTTGTGCTTGGCAGCGAGGTTAATCTTAAAAATACAGATTCCCTTGCCGCAGGTATAAATTTTGCTAGAGATTTAATTAATGAACCGGCTAATGTTTTATATCCCAAAACCTATATTGAAAGAATTCTTGAGTTAAAGAAAATTGGCTTAGAAATTGATATTCTTGATAAAAAGGAATTGGCAAAAATTGGCATGGGATCGTTGCTTAGCGTTTCTAATGGTTCAGATAAAGAGCCATATGTGGCGGTACTTAAATATAACGGCAGCCCTCAGCAAACACAGCCGTTTGCGTTTGTAGGAAAAGGGGTAACATTTGATAGCGGCGGTTATTCACTAAAACCTCCTGCAGGCATGATGGATATGAAAAAAGATATGACAGGTTCAGCAATAGTGGTCGGCTTAATGCAGGCGCTTGCTCTGCGGGGTGCAAAAGTAAATGCTGTTGGCGTTATTGGTCTTGTAGAAAATATGGTAAACGGAAGTGCCACCAAACCTGGTGATATTGTAAAATCTTTATCTTCTAAAACCATTGAAATATTAAATACCGATGCGGAAGGCAGATTAGTATTAGCAGATATTTTGTATTATACTCAAACTAAATTTAAGCCAGAATTTATGATTAATTTGGCAACCCTTACCGGAGCTATGATTATTGCTCTTGGTGAAGAAAGAGCGGGTCTTTTTTCTAACAATCAAGAATTAGCTGATAAAATTAAGAAATCATCAGATAATTCTGGCGAATTAGTATGGCAAATGCCTTTAGGAGATGAATACTCTAAGCATCTAAAATCACCGATTGCTGATTTACAAAATATTTCTACAGCCATGAAAGGAGCAGGAAGCATTTTTGCCGCCATGTTTTTAAAAGAGTTTGTTGGTGATACCGCGTGGGCGCATTTAGATATTGCAGGAGTTGCTTCAAATACAGGCAATACGGAAATTGACAGGAAGGGGGTTGTTGCTTTCGGCATACGCCTCTTGAATAATTTGGTATCTGCCTATGAAAAAGTTTAATATTTTAGTTTTCTATGCAATCCAGAAACAGCATATAAATTCTAAACTATTAAATTTTGTAAGGTTTAAGGTTTTGTAATAGTTATATGGAAATTAATTTTTATGGTGTGCTGCAGGAAGATGTAGCGAAAGTAGCTTGTGTGCTTTTAGAGAAAGCCTATAAAGCCAATAGTAATTCTGTGCTTTTAGCAGCAAACACTGAAGAGGCAAGAAATTTTGATGCTAAGCTATGGAGCAGCATTTCTTGGTTGCCGCATTGTATGGCTGGAGAAGCTAGAGAACAGGAAACACCTTTGGTTATTTATGATTTGAATCTTTCACAGGATATTTCTGTGAAAAATCAAGCGAAGCTATGCTTTATACTTGGAGAAACTCCTTACAATAACTTAGAGAAGTTTGAAAAGGCTTATATTATTTTTGATTTAAGAGATTCTAATGCTTTGAAAGCTAATCGCGAGCGTTGGAAAACCTTAGTGCAAAAAGATTATATGATGCGGTTTTATAAGCAAAATCAACAAGGTAAATTTGAAGAAACAAAAATAGGTTAAATGTAATATAAATGAAAAAATATTTTTTAGGGATAATCTTAGGGTTATTAGTTATTTCACAAGCCCGTGCAGATTTATTTGAAAATACTTTAAGGATTGTCGGCACATCTGATAAAGATACTCAGCAGGCCAAAATGGAAGCTATTAATACTGGTCGGTTTGATGCTTTAGTTTTTGTAATTTCTAAAATTACCTCTATGGAATCTTCTGAAGAAATTAAAAGATTATTATTAGATGTTAAGCCGATTACTTTTGAGAAGAGATTTTCTCTTAATCATGAAAATATTACTAACAAAAAATATGAAGCTGATGCTTATTTTGTTTTTGATGAAAAGAAAATCAAAGAATTTCTAAGCTCTAATAAAATAGCGTTTCTTGATGTTCCGCTTGGCAGATACATGATTATTCCTGTATTTTATGATGAAAACGGAATTTTAGTGAACGATAATATTTGGAATAATTATTGGGAAATGCTTGGCAGCGATGTAGCCTCTAATTTTTTATCCACATTAGTTTATTATAATAATCCAAATGTGATTGATAATAAGGCAAACCTTTTAGAAATTAAAAAAAATCTTGGTTTAGATGAAGTTTTCTTATTAAATTTATATGCGGAAAAAGATAAAACCTACACATTAAGCGTTCAAAATATAGCCGACAATAAAACTAGAAAGGTTTCTGGTCTGCTATCAGTGCAGCAGGCAACTATGCTGGCGCCGTCGTTAATAGAAGAAGATAAAAAGCTGGATATATTTTCTAATTACTTGGCAGATTCTTCTACTGTTATCTTAAAAGTTCCATATAAGAATTATGAGGATTGGATTTTTATTGAAAATACCCTTAAAAACGCTAATGGAGTTGGCAGTTTTATGATAAATGATATTGCTGATGGTTATATGCGGGTTAGGGTTAATTTAAAAACCAATATGGAAAGATTTAAAAATACGATGGAATCCAGCTGTATTCTTTTTGATATTCCTAGTTTAACTTTATCAAAAATTATTGACTGTCAATGAAATCGCAGTTGTTCTTCAGCTTTAATAATCAAACTAATCTAAGCAAAAGTGATATTGTGGTTGGTGAATTCAATAAGCCTATAGTTGATTTTTTATTCGTGTTGGATAATTGGCTGTCTAATGTTTTATATGTTTATGGAGATGCCGGAGTTGGTAAAACCTTTATCAGCCATATCTTTATTAAAGAAAATCAAGGGGCAGCAGTTTCTTTTGCCGATATATCTTCCTTAGAAAATATTGAAAAAATTACCAATAAGCATAAACTTATTCTGTTGGAAGATATTGGCAGTAAAAGCCTAGATGATGAAGTAAATATTTTCAATTTATATAATACTGTCTTGGCAAATGGCAGCAAGCTAATTTTAACCGCAAGAGAAAGCATTCAAGATATAGCTATACAGCTGCCAGATTTGCGCTCTCGTTTAAATGCTGCGATGATTTTTAAGATTAATACGCCAGATGAAATATCTTTAAAAGCTATATTCTTTAAAATGCTTTCGGATAAACAGCTGAATGTAAGTATGGAAGTTATGGATTATTTTTTAAAAAGAATTCATCGGGACTGCTACACACTTGGTCGGCTTGTAGAAAAAATTGAAGACTGGACTATGAGAGAGAAAAAAACTTTGAATTTATCTACAGCAAAAAATATAGATATTGCAGATTTGGTTTAATTTATATATAAAAGATTCAGTTGACAATAAAGTTTAATCAATAAATAATATAAATGTTGGGACTACAAACCCAATATTAATTACTAACACAGCATATGTTGTCTTTTCATCATATGTATCTTCTCATATAATTATATGGGCGGGAGAGCAGAGAATAAAATACCTAGCAATAGGAAATAATCTCGGCTCTTTGTGTTAGTAGAGTTTTGTAGTCTCCCGCCCTGAGTATAATTATTAATTAGAGACTAGCAAATGACTGATTCTGTCAAAACTCCCGAATTAGCACATTATAATATTAAAACCCAATTTCGAAGTCTGTTATTTAATTCTTCTGAGCTTATTAAACATTATGATGATTTATTACTAAAAATTAAAGATTCACTTGAAGAAACTTCACCATTGCACGAACTAATAGAGGCTCATTATTCTAAAATACAAAATACTAATAGACAAATTAAGGGTATACACCATACATTTAAGCGATTTGATAAAATTTATAGTGTGGAAAAATATCTTAATAACAATAATGAAATTAAATAAGACAAGTATATATAAAAGATGAAGAACACTGCCATATCGTTATCTAAATATCCAAGTTAGGGTTATTCTAAAATAACTTTATTATCCCTAATTTTTATAGATTTTTCTTCATTCAAAAAATCAATTGCTTTGTTGCCGAAAATATCAAACCGCCAACCGTGAAGAAAGCGGGCAGAGGAATTTTCTTTGTTAATAATAAAATCTATTAACTCTTCACTGCTTGCAATAAGATGTTCGTTTACTTTTTGCTCAATAGCAGAATTAGAAAGAATGATTTTTAAAATATTATATATTTCTGTTTGATTTTGGTTAAGACTAGGAGTTTTTTCTATGGTTAAAGGCAGAGATCTTTTACTTGTGATAATACTAAAAATTTCATCAAGCTGTTTTTTATCTATTTCTTTCCTTAAAATTTCTCTTAAAATATTTTTATTGGCAGGCTGCTTTTTAGCAATTTCTTTTATAATATCTATATCTAAGACATTATTACGAGGAAGGTCTAGCTTTTTTGCCAGCATTTCTCTCCATATTAGCAGGTCGTAGATTAGGGGCAGGGTTTCCACTGAAAAATCACGGGATAATTTTGTAATATCTTTAGTAATGCGATTTTCAAAAGTTTTAGGATCGGTCAATGGGGCAAAAAGATTCTCTAGCCAATGCAGGTGCTGATGTTTTTCTAAAAGTTTTAGAATAATTTGATAAGCCTCAAATAAATACAAAACATCGTTAGCAGCATATTGAATTTGTTCTAGCAGCAAGGGACGCTGCAGCCAGTCGCTATTGGTTAAACTTTTGTCTATATCTATATTTAAAAGAGCCTTTATCATTTTTTCATAGGAAGTATCTTTGGCAAAATTAATTAGCATTACTGCTATTTGAGTATCAAAGATATTCTTGGGAAGATCTCCGCGTTTATTATAAAAAATTTCTAAATCTTGCCTTGCCGAATGAAATACTTTTATTATATTGGGGTTATAAATAACCTCTATAAGAGGTTCTAAATTTTTAATACTTAAACAGTCTATAACTATGGCAAACTGCGGCTTAAAGCATATCTGCACTAATGATAGCTTCGGGTAATAGGTGTTGTTTCTGATAAATTCTGTATCAACGGCAATATAAGGATAATTTTTTATCTCGTTTATATAAGCATCTAGCGTGGTTTGATTTTCTACGAATTTATATTCCATTTTGTAATTTAATTTTTCTAAATTTATGTTATTATTAATAGAGTAATAAAATTTTATATTTTTTACTATAAGAAATTTTCAATGTAGATGTGATTATGCTAGAAATATACCTTATTGTTTTATCTATTTTCTTTATTGGTTTAAGCATTAGATTCTTTCACAGTTTACATTCTCATAAAAAATATGTTAAAAGTCTGTATGGGATTATTCAAAACTTTATCTTAGTCTTTTGTATTATTTTTTTAATTAATCTGCTAAGCGTCGCCATAATTAACAATATTACGGAACGCAGCATTTCCCAAATAGATATACCTGGAGTAGCATCATACATAGAGAATCATGATATTAATCGTATTGCCGAAAAATAATCCTCTTGATTTTACAAATCCTAAGCCTGTGGTTTCAGCAATGATTCCGTATGCTGTTTATTCTAAATTTGCTGAGGATATTTGTATTTTTACGCCTCAAACAGAGCATAATGATAAAATTAAATCAAAGATTCTTCCTAAAGCTAATTATAATAAACATTGTCTTACAGAAATCCAGCAGCTGTTAAATGAAGGTATTGATGTTGATATTGTTGAAGTGCATCAAGATGTTCGTTTGGCTGGTTTGATTGCAAAAAAATTTCCGCAGATTAAAGTATCGGTAGTTAAACATAGCAATTATTTTATCAACCGTTTTAAAGAAAATTTCTCATTAATTCGTTTGTATTATTATCGCCAATATATAAGATACCTGCATAGCACTTACTGTGTTAGTAATTATGTGCGGGATGTTTTAGTAAGCGGTTATCCTAAAATTAAAAACAAAATCTGGACCATTTATAATACATACGGTCATATGCTTGATAGCATTAAAAATGCAACGGCAGTAAAGAAAAAAAAGCAGATTATTTTTGCCGGCAAACCAGTTTCCCATAAAGGAATTGTTGAGTTCATTTCCAGTCTCCCATTGGTGCTAAATCAGCATAAAGATTATGCTGCAGTTATTATTGGAGCTTTCTTCTCATCTAAAGAAAAATATGCAAATACGATGGTGCAGCTGCTAGAATCTAATGAAGTTAAAGAGTTAATTGCAGCTAAGAGAATTTTATTTTTAAAAAATCTCAAGCCATCTGAGGTTTTTGCAAATATGCAGGAATCTTCAATTGCAGTAATTCCTACTAAAACTAATGAACCTTTTGGTTTAGTTTGCTTAGAAGCGCATCTTAGTAAATGTGCAGTAATAAGCTCTGGCAGAGGAGGGCTGCGGGAAATAAGCGGGAATCATGCTATATATTTAAAAGATGTTAGCGCCAAAGACATAGCAGATTCTATTGATTATTTAATAAAAAATCCTAATATTTTAGAGAATTTAAGCGTAGAAGGATATGAGTATGCCTATAATAAGTTTGCACCGCAAAACCTTGTGGCAATACTAGATGCGAAAAGGGAAAAGATAATTAATGAGCATTAAAATTAGCTGCATAATTCCTTTATATAATGCTGAAAATTATATCAAAAGATGTTTGGATTCGGTTTTAAAGCAGAGTATATCTGATTTTGAGGTTATAATTATTGATGATGGCTCAAAGGATAATTCCTTATCCATTGTAGAACAATACACGGTAGCAGATAATCGTATAAAGTTAATACAGCAAAGCAATCAAGGCGTATCAATTGCTAGAAATAATGGCATTCGTGAAGCATTAGGAGAATATATTTTTTTCCTAGATGCTGATGATGATATTATGCAAGATGCTTTTAAAGATTCATATAAGAAAGCTGTAGCAGATTCTGCAGATATTTTAGTTTTTAACTACTCTAAAGTTTATAAAAATAAGTATTCGTTAAAAAAGAAAAAATTAAAAGATAGTAAAATATATTCATCTGTAAAAGAAAAAAAAATTGTTTTATCTAGTGGAGTTACTCCTTGGAGTAAAATTTATAGAAGAGAATTTTTACTGCAGCATAATATTTTATTTTTTCCTAAAATTTATTATGAAGATATTCCTTTTTTTTGGAAAAGCGTAATTTTAGCCAATAAAATGTCTTTCTTAAATAAATCTATTTATAATTATTATCAAAACAGCCATTCAATTATGAATAGTAATTTAACAAATAAAAAAATTGATGACATTATAAAATCTATGCTATTAGTTCGTGATTATTTATTTGAGTATAATATGTATCATTCTTATAAAGCTATGTATGAAATTAAGATTATAAAAACCTTCATAGAGTTTTTTAGCAATAGCACTAAAAATAAAAAAGTTTTTAGAATGATGAGTCAAAATCTAAATTTTATAGATATAAAAGTTTATAAAAAAGATCTTAGTTTTTTTAAATATTTAAAATACAAATATTTTTTAAGCGGAAGATATTTTATATATCGTTTATTTTTTGCGCAGGTTTAAATGAAAACTTTTTATGAAGATGATAATACCTGCTTATACTGCGGAGATAGTTTAAAAATACTAAAAAAGATTGAAGACAATAGTATTGATGTGATTTTTGCTGACCCTCCTTATAATATGCAGCTGCGGGGAGATTTATTCCGTCCTGATCAAAGTAAAGTCTTGGGTGTTGGCGACTCTTCATGGGATTATTTTGATTCATTTAAAGATTATGATGATTTTTCTTTAGCATGGCTAAAAGAAGTGAAGCGGGTTTTAAAAGAAGATGGCACATTGTGGGTGATTGGCAGTTATCATAATATTTTTCGTATAGGTAAAATTATTCAAGATTTGGATTTTTGGATTTTAAACGATATTATTTGGGCGAAGTCAAACCCTATGCCTAATTTTAAAGGCACAAGATTCACTAATGCCCACGAAACATTGTTGTGGTGTTCGCAGGGGAAAGATTCTAAGTATCATTTTCATTACCATTCCATGAAAATTCTTAATGATGATAAACAAATGACTAGTATTTGGGATATGCCGATTTGTTCTGGAAATGAGCGTATAAGAACTGATGGCAAAACTTTACACCCTACCCAAAAGCCTGTAGATTTATTAAATCGAGTGTTGCTTGCTTCAACCAAAATAGGGGATATTGTATTAGATCCTTTCTTAGGCAGCGGCACAACGGGTGTAGCTGCTAAAATGCTGGGTCGAAAGTTTATTGGTATTGATAAGGAAACAACTTATTTAGAAATTGCTTTAGAAAGAATCAAAAATACAACATTTAAGAATCTTGATAGAATTCAAATTAATAAAAAAATTAAAAAAAGAGTATCTTTAGGGCAGTTAATTGCTGCAGGATTTCTAAATGTTGATAGTATTCTATGTGATGCTGAAAACAAAAATTCAGCTCACTTAAAATTAGATGGTTCCCTAGAATTACAAAATGGTGAACAAGGCAGCATCCATCACTTGGCAAAACAAATAAGCGGTAAAATAATTAACGGCTGGGATTTTTGGTATATAAAAAATAAAGATAATTTAATCCCAATAGATACTATCCGTCAAGAATATTTTAATAAAACCTAGTCTCTGCTTTTTAAATGCCTTGTTGCAATGCTGCTTATGCTTTTCATAAAATTAAATACTGCTAAAATTTTTGTAGAGGTATAGTAATATAACAATTAATTATTTACAGAATTATTAAGCTCTAAAATTTTATTAACTTCAAGCCATGCATTATTAGTGCTGCTGTCTTTATGATAAACTACTCTTAGAATTACATTATCCCCATCGTTAAATTTAGTAATCCCCATATCCTTAAAGGCTAATTCTTTCACGCTGATGCTAGTAATATCTCCATTTGTATCTTTAAATTGATATTGATTATCATACACATCTGTTGTTATAACAATAGTTCCTTTAATAGCAAAGGTTTCATTGTTGATGGCTGTCTGCTGAATATATAATAAAGGAGTAATATTAAAACTAGAATCAGTGGGTGATTCGTATAATTTAAGAATCTCAAAGGCTTCAAATTTTGGATGCTCTACAATTTCTTTATTAACCGCAATTTTTATGGTTATTTGGGAATTAAGCGGCAGAGGAGTGGTTCTATTTACTAGAACAAATTGTGGAATAATTATTGGTGCCGAACCGCTTGCATCTTGAAAAAGGTATTCATTATCACCAAGTTTTTGAGTTAGCACCCCTTGAATTATATAAATATCTTCATTTTTGGCTGCCTCTTTTATAAACTCAATGGCAGTTATGGATAAATCTTCCGCGTATAAAAAAGAGGCATTTAGAAATATAAAAATGCTTAGTAAAATTTTTTTCATTGATTTGCTCTCCATAGTTTTTTATTAAAGTATAAAGAATTATCTTTAAAAAGTCATGTTATATTATTAAATATGTTGATTTGCTAGTGCTTTAAATAATTAAATAAAACTTAATGATTAGCTTTATTACTGAATAAGATTAAATAAGAAAGTATAAACATTAATCTATACCTTCTTATTTAATAGTTAGATTTTATTTGTTATGCTTAATAATTTCGAAGGCTTCAAATTCTGGTCTTTCAGCAAATTCTTTATCAACTTTTACAGTTAATACAACTTTATCATTAGCGTTAAATCTGTTGATATTAGCTTGTCTAAAAGCAGATTTTTCAATTTCAATAATAGTTGAAGCACTATCATCTTTAATTTCATATTTATTTTCAGATACTCTTTTTACAATAGTTCCGGCAATGGTAAATATTTGGTTATCTTTAGCTTTTAACATATCTGCAATGCTTGTAATATCAAGAGATATTGCTTTACCATCATTAGTTGCAGAAGCAATTTCAGTAATTTCAAACACTTCAAGTTTTGTATCTTTAATGAACTCTTTGTCAACTTTAACTTGCAAGGTCATTTTAGTATTAATAGGCATTCTAGTAAGACCCATTTCTTTCATGGCGGAGCGTTCAATTTCTATTTTCATCTCGCCAGTAGAATCTTTAAACATATATTTATCTTCACTTAATCTTTTAGTTAGCACACCTTGAACTGTGAAGATGGCATTATCTTTAGCATTATTTTTAATAAAATCAATTGTAGTTATATCAGAAGCACTTAAGAGTGTTGTCCAAAATAATGCAGAAATTATTAATAATATTTTTTTCATAATTTTTTCCTTATAATGATTAATTAAATTTAACCTACTATATTTAATAATACAAAAAACATAAAAGGTAAAGTTTTTTAGAATACCAACCTTTGTTTGTATTGGTTATATGCTATTTTCCCAGAATTTTTTTTCTCGCTGGGTTTTAGATTTTAACTGTCCGCAGGCAGCTAGAATATCTTCTCCTCTTGTTTTTCTAGTAGTTGAGGTAAATCCAATATTATGAAGATAATCAGAGAAATATTTAATTCTCTCACTGCTGCTGCTTTCATAGTTGCAGCCATCCCAAGAGTGAAAAGGGATTAAATTAAATTTTGATGGAACAGAGTTGCCGATTTTTGCCAGCTCATGCAAATGTTCTTCACTATCATTTACACCTTTAATCATTAAATACACAAAGGTAATTCTTTTGGCATTGGAATTATTGTAATAGTTTTGTGCTGATTTAATAATATCTTCAATAGGATATTGTTTATTAATTGGCATAAGGCTTGTTCGCAGAATATTATTAGGAGCGTGAATAGATATAGATAAATTAACCGCGATATCTTTAGAAAGCTGTTCTATTTTAGGAATAATGCCGCAGGTGGAAACGGTAATTTTGCGTCTGGAAATAGCTAAACCTTCCCCAGAGTTTAATATTTTGATAGATTTTACTACTTCTTTATAATTTTGCAAGGGCTCGCCCATTCCCATGTAAACTACATTAGAAACTGCTCTTGTGTGAGTATTTTCGGATATATCATCTTCGTCTTCATCATCAGTTTCTAAATGCTGAATATTGCCAAAATCATTAAGAAGATGTTTAACCATCATAACCTGCGCTACAATTTCAGCAGCAGTTAGATTGCGAACCATTTTCTGTGTGCCGGTATGGCAAAAAGTGCAGCCCATATTACAGCCAACTTGTGAGGAAATACAAAGTGTTCCCCTTTTAATATTAGGAATATAAACGGTTTCTATTTCTTTGTCATCCTCTAGCTGCAGTAAATATTTAATCGTGCCGTCTTGTGATTTTTGTTCTGCAACAATGCGAGGCATAGCTATAGTATAAGATTCTTTTAGTTTATCCCTTAGTGCTACAGGAAGTAATTTCATATCAGCAAAATTTTTAACGCCGCGAACATAAATAAAGTGCCATAATTGCTTAGCTCTGAAAGGCTTTTCTCCCAATGTTGCTACTAACTCGAGCAACTCTTCAAAAGACTTTCCTAAAAGATTTATTTTCATATGCTACCAAGTTCTAACATAAGGATTAGCCCCAGAAGTTTCTCTAGTATTTTCTTTATCTTCTATGGAAGAAGTATCCTCATTATTCATATGAGGGTAAATATTATTAGTTGTTTGCGGGGCATCACTTGGTGTTGATTGGGTAGGAGCAGCAGATTCTTCTGTATTTTGTTCCCTAACCGTAGTTGATGCTGCATTACTATTATTCCCATATGGATAAATATTATTAAATTCATTATCATCGCTGTCTGTATTAACAGTGCTAGAAATGTCTAATGGTGCAGAATTTCCTAGCGGGCTAATTATAATTTTATTATTGCTGGCTATACTAGGTAAAGGCTCTTTTGCATTTTTAATAATTATAAAAGATCCAATACTGCTTTTATAACTAAGAATAATAGCTTGATTGCCGCCGCTATAGGTAAGAGAGTTTTTATAAATTGCTTCAAAGTCTGAAATTATATTCGCTCCATTAGAAAGAGTAATTCTAAACATATCATTTTCTTTTGGATTAAATTTATTAAAGATATCAGCTGGAATGAAGGTAAAAATATCTCCGTTTTCTTTGTCTTCTACTACAAATGTGCTAGAAACAGTATTGTTGCTGAAACTTAGCGGGGTATAATTAAATTTAGCTAATTTTTCTAAAGGCATAGGTTCTCCCATAGTGTTAAAACTATTAGGGTTGTCTATAAGTTTTGCGCCAACTAAATACTCCACATCTCTGCCGCTGAAAGTTTTGGAATCAAAATTAACTCTTTGAATTTCTCTAACTTCTGCTAAACCAACAGTGTCTTCAATAAAGGTTAAAATTCCAGAATTTTGGGTTATAAAAAATTGATTGTTTTTAGATTTTGCTACAATAATACTGATTTCAATTTGGTCTTTAAAAGATCCAGAAACAAACACCGTATTTTCACCCCAAAAACGCGAGGCTTTTAACAGCTTATAGGCTTGTGATATGGGAAGTTTAGATTCAGTATTTTTAGAAATATCAACGATATCTAAGTTTTTATTAATGCCATAAAGAACACCTTTTACTGCAGTTATAAAAATAGGATCTTCCTCAAAGTTATTTACAATAATTAAAGGAGGCAGAGCAGATTTTGCCACTATTGCTGGAGATTCTGTTTTAGGAGTATTTAAATTAACAGCTGCTTTATCGGCAGGGCTTTCAGCTTTTTTTTGCGGAATAGCAGCAGGGGTGTTTTTAGGTGCGTTTTTTTTAGCTATAGGTTTTTTAGCTTCTTCTTTTTTAACAGGAGCTTTCTTAGGAGAAGTTTTTTTAACTGTAGATTTTTTTGCAGACCCTTTTTTATGATTTTCTTTTACCGCAGCAGTTTTTTTCGGTTCATCTTTTTTTATAGCGGGGGTAATATTTTCTTTTTCTTCAGTATGAGAGGGCGTATCAAAAACAGTAATTGCCATAGCTGCACTGGCATTACTAAGAACAAATATAATTGCAATAAATTTAATAAAATTTTTCATGTTTTCAACCTAAAATCTTGTATATATTATTTATTCTATATTATTTATAAATAAATTCAATATATAGTGTTGTATTTGTAAAATATTATTATATAATAATTTATTTATTTTATATGGAAAGTTTATATGGAAAATTTTGATAATTTTAATATCCCGCAATGGTTAAAAGATTCACTTAAAAATATGGGATATACAACACCTACGCCGATTCAGGAACAAGCAATTCCTTCAATTTTAGAAGGTAAAGATGTGCTGGGCACAGCACAAACTGGCACAGGTAAAACCGGTGCTTTTTTAATTCCCCTGCTAAATTATTTAGATGGCAATCATGCTGCAACCGGTTTAATTTTAACACCAACCCGAGAACTGGCAATCCAAGTTAATACTGTTGCTATGCAAATGCTAAAAACTAATCCAAAAATTAGAACAGCGCTTTTAATTGGCGGCGATCCTATTGCTAAGCAGTTTTTTCAGTTAAAAAACAAACCAAGATTAATAGTAGGAACTCCTGGTAGAATTAATGACCATTTATCCCGCAATAGTTTGAATTTATCTAAGACTTCTTTTGTGGTGCTAGATGAAACTGATCGTATGCTGGATATGGGGTTTGGCATTCAGATTGATGAAATTTTTAAATATGTGGCAGAAAAAAAACAGACGCTTTTATTTTCTGCAACCATGCCAAAGGAAATTCTTAAATTAGTTGACAATTATCTTGTGTCGCCTTTAAAAATATCTGCTGGGGTAGTTAATACGGTTGCTCCTAAGGTATCGCAAAAAATTATTAAAACTAAAGATAAATATGCAGAACTTTTAAAACTATTGCCATCTCTTACGGGAACTACTTTAATTTTTGTAAGAACGCAAAGAGGAGCAGACAGCATGAGGTCTAATTTAAGACAGCTGGAATTTAAAGCTGATGCTATTCATGGCGGGCTGACTCAGGGTAAGCGGACTAGCGTTTTAAGAAACTTTAGAGCCAAAAAATTCAACATTTTAGTAGCAACCGATGTAGCAAGCCGCGGTTTAGATATTGACCATATTGAAAATGTTATTAATTATGATATTCCTGATAATCCTGAAGATTATATCCACAGAATTGGCAGAACTGCTCGTGGTGATAAAGAAGGAGCTTCTTATAGCTTTGTAAGTCCAGCCGAAGACATTAAATGGCGGGCAGTGCAGAAGTTTTTAGATCCTGAAGCCTACAAAAAAGAACAAGCTGCAGATGGTGCTAAATGGCAGCCTTATAAAAATAAGAACAGAAATAGGTCGCAGCGGACTCATGGCAAGCATGAGGGTGATACTTGGCATCATAGCAAGCCTAAAGGCAAATCTAATTATAACAATAATGGCGAACAAAAACCTTTTGCTAAAAAGAATCATAGCCATCAAAACGATAATAGAAAACAGTCCCGTGGAAATAGGGAACAGTCGGCGCGTAGGGAAGAAAATATGGCAAACGGAGCTTTAGATAAAATTAAAAATCTTTTTGCCCTTAATAAAAGGAAAGACAACAAATAGGATATTAGAATGGCAAAAAAAGAGGGAGATAATCACAGCGGCTTTAAAACCAATTTAGGGGCGGTGCTTTCAGCAATTGGCAGTGCAGCAGGACTTGGAAATATTTGGCGGTTTCCTTTTAAAATGGGAACGGAGGGTGGTTCTTTATTTTTATTAGGCTATATTATTATCACTCTTTTAATCTGTTTGCCGCTTTTAATTTCTGAGTTTGTGATAGGCAGAGCAGGGGGAGGCTCTAATTTACAGATATTTGATAGATTAAAATCTAAAAGCCTATGGTGGCTGGTTGGTTTATTAGCAGTTTTTACTTCCACATTGATTGTTTGCTTTTACAATTTAATTGGCGGTTGGATAATATATTATTTTGTGGAAAGCATTACTTTAAATTTAACGCAAAATAATGATTATGCTGCTTATTTCGGAAATTTTATGTCTGATCCTTTTGTTCCTTTAATATATTTATTTATTTTTACGGTTGCAGCTGCCTTGGTTATTACTAGAGGAGTGCAGAAAGGGATTGAAAAGATTAATGTAATATTAATGCCGATTTTTGCCTTTGTTCTAATAGGATTAATGATTTATTCTTTTACTCTGCCTAATTCTATGCAGGCAATGAGATTTTTATTTGTGCCGGATTTCTCTTTATTTAATAGAACAACACTTATTTCAATTATAGCGCAGGCATTTTTCTCACTAAGTTTAGGAATGGGAATAATGATGTTGTATGGCGGCTATATGTCTAAAACAGATAATCTTGTGCGAAATGCACTGAAAACTACGGTGTTTTCGGCTATTATCTTTGCATTAGTATCCTCAATTTTAATTTTTAATATTGTCTTTGCATACAATTTAGATATGTCAGCAGGTCCCAAACTATTGTTTATTGTGCTGCCGCAGGCTTTTGCAAGCATGCCTTTCGGTGATATTATTGCTCCAGTATTTTTTATATTAATATTTGTGGCAGCCTTTACTTCAGCAGTTAGTTTATTTGAGGTTCCTACGGTATTTTTAAATAAACATTGTAATTTAAGCCGTGGCAAGGCTGTAGTTATACTAAGCGTTCTTGTTATGATAATAGGAAGCCTAGCCTCACTTTCTATTTCGGGAAATATTGGTGTTTATGGAAGAACTCTAGAATCTTTTGCTGTTTTGTTAATTATTATGATAGTGGGTTGTATATTATTATACAAACCGGCTTTTAAATATTTCAAAAACAATCATGAATTATCTGTAAAAAAAGCTAAGCAAATGACCTATTTGTCCTTATTTGGTTTTTGCTTAGTAATTTATGGCTTTTTTGATTTTAATATCGGTAAAGGTGTGTTTGATATATTAGATACTACCACCGAACAGATTACTATTCCATTAGGAGGAATTTTAGTAGCCATTTTTATTTCAATGATTGTGAGTAAAAAAATTGTTAAAGATGAGCTTTTCGTAGTGGGTGAAAGCCGCTGGTTTAATATCTTTATATTTTTTAATAAGTATTTGATTCCTATTAGTATATTAACTGTTATGGCTTATACATTTTTTTAATAGTAGTTTACTTAATACAGATAAAAGCAATAGGCAACTTTAAGGTTGCCTATTTTTTTACATTAATTACTTTTTGTGTTTATCAGATCAAAAATCTAGTGATTAATGATTAAGATATTATGCAACTATTATAATATTGAGATTATTTACTAGATAAGAGTCAAGTAAGTTGAAGTTTATGTTCTACTGCTTAGTGCTTGTTGGCATAGCCTAAAGCAAAAATATTTATTGTGTTTATAATATATAGAGGCTATCATTTATATATAACTAATAATAACTGGAGGGTAAATTATGACTAATAATGTAAGAGTTGGGGATGTTGCTGTTTTTGAAGCTGAAGATGACTGGATTAGCAAAAGCATAGCGCTAGTTACGAATTCAGATGTAAGCCATGCAGCGTTGGTTTATAAAGAAATGACTTTTGCAGAAATGGGTCTTTCAGGAATCCAATCAAATCCATTTGTGGTTGATGAAAAAGCTGGGCGTAAGGTATATTTTCTCAGAATGACCCCTGAAAAAAATGTTGCACCTATAGTTGCAGCTGCTCAAAAATATCTTGATGCTAAGGTTGAGTATGATAAACCGTCGTTATATCTTTTAGCTGGATATCTAATTTATCGTATGGTAAGAAAACCAACTGCAAAGTGGAAGAATGCCGCAGATCTTATTATAGCTGCAGCAATTCTTGCCGTAGATAAAATGATTAATCAAGTTAAAAATAATGGGAAAAAAGTAATGGTATGCTCGCAGTTTGTGTATCAGTGCTATTTTGACTGCGGTAAAGAATACCGAATTAATGTTAGACAGTTAGATACCGCATTAAATAATAATCAGTTTTATCTTGCAGATTTAATGAAAGAAACTAGTTATTCTAAATTTGATGAAGTTTCTTTTAATACTGCAAAATCTGAAGATGAGCTTGCTAAAGATCTTTATGATGCTCTAACGGAAAATGTGGATGAATCAGCGCTTTTATCAAAAAAAGACTTATTTTCAACTGCTTCAAAGGCAAAAGTGTTTATAGAAAAATTAGAAGATTTACTAAAAATTATGTCGCTTGATATGCCGATAGATGCACTTTTCGTAACTCCAGTAGATTTACTTAAAAATTCAAGTAATTTAGAGCTAAAAGAAACTTTAAGAATAACTAGAAAATAAAATTTTGAAATGATGGCGGGTAGAGAGGGATTCGAACCCCCGAAGGTGTTACCCTCGCCGGTTTTCAAGACCGGTGCTTTCAACCGCTCAGCCATCTACCCACTAAAGAGTATAGTTAGTCGCTGCAGATATTGCAAGAAAAATTTTCTCATAGTTGTGAAATAACTATCGTTTACGGCAAAGGTTGTAATATTTTTGTCATGGATGTAAATTTCAGCTGCGCCGTTAATTTTAAGAAAATTTTTATCTATTATCAAACTTCCAACACAGCCGCTTTGTGAGTTTTTTTCAGTAATTAAGATAATATCCACATTGCCGCAGTCGTCGTTAAAATATTTATTAGATTTTGATAAGGAGATGCTTGTGCTTTTAATGCTAAAAACGCAATGATAATCTTCACAAATAATATCATTTAATTGGGTTATTTTGTTTTTAATATTTACTGCAGGGTTCTTAAACCATATATTTTTAACAAAACTATCAGTTGTTTCACTAAAAAAGTAATTATCATTATCCCGCACTGCTAAAGAACTTCCAGAGGAATCGATTATTAAATCTGGCTTCGGTTTAATAAAGTAAAATCCAATTACTGCTAAATAAAGACCTAAAAACGCAAAGGAATATTTATTTTTTAAAAGCAGCATAGCCATATATAATAATAAAGTTATTACCAAAAAGGCGCCAGAGAAGAAATCTACATAAAATAAGGCATAGGTTGTGCTTGAGAAAAATTTGGCAATTTTTAAAACTATATCCATGCCAAAGGTGCTTAGCAGCAAAAAGTATTTTCCAATGGCTAAGGGAGTGAAAAAATAAATAATTAGTGAAGGCATTATTAAAAATGAAAATATGGGAGAAGATAACATATTTGCTGCTGCTCCATTAAGGGGGATAGTGCCGAAGTAAAAAGCGATTAAAGGAAATAAAGAGAGTTCTATAAACAGTGTTAGGCAGATAGAAAAAATGAATAAAAATAGCCATCTTAAAAAAATATTTTTTTTAGACTGATTGTCTAAACTGCGAATCCACCTGATATTACAAAAATATATTAAGGCGAAGGTAGCAATATAAGACAGCAGAAAACTTGCTGAAAACATATTAAAAGGATTTGCTGTTAGTATCAAGATTCCTGCTAGAAATAAACTGTTAAAAGAAATTACCCGCAATCCAAAAATAATCATTATTAAAAAGGCGATTCCCATAATGGTTGCCCTAATAGCTGGAGAGTTATCGCCGATAATAAATATGTAAAATAATAAAAACCAAATAGTGATGAATGCAGCAATTTTTTTAGTATCGTGGTTTAAAGCTATACTCGGAAAAAGACTTAAGGCATATCTAATAGTAAAAAATAGGAAAGCACTAATAACGCTGATATGATAACCGGATATGGAAATTAAATGTGCAAGAGAAGAAAATCTTAAAGCATCCATATCTTCTTTTGGTAAAAATGTATATTCACCAATAGATATAGCAATTATAAAGGCAGCCATCTCTTTATTTAAATATTTTTTCATATCACTTTTTATTTTATCTTTAAAATTTTCCCTAAAATTTCTAATGGCATGCAATAAAGATTGGCTGCCGGTGGATTCTTCATCTTTAATTACTGTTATATTTCCAACAATATAGCCATTCCCGCTAATATTTTTAAAGCGATTGTTTTCTTTAAAATTATAACCAAAGGGAATAACAGATTCGCTGGGCGGATAAATCATTGCAGTAGCTTTAATTATATCACCGTCATTAATATCAGAAATCTTATTATAAGTAAGCCGCAGTTGAATGTTATGCGGGTTTTGATTCTTATAAGGAATAGAGGTAAAAATAACATCTTTTATATAGATATACTTTTTGTTATCGTAGTTAGATTTTTCAATTTGCGCAACAATTCCATAAATTGTTTCGAATCTATATTCTTTATCAAGAAGAGTGGTGGTTTTACTTAGGGTAGATAGGGCAGCTATCCAAATTCCAAGAAAAAACACAAACAGAAAATATGATTTTAAATTAATGAAATTTGGACGATATTTCCAAAAAAACAGAGGTAGGAGAGCAGAAATTATGAATAAATAAATATCATAATCTTTAGCGATAAAAATAAAATAGAAAATTATTCCTAAAATATAAGTTATCGCCGAGATTATAAACATAATTTATGGATTCTTTTTTTGCAGTAAGTAATCTTGTTCTTTTTTAAAATTATTAATAAATTTTTTTATATCCTGATGATCTTTCCAATACTTATTCTCAAAATTTAATAGTTTAGATTTAGCAAGCGTTTCTTTTTTTACAAGGAGAACAGAAGAATCTAAAGATTCCCTGATAACAAAAGTCCAATGCTCTTCAATAATAGAGTTTGAAAGGTTGGTAATAATAATTTTGAGAAAAATATTTCCGTGAGTTTCTTCAATTTTAACATGATTTTTAATATGGTCGATGTATGAAAACTTATGCCACCACTCTTTGTAAACATCTGTATCCGAGAGAATCTTCCAAGCAATTTGAGAGTTTTTTATTTCTATATTTCTATGGCTATAGCTTTCTTTATACAAGTAAACTGCTATTAAATTAAATAATATAAAGAAAATTATACAAATAAAAATTAAAATTTGTGATACGGTAATAACCATAAAAAATTCTCCAAAATTATGTTCTATATAGTGGTTAATCTAGCATGTTTATTGTAGGTTTTCAATAATTTTAAAAATAAGTTGACAAAGGATAAATGATATTGTAGATTAAATGAGGTTGAGTGGTTGAAAGATTGCTTAACTTTTAGTTAGTGAGAAAGAAGCAAGGGGCGGGCGAGAGCGTTTGTTGATTGCGGAAGAGAAGAAGAAAGAAAGAGAAGAGAGAGTAAAAATTTTACTGAGAGAAAGCACTTGGAATGTTCTGACAG
>Ga0131853_10000034_pt1 | contig 185580 bp, 139 predicted proteins | sample TergutLab28metaG_FD_92764 | JGI IMG/M metagenome (GOLD analysis project Ga0131853, IMG submission 92764) | Labiotermes labralis P1 segment gut microbial communities from Petit-Saut dam, French Guiana - Lab288 P1 (version 2) (version 2) | ecosystem: Host-associated > Arthropoda: Insects >... | reverse complement strand
ACAACCACGAACCACAATCAAAAAACTAACCAAACAAAATTGTAGGGGTGAGCAACGCGAACCCGAATAATGGACAACATAATAATGATAATTTAATCGGGCTTGCATTGCTTGCCCCTACAATAACGCTTCTTTCATTTGTTTGTCAAGTTGTGCCAGTAGAATAGTCATAATTATGAATTATTAATTGTGTATTCTTAATGCTTGCTAAACTTTTAAATTTGTTATATACTATATATAATTAAGTGGAACAAACAAAAGAAAAAGAATTGATTGGCAAGGAAGTTTCAGCAGCAAAGGAAGCCTTAAAAAGTCAAACAGATTATTCTAAAAAAGAGGAATTATTCAACATAATTTCTCATGCTGTCGGAACTGTTTTGGCATCTGTTGGGACAACGATTATGCTCATTAGAGTTCTTGCCGGAGCGCATCGTGGTGATTATGCTTCGTCAAGGCTTGCAATACTTAGCATATATCTTTATGGGATTGCCCTTATTTCTCTTTTTTTGATGTCAACTCTTTATCATTCTCAAAAGACAGGTTCAAAAAGAAGAGAGGTCTTTCGCCGTCTTGACCATTGCCTGATTGCAGTTATCATTGCAGCGTCATATGCCCCTTATATGCTTATCGGAATGCTTCAAAGCGATAACAGCAGTGATTGGATTTGGTCAATAATTATTGCATCGGTTGTTCTTAATATGGCTGTTGTGGTCGTTGTTTTAAAAGCAATAAATCCAAAAAAATTCAAATTATTCTGTCTCATTGCTTTTATTGTTATGGGTTGGGCGTCAGTTGTCAGAATTCACAGAGTTTTCATAGTTATAAGCCCCGGAGCATTTTGGTTTCTGTTAGGCGGCGGAATTGCCTACACTATTGGTGTCATATTCTTTAGATGGAAGTCTCTGAAATTCAATCATGTCATTTGGCACATTTTTGTCTTAATAGGGGCGGCATTGCATTTTGCAAGCGTTAATTTTTTTATCCTATAGAATAAAAAAATAGTAGAGGTGGTCGGTGGTCGGCGGCTAGTAATTGATAAAAATTTATTTTAGATTATCCTTCATTAAACATCGACCACTAAACATTGACAAGGAAAAAAAATGTATAAAAAAGTAAATCCAAATTTAGATTTTGTTCAGCGTGAAAAAGAAGTCGTTTCGTTTTGGAAAGAGAGAGACATATTTTTGCAATCTCTTGAAAAAAACAAAGGACAGAAGGAATTTTCTTTCTATGACGGACCGCCGACAGCAAACGGCAAGCCTCATATCGGTCATGTTTTGACAAGGGTAATGAAAGATATTATCCCAAGATATAAAACGATGAAAGGGCATCATGTCAAACGCATTGCAGGCTGGGACACTCATGGTCTTCCGGTTGAGTTAGAAGTTGAAAAATCACTGGGGCTTCAAAACAAGGCGGACATTGAAAAATACGGTGTTGACAAATTCATCGAAAAATGCAAAGAAAGCGTTTTTAAGTATCAAAAAGAATGGGAAGAAATGACCTCTCGTGTCGGTTATTGGGTTGATATGGACAATCCGTATGTCACTTATCATGACAACTATATTGAGAGTATTTGGTGGAGTTTGCAAAAAATATTCAATGAAGGATTGATATACAAAGGTCACAAAGTTGTGCCGTTTTGTCCTCGTTGCGGAACAGCGGTATCAAGTCATGAAGTTGCTCAAGGCTATAAGGATGTCGATGATGAAACAGTTATTGCAAAATTCAAACTCATTAATGAAACTAACACTTATTTCCTTGCATGGACAACAACTCCATGGACATTGCCATCAAATGTCGCTTTGTGTGTTAATCCAAAACACAATTATGTGAAAGTTAAGTCTGGAGACGAGTTTTATATTCTTGCAAAGGAATGCGTTCCAAAGATTCTGGCATTACTTGATGATGATTATGAAATCGTTGATACTTTTAAAGGAAAAAAACTCGAAAAAATTCAATATGAACCGCTTTTTGATTTTGCAAAAAATGTAGGGGCAGCAGATTGCCAGCCAAACGAAAGCAATTATGCCTACTATGTTGTTTGCGATGATTTTGTCACCTTAACAGACGGAACAGGAATTGTTCATATTGCTCCAACTTATGGCGAAGATGATGCACGCATTGGAAAAAAACACAATTTGCCGTTTGTTCAAATGGTAAATGAATTTGGAATTTTTATAGATTGTGCTGGTGAATTTAAAGGACAATCTTGCAAGAAAGCAGACAAACAAATTATTAAGAATTTACAAGACAGAAAATTAGAGTTTAGTTCGGGCAGAGCAAGACATTCTTATCCGCATTGTTGGAGATGTGACAGTCCGCTTCTTTACTTTGCCCGCTCAAGTTGGTTCATAAAAGTCACCGCCCTAAAAGAGCAACTAATCAAAAACAATAAACAAATAAATTGGATGCCCGAAAACATCAAAGAAGGAAGAATGGGCAACTTTTTGGAGAATGTTATTGACTGGGGAATTTCAAGAGAAAGATATTGGGGAACGCCGCTTCCGATTTGGATATGCGATGCTTGCGAAAAAATGACGGTTGTCGGTTCAAAAGCAGAGTTAAGAAAGTTGGGCAATCTCAAAAAAGACATTGAACTTCACAAACCTCATGTTGATACCGTTTCGTGGAAATGCTCTTGCAAAAAAGGCACTTTGAGGCGAACGCCAGAAGTAATAGATTGTTGGTATGACAGCGGTGCTATGCCGTTTGCTCAATACCACTATCCATTTGAAAACAGCGTAGAATTCCATGACACATTCCCGGCAGACTTTATCTCTGAAGCAGTCGATCAAACAAGAGGCTGGTTTTATACGCTCTTAGCAATTTCAACTCTTTTATTCGGGAAACCTCCATTCAAAAACTGCATAGTTTTGGGGCATGTGTTGGATAAAAACGGCAAAAAAATGTCAAAGCATATCGGCAATGTCGTTGATCCTTGGAGCGTTTTAGACACTGAAGGAGCGGACGCATTGAGATGGTATTTTTATACTAATTCAGCACCTTATTTGCCGTCCAGATTTTATGGCGATGCTGTGAGAGAAAGCAAAGCAAAGTTTTTGGGAACGCTTTATAATACTTATTATTTCTATATCCTTTATGCCGACATTGACAAATTCGATCCAACAAAGCATAAACTAAAAGACCTGCCGTTAACTTTAATGGACAGATGGATATTGTCGGAGTTGAACCTGTTAATTGACTTTGTCGATAAATCGCTTAACAAATATCAAATATTTGAATCGGCAAGGGAGTTGATTAAATTTGTTGATAAACTGTCAAATTGGTTTGTTCGCCGTTCTCGAGAGAGGTTTTGGGGCAGCGTTGACAGTCCCGACAAAGCGGCTGCTTTTAGAGTTTTGTATGAATGTTTGGAAGTTGTAACCCGTCTTGCAGCACCATTCGTTCCGTTTATTTCGGAAGATATCTATCAAAACCTGGTGAGAGTGCCGAACAAAAAAGCCCCAATATCAGTTCACCTAGCCGACTTTCCGAAGGTTAACAAATCCCTGATTGATAAAGAATTGGCAAGCAAAATGGAAGAAGTCTTAAGATGTGTTGAAGCAGGAAGAAGTGCTAGAAATTTTTCAAACTTGAAAATGCGTCAGCCTCTCAAAAAAGTCATGCTTCACGGCGTTAATGCCTCGGAGTATGTCGATATCATCAAAGACGAATTAAATGTGAAAGTTGTCGAATTCATCACCAATCTTGAAGGCTTTGTTCAATATGATGTCAAACCGCAATTAAAAACTCTAGGGCCAAAATACGGAAAATTGCTTAATGGAATTAGAGAATATTTAATGAAAAACGGAGAATATGTTGTTAATAAGACAAATAACAATGGAGAGGCAGCATTTGAAATTAACGGCGAAAAAGTAGTTTTAACAGCGGAAGATTTGCTTGTAGAAATTAAAAGTGCCGAAGGTTTTTCAGTAGGGCTGGTTAACGGAGTAAGTGCAATACTAGACACAGCGCTCTCGCCCGAACTCATTGCAGAGTGCCACATGAGAGAATTAATCTCAAAAATTCAAAACCTCAGAAAAGAAGAAGATTTTCATGTTTCTGACTTTATCAAAATCAACATTGAATGTTGTGATGAACTGAAAAAAGTTTTCCAAATTCATGGAGAGAGAATAAAAAAAGAAACTCTGACAAAAGAAATAATCTTTGAGTGCGAAAACGGAAAAGAAATCGACATTAACGGATTAAAGGTCACTATAAAAGTAGAAAAAAGAAATTAATCGGGTTGGCGTTACTCGCTTCTACAAATTTTAATAATTTATAGGGGTGAGATGGCGAATCCGAGCAAATTCAATAAAAGCCTTAAAAAGGCGAAGGAGATCAAATATATGATTTGTCAAAATTGCAAAAATGAAATGATGGAAAACTTCCAATTTTGCGGTCGCTGCGGAGCAAGCAAAAGCGGTCATCAAGCCCCGCCGCAGCATAACAGACTTGTGCCGACAAAAAACGCATTACAAGATTCTATGGCATATGGTATTGATATGCAGAAGATGCAGTTTTTGCACAGTGCATTCACCCTAATAGTCAACGGCTCTCCGCCTGTGGTTGTTCCGAACAGCCGCTGGGCAACTCCGTCTGTCAACATGTTCCAATACGCCAACGATTGCGGATTTCAAATTGTGCAAATGCCCTACAAAAATACCATGGCGTGGTATGTTGTTAAAAAGTAAACCATAATTGAAACCCTTACGACAATAATGATGGCATCAAATTGGAAAGACTATGAAATCATTGCGACAGGCAACGGCGAAAAACTTGAACGCTGGGGCGATTTTGTTTTGCTGCGACCTGACCCGCAAGTTATTTGGAAAGCTAATTTTGATTTGAAATCATTTAAAGATTTATCCGCTCACTACATTCGAAAAAATGACGGCGGAGGATATTGGCAGTTTTTTAAACAACTTCCCCCAAGTTGGAATGTTAATTATAAAGACTTAACATTTCAAGTCTCTCCGACAAACTTTAAACATACCGGTTTATTTCCGGAGCAGGCTGTTAATTGGGACAATCTTCGCTTGATTTGTCGAGGAAGCATTGACAATCACCAACCACAAACCACAAACCACCAATCACCGCTAAAAATCTTGAACCTCTTTGCCTATACCGGCGGAGCATCTGTCGCACTCTCTAAAGAAGGGGCTCATGTCACTCATCTTGATGCGGCAAAAGGAATGATTGAAAGGGCTAAAAAAAATGCGGAATTATCAAAAATACCACCTGATAAAATTCGCTATATTGCTGACGATGCAGTTAAATTTGTTTTGCGTGAAATAAAAAGAGGAGTTAAGTATGACGGCATATTAATGGACCCGCCATCTTATGGACGGGGACCGGGGGGCGAGTTGTGGAAATTAGAAGATAATCTTTTTGACCTTGTCAACCTTTGCAAAAACATCTTAACCGATAAACCGCTTTTTTTCTTAATTAATTCCTACACAACCGGTCTTCAATCCTCGGTTCTAAAAAATATTTTAAATATAGTTTTGGGCGGACTAAAAGGAAGTGTGGAAGGTTATGAACTGACACTAAAGACAAACGAAAAAGGAGTAGTGCTGCCCGCCGGATGCAGCGGACTATGGACTAACACATGTCGCACGATGCATAACGAAGGATAGAGGTTAGTTAAATTATTCTAACAATCGTTATGCGTTGTGCGATATGCGTTATGCGCTGAATAAAATGAGAATCCTACATGAAGATAACCATATAATAGTTGTGGAAAAACCACTAAATGTGCCAAGCCAAGAAGACAGTTCAAAAGACTTAGACCTTTTGAATATGGTAAAAGCATATCTTAAAGAAAAATATGATAAGCCCGGCAATGTCTACACAGGCTTAGTTCATCGCCTTGACCGTCCAACAGGCGGGGTTATGGTGTTTGCAAAAACATCAAAGGCGGCGGCTAGACTTTCGGAGAGTTTGAAAGTCGGCGAAGTCCAAAAAAGATATTTTGCAATAGTTTCAGGTTTTTTGAAAGACAGAGTTGCTCATTTGTCGGACTGGCTTATTAAAGATGAGGAAAACAACATCGTCAAAAGAGTTGTGGCAAAAGTTGAGGGTGCAAAAAAAGCAGAAATGACTTACAGAGTTTTGGCATCAGATGAGGGGTTGACGCTCGTTGATATCAATCTTTTGACAGGAAGGAGTCATCAAGCAAGAGTTCAAATGGCGACTGCCGGAGCACCGATTTTCGGTGATGCAAAATACGGCTCACCTCACCAAGGCAACCTTGCTCTTTGGGCATACCAACTCTCATTTATCCATCCCGTTACCGGCTCATCGATGCTTTTCAAATGCTACCCTCCGGATGATGTTTATCCATGGACGCATTTTGAGTTGGAAAAATTCATGAAGATAGCAAAACCGAGATAAAATATTACTAATTAAAAATTATAAATCACAGTTTACAAATGTTGATCTTTTTTTGTAATTTGCACACTGTAATTTGTAATTTATTTTTAAGGAGAATAATGATGACAAAAATGAATGCTTTAATAAAAGCAAAAGCGGAAAGGGGATTGACAATTGCTCAGGTTGACAAGCCGAAAATCAAAGAAGGCTATGCACTTGTGAAAATACAAAAAACTTCGATTTGCGGAACTGACCTTCATATCTATGAATGGGATCCATGGAGCCAAAAAACAATAAAACCCGGTCAAATAATCGGTCATGAGTTTTGCGGTGTTATTGAGGACATCAAAGGCAACACCACATTTAAAAAAGGCGATGTTGTCACTGCTGAGGGGCATATTGTTTGCAAAGAGTGCAGAAATTGCAGAGCAGGAAGAGAAACAAGTTGCAAATATACCTTTGGAATCGGCGTTAACATTGACGGCATATTCGCCGAATATGCACTAATTCCAATAACGAACCTTGTCGCAGTAGATAAAAAAATAGACAAACGAGTTGTCTCTTTCATGGACGCATTCGGAAACGCTACTCAAACCGCACTTTGCTATCCGTTAGTCGGCGAAGATGTTTTGATAACAGGGGCAGGGCCTATCGGCATAATGGCAGCGGCAGTTGCCAAATTTTGCGGAGCAAGAAATGTTGTCATCACGAATAGAAGTGAATATCGATTGGAACTTGCAAGAAAAGTAGTTCCGGGAATCGTTGCGATTTCTCCTCAAAAAGAGCCGATTTCTGAAGTTGCAAAACGCCTTGGAATTGTCGAAGGATTTGACATAGGGTTGGAAATGAGCGGAGCAAGTCAAGCACTGAATGACATGATTGACAACATGGTGTGCGGCGGAAAAATCGCTCTTCTCGGCGTCCACAAACCCGACACTATGATTGACTGGAACAAAGTAGTTTTTAAGACACTGACAATGAAAGGGATATATGGCAGAGAAATGTATGACGGTTGGTATAAAATGAATGCAATGCTATCCTCCCACCTAGACCTAACTCCCCTTATCACTCACGAATTCCCCTACACTAAATTTGAAGAAGCCTTTGAACTAGGACTCAGCGGAAAATGCGGAAAGATAATACTTTCATGGGAGTAGTATCTAAAAAATAATATTGTGCGGGCGGCAGATTGCCGCCCCTACAATCTATTTTCAGTTCTGCTATTCAAGGGGCGGCAACCTGCCACTCGCACAACATAAAAAGGAGATAGGGATTTTAGGGACAGGGATCATGGATTAGGGAAGGTTAGAATTTTTTAACTTTCTCTTTTAATTCTTAACCCCCAGTCCCTATAGTTCCTAATAAAAAAATGGCTTATAAAAACTATAAACAAAAATTCCAAAAAATCCTTGATGAAATTGAAGAAAACGGTCTCTACAAAAGAGAAAGGATAATAACAACAAAACAGGGTGCTGTTGTTGACACAACTGAAGTTAAAGGAGTGTTGAACTTTTGTGCTAATAACTATCTTGGACTGTCCGCTAATGAAGAGATAATGTCTGCTGCAATTGATGGAACTAAAAAATACGGTTTCGGCTTGTCAAGCGTTCGTTTTATTTGCGGAACACAGACTGTCCACAAGGAGTTAGAGGCTGCTGTTTCGAAATTTCTCGGAACCGATGACACAATTCTCTATACCAGTTGCTTTGATGCGAATGGTGGACTTTTTGAAACAATCACCACAAATGAAGATGCTATTATTAGCGATGAGTTGAACCACGCAAGTATTATTGACGGAGTTCGATTGTCGAAAGCCATGCGTTATCGCTACAAAAACAATGACATGGCGGACTTGGAAGCGAAACTAATTGAGGCGACAAATGCAAACGCAAAGTTGAAACTAATCGTCACTGACGGTGTTTTTTCAATGGACGGTATTATTGCAAACCTTAAAGGAGTTTGTGATTTGGCTGATAAATACGATGCTTTAGTTGTCGTGGATGACTCCCATGCAACAGGTTTCATTGGAAAAACAGGAAGAGGAACGCCTGAATACTGCGGAGTTATGGACAGAGTTGACATAATAACTTCAACCTTTGGAAAAGCAATGGGCGGAGCAAGCGGTGGCTTTACTAGCGGAAGACAAGAAATAATCGACATCTTAAGACAACGCTCAAGACCGTATTTGTTTTCAAACACACTTGCTCCGTCAATTGCTAACGCGACGCTAAAAGTCATTGATATTATTAATTCGTCCACCACCCTCATTAAAAAAGTCAAAGAAAATTCAAAGTATTTCAGAAGTGAAATGGAAAAACACGGCTTCACCCTCCTTGGAAAAGACCATGCAATAATTCCGGTTTACCTAGGGGATGCCAAACTCGCCCAAACAGTAGCAAAAAAAATGCTGGAAAAAGGCATCTATGTCATAGGCTTTTTCTTCCCGGTAGTCCCAAAAGAAAAAGCAAGAATAAGAACTCAAATGTCTGCCGCCCACTCAAAAGCGGATATCGACAAATTAGTCAACGCTTTTGTTGAAACAAGAAAAGAGATTGGGTTTTAGATAGGTAATAGGCAAAATTTTTAAGGACACTAAATCTTCGTGATAACTGTGCGGGCGATTAGTCGCAGACCGCGGAACGCCTAATCGCCCCTACAGTTATTTTGATGAGTTTTTCAAAACATGATTATTTGTTGACATTCAGAGAAAATTTAATTAATGTAGGGGCGGCATTCTGCCGTCCTTATGGTAGTTGATTCTTTAGCGATTGTTTAAATGCTTTTTGCTTCTTCTCGGGCGGCAGAATGCCGCCCCTCTCTTATTTCAACAACACACCTAATTATATTCATTTTTGCTGACTTCTTAGGTGTGTCTGTTAATTAATAAGCCCTCCTACAATTTTGTGTCAAAGCAGATCCGATTTTAACCTGCTTTCGACTAACTTCATTAGGTGTGCCTTTTTGCTTTTCAATTATTAAAACCATTTTTTAATCAAGTTTTAATTAAATATTTTGTTTAAAATATTGACTTGTGCTTGCAAATTGTGATATAATGAGTATTCAAATATAAGGAGATTTTTTTATTATGTCAAGAAAAGAACCGATGCGTCTGACTAAAGACGAATTAAGAAAATACAACAAAAAACTTACTCCATGGAACTTTGTTATCATGCTTGTTGCGATTGCAGTTTGCGTGGTGCTTTTCTTTGGAAGTTTTTTCAGGGTAACTATTGCTATTCCTTTGACAACTTTAGCCGACTTTATCGGAGTTGATTATGACGGCGGCGGTTATTCAAATGGGTATACTGAAGACCCGTATTATGATGAAAATGACCCATATCCGTATTCTGTCGGAATAGATGCTTATGACAACAACGGTTATAACGACAACTACGACAACGAAGACATGCTCGGAATGCTTTTGGGAATTCTGTTTGATGCTATTGATTCCGATGTTTTTGAGGGCATTGAAATTAGTTTGCAGTTGACCATCACAAACCGCTCTTTAATCAGAGGCGTTTTTGGAAATCCGATGCAATCGGTTTTGGAAGAAACTCTCTATGATTTAACAGGTCAAGTTTCGCCGATGCTTGAAACTATTATTGATGCGGTCGTTCGGGTGATGGTGGTAAATTCAGTTGATGCGGCGCTCAGAGAAATTCACGGTGAAGTTTATAACATGCCTGATGTTATGGCAGCGGTTGACCTAGACAGTCTTGGAGATATTCTTGGAAATATCCTTGGCGGTGAATATGATGAGACAACCGCAAGAGTTAGTTTAATAGACTGGATAATTGATGTTGCCGGCGAAATGGAATTATCTCAAGCGGAAAGAAACTTAACAATCTATGAATTTACTTCAATGATAACAGATGCACTGGATGCGATTTATGCTGAAATTGCAGATGATTATGGTTATGTAAATGTTAGGCAAATGATGATGTCTGTTATTGGCATGGTTATCGGAATGGAAGGCGACGGAAATTTCTCTGATGAAGAACTTGCCGCCGGACTTGCAGCATTTATGATTGAAAGATTAGAATATATAGGACTTGATTGGATATTAAACCTTGCAATTATATCACTAATGGTTCTTCTTCTTTTGACAATATTCGTTTGGGCGCTCCTTGCACTGTTTGCATTCATTCGTCTGTTCACAAAAAACAAAAGGGTTTATCTCGGAAACGCAAGAGGTTTTGGCTGGGTTGTTCCGTCACTCTTCTTTGTTGTGCCCTCAATTGCTTGGTTAATTATTCGTCTCACCGTTGACGGTCTTGACGGCATTTCAATCAGATTTATGTCATGGACAATAGCGTCTCTTGCCGGAGCAGTTCTCTTAATGTTAATGAATTGGTTTGGCTACGCAAGGCTTAAAAGACGCATAAAAAGAGCCGTCATTGTCGAAGGAAACGAAGGCAGTCAAGACAACAATAATTCATGGAACGGCAGCAACAACAATAATAATGATAACAGCAATGCTCCATGGAACAAGAATAACAACAACACATGGTAAAAACAACAAAAAAAATCGCAAGTTTCAGGCTTGCGATTTTTTTGTATATAAGGTAAAATTTCAAACATCAAAGTGTGGATAACTTTTTTCGCAAAACGAGATACTCTCAAAAAAATTTCACAAAAGTGTGGATAACTTTTTTTTTAAAATATCGAAAAAACAAAAAAATTGACAATAATAGGAAATGCAAAATCATGCACAAACGCTTTACAAAGAAAGAAAGAAAGAAAGAATATAATATTCTTGTGGATATCCTAAAAATAAAATTTTCCGAAAAATATTAATCGGAAAACAATTGTGGATAACTATAGCGAGGTATTTTATGTATTGCAAAAAATGCGGCAAAAACATGCCTGAGGATTTGGTATTTTGTGAAATATGCGGAACAAACCAAGAGGTTATCGAAAGCGTTTCCCAACAGTTTGGGCACAGTGATTTGATAGGGGAAGAATTTTCAGAGAATCAATCACAAGGGACTGCAAAAAGCCAGACAAATTCGAAACTCAAAGGCGCATGGGTCATGTGTATTATGGGTATTGTCGCAGTGATTGTTGGGATGGTGTTTGTCATTCCAGCACTACTTGTTTCATTTGGCACATTTTCATCAATAATGTATTTTTTATTTTTAGTGCTACCCGGAGTTGCTTTGACTGTTATAGGGGCATTATGGATTAAAAAACAAAAAAAGATGTGAAAAAGAAAATCCGAAAAACTTAACCGATTAATAAATATATACATTTAATTTTAGTTTATCCGATTGACACAACCTTATATCTGTATATCTGTCATCCTGAACGAAGTGAAGGATCGAGACACAAAGTGTCGTAAAATACAATGTTTTTACACTTACGCTAGATTCTTCGCTTTGCTCAGAATGACATTGATTAATTATGTTATGTCATTAGGATAAAAGCAAGTTTAGTTTATATAAAATAAAAAAAAGGAGACTACAATTAATTATGAATTGTATAAAATGTGAAAAAAAATTGCCAGTTGATGCAGTGTTTTGTGGGCATTGCGGAACAAACCAAGCAGGAAATGTTGTTGGAAAGGTCGAGCAGCAGCCTATGCAGCCTAGGATCTATCAACAACAGCCGAAAATGAAAAGATATGAATACAGAACAGAGGTTATTAAGGCGGGCGAGTTGAAGAATTTTTTTGGAGTCGTTAGATATTTTGATGGTAAAAGATTGGAAATGCTCAATGCCATCGGCAGAGAGGGATGGAAACTGATAGAAATTGTTCAAGATAATCCAAAAGCAGGGCATCTTCCAACTCTGGAACTTATTTTCATGAGAGAGTTATAAAATATTCGGAGGTTCTAAAAGATAATGATGTGTGATGTTTTTTATTGCAGTGGCGGTCGGGGACGCCCGCCTCTACAATTTCACTTCTTGTCTTGTTATTATCTTTTAGTGCCCCCTGATATTCAATAAACGAGAGGAGATTTATAGAAATGAAAAAATTAATCAAATTAAAAGTGTTGCTATTTGTTGTAGTGCTTATGGTTTTTGCTATATTTGCATTAACAGCATGCGACTGGTTCGGAAACAGTGATGACGATGTTGAAGTTTTTGATTTGACAGATATACAACTTAACAAAGTTATTCCTGTTGAAAACGATACTGGGTTTGAATATGGTGAGAGTTTTTCCACAGGGCTGGTAGATGTCCATTATTTTCGATTGGGAGAAGTAATAAATGTTCCTGTTGCGACTTTGGGAATGCCCGTTCACCATGATGGCAGATCCACAACTTTGCAAGTTGAAAGAATAGAAACGAGAGAAACTGAGGTTATTGAAACAAGCGAAAGAATTATTGAAAATGTGAGACAAGATAGTTCCAGTCACAGGGTCAGGGCTTATGCAGAGGTTTCGGCAACTATTCCTGTGAAAATAGCAATGCTTACCGCAAGAACCGGTGTTGAAACAGAAGCAACTACCGGCACGACGGTTACAAGGACAACAACTCAAAGAAACACCTTCACAAACATTCAACGCTGGTCGGAAACAATACGACAAAATTTTTATCATCCGCTTGGAAGAGGGCATAGGGCAGGAGTTTACAGGCTTTCTATTTTTGCAACTTTTGATGTTTTTGCAATTGTTATTGTGGATCATGATACACAACAAATGTATTATGAATTTGTAACATCTTCGAGAGAAAATTTTTTCATCGGATTGGATTTTTGTCCTAGAGGGAATTTTAATGAAAGACTAGACACAACTAGATTGCAGTTGCCGGACGCAGCACTTGATGATCTTTCAAATGCTGTAACACCGCCAACTCTTCGTAAGTTTGACTTAAATGAATTATATGAAGACGAAGTTGAGACAATAGTAATCACTTCACAAATGGAAGATGTCGTAATTATTGGAGAAGAAGGAAGGACTTTTGACAAAAATATAACTATAAATTTAAGAAATAGGGATTTGAGAATAATACTTGTCAATACAAAATTGATGGCACTTTCTAGAGACGGGGCTAGAAATGACGGTATTCAGCATCGTGGCGGCACTTCACCGCATATGGTTGTGATTGGTTTAATTGGTGAAAATTCTATTGAGGCTAGAAATGGTGCCAATGGAAGTTACCATGCAACAGACAGAGTCCGTCGTCGTGGAGAAGATGGGGGCATTGCCATAAATCTTTTAGGAAGAAATCTTTTAGATGAAATTAGTTTGAGTGTGCAAGGAAGCGGTAATCTAAAATTAGTTGGCGGTCATGGTGGAAATGGTGTTAATGGTCCGAGAACAGATTCTCATGAAAGATCGTATAGAGGTGGAGGCTATGGTGGTAATGGCGGTCACGCAGTAATGGCACACAGCGTATGTTTCGCTTTTATCAGAAGTGTTGGTTTGGATGAAAATTCGGGCTTAATTCACCTAAAAGGCGGGAACGGCGGAAATGGCGGGAACGGCGGAGATTCTTCAGCAGGATGGCAATTTGCAACAGGACAGCGTCTTAATGGCGGTCATGGCGGAGGCGGGGGACATGGCGGATTTTCAATTGCGTCTCATGAACCACCCATAACTCCGGACAGGGCATTAACTCATCGTCCGCTATATTCCTACGGAGGAGAGGGCGGTAGTGGAGGAAATGGTGGAAGAGGCACTACTACAGGAGAAAATGGAAGAAGTGGATCTTTTGGCACCAGTCCCCGAGGAGAGCACTGGTTTAATCTCAGAGATGACAGACAGCATCCAACTCCAATCGGACATAGATAGAAAAAAATGGATAACAAAAAGAAAAAAGGTTTATTTGTGATTTGCAAATGAACCTATTTTTTTTCTGTTAATAATATGTGACAATGGGACAGGCACTGTGCCGCAGTTAAAAGGTAAGTCCGTCAAGAATGGCTTCTTGTAACTCACAAATCTTTTCAATGCGATTGATTTTTTGCCGCAGTTCTTTTGTTCCGTCAATGCCTTTTAGGTAGTATGCTAGATGTTTTCTCATTGAATTAATAGTGTATCTTTCGTCAAAGTATTTTTCCAAATACTCAATATGTTTTAAAATAATTTTATCAGTTAATGTGCGTTGCGGGTTGTGGATTGTGCGTTGAAAAATTTGTGGTCTCCCAATTGCTCCTCTTCCGATCATCACTCCGTCAACTTTGAATTTTGTCATCTTTTCTTGTGCCTCATCAAAACTTCTTATATCGCCGTTTCCGATAACCGGTATTTTCAAATTTGCTTTTACTTCGCCGATAACATCCCAATTCGCATAGCCTGTATACATTTGTTTTCTTGTCCTTCCATGAACTGTGACAGCGTCAACTCCGGCACTTTCTAAATTTTTTGCGAATGAAACAGCGTTAATGTTTTCTTCATCCCAACCAATTCTTATTTTGCAAGTTACTGCTTTGTGATGTTTTTTTGTTTCCTCAACAATTTTGCACGCATTTAGAGTATCTTTCATTAAGGCACTACCTTCGCCGTTTTTTGTTATTTTCGGCATGGGGCAACCCATATTGATGTCAATAATATCAAAGTGATAATTTAATCTTTTAAATTCATCAATCGCTTTGACAAAAAACTCCGCCTCGCTTCCGAACAACTGAACGCAAGTTGGAGTTTCATTTTCCGCTGTCATCAAAAGGGGATAAGAGTTTTTATTTTGATAAACCAACCCCTTAGCGCTGACCATTTCAGTGGGGGTAATTCCTGCTCCAAAATCCTTGCAAAGATGGCGATACGCAACATCACTATAGCCTGCAATTGGTGCTGCTATGATGTTGTTTTTCAAAGTGATACTTCCTATTTTGATGGGATTAATCATTCATTTGATGGACGGCATTTTGCCGCCAGAATAATGTGTTGCAAATTTATTTCGCTTTTTCTTTCTTCTTTGCCTCGTTCCAAAACGCTAGCGCCTCTTCAGCACTTTTTGCTTTTTCTTTTCCAAAAACATGAGGATGCCGTGTTACTAGTTTTTTTGCCAAAACGGTAATAACATCATCAATTGTGTAAGTTCCTGCTCTTCTTGCAATGTCTGCATGAAACAATGCTTGAAGCATAACATCACCGGTTTCTTCAATGATGGCATCAACATCACCTGAGACTATCGCCGCATGTGCTTCATTTGCTTCTTCAAGCATATTTTTTAAAATACTTTGATGAGTTTGTTTTTTGTCCCATTCACAACCATTTTCACCTGTGAGTTTTTCAATCACTTTCATTAGGTCATCAAACGAATAATTGTCTTTCACTAGTTCACTTTCCATGAAAGCATAGTAACATTAATATCAAAAAAAGTCAACCTTTTGCTTGACAATCTAAAATTTTTTTGCTACAATTAACAACACATGGGGCTATAGCTCAGTTGGTAGAGTATTTGACTGGCAGTCAAAGGGTCAGGGATTCGAATTCCCTTAGCTCCACCAGCCCTTGCAGGGCAGGCTAGTATTGAGAGTGCTAGCGATTTTTTTGGTTCATTTTGAATCATATTACATCATGAAAAAGGGTTGTCTAATTTATTTTTGAGACAACCCTTTTTGTAATCTTTTTTTCTATTATTTATTTACTTTTTTTCTTTCTAATTTTGCTTGATGTTTTTCTCTTGCAATTCTATCTTTTTCAAGGACTTTTTCGGGAATTTGTTGTTTTAGTTCGGCTATTCTCTCAAATAAAAAATTATTGATTTCTTCAATTACTTCGCCTTTTGCGTTTTTTAAGTCAAAGTGGTCACTAAGGCGAAATGGTTTTCCGATGACAAAAGTAATTCGACGAAACCATCCATGCAGACCAAAATTGAATATTGGGATAATTTCAGGGTCTGTTCTTGAGGCTATGACGGCAGCCCCCGGAATAAAAGGTTTCATCTCGCCGCTAAGTGAAATTGTGCCGTCCGGAAAAATTCCAAGATTGTGATTTTTTTTCAAAACTCTTATTGACTCTTTCATTCCGGAAAGGGCATTAGTTCCGGTTCTGTCAGTTGGTATCATGCCCATATTTCTAAAAAACCAATTATTAAACTTTGATTTTTCGAACATATCTTTTGCCGCCAAAAACCAAATACCTTTTAGCAAAAAGATAGTGCTGATAATAACAGGGTCGTATTGACGAACATGATTTGATAGAATAAGGTTTCCGCCTTTTATTCGAGGCTTTCTTCTTTTTCCCTTTTCATTCAATGGATAAATCACCCTCATTTTGTAATAAATCCAAACTAAGGGAAACCCAGTCATTTTAATAAACCATAAGACAAATTTTTTCATAATTTTTTATAAGGTATAGGTGATTAATAAAAGGTAATAAACCGCAGGGCGAGCCCTGCACCCGAAACGCCTTCGGCGTTACCTTCCGACGCAAGCGTCGGGGTTTTATACCTTTTGAGGTTGTCGCAAACCAACCGTTGGTTTGCTTCTATTATAAACTTTTTTTTGAATTTGAAATAAATATTAAAATACACTTTGTTAGATTCTTCGCTGCGCTGAGAATGACAAAAATGGCAAAGAGGTATTGCACTGTCATTCTGAGCATAGCGAAGAATCTAGCGAAGCATCAATTTCATATCAACTTGATTGACCGCCCTTACGATTTTCTTCCCTTTGAACCACCTTTTGCGGAATTAACTTTTTTAATTCCATAACCCTCTCTCTTATAAAATCGGTCATTTCTTTTATCTTTTCACCCGTCACATTATCTAGGTCAAAATGTTCCGACAATTTGAAAGGATTTCCTAAAACTGTTGTTGCTCGTTTCAACCAGCCTCTTTTTCCAAAGTGGTAAACAGGAATTATTGTCGGGTCTGTTTTTGCTGCAATTATTGTTGCTCCGGGGTAAAATTTCAAAGTCTCACTAGTTTTTGATACTCGTCCCTCCGGAAATATGACGACTGCCTTTTCCTTTTCAAGAAGTTTAATTGCTGCCGTAACAGATGAAACATCATCGCTTATTTGTTCAGCAGGAATTCCGCCAACCCTTGGCAAAAAAAATCTCATAAACCAATTCAATTTAAATAAATTCCTTGCAGCAATATGATAAAGCGACTTGAACGGATAAGACAGGCAAATTGCAACAGCGTCAAAAATAGTGTCAAGATGATTTGAGACAAAAAGCGTCCGTCCTTTTATCTTTGGCTTTCTTTTTTCAGCAGTTATCACCCTTAGTTTAAAATAGAGAAAAACTATCGGAATTGCCGTTAATTTAAAAAACCATAAGATAAAAAGATTCATTTTTCAACGCACAACGCATAATGGTTGTTAGAATGAGTTTGATGGTGCTTCATCAATTATTTGTAAGTTCTGCTCGGTTAGTCTCTAAGTTGTTTTCGGTGCATTCTTTTTTCGTCTTTTCACCTGTAATTTTTTTATCAAATTCTTCGTCAGTCATTTCATAGGACTTTGGAATTTTCTTTGCCAAAAAGAATGCTAAAAGGGCAGAGAGAGCAACAATCGGCATAACGAGAGCAATTCCATACATTCCGCCAAAGTTATAGACAGGTCTATACACAACAGAGGAGATATTCACTCCATACTCATTAATGAAAGTGCCGTTGACCCATTGCCAAACATAAGCCCCGTCAACATAAACATATCTGTATGCTCCGTAAACCCATTGATAAACATACTCTCCTGCAAATAGCGTTGTTTGAGATAGCCCTATTGTCCAGAGAAGGCTAACCGAAATAGCGGTTACTATTGAAATAGAAACACCTTGAACCGCAAACATCATTGAAGTGTTGTTTCGTCCAGTTTTCTTTAAGCCGTTAGTTCCGATTTGAGAGGGGATTGTGTAGAGCATTGCAAAAAAAGTTCCGATTGAAAAACTTGCAATAAGACCCGAGACAATACCAATTATCAAATTGACCCATGGTTCAACATTTCGGCGGGTAAATAAGGTTATTGAAAGTATTGTCATTGAAACGACGAAAGAAATAAGCGATAAGCGGAAACTAAATCGAATACCTTTCTTTCTTTGAATTTTGTTGAAAATCCAAAGCATGAAAGGAACAGGACCGAATGCGGAAACATTAACAAGCATAACTTGAAAACCGCTTAATCCCATGTTGACATTTGCAAAGACAAATTGTGTTGACAAAAATAATTGCAGTCCAAACTGAAGAGCAAGAAGAACATACAAAAATGAACGATACTGTTTGTTCTTGAGAACGGTTTTGACAGCATTTTTGAGAGTTTGTTTTTCTTTTGGTTCCGGAGCGAAATCTTTTGTGTGGTCTGAGGTGTCTTGACTTAATTCTAATGAGGGATGAGAAGAATTGATGCAGGTCTTATTCGGGCTCGTTTTGCTCACCTCTACATTTTTTTCGTCCTCTAAAATACTCTCACATTTATTCGCCTCATTAACAACAGATTCTGCTTCCCTTCTCATTGATACTAGCCGTGATGTCTTCGACCCTCGATCGTTTTTTATCATGAACAATGGAATAATCATTGTTAAAAACAATGGCACCATCATGAGAACAAAAGTTTGGATATTCATCCATGCAATAGTCGGCGGAACAACCTCTCCGCCAATAACGGAGCCATAGTCATCATAAATCCTTCTTGTGCCATATTGTCCAAATCCGACAATAAGCGGAACTAATGCGTAGGCTATTGCAAACCCGACAACATCCCAAATCGACTTCCAACTGGAGAGGCGAATTCTTCCTTTTTCATTTGGAGTAATCTCGGCATAAGATGAATAGTAAGTTATAAGAGTGAGGGTATAGCCAAGAAAGAATATCATGAACATTGCAATGATATAAAAGGTGTTTGCGAGCGGGGAAGAGGTTATCGGGAACAGTATTGCTATATAAGCAAGTATCATCGGCACCATCCCAAAGACAAGGGCAGTTCTGTGCCGTCCGAATTTTGAATGCATATTCTGAAGCCAAACAGAGAGTGGAAAATCCAAAAATCCGTCAATGACTTGAGCGAGTGCTGAGAGAATGCCGAACAAAACAATCGCAACCGCCGGCGCTCCGATAAAAGTAAAAACAGGGTCAATTCCAATAGGAGCAATGAGTGCATTAAAAATATAAGCACTCATAAGTATCATGAGCAAATTTGGGCCAAATGCCGCAAACCCATATAAAGGCTCGCCTTTTTTAGTTAGTTGTTTCATGAAAAAATCTCCGATTTTTTAGGTAAAAGTATTGTTAGAATTAAATTAATTTTTTATCTTTTACTTAACACTATGAACATATCCGGCAAAATCCATAGGGGTTCTTAATTTGCCGTATTTTTCCGGGTTGATTTTTATTTTAAAGGTGTCTTCGATTTCCATAATAACAGAAAGATATGCCATACTGTCGCCCATTAATTTGATGATAAAGTCATCGTCAAGTCCGACTTGATGGTCTTTAAGAGAAAGGCTTTCAACGAATATTTTCCTGACACCCTCGATGATTTCTTTCGGAATTGCGTTTGTGCCCTCGTGTCCAGCAAAAAGAGCATATTTTGACGAATCATTGAAAAATGCAGACTTAACCGCACCACGGCGAACCTTAAAGCCGATTGCAAGTTCAAACGGCTCATTAGTGATATATGCTTCATTGATTTGCTTGTGGAAAGATAGTTCTTGATTAATTTTGTCAAACTGTTCTTTGAATGAATTTTTGAACGAGTTTGTTATTTCTTCCTCAGTTTCAATGACTAAAATCAGTTTTTCATCATGAGAGAAAACACAACTTCTTTTAACTCCCGTCATATTGAAAAAATATTGTTCAATTTCATCCGGAACAATTTTTTCGCCCGATGAACTTTTTATCATGTCGTCAGCACGGCCAACAATATGATAGTTTCCGTTTTTGTCTTGAACCGCTAAGTCTTTTGAATTATACCATTCACTTTCATGAGGAACAAGTTTTCCGCCTTTCATGAGACCTGAAGAAACTTGTCGGGATTTTATCAACAATTCGCTGGAGTTTTCACCCTCTTTTTGGTCGATTTTGTATTCAACGCCATGAAGAGGTTTTCCGATGTTGCCGTCAATTGTTATCCAAGCATCACTCGTCATATTAACCGAAGTAATACCAACCTCAGTCATGCCAAAGCCGTTATGCAAAGGATAACCAAAGCCGTTTAAAAGGCTTAAAACTTTCGGGGAGATAAAACCGCCGCCGCTAATCATGAAACGAACTTTAGTGCCGAGAAGTTTCTTTTGAAGTCTTTTTAGGAAAAATTTCGGAACGGCTCTTTCGGAAGCAACTTTTAATCCTTTTGAAAAATCAGTAGAATTTTTGATTATTTTTTTCAAAACTCTTCCTGAAATCCCTTTCATATCCTCCGCTTTTTTATGGGCTAGGCGATAAACGCTGTTCCAAAAAAGAGGCACGCTGTAGATATGGGTAACCCCTAATTTTTGACAAGTTGAAAGTATTGTCAATGGGGCGATGTTTGCCAAAAAAACAACAGTTCTGCCAAAAAACGGATACCATAGTAAAACGCTGACAAATCCGAAAATATGATAAAAAGGCAAAAATGCTAATATTTTTAAATCACCGTGACTATCGGGATACATAATGTCTTTTGTTTGCTCAGGAATAGAAAGTGCAGCAAAAAGTTGAGAAAAGATGTTGTCCTCAGAATAAAAACAAACCTTTTGCTCGCCGGTTGTTCCCGAGGTGCAAAATGCTACTCCTTTTCCGAATTCGCCTGCAATGTAGTTTTCATCACCTTTTCCAAATAGTTCTTCAATAAAAACATGCTCAATGCCGTCAAGTTTTTTGTCAGTAATAACAGGAAGCGGAGTTGTTTCTCCGCAAGCATTTTTTAAGATTTGATTAATCTCGTCATTCGTTGCACCTGTTGCAATTAAAAGAGGCTTTCTTCCGCTCATCAAGAGTCCCCAAAAGACACCGGGCCATGCAAGGGAGTTGTCCGCTCGAAGTCCAACAAATTGTCCTTTTGACGAGATGCCAAACTTCTCATCGAGTGCGGATGCCGTTTTTTTAACCATTTTGTCAAATTCGGAAAATGTCACTTTAACTTCGATATCTTTTTCAAGATATTCAAAAGCAACTCTCTCGGCATGTTCAACAGTCAGTGCATAAAGCGTATCTATTGTTGGATTGTCTCTATATCTATATGCCCTGTCAAAAAATTCTTTCATTAAGTTCTCCTTGAGTGTTCAAAATGTAGTTTAAAGGAATTAATCAGTGTTTCCTAAATATGAACCTAAAAAGCATAATAACACAATTCAACAAAAAGAGCAAGCCTTTTTGACAAAGTTAGAAAAAATTATCAAACAAAACACTTGAAAGATAGTTTTTACTAGAATTGTGGATGGAGGGAAAGTGCTGAATTAGTGAGGATATGCTCGATGCTATCGCATTTCATTTTTGATGTGAATAGCCTCAGTTTTTTTGTGATATACTAATTTATGTTGCAAAAACGCTGTAATCAAGTTTGTGCGGAATTATAAATATTCTAAAAGTTTGTAAATCGTTTTTGCTATCAAGCAATGCCACATCAGCACCGGCAAATAACAAACCGTCTTTTTTAACCGCTAAAACATTGCTGTAATCGCTGTCTTCTTTTAAGTTATTAATTATCATATTTCTTAATTTAATTGATTGATTTTTCATGCTCACCTCCTTTTAATATTTGTCGTGACCACTATTATATTATATGTCCATTTATTCCAGTTTGTCTAGTATTTTATGGGTGTTATGGACATACTGTTTGTCGAATAAATAGAAGTTATGCCGAAAAAGACTTGTATGGCATAACTCCCAGTGTAATAGACTTTTAACGGGAGAAATGCCATATTATAAATATCCTATAAAGAGGTGAATTTATGGTTACTTTTTCCGAGAGAATTTCTGATTTAATGGCAGAAAAGGAAGTCAAGTCTAACGAACTTGCCGCAATTATTGGTGTTAATGCAACTACAATAACGGATTGGAAGCGTGGAAAATATCACATACATTTAACTCATGCAATAAAACTTGCGGATTTTTTCGAATGTTCTCTTGAGTATCTCATGGGGCGTTCAGAGGATTTTAGTGATTTCAAGTCAAAGAAAAGTCCGCCTTTCTATACTCAATTTTTATCCGTTATGGCAGAGTGTAATTGCACAACATATCGTATACGGCGTGACAGCGGAATTAGTGGGGGACATTTTAACAACTGGAAAAAGGGCAGTGACCCTCTAATGCCGACATTATTTCTTGTTGCCGATTATTTAGATGTCACTCTTGATTATTTAGTAGGGCGTGAATCTTAGTTGTCTTCGACACTTTTGTCTAGAACTTTCTCGTGTTAGCAAATCCCAACAAGAGCATTGAAAATGCTTGACAGGTGTCTTCGACCCCGTTGTTGGAGAATTTCATGTAATAGCAATCTTTCACAAAACTATTGAATATAGTTGACAGAATTTTTAAAATGTGTTATAATTAAGTGTATATAAAAAAACCACAATAAAAGGAGGCAAAAAAATGCCAAATATTGAAAATGCAAAGAAAAACAAAATTAAACCTGAAAACATTATGCAAGCACAAGGTGAAGTCACAAAATGCAAATATGCCGGAGAGCGTTCATTTGGATTTGGACCGATGCAAAAAACAACCCACTTCTACAAAATATTTGTCAAAGTGGACGGTTTTGAAAAACCTTTTGTCATAAAGGTGAAAGAGAAAGCGGGCTGGAACGCAGGAATTGCTCAAGACATAAAATCTGTCGGTAAAATGTTCGGAGCAAACAAGCCTGTAAACGAAGGTGACAGATTATGTCTTGTCTATGACAAAATAAAACCAAAAAAATGTTTTCTGGTTGACGCTCCGGAACAAGCCCCGCAGTTCTAGTAAACAACTTGCAACTTAATTAAAAAAACAAAAAACGGCAAACGATATTATTCGTTTTGCCGTTTTGTTGTTTCATAATAAATAGGATAAAATTATTCGGGTTCGCACTGCTCACCCCTACAATTTAATTCGTTGCAATCATTTTCAGGAAACAGATGACAAGCCTGTCAAAGACGATTTTATGCAATTCTAGCCGCCTCTTGCGGAAAAGCCTTGACCGAAAACTTCGCTTGTCGTTGAGACATAGGCAAAGGTCTCGGGGAATTCTTTCAAGACATCTTTGACTTTTTGAATTTCATTTTTGCGAACAATGCAAATGAGCAAGCCTTTGTTCTCGTGTTTATACATTCCGACAGCAGAAATTTTTGTCACCCCTCGGACAAGTTTGCCCATCAAAGCCTTTGATAATCGTTCGGGGTCTGTTGTTATTATTTCAAATTTTAATGCGGATTTGAAGCCTCGGAGTAAAGTGTTCAAACATACTGCCGTGGTGGCTATCATGATGAATGCCAAAACGACTGCGTCCATTCCGCTTCTTCCGCTGTCCGGATTGCTGCCATAGACAAAGAACGAGGCAAAAATAACAAAAACATCAAAGAGTAAGATTAGCCAAGCAATGCCCATTTGAGGTCTGTATTTGTTGACTGCAACCGCCATAATGTCAACACCGCCGCCTGATGAGCCGATTCTGAGAAGGATTGCAACAAACACAGCAGTAAGCAGTCCGCCGGCAACAGGGGAGAAAATAGCCATGTCTTCGGAAGGCATAACAACACTAAAATCAATAGCACCTATTCCATAAAAGAATGAACCCCATCCATGGTCAAGAAACTCTAACAAAAGAGAAAAGCCGAGAGTGACTATTATCAAAAATCCTGTTCGGAATGCAAACGCTTTGTTAATGAGGAAAAAACTCATGACAAGGAGAGGAACATTGATTGCAAATAGCCAAATCGCCCAGTTAATACCTGTTCCGTAGTCAAGCATCGCAGCAACACCGGTGATGCCTCCCGGAGCAAATCCGACGGGGATAATAAAAAGATGAACAGTCAACGCACGCAAAAGGGCAACAAGAACAATAATAGAATAAATCCCCGCTTTGTGAGACATTGCTTTGTCTAAAAAGCGAGAAACTTTAGTCCCCGATTTTACAACAGAAACTTCCTGACTTATCACAATATTAGGCTCTTGTTCATCAACGACAGAAGTTGGAAGGTTCACTTCAAGTGCTTCATTTTCTTCGTTTTCACAAGAAACATCTTTTTTAATTTCATCATTATCAATATTATTTATCATAATCAACCACAGTATAACACTACAAAAAATCACTTGTCAACTATTTTCAATAGTTTTGTGAGAGATTGCTGCTACATGAAATTCTCCAACAAAAGCATTTTCAATGCTTTTGTCTGGTCTAAACTAGATAACTAAACTAATATAATATCCTAACTGATTACCTAGAACTACAATAAAGATCTGATTGCTGAGAGATTAAGAATAACAGCACAGGTTGAGGATGAGATAGAGGTTAAGGAGATAGAGTTGGTTGTTGCGATGAAGCGTGGTTGGTGAGAAAGACCGAGAGAGGGGAGGTAATGAGAGAGGATATATTGAATTTGTTGAAGAAGAGAATATTTGAGGCAGTCATCAGGGGTGTAGAAAGCCTGTTGAAAAAGTGGGTTTAATTCATCGTGATTAAAGTTGCCGTAGTTTAGAGCGCCGCCATAGGCATACATTTCAAAAAGGTAGAACAGAGTATTAACAGAGCGGTTTTTTAGGACTATGTCAAAATAACCGGAATGGAGATATTCATAAAAAAGTTCTTGAGTGACGATGTTTAGTTCAATGTTGAGATTGATGTCGATTAGACTTTGTTGAATAAAATGAGCCTTGTTTGTCAAAGTGAAGTCTTGAGAAGACACCAAAAGACTTAAAGAAAGAGGCTCGCCGTCCATACACCTGCGGAACTGCTCACTGCCAAAAAGCATATAGCCTGCATCTTCAAGTTTCTGTCTTGCAAACTCTGGAGAAAACTCTCTTGTTAGATTATCGGCATAACTTGCAAGGTTTGCTCCCCAAACATGGTCTTGAGAAACTCTTGAATTAAAGTTAAGAGTCCATGACTCTCTGTCAATAGCATGTGCTATTGCTTGACGGACTTGAACATCGTTTAACACAGGGTTATCCAAATTAAACTGAAGAAAAGTAGTTTTTGCATTTTCCAGTTTGATAACATAAAGGTTGTCTGAATCATTAATTCTTTCAGCGTCCTCAGTTGAAATATCGAGTGATATATCAACCTCACCAAATTCCAGTGACAGCGATCGGTCTGAACAATCCAATATCGGTATGAAATAAATATATTTAGTCGGAGGAACTCCTCTGAAATGATAGTCAAAACGGCTTAAAACTAATTTTTGCTCGGGCAAAAACCACTCAATAAAAAAAGCGTCTGTCCCTGACACAAAATCACATTCACAGCAACAGCAGTTGGAGCACCAACTAAAGCAACTGACATCAACAATCCCTGCAAAAGGTGTTGCCAGAAGTTCCAAGAATAGGACATATCTCTCCTTTAGAACAATCTCAATACTATAGTCACCCAAAACAACAACATGACACACTTTTCTCCACACTGCGTTTGGAAGGCTGTTTTGATGGTTTTGCTGAACGAAGTTAACAAATGAATAGATGCTGTTTGCATTAAAAGGAGCGTCATTGTTGAAATAAATGCCTTGCCTTAGTTCAAAAAACCAACTAATCGCATCTTCAGTCGACCACTGCTTTGCCAAGTTCGGAACAACCTGTCTTGTGACGGGGTCGACATCCACCAGCCTGTCATAGAGGAGGGCTGCCAGAATTTGTGAGTCTGGTGTCGGGTCGGCGAAGAAAAAGTTAAAGTTTGTTATATCGGTTGAAACAGCAATGCGGATAGTTTCATCTGTTGCCTCACCCCACTCGGCAGGCGGCGGCACTCCGCCGCCGCGGACAATGAACAATCGTGAAGCAGGCTGCATTATCTCTCTCAAGTTCGACCAATAATCAGAGTTCCTGAAGTTAAAATAACTTTCCCAGCAATAGAACATAATCCGCTCCAAACCTGAACCCGCAAAAGTAGTGTCATTGATGGATTGAGGGGGTTGGTTTCTGCCTCGCATGTGAATGATTTGGATGCCTGAGTTCGTGAAAGCGTGGTCTTCAATGTATCTGACGCCTTGAGGAATATCGATGCTGAGCAGACTTTGCGCACCCTCAAACGAACCTGCGGAAATAGTAGTAGTTCCGTTCGGAATATGGACATAGGTCAAAAACTGCCTGAATTGAGTTGAGTCAAGTTGAGGATTGTAGTTCCACGATATTGAGAGGAAAGGGAAGTGGGCAAACGCTCCAGAGCCGATATATGTAATGCCATAGGGGATAGAGACATGGTGAAAAGTTCTTTCGGTGAATGCTTCACTGCAAACAGAAGTTATTCTTATTCCCGCTATTGAAGAAGGGATAACCGCTTGATTTGTGTTTTTTAAAAATCTCAACAGATTGTTCCCCTGAAACACATACCGTTCCTGCCAAGTAACGACTGTTGAATGAGGAAAGGCATGAGCGCCGATAAAGGCTACGCTTGACGGAACAGTGATTTCATTCCCTGAAAAATGTTGAAAGGCGTTTTGCCCGATTTCTGTTATGGTTCTTCCCGCAACATTCCATCTTGCTCCCTCCGGCACTCTGCCGAGATAGGTCACAAGGGTGCTGCCTTGAACCTTGTATCTATCCGGAAAAATGATTACTGCGGAAGCAGGGAACGCATTCTCTCCAATATGGGCAACAGTTGAGGGGATTGTCAAAGAAGTCAAACGAGTTTCTGCAAATGCCCGTTCTCCAATCGTTGTCACATTGCCGGGAATTTCTATGCTTCTCAATCCGGTATTAACAAACGCATTCTCTCCAATTGTTGTTATTGACCTTCCTGCTATTGATGAGGGAATTATTGCGTTGTTTTCATTTCTCAAAAATCTTAAAAGAGTGTTGCCTTGAAATTCATATCTTCCTTCCCAATAAACTCGAGTAGTTTCAGCAAACGCATTTGCTCCAATCTCTGTCACCCAACTTGGGACATAAATCTCTGTTAATCCCGTCATTCCATAAAATTCGTTTGCCGGAATTGTTGTTGTGTTCTCGGTGATAATTACTGTTAATCTATGTCCCCTGATATTTGCCAAATCTAAAACATAGTTATTATACCATATTATTGAAAAATCAGGTCTCATATCAACAAAAGCGTTTACGCCAATATATATCACACTCGAGGCGATTGTGATGCTTTCAAGACCCGAACCCCGAAACGCATTTGCTTCAATTCTTGTCACAGAGGTTGTGGTGTTTGCAATAATAACATTCCGAACAGACATGTTTCCTTGAAACGCTCCGTTGCCTATTATTGTCACTCCTTCGGGAATAATCACCGTTCCGTCGAAGTTTGGCGGCGGCACAAAACCTGTCACCGTAGTTCCGTCGAAAACAAGTCCCGCAAATTCAAGGTCAAGCCGTATGTTTGAAAACACCACTTGATGACCGCAAGGCCATCCCGAATCTCTTGCTGCGTATAACGAAATCAAACCTATTCCTCCGCTTGGAGCGGAATTATCCAAATGCTCAAAAACATCAATTGTCGCAGTTCCGCTTGAAGCAATAGGATGATTAACCGTTAAAGTTCTCAAAACAGAAGCACTATGCAAAGCGCTCGGATTTGTTGTGTTTCTAACACTTGCTCTTAAACTATCATTGCGATTTGAAAGAAAATTAAAACTCAAAGTTGCCCCGACAACCGTTCTTCCCGGGAACAAAATATCTTGATGTTTTAAAATATTAGGAATTGCAATATAGGCATTGTGGCTGTAAAACGGCCACCATCGGTTAATAAAATAAAATGACTTCACTCCCGCAACATGTGAATAGTTGTTGGTTATTCCGTCAACCCTGTGCCGTCCGACTTCCGGAGTGATTATCGGATTAATTCCTTCAACCAAAAGAAAGCCTGTCCAACCTGCCGCGCGATAAGCAGCATAGGTGTTTTGCGGAACAAACACCAAAATATTTGACCTTATTAATCCCGCAAAAGTTGTCTCATTTATTTGTTGGGGCATTGTTGCATTGTTGCGAATAATTTGAAGATTGTTTGCTCCGATAAAAGCATAGTCCCCAATAGACGCAACACTTGAGGGAACAATCAATTCTTGAAGAAAAGGGTTTCCGTTAAAAGCATAGGGCAAAATTCGATGGGCATTTTGAGGCATTGCAACAAAAGCATTATTCGGGGGCGTTGTTTGTCCGGGATTTTCATGCCTGCTTTGAAAAACTTCATCTGACCTATGTGCCAATCGCCTTGTTAATTCTGCTGAACTCACCGCACAAAAAGCACGGTTTCGTGCGCTGACTGACATCATGCATGTGTCTCTCGGAACAGGAACGGCAAACCCTGACGGGGCATTGTTTCCCCGATAAACTCCGATTGTCGGTCTTTGAATTTCCGTCACTGAATTGCTTCCAACTCCTCTCACAACATTGTTTCCGTGTCCAATCCAATGACTCCACTTCACTTGACTGTCAATTTGTTCGCTTGTCATATTAGCCAACTCAAGCGGGCGTGCATTTGCATAAACATCAGCCAGCCAGCCGAATGTGTGTCCGAATTCATGAATAAAAGTTCTGTGCCAGCCTCCGCCGCTAGTGTGAACTGTTGTTAAAGCAACTCTTGTATTAAGAAATGCCATTCCGCCAAAGCGTGTTGTGTTGGCTATAACTTGTATCATATCCGGACTTCTATTGTCTGCCATTGCAAGGGCTCTTGCACGCTGTTGTCCGCTCTCGGGCATACTAACACGACTACTACTAAAAGTTCTGGAACCAAAATATGTTGGTGCGTCTAACCCGATAGGAATACTATCAATAAGATCATCACTTAGATTGCTGTTAATATGAGGAATTCCGCTGTCTCTTGACAAAACAGGAATAGCATAAACAGTGAAATATGAAGCAAACAAATTAAAAGGATGGGTTTTTTTCATTGTTAGCATCGCCATATGTGCGTGATAGAAAAATGTTCCGGGCTGTTGTGTCGGGTTTTGCCAATCGCCCTGTTGAGTGCTGAGAAATCCGTCACCCATCAAAACAATAACAATGCTTCTGTCATGACTACTGGAAAACAACCTTCTATGCCAAAAAGGATTAGAACTTAGCGGCTGAACTCCGAATGTTTGAATTTCATCAGTTGTTTCATTCAACGGAACAACATGTGTTTCAACTCCATATTCAGTGTGAACTCTTACTTGCCCGAGAGATTGTGATGCAAGCATTTGCCGGATATCTTCAAGTTCATAATGATGGCTTGAATAATCATCACTTGCTTGAACTGACAGATTATTAGTCACAAAAAAACCTGTGACAACCAAAAGCATTGCAATTAAAATACCGATTAATAATGTTTTATTATTTTTTCCTCTTTTGTTTTTCATATAAATTTCTCCTATTGTTGTTCAATCACAGTAAATGAGATTGTATTTGACCTGACTTGGATGCGTTGTTTATTTCTTCTTCTATAGTTAACATAAAAGTTTGCTGTCACAGTGGCTTCATGCTCACCGGGCAAAAAAATAAACCAACCTGAAAATGGACCTTGACTTATATAGCCGTTCGTTTCTAAAGTTATGTTATATCTTGGCCAAGGTGGAGGGGGGAGGTCCCCTCCTAGTGTTGTCAGAAAGCCAGTAGAACTATATAAAGAAAATAAACTAAAACGACGATAATGAGTAATTCTAACTGACTGCTCGCTCAAATTCCTAAGCGTTGCTGTAACACGAGGACTAGAAGAAAAATAATGTTCTTCTCCTATCCAACTTATCCAACTAAACCTGTCGGCTACCAATATTTGACTTTCTATTTCAATAGTCAAGCAAAAATCACCCTCCTCATAGTCATGTCCATAACACCCCATCATTGGCACTGCCGAAGCAAACACCAAAATTGCAACCAATAAAACTTTTAAAATTGATTTTTTCATAAAATTTTCCTCCTTATTATTGTTGTTCAATCACAGTAAACGAGATTGTTTGTGAAAGACTGATGAGTTGTCTGTTTCTTCTTCTGTAATTAACATAAAAACTTGTTGTTACTGTTGCTTCATGCTCGCCTAGCAAAAAGCCATGAAAATCAGAAAATGTTCTTCGGCTAATATATTCATCTTCTTCTAAACGCATATTGCGTAATCGGGGGGGGGGTAATCCTCCAAGAGTTATTCTAATAGCACTTGGAAGTTCCAATGAAAACAAATCAGAAACTCCCCAAGAGCCTCTCCAAAAAATTCTTGTCTGATGTCCGCTCAAATTCCTAAGCGTTGCAGTTATAACAGGACGCAGGGCACCATAATACACTTCACCATCTATCCAACGCAAAGGATGTTCGGCTACTAATACTTGACTTTCTAATTCAATAGTCAAACAAAAATCACCCTCCTCATAGTCATGCCCATAACACCCCAATAAAGGTATTGCCGAAGCAAACACCAAAACTGCAACCAATAAAACTTTTAAAATTGATTTTTTCATAAAATTTTCCTCCTTATTGTTGTTGTTCAATCACAGTAAAAGTGATTACATTTGACCTAATACTAATGAGTTGTCTGTTTCTTCTTCTGTAATTAACATAAAAGTTCGCTGTCACGCTGATATCATGCTCGCCTGGATAAAAAATGAACGAATGTGAAAATATACTTTGGCTTATATATTCACCTTCTGCTAAAGTTATGTTATATCTTGGCCAAGGGGGGGGGGCTCCCGCCTATGGTATTGAGAATTCCAGTGGAACTATTTAATAAAAATAGACGGAAATAACGATAATGAGTAATTCTAACTGACTGCTCGCTCAAATTCCTAAGAGTTACTGTAACACGAGGACCAAGAGAAATATAATACCCTGTCCAACTAGGTTCATTGGCTACTAATACTTGACTTTCTAATTCAATAGTCAAACAAAAATCACCCTCCTCATAGTCATGTCCATAACACCCCAGCATTGGCACTGCCGAAGCAAACACCAAAATTGCAACCAATAAAACTTTTAAAATTGATTTTTTCATATTGAAGTTCTCCCTCTCCGTCAATACTATCGAAGATAAACACCGAACTTTTATGCGATATTGTGTGTATATTGTAGCATAATAAATAAATCCTGTCAACACTTTTTTAAAAAATTTTATTGACCTTTTTTTGTGGATGCTAAATATTCGTGATAATGATGAGCGATTACAATTTTTATCTCACTGCCAAATCACGAATATTTAAATTATTTACTCTGTCAAACTGATAATATGAAAAGATTAAACTAAAGGTGCTTAAAGTTTTCTAAAAGCGCCTTTTTTGTTTCATCATCATGGAAACAAACACTATATTCGGAAAAGAATTTGTTTGCATGTCTTAAAATGATTAACGAAAATAATTGCTAAGAATTGTTATAAATTTATGGTTGACATATGGGGATTTGTGTAGTATAATGAATTGTATATGAGGAAAAATAATCATAAATTAAGAGTTTATGTGACGGCGGCTGCGTTTGTGCTGCTGCTTTTGGCATTTAGTTTAATCTTAATTTTTTTAAATAATCGTTCGTTAATAGTACAAGCGGAATATCATTATGATTGCGGGTCTTGCTGTTTTGATGAAAACAGGGAAGAGGACAGGACTGTTCGCGGTGTCAGTGAGGTCAGGGCATTGCTTGAAAGAGATGATGCAGTCGGGTTCAGAAGGGTTCACACGCCTTACGGTGGTTGTTCTGTTTATGCCGTTGAGGCGGAAGAAATGCTGAATAGTTTTTATGAACTTGACAGAGTCAGTGGTTCTAATCCCGGAATACAGCCTTTTTCAAGTGACATTTTTTCTCCGGTTCCTTTGGTTCACAGCGGAAGGAGCGGCAGTGAGAGCATTGTTATTGTTCTTTTAGGAGACGGCTACACAACCGCCGAGTTAGGGACTATGCCAAATCCTGCTCCGGGAACATTTTTACACAGCGCTCGGGAAATGGCTCAAACAATAGTGACGATGTATCCGTTTAGTTTGTTCAGCAATGTTTTTAATATCTATGCAGTGCCGACAGCGTCGGCGGTCAGCGGTATTCGTGTCAGTGAGGACGGTCCGCATGCCGGAACATTTTTCGGAACTTATCTTAGGGCGGAATGGAATGTCAGAATGAGAGGATATGCAAGGGCTTTGGAAGTTGCGCACGCAGTTTCGCCTTATGTTGTCATGACGCAAATAATAGCAAACACAACCGTTCCGGGGGGAGTTGCGTATTGGGCAAGAGCAAGTTACTACAATGTCAACACAGTCGGAGTGTCAACAAGACATCAAACCCATTCAATGGGGACTGCTTGGAACAGACCTGCTTATCACAGCATTGTCATTCATGAAATCGGCCACAACTTCGGTCAACTTGTTGATGAGCATTCAACAGGATTCGGAAACCCGAATACGGAACATGCGAACATGGCGCTAAGTTCTGACACTGACGAACAACTGAAATGGGGGCACTGGCTGGGTCATGACAATATTCAAAGAAGAACAACCAATGCTCCGTCAGGCTACATATTTCCCTCACAAAACAATTCATGCAAAATGCAAGGCTGGAGGCCGACATTTTGTGCTGTTTGCAGTGCGGAATTAGTCAGAAGAATGGCATTAATAAGCGGGGAGAATTTTCTCTCGGGAAGATTGCCTGACGGAAGCGTAAGAGAAGCAGCGCCTTATGTTGTTATCAGACCCTCTCACATTAATTCCGCTCAATTAAACACCCGAATTCTTCCCTATGCTTTTCATGGAAACACAAGTTTAAGAAGAGTTCATATTTCAAATTCTATCACAACTATCGGACGGTTTGCTTTTTTGGGCGCAACAAATTTGAGAGTGATTTATAATGACAGATTAGCCCCGCAAACTATCAACAACACAACTTTTGCAGGACTTGACAGGTCATTGATTACTTTGAGAGTGCCGCAAGGGGCTGCTCAAGCGTATCAAAATGCCGGCTGGACAGGATTTGTTATTGAAGAAATGGAACAAAGAACTCTTATTGCTCCGACAAATCTTGCAATTTCAGACAGTATTTTAACATGGAATGCCTCTTCCTACATGGGGGGATATCACATCTATTCAGGCGGAACAAGAAGAACAACCGATTTTGTTCAAGGAACAAGTTTTGATTTGACAACTCTTTCAACTCCGCTTGCTGCCGGGTTAAACAATATTCAAGTGAGGGCAACTTCAGCAATTTCAATCGTCGCTGACTCTCCGCTTAGTGAAATTTCCTCCGTCACAGTTCTTGCTATGCCGATTAATCTTAGCGTTAACGGAATGCAAGTTTCATGGAATGCAGTGACTAATGCGACAGGCTATCATGTCTATACTAACGGAATAAGGCGGACAGCAAATCCGATAACGGCAACAAGTGTTAACTTTAATAGCGCTGCTTTTCTTCACGGACTGAGTCAAGGAACAAACACTGTTCAAATAAGGGCAGTGAGAAATGCGGCAGGATTTGCCGGCTCCGGTTTGAGTGCGTCCGTTAATGTCAACAGTCCAAATTTATCATCACCGGTCATTACCGGCATAAGAGGCTGGAGAGTAACTTGGGCTCCTGTTCCGAATGCGACAGGCTATCATGTTTATTCTCGCGGAGTAAGGCGAACAACAACACCTATTACAACTAGGTATTTTACTTTCTCTAATCAGCCCGTAACTCAAATATTTGTCGGCTATAACGCTGTTCAAATAAGAGCAATAACGACAGCGTCGGGGGTTGGAAATTCAGAGTTGAGCGCCATAAGAAATATTTTTGGCTTTCAAACTCTTGCTATTCCGGCAAATGTTCAAATTAACCAGACAACAAGGGTTGTGACATGGAATAATGTCACCAATGCAACAGGCTTTTTTGTTTATGTTAACGGGATAAGGGGAACACATAAAATAACAGAGAGAACATTTGATTTAAACAATATTCCTCAAGCACTCAGGGTTGGCTCAAATTCTATTCAAATAAGGGCGGCAAGTTCTGCCCCATATCGAAATGATTCTGACCTTAGCGGCGCAGTCAATATGACAGTTTCAGCAATACTGCAAGTTCCTGTAAATGTCAGGCTTTCTGCCCACGACCAATTCACAATTTCCCCCGGTATTTCTTGGAATGCTGTGGCTAATGCGACAGGGTATCATGTTTATGTTAACGGACAAAGAAGAACAACAACTCCGATAACTGCCACAACATTCAACATTGAAACACTCATGCCAAACTTGTCAATCGGCTCTCACAGCGTTCAAATAAGAGCAATAAGCACGGCATCCCAAACAATGAATTCACCGCTTAGCAGCAGCGTAAATGTGTTTTTGAGAACGACATTAAATGCATTCACTGCCCAAATTAATCAAGTAACACTTAATTTAACATGGGAAGAAGTTGCAAATGCAACTAACTACACTGTTGAGATATGGGAGTTAAACCAAAATATTCTTGTGAACTCTTTCCCTGTCGGAAATGTTTTAAGTTTCAATCTAAACAACATTAGAGAATATATTGAGTCTGGAACACACCGAGTAAGCGTCGTTGCTTTTACGACCATGTCATACCACATTCCGTCACGGTCAAATTTAATCACAACAGCATTTGCACCCTTGCCCCCTCTTTCTGCTCCGACAGGTCTGTCTGTTGACAATGAAACAAGGCTTGCGACATGGAATGCTGTTTCTAATGCAACAGGATATCATGTTTATGTCAACGGACAAAGACACAACACAAATCCAATTGCGGCAACGAGTTTAGATTTGACTGTTTTGAGAGGAGGAGTTTTTGAGATTCAAGTGAGAGCGGTCAGCACGGCAATCGGAAGAGGTGATTCTGTTTTGAGCGGTGTTGTTGCTGCAGTATTTATTTCAACTCCTGCTGAAAGACTTGTGGCAATGATAGAAGAAAGAAATGAAATCAATGCAATGATTTCAAATTTATCTTCCCGCACTGCCATTGAACCTCTTCAAGACGCAATTGAAGCAATTTTAACAAGGATTGAAAATTGGAACAATGACCCTGACACAAACAATTTGACAGGCTTGAATTTAACGGGAGTAAATGCGAATTTTTTGAGTTTCCATCAAAACAGACTTAATGTCATGATAGCAGAGAGAAATCTTTTAAAAATGGAAACAGAAGTTGATTATATCAATGCAATGATTAAAGGACTTTATGTTCACACAACTATTGAAAATCTTCAAAATGCAATTGATGCAATTGAAGAAAGAATAGGAGATTGGGACGGAGTGCTTGAATTATATGGGGTGAATGAAACACTTTTATACAGTGAAAAACAGAGACTTAAAGGGTTGATTGACGGTAGTTTAATTGCGAAAATGGAAGCAGAAGTTGATTATATCAATGCAATGATTGAAGGACTTTATGCTAATGTCACTATTGAAAATCTTCAAAATGCAATTGATGCAATTGAAAAAAGAATAGAAGATTGGAGTGGAGTTTTTGAACTATATGGAGTTAATGAAACACTTCTAAACAGCGAAAAACAAAGACTTCAAGGGTTGATTGATGTCGTTTTAATTTCAGAAATGGAAGCGGAAGTTAATTATATTAATGCCATGATTGAAAGACTATATCAAAACACAACAATCACAACGCTTCAAAATGCAATAAGTTCAATTGAAGAAAGAATAGAAGATTGGGATGGAGTTTTTGAACTGATTGGAATGAATGAAGCACTTTTAAACAGTGAAAAACAAAGACTTCAAGGTTTGATTGATGCCGCTGCTTTGGCAATGGAAATGGAAGTTTTCTTTATTAATGCACTAATTGACGCTCTTGAAAGTATCACAGCAAGCAGTGAGTTGCAAAACGCAATCAACATAATCAAACAAAGAATAGAAAATTGGCAAGGAGATTTTGATTTGCTTGGAATAAACGAAACTACTTTAGAAAGTGAGGAACTAAGAATTCCATATTTGATTACTCTTGAAACAAGGGCATATCAAGCAGTAGCGCAATCGGCAATAAACAACCTCATTTTGGCAATACAAGGAACAAATGCAAACTCAATTCAAACGGCATTAAACAATCTAAACACAGCGCTCTTAAATGCTGAAGTTGACATCGCTGAATTAGAGTTTGCTCCATATTCAAACACAGAAGAGTTGAGAAACTCCGCAACGGCAAGAATTGCGTATCTAAATGATAACGGAGGCGGATTGTTAAACTGCAAAAGCATGATTCTCTCAACCCACAGCATCATTTTAGCAATCCTGCTCTTACTAACAGGAGTTCTAATAACAATCTTATCTATCAAAAAAAGAAAGAAAAACTAACAAAAGGAATAAACAATACTTATGAAAAGACTAATAACAAGCGAAAGCGTGACTGAAGGACATCCTGACAAAGTTTGTGATGCGGTCTCAGACGGCATTTTGGATGCCATAATTTCAAAAGACAAGAAAGCAAAGGTTGCGGCAGAATGTTGCGTGACAACCGGCTTTTTGCTTGCGATGGGCGAGGTGACAACGACGGCTTATGCTGATGTTGCGGCGATTGCAAAAAAGGTGGTGAGCGATATTGGCTACAACAATTCCGCTCTTGGATTTGATGCATCATCGCTTGCGGTTATGAGTGCAATCCACTCTCAAAGTCCTGATATTGCTCTTGGTGTTAATGCCTCAAAAGAAAAAAAAGAAGGCAACACCGACAGGTTTGAAGAAATCGGGGCGGGCGATCAGGGCATGATGTTTGGCTATGCATGCAAAGAAACCGAAGAATTAATGCCGCTTCCAATTTCTCTTGCCCACGCTCTAACAAGGCAACTTGCAAAAGTCAGAAAAGATGGTTCGTTAAAATATCTTCGTCCTGACGGAAAAAGCCAAGTTACTATTGAATACGATGGCTCAGTTCCGAAAAGAGTTGACACAATAATAGTCAGTGCCCAGCACGATGAAAATGTCAGCATGATAAAACTTCATGACGATATTTTAAAACAAGTAATTCAAAAAACAATCGACAAAAAATTGCTTGATGATAAAACAAGAATTTTGATTAATCCGACCGGTAAATTTGTCATTGGCGGACCATATGGTGACAGTGGTCTTACGGGAAGAAAAATAATCGCTGACACTTATGGCGGAGTTGCTTCTCACGGAGGCGGTGCGTTTTCCGGAAAAGATCCGACAAAGGTTGACAGAAGTGCCGCCTATATGGCAAGATATACCGCCAAAAATATTGTTTCAGCGGGACTTGCAGAAAAACTAAGTCTTCAAGTTTGCTACGCAATCGGAGTGTCTCGTCCGGTTGCTCTTTATATCGACACTTTTGGAACTTCAAAAATCAATGAGGAAAAATTGACTGAAATCATTAAAAAAGAATTTGACTTCAGAGTTGCCGCAATCATCGAAAAACTAGACCTTTTAAGACCAATCTACTCTCAAACATCAAACTACGGGCATTTTGGAAAACCCGACTTGCCATGGGAGAAACTGGACAAAGTAAATGATTTGAAAAAATATTTATAAAGTGGTCAAGGATGTTTGAAAGTGTTAGTGATTGATTTTTGTCCTAGGACATAAAACCAACACTACTAAAAGTGCAACATTAACTTTTTATTAAAATAAAAATAAAAGTAGTTTTTATTATTGACAAAGCCCCAGAGGATGGGGTATAATCAAAATAAATAGTATCAACACATAAAATGCATGGTGCATAACGATTGTTAAAATTAATTTAAAATAACTATATCTTTCGTTATGCGTTATGCGATATTACATTATGCGTTGAAAATCGGAGGTTTTCTATGGGAATTTTAAGAAATATTCACTTTAACGGCGACATGAGAGGTATTATTGTTCACCGTTTTGATGTGAGAAACGATCAAGTAAATCGTGGCTCGGTCTTGACTGTCAGAGAAGGTCAGGCGGCAATTTTTTGTCATCAAGGAAAAATGGCGGATGTATTTTTGCCGGGTGTCTACAAGTTGGACACAAACTCTATTCCGATTTTGACAAGACTCATGAGTTGGAAATACGGTTTTCAAAATCCTGTCAGAGTTGACATTTTCTTTGTCAACACGACTCAATTTATCAATGAAAAATGGGGAACAACAAACCCTATCAATGTTAGATGCGCTGACTTTGGAAATGTTGCAGTTCGCGGCTTTGGGACTTATTCATTCAGAGTTGACGACCCGTTCGTTTTCATGACTGAAATATCGGGTCAAACTTCAACATTTGCAACAAGAGAAGTAACTGAACAACTGAGAGCAAAACTACTTCAAGGCATAACTGTTGCAATCGGCGCATCAAAAGTGCCTTTCCTTGATTTGGCGGCAAACCTTAAAACTTTGGCAGACGAAACAAGAACGGAAGTTCAAAACTGCTTTAAGTCACTAGGGCTTGAACTCACCAACTTCATCTTCCAAAATTTTTCGCTTCCTGAGCATCTTCAAAAAGAACTCGACGCTATTGCACAAGCGGCAATGCAAAACAGGGCTTTAGGAAAACGAAGAGAGAACTTTGATATGCATGTCACCGAACGGCAACTTGATGTTATGGGGCAAGCGGCATCAAATCAAGGCGCAGGCGGAATGATGGGCGGAATGATGGGAGCAGGAATGGGCATGGGCATGGGCATGAACATGGGTCACATGATGGGCGGAATGATGGGCGGAATGGCTCAAAATCCTCACATGAACCCTCAATCTCAGCAGCAAGCGGCAGCACCACCGCCAGCGGCAGGAATTGCGTGTCCGAAATGCAAAGCACAAAATGCGGCAACCGCAAGATTTTGCAAAGAATGCGGCTCACCGACTCAAGAAATGTGTAAAGGCTGTAATAAGCCTTTGAAAGCAGGTGCAAGATTCTGTTCAGAATGCGGACAATCAACTGTCGCATCATGTTCAAAATGTAATAAGCCCCTAAAACCCGGAGCGAAATTCTGCGGAGAATGCGGAACACCGTCTTAATAACGCACAAACGCATAACGCACAATGCACGACGAATGATAAAATATTTTTTAAATTAATTCCAACATTCGTTATGAGTTGTGTGTTATTGCGCTATACATTGATTACTATGGCTAAACAACAAATAGAAGAATTTATCTGCAACGGTCGAGAGGGCGATGAGTGTCATGCGCAGTGTCATGCGTGCGGTGCCAATGTTGAATTTGACCCTGAAACGCAAAGTCTGAATTGCGAATTTTGCGGTGCGACAAAAAAAGTTGAGGCAATTCGCTCCCAAGAATTAGACATCATGAAACTCTTTGCGGTCGAGAGCGGAAACAACTGGGCAAATGACGCCCATGTTTTTGAATGCGAAGGCTGCGGAGCAAGAGAAGTTTTGGACAAAAGCGAAATGTCGTCATCTTGTGCGTTTTGTGGAAAAACAGCAGTTGTCAACACTCAGCATATTCCCGGAATTCGTCCAAACGCAATCGTTCCTTTCCGATTAAACAAAGAAGCGGCGCTAAAATGTCTTTGCACATGGAGCAAGAAAAAATTCTATGCACCGGGCAAATTCAAAAAAATGAAGTTGCGTGATGAGGAATTGCAAGGAGTCTATACTCCTGCGTTTAGTTTCGACACATTCACCCGTTCATTTTATCGGGGAAGAATCGGACAATACTATTGGGTAACGGTTAGAATTAACGGAAAAATGGTCTCTCAAAGACGCACTCGCTGGATGAATATTTCAGGCGGCTTTAATGCAAACTTCAACGAAGTTTTAATTCATGCGACTGAAGACATTTCAAAAAAAGATTCAAACAAACTTGCTCCGTTTGACACAGGCAATTCAGTTCAATATGAAAAGAATTTCTTAAGAGGCTTTGCCGCTAATCACTACAAAAAAGACGGCAAACAATGTTGGGCAGAAGCAAGAACTTATATTGAACAACGCCTAAGACAAATGATTTTAAGAAGATATACTCACGATGTTGTCGATTTTTTCCAAGCCCAAACGGCGTATGAAGACATAAAATTTAAATATGTTCTGCTGCCTGTTTATGTCGGACATCATCACTACAAAAAGAAAAACTACAACTTTTTCGTAAACGGAGCAAACGGGAAAACTGTTGGAAGGTATCCAAAATCCGTCCCCAAAATCCTCGCCACAATCGGCATAGGACTATTAGCAGTCGGCGGAATAATAACAGGAATAGGTTTTGCTTTAGGACTTTTTTAAATAACTAACAGTGATTACCCTTATATAATATAGTGAATATCAAAAAAGTTGCTTTAGAAAGCAAAAAGAGATAATGGAGTATAAAACTTGAAAAGATTTATTAAAAATTTTAATGTTATTTTGCTTGTTGCTATTCTTTTAATGAGTACTTTTTTGCTTGCAGGATGCAGGGCAGAGGTGATTGACAATAACGATGAAAGATGTTGTCCAATGTATGGCGAGCAACATGATTTTTGCTTGACGATTTCAGTTAACTCAAGAGTTGGTTGGGGAGTTGATGTTGATGTTTCATTGAAAAATATAAGTAGTAGCATTCAAAGGATTGGGTTTGGAAGCAATGGTCTTTCATTTAGGGCTTATGTAAATGGTGAGAGGGTTTTTTTAAGAAGAAGTCAGTTTATTGATACTAGGCTTATAATTGGAACAATAGATACTGGGGAAGAAAAAACAGAACGAATAAGGATAAGAAGAGACAATATGTTGCAAGAGCAAAATGAAATAGAAGTATTTGTGAGTTTTTCTATTTTTGAATTTGATGAATATGGAAATCCAGTTGACCAAACTGACTTTGAATTAAATTCCAATATAATAATAGTCCGCTAAGGATTTAAATAAGGAGAGACATATGAAAAAATTATTAAAAAAATTGCTAATGATAATGCTGATGGGTATTGTTGCTGTTTCTTTTTTTGGTTTCTCCCTTAGCGTTGAAAACATTGAAATGCACGAAACTCAATTGTTGGAAAATGAAGAAATGGAGTTTTCAACAAATTTGGAAAAGAGTATGTTGCTTTTTGATGATGTGATTAGTAATTTTCGTGTGCCTTTCAATAATGCTGGTATTATGAGTAATGACGGCGTAATGAGTTTTAACGAATATGTTTACTGCGATGATTTTGCAGGAGTGTGGTATTGCGAGGACGGATTTTTGAACATCGGAGTGATGAATTCAAGAAGGAGTAGGAATTCAAATGTTAGATACCATGCTCGTGAATTTTCATTTAATTTTTTGAATTCAATTCGTGATGTCGTATGTGATTTAATGCCGACATACACAATTCATGGAGTTGGAATAGCACCGCAATATAATAAAGTGGTAATTACATTAAGTAATGAAAATTATATTGAAAATATTATTAGTTATCTTTCTGACTTAGTACTGCTTGAAGAAAATGCAATTAATTTTGTTGTTGCGGAGAAGGCTGTTTTTACAAGCAGACCAATACATGGTGGTGAGCAAATTTTTGAAGTAGGGCAAGGAACAGTCAATGTTGGAAGTCTTGGAGCAAAAGCATTTTGCAATCAAACTGGAAGAAGAGGAGTAATAACCAATGAACATGTTGCTCCAAGGGGAACTCTTATGAGGCATGGAACAACGAATGTTGGGACAAGTTTTCGAACTCAGTTTGGAGGAACAGCGGATGCTGCATTCATTCCATTTGACAATCCAAATGATTGGCAATTTCGTTCATCAGCGTCATATTTTATTCGTCCAAACAGAACTTTGCGAACAGTGATTCCAAAAACCTATATGGTAGCAAGCAGAAATGATATTCAAGTTGGATTGCCTGTTGCGCAGTTTGGTAATGCAACTGGAAGAACTGATGGTGAGATTAGTCAAATTAACGCATCTTTTTGGATAGGGAGTTGGTTATTTGGAACACGATTTACTGATCAAATACTTAGTACCGCTTATACATCAGGTGGTGATAGCGGTGGACCATTGTTTATAACTGCGGGCGGGAGATATATATTAGCAGGGTTACATTTTGCAAATCGAGATGCTGATGAAAACGGTGCCAACAAAATCACAAATGTCCAGCAAGCACTAGATGTCACTATTTTGACGGAGTGCAGTGTGTTTTCAGTCGGCACACATCAAATTAGCAGTGTTTCAAGGCAATCGATTCATCTTACTGGCAATAACACTTCATTTGATGTTGTGATGTATTTAAGTAACGGACAAACAAGAAGTTTTTCTGTTGATGGGCATGGTATTTCGACAACAGGTTTATTCAGTCAAAATATTCCGCTATTGAATGGTGGTGTTAATTTTAATGAAGCAAGGATAGTTTTTCACTCAACATTGATTGATGTAGTGATGCCCAATAATTCACATATTCAAAGATTGACTCCATCATTAGGAGGAGTGGTTACTTTTGTGAGAATAAATGTGAGACGAAGCGGAGTGCACAACATAATTACTGGAAATAATGTGATAAAACTTGTTGAGAATGCTCAGCAATTATATAATATTCGACATAACCCTACTGGTAACTTTAGGCTTGTTGCGGATATTGATTTGTCAGTATTTTCAAATTGGACGCCAATCCCGAATTTTTGGGGTAGATTTGAAAATGGCAATCGTCATTATATTCGGAACATGAGGATAACAGGTCGAAACATTGCCTATAATGGACAGGCGATTGGATTATTTGCGATAAATCGTGGGAGATTGTATGATATTCGATTGAGATATGCTAACATTTATTTCGGTTGGGAGCATGATAGTTTGCCAAATCAACATTTTTGTTATAACTGGGCTGATATCGGTGCAGTTGCTGGAAGGAACTATGGTTTTATTGGCGGAGCTGTTGTTCAAGGCAGAATGGAAGTTCATCGTCAAGCCTCAGCACTAGGTGGAATTGCTGGACGAAATATGGGGCGCATACAATTTAGTGCTGTTTCATCAGCATACTTTAGAGGAAATGGGGATATTGGTGGAATTGTTGGTGTGAATTATCATGGAGGAGATGTTTTTCATTGTCATTCGTATAACACTGCGATTCGTTACTGGTTCGTTCATTACAACCGTTCAGTTGGCGGAATTGTTGGCTTTAGTTTACACTCACGCATTGAATTATCCAGAGTTTTTGGTGCATACATCTCAATTGTTGGCACAAACGGAGCACTTTCAGGTGTTGTAAAATCTCCATGGATGGGTCAAATCGTTGGATTTTTGGCACATTCTACAATGTGGAGTGTTCATGCTGATAACATGGTTATTCTTTCACATGGTATTTTACAACCACATGAACGAGCAAATGTCGGAGCAAGTCGCCATTCGTGGGGTTGGGAATGGGGAGGTAACTATACTCCTGATAGTAGCATAATGTAGTGTAAAAAATACTATGAAAATGTGGATTACTTGGTATTATTTAATTCAGGTTTTTTATAGTTTTAAATAAAAAAAATTTTTATAGGGAATGCTTTTTTATGGCATTCCGAAGGAGAGAAAAAAATATGCAAAAAGCAAGAATGATTTCAGGATTAGTCCTCGCACTAACATTTGTCGCAGCCGCAGTTTTGTGGCTCTTAAGTGCAATTGATTCAACTGCGGAACAATTTTCATGGTTCGGTTTGCCTCATGCCGTCGCACTAATCAGCGGTGTTTGGGGAACAGTAATACTTCTTTATGCAATTTTCAGAAAAGGCTTGCCGGTTCCGCTGAAAAGACTAAGAGTTATTATTGCAGTCGGAATGTATGTCATAATGGCATTGTGTTTAGCAAACATCTGGGGCTGGGAAAATCAATTGATTTTGCCGATAATCGCAGTCGTTTTAACTGTCGGACTTCTTTTCATGGTCTTTGCGGTCAAAGGAAAACGCTGGGACATGGGCGACAACCAAAAAGTAGGCTATAAAAATTATCACCAAAGAAAGGCAGAAAAAGAATCCCAAGAACAAGCAGCAAAACAACAATCTTCAAACGAGCCTCAAATGAGTTTAGCAGCACGAATTCGTGAAAAAGAACTAAGAGAGCAACAAGAGTTAAGAGACCTTGAAGACAGAATGAACCAACCATCCATTCAAGACGAAGAAAGACTTCGTGAAGAACGCATAAGAGAAGAAGAGAGAATTCGCTTTGATGAAAGAGTTCGCATAGCGGAAGAGTTAAAGAAAAATCAACCAAAATAATCAATAATCAAAAAATCTCAAAGGTAAAAAAAACTTTGAGATTTTTTTAATTGCAAACAACCTTGACAAAATGACAAAGCGGACAGGTGTTTTGTCAATATAAGATTATAGTTGGATTGTATTTAAATTTTTGGACAAATATTACGAAATAAGATTTTTAGGAGTGCTAAATTTTCGTGATTATCTAAATAATAAAAGGTAATAAACCGCAAGGCGAGCCCTGCACCCGAAACGCCGAAGGCGTTTCCTTCCGACGCAAGCGTCGAGGTTTTATACCTTTTGAGGTTGTCGCAAACCAACCCTTGCAAGCAAGTTGGTTTGCTTCTATTATAAAGATGGTAATTTTTGTAGGGGCGGGCGTCTCCGACCGCCAAAAATTAGTCAATAAAGGGCTTTTCGGGCGGTCGGGGACGCCCGCCCCTACATTTTACACCTGATTTCTTTCCTTCTTTCTACACGCTTCTTTTTGTTTTATCTTTCTCGTCCGACAAATTGGTCAAGGGTAAGTTTGAAATAGTCTGCTATGCCAATAACGGATTGCAGATAAGGAATTGTTCCGTTTTTCCAAACTGAAAGATTGTGATTGGATACGACACCGTCTTTAACTATGCGATACCAAGTAATATTGCGCTCAAGCATGACTTGACGCAATCGCTCATAAAAAGGTGGGGATGGCTGAATGGTAAAATCAATCTTATTATCTGTGCGACCAATGAGAAATTCAAGAGAGCAGTTAAAATAATCTGCAATCTTAATAATATTTAAAAGAGATATTCCTATTTTATTTTTTTGCCAACGATAGATTGTTGCAGCAGTTACTCCAAGTGTTGCTGCAACCATGTCTGGTGTCGTTTCGTTTTCAAGTATGAGTTCTGAAAATCTTTCGCTAAAATTCGACAAATAATCCATAAAAAATCATTTCCTTATAATAAAAACATCTCAAAAGTGCGTATAAAATGCTTGCATCCTACGCATGTCAAAGATATAATATAATTAAGTCATAAAACAAAAAGGAGGTGAAAACAAATGACAGAAATTGAAAAACTGATGACACAAATTGGGGAGTTTGTTTCTTGCGAGATGCCGGGTGTAAAAGATATTGCATATGCTCGCGAAAAGAATTATGAAATAACAACTTTCAAAATAACGATGATAAACGGAAATTGCTACGAACTAAAAATCAAATCCGTATAATTAAGTATAGCAAATTAAAATCAAAAATTCATCTGGATGCAGATGAATTTTAATTTGGCATAGAAGCAAAATAACAGTAGGATAAGCGTGATTAATATAAAAAAAGAAGTGTGAAAAAATTAATGCTTATTTTTGTTTTATCTTTCTCGTCCCGCAAGATAATCAAGAGTTACTCCAAGATAAGTTGCAAGTTCATGAACAGTGTTCATTTGTGGGTTGCCGCCACTTTTCCAACGATTAAATTGACCGTGACCTTTCTCAAGATCAATACACATTCGATAACGACTGACTTTATTTTCTTTCATAATAGATTTTAATCTTTCATAAAAAGGCAATGCAGGTTTCGGAGTGAAATCAATAATAGTTTCTGATAGACCGAAAAGAAAATTAAGCGAACAATTAAAATTTTCCGCAATACCATTCAAACTCTTCATTGCTTAAAACATCAAGAATGCCTATTGAGCAAAACATCCAGCCAAAATAGTCGTCCGGAACTGCAAGAAAATTATTCACTCTTATGGGGTTAGTTTCGTCTTTCATTGTCATGTTTTCCATAATAGGATAATCATCCCTATATTCTTCAAATTTAATGCCAGTTCTTAGCCTTTTTTTATCAATTTCATTTTGTGCGTCGTTAAATGTGGTTAACCAATCACAGGCCACTAATTTTTCATTATAATTATTGGCAAGAGTTGGGCTGTGAAAATTCATTCTCATTTTTCGCCCATATCCTAGATAGCATTGTTTAAGATAAAGAGGAAGTCCGACACAGGGATTCGCTCTATTTAAAAATGGAGAAAGGATGATAAAATTTATTTTTGCTTTTAAAAGAGTTTGTATAAATTCGCCTTTGCGATAGCCTGAAAAAGGCGGGTTGGTTATGCAAATATCATATTGGGAATAATCTATATCTTGAAACTTTTTGCCTTTTCCTGTTGCAGGATTATACCCGCTGACAGAGACACTTTTTATTCCCCAATCATTAGCATTTTGAATTAATGTTTTCAAAAAGTTGCACTTTGTTCTTTTTCTCAAAAATTCTTCAATACCTACTTTATCAACTCTGTGAAAATTCATCTTTCCGTCTATTTTATTAACGGAATCATAAGTGACCGAAACTGCATTAGTGTGGGCATGCAAGTCTTCATCAAACTCAACACAAAGAGAATAAACCTCTTCATCTTCTAAAATATCCCAGTCACATGGACAAATAATAGTCTTTCCTCTAAATTTACCGTCATAACCATATTGAGACAATTCTTTGACTATATCATGCATTTGAGTGCACCACTCGTCATCTGGTTTTGTTCCGCGTGGAGTTGCTTTACCACTGTCATATTTTATTTTTGTTATTACCTTCTTTTGTTTTTCCATAGTGAAAATACTCCTATAATTAAATTATATCACATAAACAGGCATAAATCAAATAAAATATGACATTATTATCACATTTTATTTCCTATAAAGGTTTTTTCGCCCATCATACGAACATATTCAAATGCTTTTAATTGATAAAATTAAATTAGAGGTGTTAATATGGTTGAAAATAATCTTTGGACAAAAGATGATGTTATAAATCGCATTTCACAATTGCGGACAAGGGCAAATCTTTCAGCACGAAAACTTAGTCTAAGTATCGGTCGAAACCCTGCTTATATTGTTCGTCTAGAATCAAAAAACGATAGTTTTGATCCAAGTATTTCAACACTTTTGGAAATTATTCATGCGTGCAATTCCGATGTACATGAATTTTTTTATCACAATATTGAAGATTATAAAAAAGACCAGCAAATCATTGATAAATTAAAAAGACTGTCCTCGGAAAAAAGAACAATCGTGTTATCGTTGCTAAACGAATTATCTTAATGAACCTTGACAATGGGGACAGGCACATTGTCAAGGTTTGGGAGCAAAAATTTTTTTGCCACATATATTTTTTTGCCACATATAATGAAACATAATAATTCCTTATAATCGTGAAAGCAATATTATTTTACAGAGTGTGGGCATTGCATATTCAGGGGGCATATGCCTAATGAAATAAAAATGTAGGGGTATTAATAATCGCCTCTAGGGACGGTAATCTGCCGCCTGCACAATATGAAACAACAACCATGAACCTCGTAACAAATAACGAACCAACAAAACTGTAGGGGTGAGCAATGCGAACCCGAATACTAAACAACATAATAATGATAATTTAATCGGGCTTGCGTTGCTCGCCCCTACAATTTTATCTCACTTCCAAATATCACACGACAAAAACCGTAGGGGCGGCACTGCCGCCCGAACAAAATTTCAACAACAAAACCGTAGGGGCGGGCATTGACCGCCAGCATAATGTGAAACGATAATCACGAGCCACAATAAAATAACTAATTAATGTGCGAGCGGCAAAATGTTGTCCCTACAGTTTGAATATCTCTAACCCCCAAAACTTTTTTTAACTATTTTCCCGAGTGCTTTTTCAGGCATTAATTTTGTTCCATAACTTAATAAAGAGTTCTTAATCCCTGTCGCAACAGTTATCGGCGGGGATTTTTTTGTTAGAACTTTTGCAATGACTTTCGCAACTTCTTCAACTGCCATGCCTTCTTGCTCGGACTCTTTTAGTTTGTCGGTTGAACAAGTGCAGCCTTCGTCATAGCAAGTTCCATGAGTGTCCGCTATGTCCCTTTTAAAAGAGAAGTTTGTTTTTGTTCCTCCGGGCATAACGAGAGTTGAATGTAATCCTAAAGGCTTTATTTCTTGATTGAAGCCTTCATTAAAACTCTCAAGTGCAGACTTTGTGGCAGTATAGAACGACAAATAGGGAATAGGCAGTTTTCCTGCTATTGACCCGACAAGAACAAATCGTCCAAAACCATTTTCTCTCATTGACGGCATAATGCTTTTGCAAAACTGCACCGCACCGAAAAAATTGACCTCAAACATATATCGGCATTTTTCCATGTCCGCCATCTCGCAAGGCGTTGCCATGCTGTAGCCTGCTGAATATATTGCAGCATCAATAACGCCGTTTGTCCGATTCAATACTTCGTCAATCGCACATTGAAATTCAATGCAGTCAGTCACATCCGCAAGATAATTGCAAACACCTTTGATATCACAATTTCCTCTGGAAATATTGAAAACTTCATAACCGCTTTCAATCAACTCTTTTGCAGTCGCATATCCTATGCCGCTGCTTGCCCCAACTATTAACGCTGTTTTTCTTAATTTTTCCATACTATAGATATTATTGCTTGCATAGCGGTTTATTATGTGTTATAATACAAATCATATAAAAGGAGTGTGGGCTTTTAAAGATGAAAAACTTAAAAGAAGAAACTATTCAATTAAATTTTTTGGATAAAGCAGGCTCCAATAAAAGAGGTGACGGAATGGCATTTGAAATACACGATGAAACAAAAAACAAAAATTGCACTTGCGGGTGCGGAGAAAAAGCGGAAATTGTCATGCAAATCGGCGAAAAGACTGATATTCCGCTGACAAATGATTGCCTTCACAAAATGGTGCTTGACCTATTTTCATTCGCTGAAAAGGTCAAAAAAAATCCTATGAAAGAAAAATTTGGCTCATTCAAAGATCGTTACGGAATGTTGACTGACTACGGAATTGCTGATGAAGATGACGGTCACAGTCTCATTTTCTTCAACGAAGAAAAAAAGAAAGGCATAAGAATTGAATGGGACGACTTGTATAATTTTGTTAAAAGAACGGACATTAATAATTAGTGACCGGTGTTTAGTGATTAGTGAAGGATAGAATTAATTTTCATCAACCACTAACCACTAACCACTGATCACTAACCACTAATCATATGATTTACCTAGAAAATTTCAAACTAATAGACGAGGAGCTCGACTCCCATATTGTTCAAAAGATAAAAAACGCTCACACAAAAGATGAGTTGTTTCCGCTTGGTTTTTTTGCAAAAAAGAAACTAACGAGAGTTGATTTTGACCGCATCACCATTTTCTATGGCGGAAACGGCAGCGGCAAATCAACGCTGCTAAACCTTGTTGCGGAAAGGTTAAATCTTATGCGTCATGCCGATAACACCTTAACAGGCGGTTTTTATGACTATGCTGACAATTGCGATGTCAAAATGAAGAAGGTTTTAGGCGAATCCCGCCTTTTGACGAGCGAAGATGTTTTCAAAAATATTTTTGAAACCCGTTCAAAAAATACATCCATTGCGGACAGAAAAAAAGAATTGGACGAAGAGTTTGACTACTCCTCAAACGATTTCATGTTTGACGGCTTTGAAAACTCTCATCTTATTTCAAAAAAGCAAGTAAAACGCTCATTCGTTTCAAAAAATGTTTCCTCAAAAGAAAGGCAATATTCAAACGGAGAAAATGCACTTCGCTTTTTCAAAGGTGAAATGCAAAAAAAATCGCTCTACTTGTTGGACGAACCTGAAAACAGTATGTCTCCGAAATACCAAATTGAATTGAAAAAATTCCTTGAAGGACTGGCGTATGCAAACGATTGCCAATTAGTCATTGCAACCCATTCACCATTCATTCTCGCACTAAAAGATGCCAAAATCTACTCTCTCGACGACACTCCCGTTTCTGTTCAAAAATGGTATGAATTGCAAAACATCCGCCTCTACTACAAATTCTTTTCTGAAAACAGCGACCTATTCGAGATTGAAGATTGGGACGGGAAATTAAAAAAGGTAAAAGGTAAAAAGTAAAAATTTAAATTACAAATTACAGTGGACAAATTACAAATAAGGTAAATTGAATTCATCAATATTTGTAATTTGTCCACTGTAATTTGTAATTTAAAAAAGGAGTCCCCATGAGTTTAGCCGACAAAACATTCATTCAAAATTGCAAAGATATCCTAAAAAACGGTTTTTGGGACAAGCATGTTGCAGTTCGTCCCCGCTGGGATGACGGAGAGCCTGCTCATACCGTCAAGAAATTCGCGCTCGTCAATCGCTATGATTTAGGCGATGAGTTTCCGATTCTCACAATCCGCAAAACAAACACAACCGCTTGTATTGACGAACTCCTCTGGATTTGGCAAAAAAAATCAAACAAAGTGAGCGAGTTAAACAGTAAAATTTGGAATCAATGGACAGACAAAGAGGGAACAATCGGGAAAGCCTATGGCTATCAACTGGGTGTCAAACATAAGTATAAAGAGGGTGAATTTGACCAAGTTGACCGCATACTCTATGACCTAAAACACAATCCCTACAGCCGAAGAATAATGTCAAACATCTATGTCCACAAAGATTTGCATGAAATGGAGTTATATCCGTGTGCCTACAGTATGACATTTAATGTCACCGAAGGGAAGTTGAATGGTATCCTAAACCAACGCTCTCAGGACATGGTTGTCGCAAACAACTGGAATGTCTGTCAATACGCAATTTTAATCATGGCATTCGCCCAAGTTTCCAATCTGCAAGTCGGCGAATTAGTTCATGTTATAGCCGACGCCCATATCTATGACCGCCACATTCCAATACTAGAAAAAATAATAGAGTCCCCTCAACATATTGCTCCTACACTAAAAATAGACAAATCAATAAAAAACTTCTACGACTTCAAAGTTGATAGTTTCAAATTCGAAAACTACATCTTCAATCCAATGGAAGGAAGACTTCCGGTTGCGACTTAATATTTTTATTTATCAATCAACGGACTCATGGTGTTAATCATTGCATCTCCACCATCAACATATATGTTCGCTAGAGTATTTCTGGCGGATATATGATAATCGACAATTCAACGCTCGTTTTTTTGTGAGTTTTGGTAGTGTGCTATGACAAATAAAAAATGGGTGTTGGGATATAGGAATAATCAATGCACAAAAGGAGCAGTTATGATTTGCATAAATTGTGAACATGACAATATCACTGGAACTTACTGTTCAAAATGCGGTGAAAAATTGTCTACCGAATTAAACACGCAAAAAATACCATCTGGAAATTCAACAGTTAAGGACAAACATTCCTCTGTTCATTCTTCAGATACTGTTGATGTGAAATTTTCCTCAGCGACCGATCATGAGTGGGAAACGAGAAAAAAGGGTGCGAAAAATGCTGTGTTAGGTTTTTCATTTGTAGTTGCTGTCATAACTTTGCTAGGCTCTTTTTTATTTCCGATTATCAACAATCAATCATTTAATGATCCTTTTGTTTTAACGCAAGTTTTGATAATGTGTGGGTTCGGAGTTTTCTTTTTGGTTGCTAGTATTGTTTTTTTGAAAAAAGAAAGCCTTGCGTCTGCTATTGTTCTTTTAGTTCTGTTTGTTTTTTATATTGTTGAGAGAATAACCATGATGGCTTTATACACTGGTAATTCTTTTCCATTCATGCACGCTGTTTGGGCTTTAATTGCGATTTCTGCTACTACTTCATTAGTGAAGTATCTTGTGTTGGGGAGAACCCCTCCATCTCTGCGACCACCAAAATAGACTAGAATCGACATTTCTTATTCACAAAATCGTGGACGGGGGTGCGGCTCCATACCACAAAAACGAGGGGGGCGAGCCAAACAAAAACCGTCCACTTTTACAAGCAAAACAGGGCAAATTTCCAATTGGAAACGCCGAAACTCCGAGTTTTTCTAGGAAACTAAAAGAAAACGGCAACCTACGGCAAAACTGGACGAGTATTAGTACAGGTACGCCGCATCTCCACCACCACACCCCTATTCCTCGACAAATATTGCTCGTGGAATAGCCAACTCACCAAAAAAACTTCTTAATTTTGAGATGTTTTTTTGGAACAAAAGCAAAATCACTTTTGTGATTACTGGAGGAACAATGAAAGAAAATTCGATAAAAAGCAAAAAACTGTCCAAAGTTTTGATGATGACATTTTTGACGGTCATGTTTTTTAGCATGATCATTTTTTCTGTCACTTTTTTGACGGGATGTGACAGAAATGAAAATATGCCGGAAAATTTAAGCCTTAATCGCAATATGAACACTCTCGATTGGGGCTATGAATTTCATTCTCGTGACTATAGGGTTTATGTTAGACGAGAAAATGATCGCTCTTTCGTTTTTGTAGAACAGATAGAGTGGCCACGAATAAGAATATCAAGATTAGCACTTGCTATTGGCACCAACAGAATACGAATAAGATCACTTAATAGAGGTAGTAAAAACTATGATTTCAATATTAATTACACTCACGAACAACGATTACGCCAAACTCCCTACGATTTCAGATTTACACCTAATGCAAGAGCAGAGGGTGAACACAACATCACATGGAGAGGTAAATTTGTTGCAGAACCGGTGAATTGGCCGGATAACGAAACATATCGTGTATCTATGCGACGGGGTAATAGCGGAGAATTTATTTATATCTATGGTGTCGAAGAATGGGGCGAAATACGCATAAGAAATGACTCTAGAGGAACTCGTGATTATTTTTTGTTGAGAGAGGGTTTGCATACATTTCGTGTCCAAACGACAGGACCTCTTTGGAGTGATCGACCGAATTACAGATTTTATTTGGACGGCAGTAATTTAGTCAGAGCACACTATAGTGACTCCGAATTTGCTTATTTTGACTTTTATGTTGAAAATAGCGGGATCGAAACAATTTCCCCTCCGCTTAATATTCGACCATCTCATGATCCGCTTTGGAGACATAACCGCTTGATTTGGGATATCTCCGAGTATGCTGTTGGATATAGAGTCTATATTAAACGACCCGGTTATGTTAATTTTGCTTTTATAGAGTTCACTCAAAATGAGCATCTTACCTTTCACAATATAAATAGTTTTGCCGAAGGGTCTTATATCATAAGAATACAAGCCGTAGATCCTCGCTTTCGCTATGAAAATAATACCTTTTTTATTTATCCTATGTCTAAATTTAGTTATTTTAGTTTTAATTTTTCAAGAACAACCGGCAGACTTCCCCCGCCACAAGATTTTACCGTAACCCATAACTCCGTATCATGGGTTTCTCCTGTAGCCATTGGTGCTCATAACTCGCGGATTAAAAGACCCGGCCAAACCTCATTTTCATCCTTCATATTAGGCGGCGGCACACAAGTTCACTTTTCTAATAGATTGACACATGGCGAATATGTTTTGGCAGTACAAAACATTGCAGGAACATGGACTTATTCATTTTGTTTTCTTAGCGGTGTGTTTGTAAATTATAACCAAGACTCCGTTTTTATTCATGTACATTTGCAAGTTGAAGAAGGTCTAATAGTTGATTGGTGGTTGCCATAGCAGATGGGAATTCAGCTCACCCCCTAAAAATGCTGCCACTGTGTTGAACAAAAACACTTTCAAAAAATTGACTTTTCAAGGCAAAAATGTTGACAAACGGGACGAAAATGGGTAAAATGAATGCAGTTGATGATTTATATTTTGTCACTTACACACAAACAAGGAGAATGAAAAAATGATAACAATTGTTGCGGTTGATGAAAAGTTTGGGATTGGGTGTGAGGGAGACCTTTTATATTCAATACCTTTGGATATGCAGTATTTTAAAGACAAGACCATGGGCAAGGTTGTTGTGATGGGCTATGCAACTTTGTTGTCTTTGCCGAATTCAAAACCACTTAAAAACAGAACTAATATTGTTTTGACAAAAAACAAGGAACTTAAAATTGAGGGTGTTATTGTTTGTCATTCAATTGATGAATTATTGGAGGAGTTGAAAAAATATAACAAAGAAGATGTTTTTGTCATCGGCGGCGGACAAGTTTATTCGCAACTTTTGCCTTATTCTCATAAGGCTTATATCACCAAAATTAAAGGGAGTAAATTCGCTGACACATATATTCCAAACATTGACAAATTAGAGTATTTTAAATTAATTAACACCTCAGAAGAGTATGAGCATGAAGGATTGAAATTCACTTTCAACGAATATATCAACACAAATTTATAACACACAAAATGAACGACAATTTTGAAAATAAATTGGTTGAAGAGGAAGATTTGCTTGTAAACTCAAAAAACATCGAAAAAACACTCAAGAAAAAATCTTCTCAAAACCAAATAGAATATTCAAAAAGCGAAGAGAGGTTCAACATTATCTCGCATATTGTTGGAGCGGTTTTTGCAGTGGTTGGTGCAACGGTTAATCTCGTCAGGGTTTTTATCGGCACATCTCGAGGACAATTTAATTTTCCTGCACTTGCAATTTTCAGCATCATTTTGTATGGCATTGGACTTTTTTCGCTCTTTCTTATGAGCGCTCTCTATCATGCTCAACCTTTAGGCTCGACAAGAAGAGTGGTGTTTCGGCGATTTGACCACTGTATGATAGCCGTTCTTATTGCTGCAACATATGCTCCCTACATGCTCATTGGAATGCTTCAAAGTTCAAGAAGCGACATCATATGGGGAATTGTTATCGCCTCGGTTGTTCTTGGTATGGCAGTTTTAGTTGTGGTGTTTAATGCAATCAATCCTCAAAAATTTCGAAAATTTTGCCTTGTTGCTTATGTTATTATGGGCTGGGCGGCGCTTGTGAGGATTGACAGAGTTTTTGTCGTTCTAGGTCCATGGGCATTTGCGCTTTTATTGGCAGGCGGAATTGCCTACACAGTCGGAATAATATTCTACAAAAGAAAATCCCTAAAATTCAACCATGGAATTTGGCACTGTTTTGTAATATTAGGAGCAGCGTTGCAATTTATGAGCATTAACTTGTCTGTATTGTAAAAGTAGTGGGGGATGGTCAGCAGACTTGTTCTCAATGTAAGATAAAAACGCTTGACTTGCTTTAGAAAATATACTACAATAATACCATTATGGAAAACAATCAAACAAATCAAAACATTGACAAAGAGGCAGAATGTCTTTTTAGTAATATCCTTGAAAAGGGTGAAGTTGTGGTGCGTGCCTACAAGCCAAATCGCAAAGCGGTTTGGTGGTCTGTTCTTTTTCCGATTTTGGTCATTCCGACTAATTGGCCTTTTTTGCCCATAATACTTCCTATAGTTTTGCTTGTCATGAGGGCATATCTTAACAAACGAGCCTACGCAGTAACTGACAGAAGAATTTTAGTCAGAGGCGGAATTATCGGCGTTGACTATAAGTCTCTAAAAATTAATTCAATAAATGCAACAACTGTTCGTGTCGGCTTCATTGACAATGCCGCAAAACAAAACACCGGAACAATCGAGTTTGGCTCACCTTCAACGCCAATCGGAATGGTTAACGCAAACGGAACAAGAAACCCTTTTATGTTTGTCTACATCAAAAATCCATATGATGAGTTGAGAGAAATACAAGAACATATCGATGCTGTTCAAGATGCAGAAAAAAAATAAAAAGGAAAAGATAAAAAGCAAAAAGTTTTGTGAAATTATTACCTTATTTTACTTGCAATCATTTTTAAAATATGTTATACTATAAACACTAAGAAACCAAATTTGAGCCAAAATGCCAAATCTGGTTTCTTAAATTTATTAGGAGATTGATTAGTGATGGGTGATTAGTGATTGATGGATGGTGATTGTTAAATTTATTTAATAGGTTTTTCAACAGCATTCATCAATCACTAATTACCCATCACTAATCACTAAGAAAAAATGGCTATTTATCCATCTATTGAAAAACTACTCTACTACGGAAGAGAGCATCTGATGCTTGATGACCTTGACTACATTTATGTTCGCAATCTGATTTTGGACGCACTCAAATTAAATGAGTATGTTCAATATGAGATTGACACTGAAAGCATCGACATTTTAACATGTCCTGATGAGGTGCTTGTTCCTATTGTTGATTATGCAGTTTCGCAAAAAATCACGACTGAGCAAGACCGTGACGCTTTTGGCGACATGATAATGAACCTGATAACAAAACGCCCGTCAGAAGTAACTGACTTTTTCTTGATGAACCACAGAAAATATCAAATCAAAGCGTTTGAATGGCTTTATGATTATTCATTTAAGTCGGACTACATCAAAGGAAGATATGTTCTGCAAAACAAACATTGGGAAGCAAAAGCAACAAAAGGCAAAATTGAAATAAACATCAACTCTCAAGTCAGCGAAAATGATACGAAAAAAAGTAAATACCCTGAGTGTGGTCTTTGCAAAGAAAACGAAGGGTTTATTGGGGCAAGAATATTGAGGACTATTCCTGTTACTCTCTCCGATGAAGAATGGTTTTGGCAATATTCCCCTCAAAACTATTTCTATCAAAGCGGCGCATTAATTAGTGCTGAACATCATCCAATGCACTTAAACGCTGCAGCACTTCATAAAATGTTAGAATTTTGTGATTTTGCTCCAAGTTTTTTTGTCGGCTACAACACTTTATCAAATCCATCTCACGAACATTTCATCGGAGGAGCAAAGGTGCTGCCAATGTTCAAAGCACCTGTTGAGAAAACATACAAATGTGCCCCTACTCCTTATATTGAAATAAGCGGACTTGACTGGTATGGAAATGTCCTTAGTTTTTCCTACACTAACAAAGAACATCTTTCAAACTTTGTTATTGATGTTATCAATAAATGGCTAGGATATAACGAGGGCAAACTAAACGCAATTGACAACGGAGTTGCAGTCGTTGCAAGGCGTTCTCAAGACCAAAAATACACCCTTGATGTCATTTTCAGAAACAGAAATACAATTTCAAAAGAGGGAACAAATGTTGTTGGTGAGCATTTTGGACTATTGGAAGCGTGTGGTTTTTTTGTTCTTCCGAGCAGGCTAAAAGGTCAAATGGAGAAGATTGAAAAATATTTGACAAAAGAGTCTCGATTTAACTCAGGCAAGGTTGATGAAGCGTTAACAAATATTGTTCCCACTGTTGAAAAACTAATAAAAGAAACAGGTTCAAAAGTAACTCTGGCAGAGGCAAACCTCAATTTCCGTGATGAAATCGGACGCATTTGCGAGGGCATAATTCAAAGTTCAAGAGTATTTGCAAAAGATGAGGATTTCCAAAAATTCCTTGACACACTGGACATAAAATAATTTAATAAGTGAAAAGTATAAAACGAAAGGTGAAAGGTTAGATAAAGTGATTTGTCGGTTTCTTAAAAGAAAAAATAACTTTATCTAACTTTTAACTTTCACTTGCATAGCACAGCATGTTTTTAAAATCTTTGTCCTTAAAAAACTTTCGAAATTATAAAACAGGTAACATTCAGTTTAGTGATAGACTGAATGTTTTTGTAGGTGAAAACGCACAAGGAAAGACGAATTTAATTGAAGCGGTGCTGCTCTCATCCGTTGGAAAAAGTTTTCGTGCATCAAAAGATAAGGAAATGATAAAGTTTGACTGTCAGCACGCTCATGTCACAACAGTTGTTGAAAATGACGGAGGAGAAGAGAAAGTTGATATTCATTTGTTTGCTCATAAGAAAAAATCAATTCTAATCAACGACATCAATATTTTAAAAGTCGGCGAATTAATGGGGACAGTCCCGACAGTAATTTTCACCCCGAAAGAGTTAAAAATAGTCCAATCCTCTCCCCAAGAGCGTCGAGCGTTTCTTGATATCGCATTATCACAAATGTCAAAAGGATATTTTTATACTTTGATGAGATACGAAAAAATCTTATCTCAGCGCAACAAACTTCTTAAAAGCGGAAAGGCGGAAGAAAGGTCGCTCTCAGTTTGGGACGCACAACTTAGTCAAGAGGGCGCAAAAATAATTCATCAGCGACGAGCCTATATTGAAAGACTAAAAAAACTAGTTTATGATGCTCACTTGTTTTTAAGTGACAGCAAAGAAGAATTATTCTTAGAATACCTTTCATTTGAAGGAAACACAACAAAAGAAATAGAAACAAATTTTGAAAAGGCATTACTAGATGACCGAGACAAAGATTTGAGACTGGGGTATACGAATTCGGGTCCGCACAAAGACGATATTAAATTATCAATTCAGAATTATGGAGAGAGTGAAGAATATGGTGAAATTGTAGGGGCGGCACTCTGCCGCCCGTTACCGGTCGCGGATAAAAGCAACGGGCGGTCAATGCCCGCCCCTACAGGCAATAATTCAAAAAATCAAAATAATTTCAAATCTGAATTAAAAAATAGTAATATATCAATCGACTTAAGAAGTTTCGGCTCTCAAGGTCAGCAGCGAACAGCAGCCCTCTCTTTAAAAATTGCAGAATTAGAACTTTTCGCTAATCACAAAAAAGAACGCCCGATTCTTCTTCTTGATGATGTCTTGTCTGAACTGGATAAAACCAGGTCAAAAAAACTCTTGGAAAAAGTTTCATCTTTTCAAACGCTGTTAACAACAACACACCTTGATTTTGAAATAAAAGGAAAGGTGTTTAGGGTGGAAAAAGGATTAATTAAGTAAACAATGAAAAGAGAAAAGAGAAAAGCATGTTAAAATATTTTATCTATTTCTACAAAATAACTCATCCTCATGTTTCACTTTTCACTTAAAAATCGCTTGCTTTTAAGAAAAAATCCTATATACTATAATTAGTTCCAATTAGAAATGAATACTATCCAAAACTCTTTCAAATATGCTAAAAAATATCTGCCCGCATATCTAGGCATTATCCTATGCGGTCTTATTTTCGTGACTACGATAACGCTTATTCCTCAAATCCCGCAACTAATTGTAGACCGTCTTATTTTTCCGGTATTAGGCGGAAACCCGCAATATGCTGAAGGAAATATTTTTTCTTTTGCAATTTCAAACTTTTCTTCGACAGATTATGTCGGAATGTTTGTCACACTTCTTATTATTCTCGTATCGCTCCTTTTATTGCGCTACACTGCATTTTATATTCGAGGCAATCTCCAAGAGGCATACGGGGTGAAACTTGAGTTAGATTTTCGTCATTTATCCTATCAAAAAATGCTTCGGGAGGGTGATGTTGCTCGCGGGAGGCGAACAATGGGCGATATGATGAGCATTTTGAATTCCGACCCAAGTCGTGTCAAAGATTTTTGGTCTCGTCATATAACAATGATTGTTGACCAAATTTATATCATCATTTTAGCGGTCATATTCTTATCTCTTATTCATCCGCTGACAATTATCATTCCTTTCATTTGCGGCATATCGTTTGTCATATTGACATTTTTCTATATCAAGCAAGAAAAAAAATTCTTCAACAAAATCAGAGACGCCCAAGCAGATTTAAATTCAGTTGTCACTGAAAATATAAACGGTGTTCGAATTGTCCGCTCATATGCCAGTGAAAAAATTGAAGAAAAAAAATTCGTTAAAAAAAGCGAAAACTTTCGAGACAAGTTCATCGGACAAACTAAAATGATGACAAAATACGAAGCAATATTTCGAGTGATGATACTCTCTTCGCTTGTTGCCTCAACCGGATTGGGAGTATATTTGGCGGCAATCGGTTCAATCACTGTCGGACAATTTGCAACTTTTAATGCCTATGGGTTCATGATTGGTTTTGCATTTGACCATGCTGCAAAAATAATCGGACAAGTTCAACACTCTTTTGTTTGCGGAAAACGAATGTTTGATTTTATCAATGAAGAGGACGAGATTAAAAATATTGAAAACCCAAAAACAATCGAGGGAATGCCAAATATCACTGTTCAAAACATTTCAGTAAAATATGACGAAAAAGAAGTTCTGAAAGATATTTCATTCACACTTCCTCACGGCAAGAAACTAGGCATTATGGGAAAAACAGGCTCGGGCAAATCAGTTCTTTTAAGAACGCTCTCAAGATTAAAAGATATTGAAGATGGCGAAATACTAATAAATTTTGACAGCATAAAAGAAATTGACATCGAAAATGTTCGAGCGCAATTTAGTGTTGTTTTCCAAGAAGTGTTCCTTTTTTCCAACACAATTGACGCAAACATTGCCTACTTCAACCCTGAAGTCTCTCATGAAGATGTCCTAAAAGCCTCAAAAATTTCACAAGGTCATGAATTTATTCAGCATTTCAAAGACGGATATGAAACAATAATCGGAGAAAAAGGACTGGGGTTATCAGGCGGTCAGAAACAACGAGTCTCAATCGCAAGAGCGCTGCTAAAAAATGCCCCGATACTAGTTCTTGATGATTGCACAAGCGCACTGGATCTCTCCACTGAGCGCAAAATTCTCGACGGAATTTTCAATGAATACGGCTCTCACTCTCTAATCATCGCCTCACACCGAGTAGCAAGTGTTGAAAACTGCGATGAAATTCTATTTCTTGAAGACGGTCAAATAAAAGAGAGAGGAACTCACAACGAGTTGTTAGAATTAGGGGGAAGATACAGTGAGATATATGAAGCACAAAAGGGATAGAATTTTTACTTAACTGCTCACTTTAAATTATTACTATGAATAATTTTCACAAAATAAAAATACTGGGAGAAACTCGCTCTCTCCCCCTTATCAAAATCGATAATATCCAAATCTTCGGCTTTGACAGCGTTGGCGATATGGATATTATTTTAAAAGGTGCAAAAAAGTTGCACAAATTTATAGGGGACGCCGAGGGCAGTGTCCCGAAACCAGACCTAATCCTCACAACCGAAGTCAAAGGTATACCGCTCGCTCAAGAACTGGCAAGACTTCTTGATATTAATTATATAGTTCTTAGAAAATCTCAAAAAATCTATATGGGCGAAACTATTTCAATAAAAGGGGGCAGCATAACAAGCGGCGAGAGTGATTACTATTTGTCAAAAACAAATTTTGAAAGACTGAAAAACAAAAATATACTTTTTGTTGATGATGTTTATTCAACAGGCAAAACAATGGATACTATCACGGAATTGTGCAAACAAACTTCCTCAAACTTCATTCAAGCCGTATTCATCTTGCAAGAAGTCATGAATGGCGAGGATAAAGACGCAATAGTTCACTTTTCCCACAACAACATAAAATGCACAGCCTGCGGAACTCTAAAATGCACTCTTATTTAAAATGAAAAAAAACAACTCTCAACTAAATCAAAACCTTAACGCTTTTGAGATACTAACTCTTAAAGGAGAAACTGTTTGTGTTATTGCAAACAAAGGCGAAACATCATTTGAAGTTGACGGTAAGAAATATATTTTAAAAACAGTAGAACTTGCTCCCGATTGCCAGCCTTTACCTGAAAAGTTGACAAAATTTCTAAAAGATGAAATCACCGAAAAAGAGAGCGAAAAACTAAAAAATGAATTTTTTCAAAAAGACTTTTCATTCTATGTCCTCTCCATTATCCCAACACAAAAAGAAAAAACTCAGGATATTGTTTCCTACTTAAACGCTGTTTCAAAAGATGAAGACTTAACACTTGATTTAGACTGTGGAACAATTGTTTATCTTAAAAAATATTCCCCCGATGACGACTACACTTCTGCAACCGAATTTGCAAAGGTTTTGTTTGATAACATAAAAGAAGAATTAAAAAGTGAATTTAAAATCAATGTCGGAGGAAAAATAAAAAAATTCAGCGAATTTAAAGAAACCTATCAGAGAAGTCTTTTCGCCCATAAATTTGGACAACTTTTAAACTCTAATGAAAATATTTATCCTTATAATGAATACGCAGTCACAAAAATGCTTTCAGAAATTCCAAAAGACATTTTGTTCAATCATTTAACAACTCTTATTGACAGAAAAAATCTCAAAATCCTATCTGACATTGAATCAATGGAAACTGCGGATACTTTTTTAAAAAACTCCCTCAACATCTCAGAAACAGCAAGAGATATGTTTCTTCATCGAAACACCCTCATCTATCGACTCGACAAAATTGAAACCTCAACAGGACTGAACATTCGTTCTTTTAACGATGCAGTAACATTCCGCTTAATCAGCATTCTACACAAACTATCAAACGAATAGAAGTATTAAGATGTTGATTTTTCAGTTGACATTTCTTTTTGAAGAAATGTTGAAAGTGGATAAAAAACTATATAAAGGGTATTAAAATGATTAAAAGGGGCTATATATTGGGAAAACAGGAAATCGTTCTTTGAGAGTTGACCTAAATTATTTTATGAAAAAAAAGCCTTCATTTTAGAATATAAACAGTTATTAGGTTATTAAGTGGAGAAATAACTGAGGCTATCGCATTTTTTTTGATGTGCGATAGCCTCGTTTTTTTGTGATATACTGATTATGTAGTAAAAATGCTGTAATCAAGTTTATGCGGAATTATAACTATTCTGTATATTTGCAAATCGTTTTTGTTATCAAGCAGTGCTACATCTGCACCAGCAAATAGCAATCCATCTTTTTCAACCGCTAAGACATTGCTGTATTTGCTGTCTTGTTTTAAGTAATTAATTATCGTATCTCTTAATATAATGAATTGATTTTCCATTTCTACCTCCTTTCAAAATTTGTTGTGACCACTATTATATTATATGTCAGTTTCATTCAACTTATCTAGTATTTATTGCGTGAAACTGACATGTTGTTTGACTTGTTTTGTTTTATCTTGCCGAATTATATAATATGTAGGGAGTATTCCACTTTACATATTTTGTTGTGCAAAACTGACATACTTTTTATATCAAATATGGAGGTTTTTCTATGGAAAATTTTGCTACTAGGTTGTCTGGACTTATGATAGAAAAAGATATATCAGCACAAAAACTTTCTTCAATTATAGGTGTGGACAAATCTACGATTCATGGCTGGAAGCGTGGCACTCAAGTATTTTTAAGTAATGCAATAAAACTTGCTAACTTTTTTGAATGTTCTCTAGATTATCTTATGGGTCGCTCAGATAATGATTTGAATTTTACACCTAGACCGTGTCCTCCATTTTATCAGCATTTTCGTACTGCTTTAGAGCATCTCGGGATTACAGCCTATCGAATGAGAAAAGAAAGTCAAATAACAGGTGCGTATTTTAATGACTGGAAAAAAGGTGCAGATCCACTTATGCCGACACTAATTGCCGCAGCAGATTATCTTGATGTTACTCTCGATTATCTCGTGGGTCGTGAAACTTAACCGTATTCGACGGATTTGTTGGATTCTGGTGTTAGTAAAGCCAGACAAAAGTAGTGAAGATACGCCGCAATATCTTCATTGTCTTCAACAATATTTCCGATGGTCACACTGCCGAAAAACCCGTAATAAAACGCAATATGCGGGGATAAAAATTCACGAAAAAAGATAAGGATGTTAATTTGAAAAAACAATTGACATGTGTCTTCGATACTTTTGACGGAGAGTGCTGATACTAGCAAAAACCGACAAAAGGGTTGAAAACCCTTGACAACTTTTTTTTAACATGTTATTGTATAATTATTCAAATAAACCGCACATGCGGGATTAAGGAGAAAATGATAAAATGATAATTGGAGTTCCAAAGGAAATCAAGGCAAATGAGAACAGAGTAGCGATAACACCGGCAGGCGTAAAAGCGCTTATCAGTGCAGGACACACTGTTTTCGTTCAAACAACAGCAGGTCTAGGCAGCGGCATATCTGACAAAGAATACACAGATGCCGGTGCTAAAATGCTGAAAACCCCGAAAGAAATCTTTGAAAAAGCAGATACTATCGTCAAAGTCAAAGAACCCTTAGAGTCTGAGTATGACCTATTCAAAGAAGGTCAAGTTCTCTACACTTATCTTCACCTTGCAGCGGAAAAACCTCTTGCTGAGGCACTTATGAAAAAGAAAGTGACAGCAATTGCCTATGAAACAGTCGAGTTAGGAGACGGCTCACTGCCGCTGCTTACTCCAATGAGTGAAGTTGCAGGACGAGTTGCAACTCAAGTCGGGGCTCAAATGCTGACAAAATTTTGGGGAGGGTCAGGAACACTTCTTGGCGGAGTTCCGGGAGTAAATCCTGGAAAAGTTGTCGTTATCGGCGGCGGTATTGTTGGTTTAAACGCTGCAAGAATGGCAATGGGACTGGGTGCGGATGTCACAATCATGGACATCTCTAAAAAAAGATTAATCTATATTGATGAGTTGTATAGCGGTAGAATGAAAACTCTTTGGGCAAGTTCCTACAACATCGCAAAAGCAGTCGCTGAATGTGACCTTCTTGTCGGAGCAGTTCTTATTCCGGGAGCAAAAGCACCAAAACTAGTAACAGAAGAAATGGTTAAAACCATGAAAAAAGGCTCAGTTATTGTCGATGTGGCAATTGATCAAGGCGGCATGGTTGAAACTATTGACCGAGTGACAACACATGCAAACCCGTGCTATGAAAAACATGGAGTTATCCACTATTCAGTTGCAAACATGCCGGGGTCAGTTCCAAGAACTTCAACCTTCGCTCTAACCGATGTCACTTTAAAATATCTTCTTGACATTGCAAACAAAGGTGCAATCCAAGCAATGAAAGAAGACAAAGCCCTAATGCTGGGACTAAATGTCCATGACGGCTTTATAACCTACAAAGCAGTAGCGGATGACTTAAACCTAGCCTACAAATCAACAAAAGACTTCTTCGGAGTTTAGAAACTAATAACAAAATTATTTTAACAAAATTTTTAAAGCATACCACATGAGTTGACAAAGAGTATCTCATGTGGTATGCTTTTTATTACAATGCAAAAAGATTGCGGACTTCTCATCATTATATCAGGGCCGTCCGGTGCAGGAAAAGGCACTATCTATGAGCAAGTCTTAAAGCAATCCCCGAACATGAGGCGGTCAGTATCTGTGACAACCAGAGACTCAAGAGAGGGAGAGAAAGAGGGAGTTCACTATTTTTTCAAAACAAAAGAAGAATTTCTAAAAATGCAGAAAAAAGATGCATTTTTGGAAACCGCAACAGTATATACTAATTACTATGGAACTCCTCAAAAAGAAGTTTTCGACAATCTCGAAAAAGGTCATGATGTGATATTTGACATTGACATTGAGGGTGCAAGACAAATCAAAGCAAAGTATGAAGACGCCGTCTTGATATTCATCATGCCTCCATCGTTTGAAATATTGAAAGAGCGATTAATTAACAGAAAAACCGAAACAGAAGAAAGTTTGCAAAGAAGAGTGGGAAGTGCAAAAAGCGAACTAGGTCAATACGAACTCTTCGACTACATAGTGTTTAACGATACTATAGAAAAAGCAGTCAACAACACTCTCGAAATTATATCAGCAGAAAAAAGCCGCATAAGATATAATGAGAATAGAATAAAGAAACTATTGAATATTCAATAAAACATCTAAATTTAAAGGAGAACTAAAAAACTATGCTAGAGCCACCAATCGACAAAATGGTAACAAAAATCGGCTGCAAATACGCACTTTGCTCGCTTGTCACAAAGAGGGCAAGATTTCTCCTGGAGAAAAAACCGGATGTTCTGGATGCTGCCGGCCGCCGTGCGGTGACAGTTGCTTCTCAAGAAGTCTTTGACGGAATAATAGAAGTAGGTCATGAGGACTAATTAATAATCTAATTTTTTGCTGGCACACTTGTCTAAAGGCTATTTGGGAAAAACCAACATCTTTTATACAAGGAGCATTTTTTCTTGCTTGCAAGTGAAAAAATGCGATGATGACAAAAAGTTTAAAATATTTTATCCTGCCTTTTTTTTGCGAAATCTCTTGATTTCTTGAAATAAATGTAGTATAATATTACTAATGAAAACGATTTTTAAAAACATAGGGGTAAAAAAAATTATGTCGCTGATACTTAGTGCAGTGATGGTTTTTTCTGTTGTTTTCTTTGCTGTTGGCTGTGGAGGGCAAGTTGAGAGCATAACGCTTAACATAACGGAGATTAATCTTGTTGTTGGCAGGTCTCGAACAATAACCGACAGCGACATAAATTTTGAACCTGTCCTGGTCAGAAACAGAGATTTTGTTTTAATATCTTCTGATAATTCAATTTTTACCGCAAACAATCAAACAAGCAGCATAACAGCAGTTTCAGCAGGAAGAGCAAGACTTACTATTCAAACTGTTTCAAACGGCCGAGCGGCTCATGTGTATGTAAATGTGTCCGACATAGCACCGTCCGGCATTGAAATTATTTCAAGCGGAAATATGTTTCAAAACGCCCCTTATTTTTCACAAGTTGAATTTTTCCCCCATTTTGATATTGATTTGGACTCTGTTGTGATGGTGAGTTGGACAGTAGTTGACAGCAGGACTAATCAAGAAAAAGAAAACAAAACAATTCCTTCAAACGAAAACCTTAGTTTCATGCCACCGTCAGTCGGCTCTTTTTCAGTCACGGCGTCCGTTGCTAATCAAATGGGACAAAATATTTATGACACAGTTATGTTAAGAGCATTCAACCCATTTGAAACACCTCCGGATTATTTTGAGCATATCAGCGGACTGAAAATCCAAGAAAATGCCTCACAAGTATCTTTTGAAGTAGATTTTATTGATGCGCATGGCAATCCTGAAAGACAAATTGAATGGAGAGTCAATGGGGAAATTATGGGGAACGATAGGATTTTCAGATTCACTCCTTATGAAGCAGGGCAGTTTTTCATAACACTTTATATCAACAACGAAAACATTCCTTTCAATGCAGATGAAAACTATGCCCTAGTTACTCTTGAAGGAGTTGTGACCCCTAGAAATCTCTTTCTTTGCACTATTAGAAACTTTCCTCTCGTCACGCTTTATTTCGACACGAATATGCCAAATTTGGACTATGAAATAATGATATATCGAGGGCAAACAAGACTGCCTTTAACAATTTCAACAATCTACACTCCAACACAGCATCTCTTTAATGATGGGCAAGTTAACCTAACTCAATTTATCGGCTACACTGAAAACGCAAGTTACCACATTCTAAATACCTCTTTCACTGTTCAAATCCGTTCAGCAATACTTATGCCTAATGCTGAGGACAGTGTTTTTTCCGACTGGGCAGAGATTGAAAATAATATAGTTCGCAACTATGTTGAAGCAATACCGCACCTTGAAAATACTGTTTTTGACGGACATCGAAACCACTTTGTCCAAAACGAGGACGATTTCACAGAATTATTTGCCCACTTTTTTAAGTGGAGAGAAAGACCAAGACTTCAAGGCATATCACACACTCAAGAGTTTGAAATTTTTATTTGCGACAATTTCGGACACCCGTTTATCTATCCTTTTGTCGGAAATGAGGTGGTTTTAAGGAATAATTTAGAAGCGTTTTTAGTTCGAGTTTTTCGCTCTTTGGGATTCACAGGAGAATACAACATTCAATTTGGTTTTGGCGGTGATGACGGAGAAGAACGAATTTTATTCTTAACAATAAGGTTTGATACTGACGGACTTCCAAGTCAAAATAGCAGTAACTTGACTTGGCCGCCAAGTATCGGATTTCAGCAGCCTCACTCACTGCAAGCCCTAAGACCTTTGGTCAACACTGATTTTTCTCAAAACAGACAAACTCTTCCAATTGACACATCCGGAAGAAGAGAGGTTGTTGTTCACACCAGTGAGCAACTATATTTCGTCATCGAAAGAGGCTTTAGACCGAATCCGGCACCAAACAGCGAGGCATACCCGATTTATCATCAAGCAAGAGAAATAATGAAGTCAATAGTTCCGAACACCGGCTTTGGACAGGTGCAAACTTTGCAAGCAATATATGACTATTTAATATGGAGAGTAAGTTATGACCACAGGGCATGGGCGGCAACCGGCGGCAGCACCGCTGATGCAGTCAGACAAGATGCCTATTATCTTGAAGGTGTTTTTGGAAGCGACCCTCGGTCACTTGCAGTGTGTGACGGAATAACAAAAGCATTCATACTCCTTGCCGGACTTGAAAATATTCCGTCTATCAGAGTTTTTGGACAAGGCTATGTCGGCGGCGGAAACTGGGGCTATCATGCATGGAACAAAGTCAAAGTCTATGGAGAATGGTTCATAGTAGATGCCACTTGGGGCGTTGAATTGACAAGATTTACTCCATTTGGAACCAATCGATGGGTTGAAGTGCAAAACAGACGATGGTTTTTATTAACCGACCGTGAAACAGTTTTAACTCATCGCGAAGATGAAAGAGCATCTTTCCCGAGAACTTCACTTCGTCCAATCAACGCCCACGCACTCAAAGGTTTCTACATTTCAGGAAGTGAAAATCATGCAGTTGCCGCAGCAAATTCGCTCGTCGACAACATGCTTGAATCTGCTCAAAACGCACAACAAACTTTTTATGTCGGCATGAATGGATTGCATTTGCAATATCAATCAACTGCGGGTCAAAGCGAATTCATAGCGTTTGAGTTAAGGATTAACCGCTCGCTTGAACATCTTTTTTCAAAAAGAGAATCTTCAATATCCAATCCGAATGAATATCAGCAAAATCCAATACTGGCAAGATTTCGCCATCACAACTTTAATAACTTCAACATGACTGCCCCCGAAGGACAACAAAGAGCAGTCCACTTCAAAATAGTTTCCTCAGACAGTGTTCGAAGCCCTCAAGGAGCAATGTTTGTTCAAATAATAATAGCAATTTAAACTCAAACAGTCTAGAAATTTAACAATCTTGAAAATATCTTTTTGCACTAAACCCACAAAATCAACTATTTGAGGATAAAAAGAGTAATTAGTATGAAAATAACAGTTCCAAAACCTTTATTAACATTATCTCAAGACACTCAGCAACCTGTCTATATAACAGGCGGCTTTATCCGCAATAAAATTGCAGGCATTACTGAGATGACAGACATCGACCTGTGCGGGCCGCAACTAGCCTTGGCGCTTCAATTGCCGTCAAGTTATATGGTGAAAATGGTCAATCATCGTTTGGGAACTTCACTTATCAAGCGAGGTTTTAATGAGTGGGAATACACTCCTTTTCGGACTGAAAACTATCCGCCCGACGGCTCTCACACCCCCTCAAATATTTCTTTCACAAACGATCTTCGGTTGGATGCAAAGCGGCGGGATTTTTGTATGAATGCCATCTACTATGACATCAAAGACGACAAACTAATCGACCCTCACGGCGGAGTTCAAGACATTAAAAACAAACTAATTAGAGCGATTGACCCAAAGGTTACTTTTTCGCAAGACGGACTTCGCCTTATGCGGCTTGTCAGATTTGCCGCTGAAACAGGCTTCAAAATTGACGGAGCATCCGCAAAAGCGGCAATGGAGAATGCTCATTTATTAAATGATATTTCTCCGGAAAGAAAGCGGGACGAGTTGGAAAAAATACTGCTAGCCGATTTGAAATACGGAGTTGAATATGCCCATTACCGCGGTTTAAAACTTCTTCATAAACTAGGGCTTTTAAAATTCGTTATCCCGATTTTGTCAGAGGGAGAGGGGATTGAGCAAAACTCTGAATTTCACAAATACGATGTTTTGGAACACACTCTTCAAACAGTCAAATACGCCGCCCCTGAAATAAGAATTGCGGCGCTTATGCACGACATTGGAAAAATAATAACCCACAAAGAGAGCGGAAATTTTCATCGTCATGAAATTGAAAGTGAAAAACTTGTCCCAAAACTGCTCGGCTTTGACGGACTGAAATTTCCCAAAAAAGTTATCATTGAGACAAAGAGATTGTGCCGCAATCATATGTATGATCTTATGCAAAACACATCGACGGCAAAAATGCGGCTATTCATTGCAAGAAACTGGGACATTGTTGACAAACTAATTCTCCTCATTGATGCCGATGGCAAAGCAACGGGCACTCAAAAAAGCGAAAGAAAATCTCGATTTTTTAATATCAAGCAACAAATGATTGAAGATAAATCCCCGATAACAGTCCGTGACTTAAAAATAGACGGCTCAGTCCTTGTTGACATCGGTTTTTTTGGGGCGGAAGTCGGAGTTCTTCTCGACGACATGCTTGAAAAAGCAATAATAGACCCAAAATTAAACTGCGGCCAATGGCTAAGAGGCTATGCCCAAAAAATATTTGAAAAGGGTCTTCGACCCTCTTGACGGAGAGTGTTTGTCAAGTATCTTCGATACTTTTGTCAGTTTGTGCTTGACATACGACCAACCCAACAAAGGCATCGAAGATGCTTGTCAAGTATTTTCGATACTTTTGAATGATTTTGTTTGCCCAAACTTTCCCATTCAAAACAGTCGAAGATTGTTGATAAGTGGCTTCGACCCTGTTGTTGGAGAATTTAATGTAATAGCAATCTCTCACAAAACTATCGAAGATAGTTAGAGCAGATTTATTTTCTATTTAAAAACTTTTATGCTCTAAGAAACACGGTTAACAGGTGTTTATTTTACATAACCATAATACTTCTGCACATAATATGTAGTGATGAAACGAAAATCATTACATATTTTGTTTTTAATTTTTGCGATTTCCTTTTGCGTTTTTTTTGCATCAGGTTTTATTACCGAAGGGGATGCCGCCTTCGGGGTTTTCAAAAAATCTGCTTCTTCCGACACTGTCTCATTTTCCAGATTTGGAATATCTCATGTTCCAAGATTTCAAGATGAACAACTAAAATGGGCAAAAATTGACATTATCCACAAAGACAAAGTATTTTCTTATCAAGACAATTTCATAAAACCTACTGACCATCTAGTCGCAGAACAAATTTTCAACAGAAGAATTAATCACAACTTCAAAGAAAAAATGGAGATGGTGAGCCGCTCACTAACAATCGGAGCATCATTTAAGGACGCTCTTTTATACTCATTTCCGCTTTTATCTAAATCAGTTGACCGGACAATAAAAACAATAAATCGTGACCCAGTGAATTCAAAAATTTATTTTCATCCCGACAAAAAACCGGCATTCCATGTGACCAGAGAAGAAAAAGGTTATCAAATAGATGAAATGAGACTTTATCAAGACATCTACTATGCCCTAAGACTTGACGCACACGCAAGAGTTAACATAACTCCAAAATCAATTGAGCCATGTGTGACAAGTTTTGACAACATGCGGTTGACTCATTTGAGGGCAAAATTCAAAACAACCTATGAAAAGAGCGGAGAGGGAAGGGTTCACAACATAAAACTGGCGATGCAAAAAATTAACGGCACTCGCCTTGATGCAGGTGAAGAATTCTCATTCAATAAAACTGTCGGAGCAAGGACTGCGGACAGAGGGTTCAAAACTGCGAAAATAATAATGGACGGCAAATATGTTGACGGCATAGGCGGAGGAGTGTGTCAGGCATCAACAACTCTCTACAACGCTGCAATAAGGGCAGACATGGAAATTGAACAAGTTCGAAACCACTCTCTCATTTCAAGTTATGTTCCTCCTTCATTTGACGCAATGGTCAACTCAGGCACTGCTGACTTAGTGTTCAAAAATTCAGGAAAAACTCCTGTTTTCATCAAAGCCTATGGCACAAGTGCCTATTGTGTTGTCGAGTTCTATGGCGAAGAATTGCCCTATGAAATAAAAACAAAAAGTGTCGTGACCTATCGGGGAAATCCTCCGAAAGACGAAGAAATTATTGACTTTGACAGAAAATATGTCTCAACTGAGGCAATGACAGGAGAGCGTGTCAGAGTAAAACACGGACAAGGTAAACTATCAAGCGAAGGTTATTTGCAATACTATGACGAAAACGGAAATCTAATTGAGTCAAAATTAGTTCGCAAAGACAAATACCTCGAAAAACAAGGACTGGTTGCCATAGCCCCGCCGCTAACCGAGAAAGAAAAAGTTGAAAAGGAAAAACAAAGACAACAAAAACTTGAACAAGAAAGGCGGGAAAGATTTCAATTCCACAACGAAAGATTAAGTGTTGTATAAAAAAGTTGGAAAAATTTAGGAAATAAAATTAAAAAATTTGGGAAAACATAGCAATATTTCTTGACAACAAAACAATTATAGGATATAATAACTTCATAATGATGTGTGAATACACACACAAAAAGGAGATAAAAAAATGAAAAAATTGAAGTTTGGCTTAATTGCCTTAGCACTTGCCATGACTATGGCTTTTGCTGTCGCTTGCGGTGGTGGTCTTGGATTTGATGACCTTCGCACAGCTCTTAACGAGGAGGACAATGTCACAGTAAGTACTGTTAGTGAGGTCATCGTTCTTGGAACCGGACTGCGTTCTTTTACTGCAACAAGAGGAACAGCAATTGTTACTGTTACTGAGTATGTTGGCATGGGTTCAACCACTTCAGCAAGAGCATTGCATGATATTGGAAATGCTCAAGAGGGCTTGTCTTCTGTTAGGCGAGGTGATGTGGTCATTCAAGGACCGACTGGTGAATTTTTCGATTTCGTTGTTGGATTATAAAAATAATTAATCAAAATAATAGCCACTGCTTACTTTTAGTAGTGGCTATTTTAATTTGTATAAATCCTAGTTGTTTTAAGCATCATCAAATTGACAATCGAATGAACTAGAATTAACAACACAAAAACGCCATGACTTTAGATGTTAAGTCATGGCGTATTTTGGTTTGATAAGGTTTGAGTTAAGAGGGTTGCTTACCCCTACATTAATGTTGGAATTAAGCGGCTCTCCATTTTTCATTCCTACAGTTTTGTTGGTTTGTTTTATTGGGGATGGGTTGTGGTTGTCGTTTCACATTGTGCGGGCGGCAGATTGCCGCCCCTACGATTTATTTTATCGTGTAATATTCGAGGGATTAAATTGTAGGGGCGGGCAACGCGATCCCGCTTAAATTATCATTATATTCAATTATCAATATTATGCAGCCCTAATATTCGGGTTCGCTTTGCTCACCCCTACAAATTTTGATTGGTCGTTTTTTGATAGTGGTTCGTAGGCAACGAATAACATTGTGCGGGCGGTCAGTGCCCGCCCCTACAGTATATTTGTTTTGTGATATTCGGGAGTGAAATTAAATTATAAGGGTGTTAACTGAACGCAAGAACTTTATAATATTTATGAGAATATTAATAATCGCTCCTACATTTATTTCTTTCGAATATTGCGAGACAAAAGCATTGTAAAAATATTTATTGAACGCACAAACTTTATTATGATTTATATGTGTGGCTGAGGAGAACTCGTCAAAATACTGTAGGGGCGGGCACTGACCGCCCGCACAATATAACCGTTGCTTTAAGAAAAACAAAACTTAAACAACAAAACGCCATGACTTATATTTTAGAAGTCATGGCGTTTTGTTGTTTGATAAGTTTGGAATTAAGCGGGTTCGCGTTGCTTACCCCTACTTGAATGTTGGAATTAAGCGGCTCTCTGTTTTTCATCCCTACAAATTTTGATTGGTCGTTTTTTGATAGTGGTTCGTAGGCAACGAATAACATTGTGCGGGCGGTCAGTGCCCGCCCCTACAGTATATTTGTTTTGTGATATTCGGGAATGAGATTAAATTGCAGGGGCGGTCGGTGACCGCCCGCACATTATTTTATTGGTTAGTTAAGAATGTAGGGGTGAGAAATGGAGAGCTCGAACGAATAAACCACCTGTTCTTACTTGTTAATAATAAACCCTAAACACAGTCGTTCCAATGATTTTTAGGGTAACAGATGAGCAAAGGCTTCTAGACGCAAGAGGAAGTCTTCCCAAGTTGTCAAGCCTTTTGCGATTGAAATTGCAAGGTATTGACCTCTGTGCATGTCGAAGAATAATTCAGGAACTGATCCTCCGACAATCAAGTCAAACTCTTCAAACGATAACAGACCATGTTTTGCAATCATCAAGTTGCGATAAAGAGAGCAATAAATCAAATCATCTTCGATAACATTGAAAACATTAATAAAGAATCCGTTTCCGCTTCCGACTGTCAAAATTCTGTTTGCATAGACCGAGAAGTGGAATGCAGTAACAGGTGCAAACACCGCAACTTCTCTTAAGAAGAAGTCAACACTATCAAGTCGAACAGGCTTCCATGACAAGTCATCACCGTCTCGAATATAATACTTGAAATAGTCTCCGACATAGTTAAGTGCATTTTGACAATTAATATCAACAAACTGATTTCTTGTCAAGTTGAAAAATCCATGCTCATAGGCAAATTGAATATTAACATCATTTGAGAAATTTAACGATATTATTTCTCTTTCTCTTCTTTGATTGTTTTCAATATAGAGAATAGGAGCAAAATCAAATCTTCCTTCATAGAAATTCCAAACCTTGACCATATCGCCCGCTTCAAGATATTCAACTGCTTTTTGAGAGCCGTCATAAAGTGTGATTAGAGTTCCTTCAACGAAACATCCGCCACCAGGGGCTGCTGCTGAAGGGGGATTTGGTTTGTTTGCCGGCATTGCCGGGTTTCTATCACCACCAGTCCAAGGCATAGTCAAATGAGCATCTTTAAAATCTTCTCCTTCTTCTAAATCAGGATTGAAGAATTCAAAACTAGCGGTCGTTCTGACTCTAGTGTCACCGGTTACGATATGAGGAGCGTTATATCTTGTTGTTGTTGTGTAAGAAACAATATCTAAAGTCAAACTACAAATTGTGAACGCTAATGTGATATAATTTCCAGGTCGATAGTTTGTTCCAGGACCTAAGCCGCCTGAACGAATTACTTCGTGCCTATTGATATAACCGGCATTTTGATTCATTATAGCAGTAAAAGTGAAAGTGTTAGCATTTGCATTATGTTGGATTCTTTGACGATTGACAGTTTCGATTTGAAGGAAAGTTGTGTCATTACTGTTTCCCATTCCTCCTGAGTTGGCTGTTACCATATATGATGGTCTGACAATATATCCAAAAAAAGCATAAGGAGTGACATTGTGCTGGGCAACGAATTCTTCTAGTGTTTGACGATGTAGATGATCACGCGCTTGCATATTAATTACTGGAATTACAATCTCATTCCATAATCTGTGATTATAAACAATATTAGTTTCTGCATTGAAATAGGCTCTATCACGAAGGATTGCAGCACCTTGTGCATCTCCGCTTCCTAGTCCTGTCGCATTTGCATTTGAAAGAATTAGTTTATAGGCTTCATAGATACTTCCGTCTTCATTAAAGTTAATTCTTGTTTCACCGCCGACATTCAAATTCATGTGAACAGGAGATGCAACAACAAAAGAAGTTCCAACCGAAGTGATATGAACAGCCGCATGATTGCGAACTTGACCGATTGCAGTGTCAACCAACAATGCCATTATTTCGTTTCGGGCAGCACCTGCATGATCTGCTTCACCGCCGCCGGTGTTTGTGCCCGGATTTTCGGTTGTGAGTCGAATGAGGGCTTCTTGAAGAGTTCTGGTTTCGCTCACATGGAAAGTTTCATTCATGTAGATTCCATTGTGATAACTAAGTTCAGTTTGGAAATCTGACTGTCTTGTTGACCTTCCTTCAAGGTTTGCAGCAATTCTAAGGTTTGTGACGAAGCCGCCGGTTGAAAGAGTGAGAGAGGTTGCTTCAATGTTATTGTGTTCTCTTGCGTTCTCACTTTGAGCATGAGCGTCATATGATATAAAGTCATAAACAACATTAAAACTAGTTGCATTGACATTATTTTGCCATGTTAAAACAGCGCCGTTTCTTTCGATTTCAGGCTCCCACCATCTGGCAACGATGTAGAATGTGTCGCCTGCTGTCATGTTGTGGGTGCTTGAATTTACTGCTGTGCCGCCATTAAGAGGAGTGTCAAGACCTGTCCAGCCAAAACCTGCAAATCGACGGTTGTTGTCGTTGTCTTGAGCGTCAGTTGGATTTGGTGCCAAAATGATATCATGACCAACTTCAACAAAACTATCGGCAATTGTCCAGTTTCCGCGATTTGTCACATAGTTTACTCTAAAGCGAAGTGTCCAAACTGCCTCAAGAACTATTCTTTGTCCTGCGATTGCGTCGAATTCAAATCTTGAGTTTGCTAAGAGGGTAGGAGGGTCAATGGGAACATTGCCATCAATATCAAGAATAACTCTCCAACCTAAGAAAACGAAATAAGGATTTTCAAGAGTGTCGAAGTTTGGAAGATTAATATATAGGTCGCTATCTTGGTCATTAAACGGTCTTGTCGCTTCAAACCAACCAAATGCGTCCTCGCCATATGTCGTATTAAATTCGATGAGGAATGCTTGAACTACTGTGAAGCCAGCCACATTTTCCGCAATAAAGGTTGCTCCGTCATAAAGTCTGACAGTAATTTCAGCCTCACCAGGATTTAAGAAATTGACAAATCCATTATTTGTAACTGTTGCCTCACCGGTCGCACTCCAAACAAGAGTGTACCCAGTTGCAACTGTTGTCAGTTCATGATGAGGGAAGACAAGCACATAAAGGGCTAAATTCGATTGTTCCAAAACAGGAATTCTCGTATTTTCCGGAAGACGAATTTCAACTCCCGTTGGCACTGCTGAAACATTGAAATGATGATAAGCGTAGATAGTTGGGAAATCAACAAGAGCAACTCTTATCCAACCTTCGCCATGTCCGGTGAACTCAACATAATTGCCAGCAATTCTCGCAACACCGCCATAAGTCCAAGTTAAGGCATAACCTTGATAAGATGCTGCGGGAGCAATTGCAGTCACAAATGAACTCAAAAGAGGTCTTGCATCTTGTCTTAGTTGGGTTGGGGTTAGATAGTTGCCGGATTCTCCGTTGATTGTTATTCCTGTCGGCATTGGTCTGACAGTGAAAGTGATTGAGACTGAGCGATTAGTTCCTTGAATTTGTGCAATTGCCGCAAAGGTGCCGCCTGATGAGCCGGGAGCAAAGGAAACAACTCCATACTCATTAACAAATGCAATGTTTTGGGTAGATACGGATTGAGTCCAACTTAAATTTGGAGTGAGGGAAGTCGGAGTGCCGTCAATATAAAAACTAATAAGCGCACCAAGGTCGATATTTCCGTTATCCGCTCGGACTGTCAATGTCAAAGGATGGTCAATTTCAATATTAATCGCCGTCCATCTTGCAAAAAGAGTGACATTTCCAAGAGTTGTGATTTCAGTTATTGGGTTTGAAAACACGCCTTCATAATACTCAGTATACCATCCCTCAAAACGATAGCCGTTTCTTGTTGGGTTTGCTAAAACAATAGGAAGGTCATAGACAGTAAATGTCGCCGGATTGTCCTCGTGGTTTATTCCGCCGTTTAGATTGAATGAAACAGTTGAGGTGATTAAACTCCATCTTGCATGTAAAGTGTGATTGTTGTAGTTAGTGACATAAGTTGCTGCGGTGATTTCAACTCCGCCTTCAACGCCTTGCGGTGTTGTCCACCAGCCAACGAATGTGTAGCCATTTCGATTGACAACAGGGAGTGTTCCGTATTGAGCGTTAAACGAAACATTTCTTGTTGCCTCACTTGGAACATCAAGCGTTCCGCTTTCCGGATTGAATGTTACTTCAATATCAGTCCTTGCAGTCCACTGAGCAATGAATGTTAAGCCGTTAACAGGGATAGTTGTTATTGAAACGGCTGCATTCGGGGCATAGGTGTGAAGCGGCTCTGATCCAACTACTTGCCAGCCGGCGAATGTGAAACCGTTTCTTGTCGGTGCTGTCGGGAAATTGACAGTTGAGTTAAACAATCCGTTCTCGGGAGGAGTGATGCCATAAGCAAACGATCCGCCGTTAAGATTAAATGTTAAGTTGTAGGTGTTAGCAGTCCAACGAGCGAAAAGAGTTTGAGTTCCTGAAGTTCCTCTTAGGGCAGTCGGAATATCTTCCCATCTCTCTCCGTTAACCTCCGCAGTTGTCCACCAACCGTTAAATGTGTGACCGGTTCTATTAGTTGGAGCAGTCAAAGCAAAACTTGAACTATTGATTGTGAAAACAGTTTCATTAGTATGGGTTGAATCATGAAGGCTTGCTGTGTCAAATGTCACAGTGAATTGATTTAGAGTCCATCTTGCAAAAAGAGTAACATCGCCAAGGGTTGTTATTTGAGTTATCGGAGTGCTGCCTTCGGTTGCATGAGCAAACCATCCGTCAAAACTATGATGCTCTTTGCTTGCGTTCTCTAAAGTAATGTTAAGGTCATGAATATTAAATGTTGATGGGTTTTCGGCATGATTTGTTCCGTCGTTTAGGTTGAATGTGATTGTGTAGGTATTAATTTCCCAAATAGCAGTAAGGTTTAATCCGCCTGCCGGCATATTTGTCGGGACTGTTATTGCAGTTGTTGTTCCGACTGATGCCCAGTGCCTAAAAGTGTAGCCTGTTTTTGTCGGATTGCTCGGCCAAAGTGTTGCCAGCGAAGTTCCATAATTTTGATTGCTAATATTTGAAACCGCACTTCCGCCGTCGCTGTTAAATGTTATTGAGTATTGATTAACATTCCAAATAGCATTAAAGGTTATTCCGCCCTCTGGGATTGTTGTTGTTGTCATGTCTCCCGCTTGGTAGATAACGCTAGTGTTAGATGAGAGTTGCCATCCGCCGAATGAATGACCAACTCTTGTCGGAACAGCGGTTGGAATTTGAACGGCAGTGTCATATTCGCCTTGAAAAGGAACTGTGGTTCCGTCCGGCCAATTTCCGCTGTTAAGATTAAAAGTTATTGAATAAACTCCGATAGGGTTAACAACGAATGTGAATTGGTAAGAGACGGTTGTTCCAAATCCGACCAATGAAACAGTAATGGTTGAAGAGCCTTCGTCGACGATAGTGACAAGACCGTTATTATTAACAGTTACTGCATTTTCGTTGCTTGAATGCCAGTTAATCGTGTAGCCAACAGTGTTAGTCGGAACTATTGAGGCGGTCAACTGAACGGGAGAGTCGCCGACAGTTGCGTTTCTGTTTCCGATGACATTAATGCCGGTTGCAACAGGACGGATATTGTTGAAAAGTCCGCCGGATAGTGTTGCTTGAACAGTGCTTGAGCCAGTTGCTGTTGTTATTGTCAGCCTTGCGATAAGGGTTCCTGCACCAGGGCCGGAGAATGAAAGTCTTCCGGTTGTTTCATTAAATTGAATGACACCAGTTGTTTCCCACTCAATTGCGTAGTTTTGAGATGCCGCTGGATATGGATTGATTCTTGGGAAGATATAAAAAACATCATCTTGACGAATATGAAGAGGGTCTCTTCCTAAATTTGTTAGGAAATTAGTGAGAAAATGCTCTCCGCTAGCAATAAAAGGAAGGTTAGTTGTGCTTTCCATTATAGTCACACCCGTAGGAACAGCAGTAATAGTAAATACAACAGTATCAGTATCAATATGTTCTCCTGCAACTTGAGTTGCTCCATCATAGAGGAAAACAGTAAAAGTAACAGTTCCGGGAGTATGTAGTGTCACAACACCATTTAGTGTGTTAATGCTAGCAACACTTGGAGCATTTGAATGCCACCTTAAACTAAATCCACTTGCGTTAGTGTTAACATCAGCAAGAAGTTGAATAGCGGGGGAGTGGTCTATTCTAACTGTTGTTTGGATATCTCTTAAAGTAATTGTGGTTGGAACAGCGTCAACAGCAAATAATATTGTTTCGCTAAAACTGGTTCCGGGAATTGTGACGGTAACCGAACCGTTTCCATGACCTGAGAAATAAACGAACCCTTCTGTTTGATTAATTCTTGCAACATTAGTTCCAACTCCGGAGGCTGAGAACGCTAGTGCATAGTCAGGGTGGACATGAATTAAAGGAAGGATTGCCGCAAGTGATGATAGGTTAATTTCATCATCTTCACGAGTTGTAATAGCGCTGCCTAAGGGAAGATTAATTCCTGTCGGGACATCAAAAATAGTAAATTCAATAAAAGTGCTAATGCCTGTTTCTTCAGTTGCAGTTATCCTAACAGTCCCTAAATGCCCTTCAAAAGAAACAAGACCGGTGTATCTGTCGACAGTTGCAAGTTGAGGCAAGTTTGTTGTCCAAATAACTTCATAAGTTGAAAGATTAGTAACAACTGCATTAAGTTGAACGGGAGAATCAGTAACTCTGACATTTCCGCCTGCGTGACCTGTTATTTCAATTGAAGGAACAAGGGCAGGGGAAACAACGAAATTAACGCTTGCGGAAACCGCAGGGATTACTCCGTCTATAGTTGCAGTTATTGTTACATTTCCTTGACCCACAAATGTAATAACACCGTTTAAAACAGTTGCAACTAACGGGTCGCTTGTTGACCAAGTGATTTCATAGGTTGAAAGATTAGTGACAGTTGGTGTGAGTGTGACCGTAGGGTCACCGACTCTTGCCTCTCTGTTAGCATCTCCGGCAATAGAAATTGTTGGGGCTGGTGCAAGGACAGGGGAAACAACGAAATTAACGCTTGCGGAAACCGCAGGAGTTACTCCGTCAATAGTTGCAGTTATTGCTGCATCTCCTTGACCCACAAATGTAACAACACCGTTTGAAACAGTCGCAACTAGTGGGTCACTTGTTGACCAAGTGATTTGATATGTTTCAAGGTTTTGAACAGTTGCAGCAAGTGTCACCGCCTCGTCTCCGACTCTTGCAGTGCGAGTTGCCTCTCCTGCAATTGAAATTGTTGGGGCTGGTTGATTTCCTGTAGGCGTTGCAGTGATTGAAATTGTGACATTAGCGGAAACAGTATGTAAGGCAGTGCTGGTTCCGTCTGCTCCGACGGTAGTGCCGACCGGAGCCGCACCTCCTATCGTCACAGTGGCAGTATGAGTTGCCTCCGCTCTCCAACGAACAGTCAAAACCGTTCCGTCTGCAATTTGATTTGCACCCTCAGTTAAGGAAGTGCTTCCTTGAAGCACTTCAAAGAGTGCAATTCCTTGAGGAGTTTGTCCGACAGTGACAGTGCGATTGTCTTCGGTTACTTCACACGCAACAAACGCACCTATTGATATTGCCAAAGCAATTAATGCAAGAGCAAACATCAACAGAGTTTTTTTGATTTTTTTCATTTTTTTCTCCTTGTCGGTTTTTTGGTCTTTTTTGAAATTGACCTAAAAAAACCTAAGCGAGTGCCGGTTTTATTTTTTTGCCGGATTTATCTTAAAAAAATAAATTCTTAGCAAAATTGTTTGACACTCAAACAATTAGAAAAAGATAGTAAAATCTTACTATCTTTTTCTAAGTATCTACATTATACATCATTAGTATATGCACTGAAAAGCGAATTCAAACGAGAATGTCATAAGAAATATTATTCTCTTTTGAGGTCTTTGACCCTTTTGTCATTTGGGAGTGCTTGTTGGATTGAATATCTCCGACCGCCGCAATAGAGAATTCAAACGAGAATGTCTTAAAAGAAATCATTCGCTTTTAAACTCTAAGAGTTCCAAACAAGGTTTGCGGTTGAGTTTCCAAGCCAACCTGTGTTCCATGTTGCCGGAGCCGACGAGCGTCCTTGAATTCTTATTGTTTGACTAGAAGTCCAATCTTCAAACACATTTAATCCCATGTTCACAACCGAGGAAGGAATGGTGACTGATGTTAAACTTGGTATTCTCGAAAAAGCAATTTGCCCGATATTTGTCACTGATTGGGGAATGGTGATTGATGTTAGTCCTGTTGATTGAAACGCACCATGCCCAATATTTGTTAACCGACTGCCTTGTTCAAAATTAACGGTTGCCAAACTGGAAGCACCAAAAAACGCATGAGTTCCGATATATGTAACGGATGCGGGGATAGTGATTGATGTTAAGGCTATTGGAACATGGAACATGCCTGTCTGAATACTTGTTATTTGAATGTCTTGTCCAAAAGTGACGGTTCTTAAATTTGCTGTGCCTCGAAATGCCTGAATTCCAAGATTTGTCACAGATGACGGAATATGGATAGAGGTTAGTCCCGTTGCATTCCAAAACGCAAAATTTCCAATGCTTGTCATCGATGATGTAATTAACATCGAAGTGAAAGTTGTTTCCCCATAAAAGGCATTGCTCCCAATACTTGTCACTGATGGCGGAATAGCAAGAGAAGTTTGAGTTTGTCCTAAAGAGGTAAGCCCTGTTATTTGGTTGCTGTTAATATTAAAATGACTATAGGCAATTGGCAGCCAAACAATATTAGCACTTGACATTTGAGCCCAATTTTCATGCCAAGTTGCCGGTGCGTAAGTTCGTCCGGCAACAAATATTGTCTGCGAAGAAGTCCACCACAAAAATGCTTGAATACCAATAGTATTTACTGATGGCGGAATAATTATAAAATCTAAGCCCGAACCTGCAAATGCCAGTCCGCTAATGTTTGTTAGTTCGCTGTTCTCTGCAAAAGTGAGGGTTCGCAAATTGGGTGTGTTTTGAAAAGCACTGCCTTCAATAGTTGTTACTGATGCAGGAATAATTATAGATGTCAAGTTTAGCGTTCCGTTAAAAGCGTTAGTGCCAATACTTGTGACAGATGTTGGCATAACAATCGATGTTATATGTTCTGCTTGAAAAAATGCACCGCTTCCGATTGCTGTCACGCTTGAGGGGATAACAAGGTCTGCTCTTTGCTGCCCACTAGAAGTTAATCCTGTTATAATATTTTGATTGTTTATAACAAAATAATCATACCACCCACGCCAAACAATATGAGGAGAGCCCGAAAACCAACTTGCACTCCATTCAAGAGGGGCGGAAGTTCGTCCTTCGACATATATTGTTTGAGATGATGTCCAATTTGCAAAAGCGAAGAATCCGATATTTACTACTGATTCAGGGATGACTATGGACAAAATACCGGTGGCAGACTGGAAAGCACTAATTCCAATACTTGTCACCGAGGCCGGAATGGTGATTGATGTCAAATTTGCTGCACCAAAGAAAGCATTGCTTCCAATTCCAAGGACTGACTCCGGAATAACAATGTTTGTTTGTTGCTGACCAAGGGCAGTAAGACCTGTTATCACATTTTGATTGTTTATTATTAGGAATGCATAGTTTATATCAAAATGAGAAACTTCAAAAGTAATTGTCACTTGATGCCTAAAGACATTTGCTCCGCTCGTCGGAACATGATAGAGTCTTATTGTTATGGTTGCTGAACCAAGATTGATAAAATTAACAACACCTTGAGCGTTAACAGTTGCGATATTGGTTGCGTTTGAACCAAAGGTTAAAGCATAGTCAGCGTGTCCTGCCGGAAGAACAATGATATAGTTTCTTAAGTTGACGCTATCATAAATATAAACATCACGAGAGAGGTTTTCACCAACCACAAAAGTATTTGCTCTTTGAATGACATTAAATGTTATGGTCACTTGATGCCTAAAGACATTTGCTCCGCTTGTCGGAACATGATAGAGCCTTATTGTGATAGTGACATTTCCTGAACCGACAAACGAAACAACGCCGCTTGAGTTAACAGTTGCAACAGTTATCGCATTTGAGGAGAATGTTAGAGCATAGTCAGCATGATTTGACGGATTAATAGTCAGATGATTTCTTAAGTTAACGGCTGAGTCAACATATTGCGCTCGAGGAAGTTCTTCCGCTCCGGCAATTGAAACGGTGGCTGCTCTTTGAATGACAGTGAATGTTATTGTTTCTGAGTGCCTAAAGACCCTGTCTCCGTTGCTTGCAATGTGATAAAGTCTGACAGTGATTGTGACAGAACCTGCTGAGACAAACGAAACAACGCCTGTGTTTGAGTTAACTGTCGCGACTGAAGTGTTGTCTGACGAGAATGTAAAGTCATGGGCAGCGCTGTTCAAAGGAAGCGCAGAAACATGATTTCTCAAATTAACAGTTTCATCAACATATTGACTGCGAGACAATGTTGCAGGAGGAGAAATAACAACAGTATTTGCTCTTTGAATGACAGTGAACGAGATAGTTGATGAGCCTCGGAAGATGTTTTGCATGCTTTCCGCATCAAAAATAACTTGATATAAAGAAACAGTAATGGTAGCAGTGCCTGGACCATTGAATAATATGATGCTAGGATTATGGTCGTCAGTTGCTGCTATTAAAGAATTGTTTGAAGTAAACAACAGGGAATAATTAATATCGGGAATCATGACACTAACAAAACCTCTTAAATCTATTTCACTTCCAACATATTGTTCACGAGATATTTCATTATTTTTATCAATTAAAACTGCTGCATCTGTTGGAAGGACTGTGAAAATAATATAGGCATAAGCATACATTATATTGCCGCACAAACTCCAAGCCTCTGCTCGAATTTCAACAGTTCCCTGAGAGAGAAAATTAATGTCAAATAGAAATAGTTCCGGAATGTCTATTCTTTCAATTGTTACAATATTTTCGTTTAGTGAGAAAACAACCAGATTGTGTTCCCAAATATCAAACGGAACAAGAATATAGTCATATACCATCCTTTCTTCAACAGCACACCAAGTTTGACCGTAGACATAATATTTCTCAGTTGTGGTAACGGATATATTGGCAAACATTTCATCACCAACCAAAACAGTTCTCTCGTCTGAAGTTAGTCCATTAATGGTGACAATGTTGGGAGGAGCAGTGATAGTGACTTCCACAATCTCATCAGCAACTATATATGCGCCGGTCAAATCATCTCTTAAACTAACGAATATGGTTGCATTTCCGGCACCGACAATTGTCACTCTTCCTTGATTGTTAACAGTCACAACAGCAGTGTCGCTTGAAACAAAGGTTAAAGAGTAATGCTGAGGAGTTTGAGATAAATTATTCATCAAGACATCAACTTCAACATAAATCGGAGTGTTCAAGTCTCTTCGTTCTCTAATAACAGTGTTTTCAATCTCAATGCCTTCAATTTGACCAAAAATATTAATAGTTATTTCATCAAATAAATTTGGAAATCCTTGAACTTGAACACGAATAACTGTTGAGCCAATTCCATGAATTTGAACAAGTCCGGTGCTTGAAATGGTTGCAACGCTCTCATTGCTGGAAGTCCATTCAATAGTGAAAAGATGACGATGCTCGGGCAATATCTCAGGAGTGATTGTTGTTTCCAACTCTCTTTCTATGCTGATGGTGTGACCGTCTCTTAAATTAAAGACAGGTTGTTCGTCAATAGAAATGCTTGAAGGAATTCCGGCAACAACAAATGTTGCACTATGCTGGGCAATAAATTCACCGTTGAAATAAAGTCTGACGGTAATGATAGCAGTCCCTCTGCCAACGATTGAAACAAGACCTGACTGATTAACAGTTGCAACAGAAGGAGCATTTGAACTAAAGACAAGATCGCCTGTTGTTCCAAAAGGTGAAATTCCGACATTAAGTTGAATCGGGGCATGGTCACTTCGAATAACATGATAGTTATTAAAAATTTGAACGCCTCTTGGCGCTGAAACAGTGGTAAAGTTGATTTGCGTTGAAACTCCTATCGGAAGACCGTCAATTTGAATAATAGCAGTAATATGTCCGTCAGAGGCTGAGCCTGAGAAATTTACTGTTGTTGAAGCCCCAAAAGTTGTTGTCAAACTTAAGCCTGTTCCTTCAATTTCCCAAACAATGTCATAACCCGATGCCCAGTTGACAGGATAGACAACAGCGGTCAATTGAAGAGGGGATTGATTTTCTTGAATGAAGTGGTAGTTTCCGACAATTCCTTCACCGGTTATGCGAATTGCTGTGGGGACTGCACTGACTCTAAAAGTAACGGAGTCTGAAATTCTGATATTGCCAACTCCGTTGATGCTGACTGTTATTGTGACAAAGCCGTATGCACCGGAAACAAAACTAACAACACCATATCCGTCAAGCATTGAAACAGTTGCAATGCTCTCATTGCTTGATGTCCAAACTGTGTCAAGATCAATAGAGTTAAGGGGTGAAACATTGACAGAAAGAGACATGTTCGGAGAATCATTTCGTCTGTGGATAAATCCGCCCTCACCAATAAGTCCAGATGTCATAATTTCAATATTTGTCGGAGCAGGGTGGACATAAAGCGTCACTTCATCAAAAATAGTGTCATTGAATGCAAATGTCGCTCTAATCACAACGGCGGTAACAGCAGTAACACTTCCGAATGAAACAACGCCGGTGTATCTTCCGACAGAGGCAACAGTCGGATTAAGCGAAGTCCAAACAATATTTTGAGTTGCACTTATCTGAGGGTTTGAGGGGGCTGCCGAAATTGATAGTTGAATGTTGGGAGCATCTTCTCGATGAATGACTGAACCAAAACCTATTGTGATGCTGACAGGCATTGTTTGTATCGGACGAATATTAACAGTGGTGCTTGCTTCAAAGTTTGTGCCTAAAAGGGAAACGGTGATAGTGACTGAGCCGTGTGAAACAAAATGAACAACACCAAAAGCGTCAACTGTTGCAATCAAAGGATTTGACGACTCCCAAACAAAAGTGTAGCCCTCAGTCTCAATAGGAAGAACTATTGCTTGAAGTTCAAGAGTGTTTTCACCGCGATAGACATCACGGTTTCCGTCTATTATTTGAACGCCTGTTGCAACAGCAGTGACTCTGAATGTGACAAAAGCACTATCAACAAAAACATTCAAAATGTCAAGCATTGTGTCATAAAGACGAACAGTGATTATTGCAGTTCCATAATTAACATTGCTAAAGGTGACAACACCGCTATATCTGTCAACTGAGACAACCGAAGGGTTGCTTGAATTGAAAATCAAAAGATATCCGTCAGCGTTTGTCGGATTAATGACAATATCATTCATCAAATTAACAGATTGACTTCCGGAACTGACTTGCCTTTCGGTTGCCCCGTCAATAGAAACGCCTGTCGGCTGAGGAGTGACAGTGAATGTGATTTCTGCAAATTGTGTTAAACCTAAAACGGCATCATCAATTTGGGCACGAATTGTTGCCGCTCCCGCTCCGTGGAATGAAACAACACCATTTTCAACAGTTGCAACAGAAGGGTTGGTCGTTGTCCAAACAACGCTAAATCCGATTGCATTCGTTGGATTAACAGTATATATTAGCGTGACACTGCGGGCATGAGGAGCAGGGTCATTTTCTCTGACAGTAGTATGAATCGGAGGAGTGATGGTTATTTGATTTGCCGTTGGGCGGACATCAAATGTTATTGAATGAGAAAAATCTCTCAAAACTCCTGAAATAACAGTTGAAATTGAAGCGGTGATAGTGACACTTCCGACAGAGTGGAATGTGACAAGACCGGTGTTAGAAACAGTTGCAATGCTTGGATTGCTTGTTCCCCATGAAATGTCATATGCCGCCATAGGAAGATATGGATCTTCTCCATAAACTTCAGCATTTAATTGATAGGATGAATTAATTCTAACAACAGTGTTTGAGGGAGTTTGAATTTCAATACCTCTTGGATACTGAGAAACATTGAACCAGATTTCAGCCCAATAAGGAGTTCCCGGAAATTGAACGGTTATTCTCGCTGTGCCGGGAGCAAGGAATGAAACAACTCCATTTTGAGTGACAGACACCACAGAAGGATTGCTTGAACTCCAAAGCATCACTGCACCCGGAGGAAAAACAGCATATCCTATTGGATAAGCGGCCGCATTAAACGCCATGTCGCCAGCATCTGCCCTAACAGTTATTGTTTGAGTTTGATAGCCATTGATTGCAAGGGCGGTTATTGCTGTTGTTATGCGGATTGTGATGCTGTCATAAGCCAAAACAGTTCCGCCGCGCATAATTCTGACAGTGATAACAACTGTTCCGAAAGCGTGGAAAGAAACTCGGTTGTGATAGTCTGTTATATTAATAGATGCAATATTGCTATTGCTTGACTCCCATTCAATTGTGTAATAGCCTTCTGTTCTGTCAACAGGGTCAATGACAATATTTAAGTCAACATGAGTTGTTGTGATTATGTTTAATTCTCTGTCTCCGCCTTGAATAGTCACGCTATCGGGAAGAAAAACTTGATAAACATCAAAAATAACGGCATCTTCGTCCATAAAGATATTTGTGCCTGAAAGAGTGCTGTAAAGCCTTGCAGTGATTGTGACGATGCCATGTGAATTGAAAGAAACAACACCTTGTTGATTAACAGAGGCAATGCTATCATCGCTTGAAGAGAAAACGACAATAGACCAATTGGTATTGGCATTTTCAGGATAGATAATAAAACTAAGAGCAATATCGTCCCCAAGTTCACTTGCAACCCTAGAACTATCGCCGTTAATTGTTATTAATTCGGCTTCAACCGGAGGAGTGTTGTCAATAATTCCCGAAAAGGAAATAATGGCATTTTCAACCATGACAAATGTGAAATATCCGCCGAATTCGGAAAGATTGAGGGTAGTTGCGTCAAATCCGTGATAGTTTCTGTGTTCGCCGTTATAACTGAAAATACTAATAACAAAATCGTCCCCAATTTCAAAATTATTGTGGAGACTAAAAATAATCCCGATTTCTTCTCCGACTGCAACTCCTTCAACAGGGGAGTGAAAAAGGCTAAGACCCGAAACGCTGCTGCAAAGAGTGAGAGTGTGAATATTTGTCAATGTTGCGGTGAATAATATTGTGTCATAAATTTCAAGATGACCCAAAACGCTGACTGTGATTTGGGCGCTTCCGGCATGATGAATATTAACAAGACCCGAGTCATTGACTGAAATATAATCAGGATTGCTTGATTCCCAAACAAGCCCCATGTAGTCTGCGCTATTCGGGTCAAGAAGATATGTCAATTGATAAGAGCGGTTCATGGAATCTTCCCTGAACGGAACAACTCTGTCCCCGCCAATAATTGTTATGTCTGTCGGTGCAACTGCTGAGCGCCATTGTGAAACAAGACGCAGAACTCCTTCGGCTCGGACATTGTGAGCAATGAAGGGAAGAGTGTTTGTAAAGGTGTAATAAGGAGGCCAACTTGTGATTACATCTTCATCATCGTCTGTGTTGTTGTAGTCAAAGTAATCTTCATTATTTTCAATAACATTATAAGGAGCGTATTCATCTAAATCAACACTATAAATTCTCCAACCCAAAAACCAATAGTTTTCACGGAATGAAGAGGGAAGGGTGATGTCATCGCCTATATCATGTATGCGGGGCTCCTCGTTTGTTCCCTCGCCGGAAAAATAAGCGGTGAAAGTTTGGGAAATAGGATGGGCAACAATTTCAATTTCAACATGGTATGTTACAATGTGGGTTATTTCCCGAAGTCTTGTTTCGGTGTTAAATGTGCTTTGGGTCAAAGTGCCGGAGAGCCTGACTTCGCCGCGAAAAGTAGGAGCAGTTCTGTAGCGAATGGTGATAGTGTCGCCTTCGGTTACAATATTATGCCGCTGAGTCAGAGGCTCTTCACTGCCATTAACAAAAACCTCAAACACTTCAATATTTGAAGAAAATCCGCTGGGTATCGTGACAACAAATTGCGGCAATCTGCAAGCAAAAAGAATACTCACACTGAGTGCGGCAAATATCAAAACAAATAGTAGTTTAAGTTTTTTCATAATAGGTAGTCCTTATATTTTGTATTCAAAGAAAATTATTAGAAAATTTACATTTTGTTAACAACATCTTTAAAAGAAAAGTCCTATTCAGCCTAGAATAATACTTGTGTATAGTATAACTGAACAAACACAGTTTGGCAACTATTTATTAACAATTTATTAATAAAAAATATATTCTCTTTTGAGCAATAATAATCAATGATTTACGATCGAATAATAGGGAGCAGGGAAAAAGATTCAAAAAATCTTAACTTTAAATATTTTCAACTCACTAAAAATTGTTTGCACTTTTTTTTTAACTGTGTTATAATTTTAAAAACACAATCATTATGTGTTATGCATTGTGAAATATGCATTGAAATATGAAATACTCTTTCCCTTGCACTATTCGAAACTCAGACCTTGATTTTGGTTTGAAAATAAAGCCGTCCGCTGTTCTTGACATATTTCAAGAGGCGGCAACTTTGCATGCGTCAAGCGTCGGAATGACCCATGAAAATATGAGAGACAAAGGTCTTTTTTGGGTTTTGTCAAGAATTGCTTTCAAAATAATAACTCACCCTAAACGCTTTGAAACGCTTCTTGTTGAAACTTGGCCGCTTATGCCGCAAGGAGTTTCAACAAGAAGAGAGTATGTTGTTCGAAATAAAAAGGGTGAAATAATGATAAAGGGCAGCGCAAGATGGGTTTTGATTGACATGAACACTATGAAAATTGCCCGATTGAAATTAGACGATTTTGCAACTCTTTTCGGTTCTTTCGGCGATGGAGAAGGACTGGAAGGCGGAGCAATTCAAGTTCGGGCGGTCGCAACATCCTCTAAAAATAAAACCCGCAAACTAGAGTCAACTTATTCTGACTTAGATGTCAATATGCATGTTAATAATATTCGATACGCTGAATACCTCTATGACGCTCTCGGTGAATATGAAATAAGACAAGGAATTCAAAGTCTGCATATCAACTATCTTAGCGAACTCAGTGCAAAAAAAGAAGTAATTTTAAAAATTGAAAGAACAAATAACCTCGTTATAGTGGAAGGCACATCCGGAATAAACATAGTCTTTCGAGCCCAAATTGAATTAGGGAATTAAAGTACACTAAATAGAAAAAAATCATGAAACAACTAAAATTGACGACAAATGAATTTGAGTTTGTGCCTCATCAAAAATGCTTTTTAAGTGCTGATGGTGCAAACGGAGAACTTCTTAGTTTTGAACTTAACGGAGAAAGAGTTCTTAACACTTTTTGCAGCGGTATGAGTGACATCAGCGGAAAATTGCTCGCAAAAAATACTTTGAGTGTCTGTTCGCCGTCTGACAATATTTCAATGTCGCTTTTCTATTCAGACAAACTTGTTTTTGTTTTGCCTCATTCAACAATATTTTCAACTCAACTAAAAGGCGGTGAAGTTTTTGTGACAATCAAAACAACAGTTGTCAACGAAGATTTTCGTCATCATAAATTCAATCTTGTGTTTTCAATTTTGAACAACAAAAACAAACGGGTTGCAATAAAATCAAAAAAAGTCATCATGCAAAAAAACACCGGAAGAGAATTTGAGATGACATTAAAAATAAAGAAACCTCAAGACATACCTTATTTCTATACCGCTCGCATTGCTCTTGATGATGAAGAAACTCTTCTTCCGCTTGGCATTGCAATGAAACCTCCAAAAAAACTTTATGGAGTTTGTGTTGACTCTGAACAAGAATTTTTTAATTCAAGTGCTTATATTGCAAGAAAATTTTCATTAATCAAAGAATGCGGTTTCAATTGTGTTCGATTTTTATCACTTCCGACTCAAAGAGAGATTGATGAGTTGACAAAAGCGGGATTATTTTGTGTTGTTGATGTTTTTGAATTCCTCGCCCAAGAAAATCCGATTTTCGATTATAAGTATGACGACAGGATTGACAGTTTAAAAAGAATTGCATCTCACCCGAGCATTTTGGCATTTAATATCGCAGGGCTTGCTTCGGAAACTTATGGGAGAGGAGGCGGAGCGAAATTGATTGAAAATATATATAATGATTTAAAATCAATTTCAACAAAGCCTATCATGATTAATTTCTCTGTTCTTGACCTTATCAAAGCGGAAAAAGAAAAACTGTTAAATATAAAAGGCTCAATTTTCAAGTCATTAACAAAAGAGAGTATGGAGAAGGTTGATGTTATCGGCTTTTCAGGTGCAGAGCAATGTTCAATATATGATGAGTTCAAAGACATTAAAAAAGACATAATCGGACTTGCCGTTTTTGAAGAAGAGTTTTTTGACACTCATGCAAAAATGCAAAATATGCCTAATATCAAGGGAATATTTTTGGAAACGGTTTATCCTCTTTTTGATAACTTTTTGACAAAAAAACCATTCTATCACCTTGCCCAAATCATTCTTCAAAAAAAAGAAACCGCTCTTATCACAACAGTTTGCCCCGATAGCGGAGCAGTGTCTTCTTCATGGCACTATGAGCGTCACTTGGGGCAGATGATAAAAGTCATGGTCTATTCAAGAGGTGATATTGTTCAACTCCGCTTAAACGACAGAACAATAAACAGAGTAATCGGCGGAAGAATGAAAAACTTCATTGCAGAGTTTGAAGTTGAATATACCCCCGGAGTGTTGTCTTCAACAAGTTACAGAAAAGGAATTCATATTGCAGACGCTTTTATAAAAACTCCCTCATCTCCAAGTTCACTTTTGCTCACTCCTTATTCAAAAAAATCAAAAGAAGGCGAGTTAGTATTTGTTGAATTGACGGTTCTGGATAAAGACGGAAATTTTGCCTCTCACGCAAGAAGAGAAGTAACCTTTGAATCTTGCGAAAATGCTGAAATAATAGCACTTTTCAACTCACAAGAAGAAATTCAAAACGAAGAGAAAAAACACTTTGTCTCTTTAAATTCTCAAGGCGGAAAAATAATCGCTGTTTTAAAACCCAAAAATGTGGGAAAAATCACAATAAGCGCAAAAAGCGAGAAGTTGAAAGGCGGAAGGGTGAGCGTTATAGTAAGTGAAAAGTGAAGTGTGCAAGATGAACAGCAGTGTTGAGTTTATTTAAAAATTATCAAGACTTTTCATCTTTCACTTTTCACTTTTCACTTAAAAACAGTTGACACCCCCTTTCTTTTATTATATAATGGTCAGTGCTATGCGTTTTTTTGAGTGCATTTTGCTACTAGGAAATACATCATGAAAAAAATATCTAAAATATTATCTTTAATAGTTGGGCTCTTGTTTGCCGCAGGAATTTTTGTCGGCTGCATGGGCTTTCCAAGAGTTCCGAATTTGACAATGGAGCAAGACACTAATTTTGTCGTGAGAAGTCAAGGCGGCAGTGCTGTTCAATACGGCAATATTGTCTATTTCATCAACGGATTCAACACATTGACTTATAATCCAACGGCAGACGGAAGATTTAATGCATGGGGCGATGTTCAAAGAGGAGCGCTTTATCGTGCTGAACTTCGCGGAGAAAGAGAAGGCAGAGAATTTGTTTCCGGTTTTAACGAAAATCCTGACTTAGTAATAAACGAAAATGCGTTCACTGCAACCGGACAAGTTTATGCACAAAATGAATTTTATTCTACACCTCAACTTCGCCACGGAATAAACATCAATGATGAAGACTTTGATTTTGACAATTTTGATGTCAATGACCCTGATAACTGGATTGATTTGGTTGCTGTTGAGAGAATTGTCCCAAAAGCCATTGGAACTGTTGCGGGAGACACTCTCTCAGGTCATGGCGGAATATTTATTTTTGGTGAATGGATTTATTATGCAACTCCCTCAATCACTCGTGACACAGCCGGAAGAATGCAAGACGACAGAGTAGATTTCATGAGAACTAGAGTTGACGGGTCTCAAACTCAACACATCTATTCAACTCAAGGTCCAGCAAATCATGCCCCCTATGCTTTTTACCGCATTGGCGATGCCGTCTATATGGTTGTGTTCTATACTCCGGCAGGAGAGACAAGCGGAAGAATAGTTTCTGTTCGCATGGAAGATAACAGACGCCGTCCAAACAATCCCTATTTGATTGCAGAGAATGTCACAAGCGTTATTTTCCCAAGATTTGATTTCTATGACTCAGTCAATCATTACCGCTATGAAAACAATCTTGAGCATTTCATTTTCTTCACAAGAAATTTTGTCCACGGTGACGGTGTTCAAGAAGGAAATATTGTTGAAATGATGCGTCCAAGCGGCGAAGAGGGAATAAGAATCAGAGGTTCAGGTCAACACATCACTCTTGTTGATGTCAGAGACGGATTGCTAATCTACACCGAAACAGACCTTTTCAACAACCAAATCATCAAATATGACAATCTTCACGATGCATTAATGGGAGGCTATGCTATTATTGACGAAGAGAGTGTTTTTGTCGGAAGCCGAACATATAGGGAGCATCAACTAAGTTTAACAGGAGTAAATGAATATCGTCAAAACATTCAAATAAACAGTTATTATCATCTTGCAATCAATGCAAATCTTTTTGGTTCAAGTTATATCTTTTTCAGAGACCATCATCGTTCTCACCCAATGATTCTAGCCTCATCGGCACAAGGCCCGGTGCAACTAGTGAGCGCTCTTAATGTCCATAATGTCCTAAACGAAGTTTGGCCGGTCGGGGTGACAAAACACCATCTTTATGGCAGCGAACTTTACTTTTTGGGTGACGGAAACTATTTGATGAGAATTGATATTCTAACTCCAAATGCAACTCCGCAAGTAATGTCTCATGCCCCGATTGAACAAAATCATTTTGCCCCTGATTTAGTTGCGGGATTTGTGATGTATTTTGCATTCGTTGACGAATGGGTAATGGGAGGAGGCTATGCATTCTTCCGCTCAACTCGCAGAGACGGAGACGGAGTCCAATCAGTCCTGGTCTACTATCGTGCATATGGCGACAGAATGCCCGAAGAAGATGAAGATTTTGTGCCGGATGATGACTTGTATTTAGGAGAGGAGTGGAACTAAAAATTTCAATGCATAATGCATAACGCATCATGCATAATTAAAGTCGAAAAAATTTAACAATAATTATGCATGATGCGCTATGCACTTATGCATTAGGAGAAGAAATGAAAACCTACATGGCAAACGAACAAACAGTTCAAAGAAATTGGTATATTGTCGATGCAAAAGACATGGCATTGGGAAGAGTTGCAGCACAAGTTGCGGCAGTTTTGCGCGGAAAAAATAAACCCGAGTTCACGCCTCACTGTGATTGCGGTGATTATGTTATTGTCATCAATTCAGACCACGCAGTCCTAACCGGCAAAAAAATGGAACAAAAATATCGCAGATATCACACCGGCTACATGAGCGGACTAAAAGAAATTCAATACAAAAAACTCATGGCAGAAAAATCTGACGAAGCCCTCTACCTTGCAGTAAAGGGTATGATGCCCAAAAACTCATTGGGAAGAAGAATGCTGAAAAAATTGCGTGTTTACAAAGGAGCAGAACATCCTCATGTTGCTCAGCAAGCGAAAGAGTTAAAATTAGTGGAGAAGAAATATAATTAATTCAACGAATAACTCATAATGCATAACGAAGGATAAAATTTAGTTAATATTTAACAATCGTTATGTATGCATTGTGCGTTAAAAAAGGATACATATGGCAATCAAATCAAACAAAGCAAAAAAATTAGCGTTTTGGGGAACAGGACGCAGAAAGAAAGCAATAGCAAGAGTCAGACTTATTCCAAACGGAACAGGTGCTGTCAGCATTAACAAACGCACAATGGACGACTTTTTTGGTCTTGACACATTGAAACTTATCGTCAATCAGCCGCTGGTTGCAACGCAAACAAGCGGAAAATACGATATTTTCGTCAATGTCAAAGGCGGCGGTTTTACCGGTCAAGCAGGTGCAATCAGACACGGAATTTCCCGTGCCCTTCTTGAGGCTGAGCCAAATCTAAAAGCAACGCTTAAAAAAGAAGGCTTTTTAACTCGTGATCCAAGGATGAAAGAGCGTAAAAAATATGGCTTGAAAAAAGCAAGAAGAGCGCCGCAATTCTCGAAGAGATAATCTAGTGGTCAGTGGATAGTGGTCAGTGACTAGTGTTGGTTAATTTTTATTTTTACCATCACTGACCGCTGATCACCAATCACTACTATGCAATACAAAAAGTCCCTCGGACAAAATTTTATATATGACACAAATCTTCTAAAGAGCATCGCAATCGATGCTCTTATTTGTCGTAGTGTAGGGGCAAGCAACGCAAGTCTTAAACAAACAGCAGGGAATTGCCCGAAAGCAGCGGAGTGTCATGAGAAACGCCGGCTCACTGTCACTACGGGAGAGGACGCACTCATTTGTCCTCAAGGTGATATTGTTGTTGAAGTCGGAGCAGGACTGGGAACTTTGACAAAAGTCCTTTCTGAATATGCTGAAAAAGTAATATCTTTTGAAATTGACAAAGATTTAAAAGAACCGCTTCTCAACCTCAACCTCCCGAATGTTGAATTCATCTTTGAAGATGCATTAAAGTATCCTTTAAACGAACTTCATAAAAAAATTAATCTATCAACCACCAACCACCAACCACTAACCACCAATCACCAAAATTATAAACTTGTCGCAAATCTCCCATATTATATCACAACTCCGCTATTGTTCAAATTTCTTGAAGACGAATTTTGCACTTCAATCACCATCATGATTCAAAAAGAAGTTGCAATGCGAATTGCGGCAAAGGAAAACACTCCTGACTATGGAATTTTATCCGTCATATGTCAGGCAATGTCGGATATTACCTACAACCGAACAGTTTCAAGAAAAATGTTCACTCCCTCTCCAAATGTCGATAGTGCCGTAATCACCCTTAAAAAAAATCAAAAACCTAACATAAGCGATATTGAATATTTTAAAAGGACAGTGAGAGGTTCATTTGCAATGAGGAGAAAAACCCTTTCAAACAACCTGATAAAAGAGTTTTCTCTCTCTCGTGACGAGGTTGCGGCAATACTCAAAAAAATGCAAAAAAACGAAAGCATCAGAGGCGAAACCTTGAGTGTCGAAGAATTTATTACTCTTTCAAATTTAATAAAAGGCTATATATAAAAACTTTTTCGCAAAATATATAACGGTATCTTTTCAGTCTTTTTTAATGATTCTTTTTCTTTTAATGGGCATCTGGCCAATTTTTAAGAAAAAGAATCATTAAAAAAGACTCAAAAATTTTTTTGTCAAAATTTGTGTTTAGTTTTTTTGATATAGTCAAAAATATAAAAATAAATAAGTCTAAAAAAACTTTTAAAAAGTTGTTAAAAATAGTTTACATTTATTAAAAAAATGAATATAATACCTGTGTTAATAAGGAAACACAATCCATGAGCAAAGAAAAAGAAACAAAAAAAATAGCGAAAGAAAAAGCAAAACAAGAAAAAGTGGCGAAAAAAATCGACAAAAAGTCAGAAAAAAAGATTGAAAAAAAAGTTGAAAAGAAGATTGACAAAAAACCCGAACCTCCTGTTTGGGTGGTATGTCCTAGATGTGACTTGAACTACATCGACAAAAAAGATAAATGGTGTCTTGTTTGTAAAGCGGAAATAGGGCTTGCAGACAAAAGTATCCTCATTCCGGATGAAGATGACATCATCGAAAAAATTTGTCCGATATGCGTGACTGGTTTTGTTGCAGACAGACCATCTGACGAAATTTGCCTCTCCTGCAAAAAAGAACAAGATTCTCTTACTGAGAAGGATTTCTTTGAAGAGGAAGAAGAGGTTGATGAAGATGTCAAGAAAGTAAAAGACATTGACCTAGGCATTGATGAGAGTGCTATTGAAGAAGTTGACAGCCAAATGTTTGAAGGCGAGTTGGAAGAAGAGGAAGAGGAAGAAGAGGAAGAAGACTTTTCTGCTCAATATGCCGAGCCGGACGACTTCGACTTTGAAATAAACGAGGATGATTTTCTTGACCGCCCCGAAGATGAAGACGATGACGATAATGAATTGGTTGATGACGAAGATTGGGAAGACTAAAAAAAGGACGCTTAGGCGTCCTTTTTTTGTGATTGGCGGCTAGTGATTAGTAGTTGTTTGATTTTTTTATCAATCACTAACAACTAATCACCAATTTATGCGTAACTAAATTTTATATCTCCGCAAATAACATCTGAATATGAAAAGGTCAAATTTTTCACATTTTTATTATCATCAATTTTCATTGTGAAAACACTTGGATATGTCGCGGAAATTTCCCCCTCATATTTAACTATTCTTTTCCTGCCATGATTGACAGCAACTTTAAGTTTCACTCCTTTGAGTGCGGCAACTTTTTCTTTAACTTCATCAATTGAAATACCGGACTTTCGCATTAATAAATTATTGACACATTTTTCAGTTTTTAAACATATAAAACAACGCATAATGCATATTGTATAACGCATGATGAAGAATGGAGTTTAGTTAAATTAATTCCAACAATCGTTATGCATTTATGCAATATGTTATATGCGTTTTAAAAAAGTTGTCATATTTGTCCAACTTTAACTATACAATATAGTGTTATGCACTATGGACAAGAATACAGAGTAACCATAGGATAGAAAGGAGTAAAAACTACTATGTCATTTGAACCAACTTTTGAAGCAACAAGAACAGATAACTTGATGAGGATATCTTCATCTCAAGCAATCGTTGAAGCAAGATTAAAACCCCTAGGCGGCACTTCTATTTCAAGAGTGCTTTCAGTTTCATCATTTTGCTCAGTCTCACCAAGTGAGATATTTTCTCACGAGGCTCGCTATAGCGGACGGGTAAACTTCAAAGTAATCTATGCTTGCAGCGAAGGGAAAAACCATGCACTTGACTACAATGCAGATTTTTCGGACAAAGTGACGAGTGAAGGAATATCAGCCGACACTTTGCCGCTTTTTAATGCGAGTATCATTGACACGGACATAGTTAGTGTGGATGTTGGGGAAATAAAACTGGCCTCGGTCGTTTTAGTCAATCTTGATGCTGTTCAACGCCAAAGTATCGACATTTTGACGCATGGCGGAGAAGGTGTCTACACCCATGAAGACAAATTCAATTTTTCTCGCCTTTGTGCCGAGACGAAAGAAGAGTTTACTATTTCTGACAATCTCGCAATTGAAGGAAGCGTTTTTGCTCTGGCACACGAGTCAAAAATCATTCTTTTAAATGTAAGAAGTCAAACAGACTCGTGCATTATTGAAGGGAAAATTGTCAGCGACATTTTCTTTGAGGACGAGGAAGGTCAAATCAGCCAAAAAACCCACATTACCAACTTCACTCACGAAGCAGGGGCAATCGGTGCAAGCGACAACGCCAGAATGCTCGCAAACCTCTCCATAAAAGAAAGCAGATTTTCGCTTGAGAGTGACGGTGAAAAAAGTGCGCTTCTTATGGAGTTTGAAGTGTGTGCCCTTATCAAAGCATTTGAGGAACAATCACTTTCTCATGTTAGCGATGTTTTCAGTGTTTCTCATGAGTTGGTGACTGAGCAAAGAACGATTGAACTAAGGAGTTTAAAATCAAGAACAGTCATCACAGACCGAATTGACGGACAAGTAACGCTGGACAAAAATTCAGCACTCGCCGACACAATTTGTGCAGTCAGCGGACAAACGCTCAACATCACTGCAACACGAATCAGCACAAACAGAATTGACTTTGAAGGCTTGGTTAGTTGTAATGTTGTCTATTTTTCACAAGACAGCAACACTAAAAATTCAGTTTCAGTTGAGTTGCCATTTTCATTTTCATCAAACACACAAGTTGTTGAGACAAACGAAATAATGGTGCGGGGTCATGTTGTAGGCATTCAAACAAAAATTCGCCGCGGAAACGAAATTGACATTAAAGCAGACATTGAAATCGAAGTTGAAATCATTGAAAAGGAAACAAGAAGCGTCATCACTAATTTAAAACTTGGAGCAGAGCGAGTAATACCGTCAAGTGCTTTTTCAATCCACATTGCAAGAGCGGGCGAAACTCTTTGGGAAGTTGCAAAATCTCTGGGAACAACCCCTGAACTAGTCTTGACCCAAAATCCAAAATTAACACTGCCGTTGAATGGCGGGGAAAGGGTGATAGCGTATAGACATTTGAAATAAATAAAAATGTGAAAAGTGAAATGTGAAAAGTAAAGTCGAGTTATTTTAAATTAATTTTAATAATACTTTTCACATTTCATTTTTAACTTTTTGTTGCCAGTGCTTGCAAAGGTGCTGGTTTTTTGCTATAATGTAACCATGAAAGAATTCGTTCTTCCTTCTTATGCTAAAATTAATCTATCTTTGCATGTTGTTGATAAACGAGATAATATGCATGAGTTAGACATGGTCAATGCAACTATTAGTTTATGCGATGAGATAAAAATTTCTTTTAATGATAGCGATGAAATAAATATTACATTTAGTGAAAGATCAATTGATGAAAAAAACAACACTGTTTTAAAAGCATGTCAACTTGTGCAAGAACAGTTTAAATTCGGTGCAAATATTTTCATTCAAAAAAATATTCCAACAGAGGCAGGTCTTGGCGGAGGCAGCGGCAACGCAGCAACAGTTCTTAGTGCTCTGGAAAAACAATTCAACTTATTATCATATGGAATAGACATATTTAAAATCGCCAAAAAAATAGGCAGTGATGTTCCGTCAATGTTAACAACTGGTTACAAAAGAGTTCAAAGAACAGGCGAAATAGTCGAAAAAATAAACAGTAACTTGCCGCTAAACTTACTTTTAGTTAAAGGCAAAAAGGGAGTCAGCACGAGAGAATGCTTTGAGCGGTTAGGCGTCAATGAGATTGCAAGTGTGGCACTCTGCCACTCAGAAAATAATCCCGACGATAATTCGTCTCATTCGTCATACGCCTCATTAATTTCAGCCATACAAGAAAACAATATCCCTCTACTCATACATTCTCTTACAAACGACCTAACCGCTCCTGCAATATCACTCGTTCCGGAAATTGCCGACCATCTTGCCATTCTCAAGAAATACGGTGCGCTCATATCATTCATGACAGGCTCAGGCTCATGCTGTGTCGGCATATTTAAAACACAATATCTCGCAAGGCAAGCCGAAGTTGAAATCAAAAAAACAGGACTCTGGACAGCAGTTTGTATAACGCTGTAAAATCTGTGGACAAACTGCAAAGAATGCAGTATTATTGAAGGTGCGGGCGGCAGAGTGCCACCCCTACAATGATTTTGTAAGTCGATTGGCAGGGATATTGAAAAAACTGTAGGAGAGGTACCTTACAAATACATCTAATTAAAAACGCTCATTCTGGCTTGCGCTGCTCACCCTTGCAATTTTACAGACGACATGCCAATGTATGAGTAAGCAATACGAATCAGAAAAAATTAACAATAAAAATTCGTAGGGACGGCATACTGTCGTCCGCACCTTATAATAAAAGGAATAACATATGACAAATCCAACAAACAATTCAACACAATTCGCTCACTTGCATATTCATACTGAATATTCATTTTTGGACGGTGCGGCAAGGACGGATAAAATATATTCCGAAGCCTATGAAAAAGGAATTTCAGCGCTTGCGATAACTGACCATGGAAGTATGTATGGCATCTATGAGTTTGTCAAACAAGCAGTGAGACATACTGATAAAGATGCGGATTTTTTTCAATTCATGAAGGAAAGGCGGCCATTTCGGGTGAAGCCTATTATTGGCTGTGAAGTCTATGTTTGTCCTGACCGCCACAAGAAAGAAAGTATTGGAGGGCGTGCTCCAAAACTAGAGCATCTGGTTCTTTTGGCTAAAAACGAAACAGGCTACAAAAATCTTATCAAACTTTGCTCATTCGGCTATATTGAAGGTTTTTACTATAAGCCGCGAGTTGACATGGAACTGCTAAAGAAGTATTCCGAAGGTCTGATTTGTCTTTCCGGCTGTCTTGCCGGTCCTGTTGCAAGAGCATTGCTTAACGGCGAAATAGAAAGAGGTGAAACTGTTGCGGACGAATTAAAAAATCTCTATAAAGAAGATTTTTACATTGAGTTGCAAGACCATGGCATACTCGAACAAAAACAAGTCAATCCGCTTTTAATATCGCTTGCCAAAAAGAAAAACATAAAACTAGTTGCAACAAACGATGTCCACTATTTGAAAAGAAGTGACTCGAAAATGCAAAAAGTTTTGCAGTGTATTTCTTTTCGAGAAACACTTGATGCATTTGAGGGAAAGCAGACGAGCGGAATGGACGGCGAGCAGCGAGGAAGAGATGACTATTTTCCAACGGACGAATTTTATTTAAAAGACCGCTCTCAAATGGAAGAGTTATTCTCACATATTCCTGAGGCTCTTTCAAACACTTTAGAAATTGCTTCTAAATGCGAACCATATTTTTTTACTGAGCAATCGCTCTACCCAACTTTTACAACCTCTGACAACTCTTCAACCAAAGACTATCTCAAAAAACTAACATATGAAGGACTGGAAAAAAAATATAAATCTCTGACAAAAGAAATAAAAGACCGAGCCGACTATGAGTTAAAAGTTGTTGACAACATGGGCTTTAATGACTACTACCTCGTCGTCAATGACTTTGTGCAGTTTGCATATGATAATGACATTTCAGTAGGACCCGGACGAGGCAGCGGTGTTGGAAGTATTATTGCCTATGCTCTTGGAATAACAAAAGTTGATCCGCTTAAATACGGTTTGCTGTTTGAAAGATTTCTAAATCCCGACAGGGTTTCCGCCCCGGACTTTGATATTGACTTTTGTGTTCGCCGTCGTGATGAAGTCATTGAGTATGTCGTGAAAAAATACGGCTCACACAATGTTTGCCAAATAGTAACTTTCGGAACACTCGCGCCAAAGGCTGCAATAAAAGATGTCGGTAGGGTCGTTGGCAAGCCATACTCCGAGGTTGACAAAATATCCAAACTAGTTCCTTTCATGATGGGAAAACTAAAACTAAGGGATATTTTGGGACTAACAGATGAGAGAAGTCAAATTATTCAAGAACTGAAGGAAATGTATGAGAGTGATGAGAGTTTAAAAGAGTTGCTTGACATGGCAATGAAAGTCGAAGGGCTTCCTCGTCAAACAGGCATTCACGCAGCAGGAGTTATTATCTGCTCAGATGAAGTTCATGAGCATATTCCGCTCGCAAAAACAACAGACAACATCATCACAACCCAATTTGACATGAACGAGTGCCTTGAATTAGGATTGCTCAAAATGGACTTTCTTGGATTGAGGACTTTAACCGACATTAAACAGGCAATAGACATGGTCAAAAAAAATCATGGAATTGAAATTGATTTCTACAACATGGATTATGATGATTTCAAAGTCTTTGAAATGTTTGGAGAAGGTGACACTCACGCTATTTTTCAGTTTGAATCTGAAGGCATGAAACGATTCATGAAAGACTTAAAACCAACAAGCCTTGAAGACATTATCGCAGGGGTTGCTCTCTATCGCCCCGGTCCGATGGATAAAATTCCTCTCTATGTCAAAAACAAAAAACGCCCCGAAGGAGTGGCTTATGATCATCCGAAACTGGAAAGTATTTTGGGCGTGACCTATGGTGTTTGCGTCTATCAAGAACAAGTCATGCAAATAGTGCAAACTCTCGCCGGATATTCTTTAGCACGAGCAGATGAACTGCGGCGAATAATGTCAAAGAAAAAAGAAAGTGCCATGATAAAAGAAAGAGAAGTTTTTTTACATGGCGGTGACTACAAAGGAAAGAAAATCCCCGGTTGTATTGCTTCCGGTGTGGAGGAAAAAATTGCTAACAAACTCTTTGATGATATAGCCGCTTTCTCGTCCTATGCTTTCAACAAATCACATGCGGCAGCATATGCTTATTTGGCATACCAAACGGCCTATTTAAAATATCATTACCCGTTAGAATTCATTTGTGCGGTTTTGAACAACCGCATATCAAATATTGACGAGATTCAAAATTATTTGACTTATATCAAACAAAAAGGCTTCAAACTTTATCCGCCTGATATCAATTTGTCTTTGGAAGGCTTTTCAGTTCATTCAGACGGCGATGGCGTAGTCATGGGGCTTGCAGGCATAAAAAACATCGGCGAAAAAGCAGTTCAAGAAATCATCAAGGAAAGAGAAAACAACGGACACTTCAAGTCATTCATCGACTTTGCCGACAGAGTAACAAGTGCAACACTTAACAAAAAAGTAGTAGAAGGCTTAATCTACAGCGGAACATTTGACAGCACAAAAAAGACCCGAGCAACTCTTTTAAAAAATTTTCCTGCAATTGTCGACCGTGCTTCAAAAGAAAAATCAGCAAAAGATGCGGGACAATTTTCATTTTTCGACATGGGCATTCAAATGAAAGGAAATGATTACAAGTTCGTTGATGTTGAAGAGTTATCACAAAAAGAAAAACTTTCCCGTGAAAAAGAATTCACAGGAGTTTATATTTCATCACATCCTTTAGAAGAATATGAAGATTTTTTGGACACTTTTTCAATAAACACTGCCTCATTTTCAAACAGTGAATTTAACAGCGAAGAACAAAAACTTCAAGACGGTGCAAGAGTTAAAATGGGCGGCATGATAACAAGCGTTCAAATAAGAGTTTCAAAAGCAGGAAAAGAATTCGCAATTGTCACTATTGAAGACTTGCATGGCTCAATAGAAGCATTTGTCGGAGGCTCAGCAATAAAATCAGCGAAAGAAGCCGAACACAAAATAGTAACAATCGAAGGCGGAGCAAGAGAAGATAACGATGGATTTTCACTATGGATTGACAAAATCATCTTTGATACAGGTGCCACATCTCAATCGCAAAAGACTCCTCCCAAAAAAGTATGTTTCACCATGTCCTTAAAAAACAGCGGACTTCTTGATGAGTTGCAGGAAATACTAAATTTCTATGCAGGCAATGACGATGCTTTTATCAAAAACACTGACGATGGCAAACTCTATCCGCTCCGCCACATAAAAACCGATCTATCCGAACATTGTCTCTCCGAACTCTATGGTGCAATAGGCGAAGAAAATATCCAAGTGGTTAGTAATTAGTGGGATGATAAAAACGCTTTCGCTAAAAACTTCACATCGTTCGGAATGACAAAAAAATTAAATTAGCAGTGTCATTCTGAACGATGTGAAGTTTTTAGCCGCAGATGTAAATTGAAATATTAGCAATTTTAACACAAGCCTATTGTGAGGTTTTGCATAGGTGTCTGCGGCACTTTTATTATGGCGAATATATTTGATAGGGGAGTTTCTCCTTTTTAGTCATTACGAGATTTTGCGGAGCAACTAAGTTATGAGAAATAGAAAGTTATACCGCAAAATCGAAGCAATCCGGCAATGGAAGATGAGAGAATAATTTCTTTCAACTCTCACAACCGAATTACTTCGGTTTTGCGGCAACGCTCTTAAGCTTCTCCTTCATAAAAAAAATCATAAAAACCTCAAAAAACCTTAATAAAAACCCTTGACACCCCCGATAATTAATGTTATAATAACCATCGTTGCTTAAAAAGCAAACTAATTTAAGCAACAAGAAATAAAGTTATCGACAAATTGTCTTTTTCACTCAAAAGACAAAAGCGTCGAAAATGTCGGAGGGTAGAGCAATGGTAGCTTGTCGGGCTCATAACCCGAAGGTTGGCGGTTCGAGTCCACCCCCTGCAACCAATATGAATGAACTTGAACACATCGCTGTGTTTGAGTTCATTTTTTATTCCCTATTATTATACTGTTTAGTTATAGTTAAAATTATCTTGTTAAAACAATTGACTTATTCTGTTGAAAATGGTAGCATGCTCAATCTCATTTGTATTTAGTTGAAATGAAATGGTATAAAAATGTTATTGGAGTTGAAGAAGTTTCTCCTCATTTAGTTAGAGTTTTTAATAGAGGCGATTGTCGCGGAATAATAATTTCAGTGAATGGTTTTTCACAGTCTGCAGTCAATTGCGTAAAATATCTCTAGCACACAAATCTATTATTTTAGTTGAACTTCAAGAAATTTTAAAGTGCCTTGAAGAAAAGAGAAATTTGATTGAAATGAAAGAATTCAAAACTAATCAAGCAACACTTCAAAAAAATCCTTTCGTGAAATGGTCAAGTTAATGTTTTTGCAAAATTATTAACTTAATAAAAAACGAGGCAGTTACATCATCCAGTGTCTTAAAACAAAAAGCAGATATGAGTTTTTGAACTTCAATCTGCTTTTTTGTTTTTTATTCTGTGCGACCTAAAAGATAATCAACGCTGCAACCGAGTGCTTTTGCAATTGCGATTAGCGTTGCAGTTTCAGGAATTCTACCGCTAATTATCCATTTACTAATTGCAGAATCACCGATTTCGGAAAGTTTTGCTAAACGATATTTAGTTAATTTATTTCGTTTTAACAATAAATCTAATCGCTCATGAAAGTTTGATTGTTTTTTGCTTAATTCAAATTTTTTGTTATCCGATAGCCCTAAAATATAGTCAATTGAACAATCAAAATAATCGGACATTTTTATCAACATAAAATAACGAGGATAATATTTTCCATTAACCCAATTTGAAACCGCTTGAATAACACAACCAATATTTTTTGACAGTTGGTTCATATTCAATGCTCTATCAGCCATTAATTCTTTCAAACTGTCAGCAAATGCAGTTAATCCTTCCATGAGTTTATTATCCACGAATGGAAAGTATTTTGCAACAAACTCCACCTATAGACGGCATTGACTTAATTCGACAAAATAAGTCATTGAATTTAAAAGAGAGTAGGAAAATTGAGTTGAATTTTCTTGCATTCCACGCATGGAAAGTATATAATTATATATATTAATCACACAAAAGGAGCAATATACAATGCTATCAAATCATAATTTAACAAACTCAAGAAAGATAAGTGACCGAGATTTTATTTCCATGCTTGCAAAAATGGCAGTAAGCGAAAGTGCAGAAATCACAATATGTTTCGACGAAAAAAACAATAATCAAATAACAACAAATGACCTAACAAATCAAATACATCTTGCATTAAGAGATGTGTTTGCGGCTAATATTAGCGAGGAAGAAAATAATGTTTTGCGGCTTGAATTTCCGAATAATGAAAAATTTAAACTTAGAATTATCAAAGAATAAAGTTGGTTAAATTATTCCGACAAAATAGACGCCGACGATGCTTCCGACAAAAGTGCTGACTAATGCGATTGGTATTGCGAGTCCAAGTTTTTTGACTTTTGTTTGTGAAAAGTAGACTGCGCTGATGTAGAAAATTGTTTCAGACGAGCCATAAACAACTGAGGCGGCACGACCTATGTGGGAGTCTGCTCCATATGTTATGAAAATATTTTCCAAAACGGCAAGTGAGCCGGCACCTGATAATGGGCGGATTAGAATAAGTTCAGTCAACTCTTTTGGTATGCCGAAAAAATTCATAGCGGGTGAGAGAAAGTCTGCAACAACTGCACTCACTCCGCTAATGCGAAAAACTTCAACCGCAACCATAATTGTCACCAAATAGGGAAACACTTTCATCATCAGAGACAACGCAGAAGACGACCCTTGAATGAACAGTGAGTAAGGGTCTTGTTTTCGGAAAACTGATAGCAGTATCACGGTGATGAAAATGAGAGGGATTATGTAGGACATAGAATAGTCAACTAAAATTGTATGGGGTCTCGCCCTCGACCGCCTGAAAACGGCATAATCATTATTTATGCGGGTAGCCGAAGGGCGTCTGCCCCTGCAAATTATTTTAATTACTTCAAGATATTTTTCATTTCAAAACAAGTTTATTGACTGCTTGAATAATAGATATTGTTTAATAATGAGTGTTTTTTATAAAGTGCGAGAGGTTAATACCCGCCCCTACAATCTATCTTTTATTTAAATGCTTTGAGGGGCAATTCTTTTCTGTTTTTTTTCTCTTCAACAAGTTCAGGATTTTCTCGTTTCTTCTCCTTTCTCTTCAAGAAAAGTCCATACAACTTAACCATTGTTATTCCTAAAATTGTTGAAACAACGGTTGCAATAATACTTGCCGGAACAAAATCAGCGGGTGAGGCTGAGTTGTGTGCCGCCCGAAGTGATATGACTGTCATCGGCATAAGTTGAAGTGAAGTTGACGAAATGACTAAAAGCATTATCATATTGATGCTTGCTCTTGTGTCTCCTGTGTCCATTGAGCCAACAGCCTTTATCGCCATCGGAGTTGCAGCACCGCCAAGTCCCAGCAAATTTGCACTCATATTGAGTGTGATATATTTTCTCGTTTCCTTTTTTGATTTCGGAAACAAAAATCTGACAACAGGTGACAGCACTTTTGCTAAAACTCCTGCAATCCCTGTCTTTTCCAAAACCTGAAAAAAACCAAGCCACAAAGCATAAAGCGCAACAAGTGTCATTGAAAGACGAACAGCATCATTTGCTCCCCTAGTCATTGCAACAAGGGCATTTTGCGGATTTAATATAAGAAGTGTCACAATCGACACCACCATCATAAGAGTCCAAACAATTTTCATAATTCATTCGGGACGCCGAGGGCGGCGTCCCCTACAGTATTGCTTTACAGATTTTGTGGTTAAGGTGGACACCGCCCTCGGCATCCCGACATATTGTTAGAAAAATTTAAAGGATTGTTTTAATGTATATTCATTCTTTCGACAATAAATGACAAGGCGTTTAGTGGGGCAAAAGCGTTTGACATGTTTTTTTGGTTATGCTAGAATACTTTTAAAAGAGGATTAAAATTTTTATGGCGAAAAAAATATTTATTGGCGGAGCGTGGCCTTATGCAAACAATTCTTTGCATATCGGACATTTAGCGGCACTACTTCCCGGCGATGTTCTGTCTCGGTTTTTCAGGAAAAAAAATCTGGACACTATCTATGTTTCCGGTTCAGATTGCCATGGAACTCCGATAACAATAAGAGCAGCAAATAACAAGGTTGAGCCTGAGTCCATAGCAAAACACTATCATAAAGAGTTTTGCAAAAATTTTGACGATTTGCAATTCACCTATGATTTGTATCCCACCACAATGGACGATGAGCATAAAAAAAGAGTTATTGAATACATTCAAAAAATAAAAGACAACGGTCATTTATATTCAGCATCTGAAGAAACATATTATTGCAAAAAATGTTCAAAGAATGTCGCTGACAGAGAACTTAGCGGAACTTGCCCGATTTGCAAAACCGAATCAAACGGAGAGCAATGCGAAAAATGCTTAACTGCTTTCAAACCAAAAGACATTCAAAACCCAAAATGCAAACTTTGCCAAAGCGAGGTCTCTTTAGTTCCTACCGAGCATCTTTATTTTAAGATGTCGGCATTAACTGATGAGATAAAAAAGTATGCGGATGAAAACTCAAAAACATATTCTTGGCGTCAAAATGCAATCAATGAGACTGCAAAATACCTCAAAGAAGGTCTAAGAGACAGGGCGATAACAAGAGACATTTCATGGGGAATAAAGTTGCCGTTTAAAGGTTTTGAGGATAAAAGACTGTATGTTTGGGTGGATGCGGTGCTTGGATATTTCACAACAGGCGCACAAGTTACTGAAAAAAGGGGGCAAAACTTTGAAACTTACATTAAAGATGAAGAATTAGTGAGTTATTATATTCACGGAAAAGACAACATAGTTTTCCACACTATTATTTTGCCTTCATTGCTTCATGCAATAGATGAAAAATTCAACAAACCAAACAGGATAATATCATGTGAATATATTAATTTAAACAGCGAAAAAATGTCTAAAAGCAAGGGAAACCTTGTGACAGTTAATAACCTCTTGACAAATTTCAACACCGATTCAATCAGATTCTTTTTCACAAAATTTAATCCTGAGAATAAAGACAGCAGTTTTTCTTACACTGATTTTGTCGATAGTCACAATAAAATGCTGCTTGGAGGATATGGAAATTTTGCAAACAGAAACCTTGCGTTTTTGATTAAGCAGTATGAAGGAAGACTTCCCTTCGTCAATGTCGACCCCGAGATAGAAAAAGAAACAAAAAAATATTATGAAATAATGGGAGAACATTTTGAAAACGGAAGATTTCGTGATGCAATGGAGAGTTTTTATTCGTTCGTTCAGTTTGCAAACACCTACTACGATAGAAGCGAGCCATGGAAACTCTGCAAAAGTAACGAAAAAGAGTTTTTCAAAGTTACCTCTAATTGCCTCTATATGCTTGCAAATCTTGCCAATCTTTCAAGCCCGGTCATGCCGAAAGCGGCAAAAAAGTTGAGCGAATGGCTAAAGTTTGATTTGTCAAAATGGGAGAGTGTTTGCTACAAGGAAGGGAAATTGCCGGACATTGAAGTCTTATTCACAAGGCTTGAATTAGCAAAAATTAACACTGAAGCAGGAATGGAAAATACCTATGAAAAAACTAATTGACACGCACGCACATTTGAATAATTCTTGCTATGCTGATGACTATCAGCAAATAATCGACAGCATGGACGAGGACGGACTGGAAAAAATTATTTCCGTGAGTTATGATTTAAACGCTTCACGGAAAAATTTTGAAATTGCCAAAAGCAGCAAAAATGTTTATTTCAGCGTCGGAGTTCATCCGTCATATTCAAAAAGTTTTGACGACACTCAAATTGACGAATTGTTCAAACTCTCTCAAAGTGAAAAATGCGTTGCAATCGGAGAAATCGGACTTGACTATCATTATGAAGACACCGACAAATCCTCTCAAAAAATAGCGTTATTAACGCAACTTGACCTGGTTGAAAAAGCAAATTTGCCCGCTATTTTTCATCTTAGAGATGCTTATGAGGATATGCTGGGAATTATCGAAAACAACAAACACAAAATAAAACAACGAGCCGTCATGCACTGCTATTCAGGAAACCTCGACTATGCAAAAAAATTTCTTGATATGGGTTTTTATATTTCTTTCACAGGAGCAATTTCCTACAAAAATTCACACCTTCCCGAACTTGTCAAATTCATTCCTCACGACAGAGTTCTTATTGAAACCGATTGTCCCTATCTTTCACCAATGCCGCATCGCGGCAAAACCAACTACCCAAAGTATGTCGTTCATGTCGCTGAAAAAATTGCCGAAAGTTGGGGAAGGGAGTTGGATTATGTGAAAGAAGTGACGACTAGAAATGCGTTCAGCCTATTTAAGAAAATGAATAAACAATAAGGCTGCATTAATTTAATGAACAACTTCGTCTATCAATTTGGCAACAGCCTCTACATAAACTTAACAAATCGTTGCTCAAACGATTGCGTTTTTTGTATTCGAAACTATTCAAACGGAATAGGGGATAGCGACCTTTGGCTAACACGAGAGCTGGAAGTTCATGAAGTCATTGAACAAATTGAAAATTTCCGCAATCAACCCGCCAATTCCCAATCGCCAGACATCAACTGCCAAGACGAAGTCATTTTCTGCGGCTTCGGCGAACCGACATACCGCTTAGAAGAACTAATCAAAATCGCTAAATATCTCAAATCAATCGGAAAAACCACTCGACTCAACACTAACGGACTTGGCAGCCTAATCAACAATCGTGACATAACAAAAGAATTGGCAAAAGTAATTGACATTATTTCAATTTCCCTAAATGCTCCGAATGCTGAAAAATATAACGAACTATGCAAAAGTATATTTAAAGACCTCTCTCATGCCGAAATAATCAACTTTGCAAAAAAATGTGTTGAACAAGGCATTCAAACAACTCTCAGCATAATGAACAACCTAACACAAAAAGAAACAAAAGAATGCCAAAACCTAGCACAAAAAATCGGAGCAGAGTTGCGAATCCGCCATATGGCATAATTTCAATGATATAATTTAAAAGACACTAAAAAAGTGTCTTTTTTTGCACTTGATGCCTCAAAATTAACCATAAATTAACATAAAATTTTTTGAAAAATTTTGCTGAAAACTGTTGACAGTCAGAAATATATGTGGTATCATAATAGATATTTTGTATGCTCTCAGAGAACTAGTTCGCTGAAAAATCGAAAAAAATAAAGCACTCTAATTATATAAAAATATAAATAAAATCACATGATAATCATTAGAGAGTAGTTTTAGTTCGACATAGTGAGTATTAATCAAATAATGCAGATGGGTTTCAATAGAGTTTTTAATTAAAAAAAACTCGAAACAAGGAGAAAAGGATGAATAGAGAAGTAACCAAAAAACTTCCAGAAAATGTCAGGGGGGGGGGGTATTATCTTCATAACTTAGGCAATCAAACGGTTGCTGCCTTTTCATATTTTCAATTACATAGTTTTTAAAGTGCGGTTTTTGCCGTGCTTTTTTTGTTGTATTTTTAAAGGCTAGTAACCTTTTGGAAATAAATAAAAAAATATAAATAGTGATTAGAAGTCACAAAAAAAAGGAGAAGAAAATGAGAAAAATGAAGAGAAAAGGACTTAAACTAACGGCATTGCTTGCTATGGTGGCAGTTCTTGTAATGAGCATGTTCATGCTAACGGCATGCGGCGCTCAAAGAACGGGCATAACTGCGACATTTGCGCAGCCATCTGCCCCTGTGACAGTTGAAGGAGGGCTAGGTCAACTTGTTCCTCATGTGACAATTGTTGCAAACTATGATGACGGCACAACAGTCAACATCACTCCGACTGTTGGAATGCTCTCGGGAACTCTTGTTGCCGGTCAAACGGTGACAATTACTGCGACTGTCGGTGAACATACTTCCACTTTCCAAGTTGCTGTTGCTCCTGCTGACGGTGTTTACACCATAACATTCAGAAATGTTTTGGCAACTGAGCATAACAATCCTGCGACTTTTGATGCAGTGCCGCTGACACTTCTTCCTGCGTCAAGAACCGGCTACACTTTTGTCGGTTGGTTTACTCACGCAACTGAAGGAACTGCTGTGGCGAGCATTGTAGCAGAGGGCAATGTTATTGTCTATGCAAGATTTAACATCATCACTTCTGAAATTACTTACAACTTGGCAGGCGGTGTTAATAATGCGGAAAACCCTGCAACATTTGACATTCATGATTTGCCATTGACGCTGGAAGATGCAACCAGAACAGGTCACACATTCCTTGGCTGGTTTGCTCATGCAACTGAAGGAACAACTCCAATCACTCAAATCACTGAATTAGGAAATGTCACTCTTTTTGCAAGATTCCAAATCATAACTTCAACGCTGACTTTCAATGGACTTGAAACTGCTGACACCAATCCAAATTCTGCGACATTTAACTACACGCATTTACCATTAAATCTTCTTCCTGCTTCTCGTGACGGTTATACTTTTGCCGGTTGGTTTGCTCATGCAACTGAAGGAACAACTCCGATTGCTCAAATTACTGAGTTAGGAAATGTTACTCTTTTTGCAAGATTTAATATCATCACTTCAAACATTACTTTTGAAGGTCTTGAGACTACTGACACAAATACAAACCCTGCGACATTTAATATTCACAATCTTCCTTTGAATCTGGTTCCTGCGTCAAGAACAGGCTACACTTTCAGAGGTTGGTTTGCTCATCCGACTGAAGGGTTAACTCCAATAACTCAAATTACTACTCTTGGAAATGTCACTCTTTATGCAAGATGGACTGCCGATGATGTTTTTGACATTACTTTCAACATGCCTCAGGGAGCAACTAATGACCCAAGAAACCCTGCAACTTTTATTGAGGCTGAAATGCCAATCACATTGTATGATGCTGTCAAAGAAGGCTACACTTTCCTTGGCTGGTTCCAAGATGATGCTTTTGTCGGTGAACGAGTGACTGCGATTAACGAAGACATGTTCATAACAGAAGTCGGGCATATCACTCTTTATGCAAACTTTGAAGTAACTGAATTTGACATCACTTTCGTTATCGATTCAGAGGCAACTCACGCTAACCCGGACTATTTCACTATCTATGATTTGCCTTTAATATTAGAGATTGCGTTACTTGATGATTATGCTTTTGTCGGTTGGTTTGATGCTGCAACTAATGGCAACAAAGTAACTCAAATCACTGCACTTAATGACATGACTCTTCATGCAAGATTTATTCCTCTTGATGAGGCTGTTTTCACAATCAACTTCTTCGGACTTGCAGCATCTGATAACAACGATGCAAACGACGATATTGATGAAATAACCTATGATGGCATTTACAACGACGGACCGCTAACAATCCATGCAGCGGTAAATCCCGGCTGGACTTTCCTTGGTTGGTTCAGAGACAACAGAGGCGAAGCAATCACCGAAATCGACACTTATTTACTTTTGTCAGGAACAACCGAAATCAATCTCTATGCAAGATGGGGTGTTCTGCATGGCGGTTTTATCGGAGCAATTGAGGCAATACCTGAAGCATTAGGCGGCGGTTTTGTTATCCACAGAGGTCTTACAAGAAGCGAAATTGCTCAAAGACCTGCAACAACAATAATGAATTTTAACCGTATGGGCTTTGATGCCGGAAACGGATGGGGAATTATCGGCGGAAGACCCGGAACGAGTGTAACTTATGAGGGAGTGACTCTTCCTCAAAGAGCGCATGGCGGTCTTGATGATTCTGAACTTCACTTTGATTTAGGCGGCGGCGGCGGAAGTGCCGGTGCAGGAACAAATCAAGTTTTCGGTCACACTTTCAATGTGTTTAATCTTGCTGATAATGTGAATGCTTTTGAATTCTTTATTGACGGGCATGGTGGTATTCATATGGGCGGAACTGTTCGAGTAAGAGCAGTGTGTGTTGAAACTTGGGAAGTTTACACTTTGGTTGATTGGACCGGAATTGCCGGAAGCACTAATCTTGTCAGACTTTACGGTGAAATTCCTGAAGGTTTGAGAGGTCAAACAATTTTTGTCACTTTTGAATTTGATAGACGCCAGCCCGGTTTTGGCGGACATGACAACAGAGGAGACCTTTTGGTAAACATAAGGCAAGTTCGTTTCTTTGAACAATTCACAATAACTTTTGTTCAGCCTGAAGGGACAACTAACAACAATGTGAGAGTGTTCAGCACAGGAGCGGATATTCCGTTAGTTGATGCTTCTAATCATGATTACATTTTTGGCGGTTGGTTTATGGATGCTGAACTTAATTATCCATTTGAAGGTTACATTCCCGGATTTGTTGATTTTGACATTACTATTTATGGAGACTGGACAAGAAGACATTGGTTCGACTTTGATTTGGGCGTAGGAACTGTTAACAATCTAAATGATGACTACTTACCATATCACCTTTTCCCTCACACTCTTCTTGATGCTGAGAGAGGCGGATTTGATTTTGTCGGTTGGTTCCTTGACTATGACTATGAATATAACCATGAAGGCATTCTTGTCAGAGTTGGTGTCGGCGAACCTGTGACGGTTGTTCAACTTCCTGCTTATGACCCGGTAGACGGCTATGAAGATATTCCGACACTTTTTGCAATATTTGATGCAGAACCTCTTTTGATAACTGTTTTGAATAACGATAATGTTGTTGAAAACATTCAAATAAACGGAGTAGATTATGAGGCAGGTGAGATTTGGCTGATGCCAGGTGTTGACCCGCAAAGATTAACATTTGATATTATTGCTGCAAGCGGCTATGACTATGTCACTGTCACTGTTGGCGGAATTATTATCCTTCCTAATGCTCAAGGCGAATATATTTTCTATGTTGACGGTCCTGTGACACTTATCATTTCAGCAGGCGTTCAATCTTGGGATTTCATTTTCAGAGGATTGACAGGGACTGCTGTTAACACTAACATTTCAGAGTTCACTCTAAACAATGTCGGAGATGCATTAGTTGCTCCAACTCATGCCTACTGGTTATTTGTTGGTTGGTTCTGGAACAATCAAGGCACAGCAGTTACTCATATCACTCACGCTATGCTTGGAAACGATGTGACTCTATATGCAAGATGGCAACTGGAAAACCGCACTCCGACAACGCAAACCGGTGTTGCAAGACTAACAAGAGAATGGATGGCAGAAAGAGCGTTAACTCCTACTGCTCAATTGGTGTTTAATGGCGGTTTTGTTGAAGGAAGCGGTTGGGGCGGTGCTGCTTCTGTCGGAAGGGTTATTCCTGACGACGGCGGACAAATGCATGTTGATTTAGGAAATGTTGGAGGAACTACAGGCGGTGCAGGACTTAACAGTGCGGTTGCTCACTTCCACAATGCATTTACTATTCCTGCAAATATCAACAGACTTGAGATTGGATTTAATGGTCATGATGTCGGCAGAACTGATTTTGGCGGAAGAATGAGAATAAGAGCGGTTTGCACTGAAACATGGGAAGTATTTAATTTGAATGCCGGTTGGATAACAGTTCTTGGCGGTTCTCGTCCTGACCCTATGGCGTTCACAATTCCTCAAGAATTAAGAGGTCAAACAATTATTCTGGTAATAGAAATAACCCGCAGAACTCCAACTGTCGCTCATGCAGTTCTTATGAATATAACAAGTGTCAGATTCTTCCAAGAACTTGAAATTACTTTTAACAACGCTTTGGAAACTGAACACTCAAACCCAACAACTTTCTCAGCAGGCGCAACTGTGACGCTAACTCCTTCAACTCGTGCCGGCTATAGATTTATGGGTTGGTTTGATGCAGAAGTTGCCGGCGAAACAGTAGTGACAATCAACCAAGACGGACCTTTTACTGTTTGGGCAAGATGGGAACAAGTTTTCCCTATCACGCTTAATGGTTTGATATCAGGTGATGAACATAATATTATCACTGCTCCTATTGCATCTGAATTCCCGCTTTCATTGACTGCGGTAACTCGTGCTGGATATATCTTTGGCGGCTGGTTTGCCCATGCAACAGAAGGCGACATTCCGATAACCCAGTTTGCAACAACCGGTGACAGAGTTCCTGTTTGGGCAAGATTTACTCCGGGACCTCAACTTATTACTGTTAATTTCCCATCTCAAATCACCGGCGTTCAATTAAACGGAATTGATTATGTTATTGGAAACACTCTTCTTCCGGGAACACATCGCTTGACATTTAATGTTCAAGGCGGCGGAAATGCTGAAGTTTTGATTGGCGGAGTTTTCATTCTTCCAAACACTGAAGGCGAGCATATCGGATCCTATGAATTCACAGTCAACGCTCCTGTCACTATAACAATCAGATATGGTTTTACTGACTTTAACATTACTTTTGTTATGGGCGGATATAATGATACCAATCCTGACAATGACCCGGTTGTTACTGTCGAAAACATTGGTGATGCTCTTGCTCCTGCAATAAGTCCCGGATGGGTCTTCCTTGGCTGGTTCAATGCTGTGGGTGAAGAAGTAACTCACATCACAGCACAAAATCTTTCCGATATGACGCTAACTGCAAGATGGGCTCTTAATAACAGAAATGTTGGCGGTGAAACTCTTGCAAATAATGAAGATTGGCACTCTGTTGGAATGCTGACAAGACATGGTGTTGCTACTCGCACAGCGAGTGAACACACTGCGTTTGTGAGAACTAATTTTGGTCCTGAAACAGGTTGGCAAGGACAAGGGGTTAGGGCTCATCCTAATTATGGATATGGAAGAAGTGTTTATGTTGACCGTGAAAACGGAACAAGAATTCATGCTGACATTGGCGGAAATGGGGCACACCAAGGACCGGCACATGCAACAGGTCATGTTGTAGGTCATGCTCATAATGTTTTCACTCTTACCGGTCAAGACCGTTTTCAAATCAATGTTGACGGACATGATTCTAATCATTTTGGTGGAAGATTTAGAGTGAGAATAGTAAACATTGCGACTTGGGAAATTGAAACTATAATCAATTGGGAAAATGTTGCCGGAAATTCTGCGGATAGGTACCTAGAAGTTAATGTTCCTGAAGCGTTTAGAAATGCAACAATTCTTTTAGTAATTGAATTTGATTTTCCTACTACTAATGCAAACGATACTCGTGGTTCAGACTTATTGATAAATGTTCATGTTGTTAGATTTTTTGAACAAGATTAATTTCTTCTAACTAACTACTAACTTTTAAAAACGATTTATCCTTAATGCCCCGTCAGTTTTGGCGGGGTAAGGGGATAAGTCTAATTAACCGACAAAAAATCGTAGGATACGCCCGCTCTTGGCGTTGTAAAAAAAAAACGATAACAAACAAAAAATTTCGGAATGGCTAAGAGCGGCGTTCCCTACGGAGAGAAAAATGAGAAAAAAAATAATATGTTTTTTGATAACAATAATGATGGCTTTTTCAGTTGTTTCCTTTCTTGGCGGATGTAATCTCACGAGAAGAGAGGGTGAGATAACAATATGGTGGCCCGGGGCACCTGTTGAGATTGCTTCGTTAAATAGGGCGATTGAATTATATCAAGCAATTAATCCTGATGTGACATTCAGGGTTTCGCCTCAAAACACCACTAATTTTTTCATGCAATATATGATTGCGCGGCAAGGACCTAATTTTCCTGACATAGTGTTTTTGGACTCAGTCTATATTGCACAACTTGCAGACATGGGATTTATTACTAATTTAAGTGAGTTTGATGATGAAATTGAAACTGTCATTCGTCCGCAAGTGGTTGAAAGTATTTGGCCGGCGAACACTTTTTTGGGTGATGCGTTTGCACTTCCTGTTTCTGCGAATGTTTTGACACTTGCATATAACTACACTCTTTTAAACAGAGTTTTTCAAAGAGTGCACGGAAGAGCGTTTACTGATGCTGATGTTCCATCAACCTGGGCTGAAAAAATGGCAATATGTGCGGATGTTTTGGAGTATAATAGACTTCAAGAATTAACAGCCATAAATGCACTAATTCCTTATACTATTCCTGCGGGAGTGGCTCATCGCAGTATGAGTGCTATGCATTTTGCTTCAATGTCAGCAAGAATGGGCGGGAGTATAATGACAGAAGATTTGCAGCACTTTACACTCTATTCTCCTGAAAATGTTGGAGCAGCACAAAAGATATATGACTTAGGCAGAAATAATTTTGCTCCTGCAACTTTCCAAGAAGGACCATTTGAGGGCGGAAGAGTTGCTTTTATGGAAATAGGACCATGGAAGATTGACCAATATCAATTGATTTATGACACTCTAAATATAGACCTTCGTTTTGCTCCGCTTGTGACGCTTGTTGACGGCGGAACTCGTGAAAGCGGATTAGGACTGTTTTCAATGGCAACATCGTCCGGAACTATTAATGAGGAACTTGCTGTTGATTTCATGAAATTCTTTTTGACAAATGATGAGGTAATGCTGCTTCACAATGCTCCCCAAAATCTTATTCCTGTGACTTATTCAACAATAGAAAATGAACACTTCACTCAAGGCAACGCTTGGCCTGTGTTTATGGAACAGTTAAATTACACTGTCTCTCGCCCCGGCACTTATAGATGGTCGGCTGTTGAAAATGAGATTGGAGATTTTATCACAAGACTGTTAAACGGCACTCGCAGACCAGATGATTTGTTTGACCTGCATTTTCATTTTGAACAGTAATATAAAAACACACTTGAAAAGACCATCGGAGACATTTAGTTAATGACAGAAGCAATAAAAAGAAAAAAACCCTTTCGCAAAAAATATAAAAATGAAATAAAAGCATTTCTTTTGATTGGATTGCCTCTTTTGTGGTGGGGAGTTTTCTTTGTTTTTGCACTTGTTCGCGCAATTTATTTTAGTTTCACTGACCTAACTTTTGATGTTAATGCAAATCTTTCATTTTCGCTTGAAAGTTATCGCCGTATTTTTGCCTTTGGAACAGAGTATTTTGATTCTTTGTTTTGGCGGTCACTTGGAATATCTCTTATTTGGACAGGAGTTATGCTTGTTGCAAATAATTTTATGGGAATGCTTGTTGCATGGATGCTAACGACAATAAAAAGTCACAGAGCAAGAAGAATGATTCTCGGATTTTTGTTTTGGCCCTCATTAATTTCCGCAGTTGCAAGCGCTCATATAATCAGCATGGTTTTTTCATCCGGTTCTTCCGGACTTTTCAACAGAATTGTGATGCTTTTCGGCGGTTATCCGCAAGACTGGCTCGGAAATCCCAACACAGCATTGATTGCACTTATGGTTGTCCCGTTCCTGCTTGGTTTTTCCGGAAGAATGATAATTTACTATGCTGCTATGCTGGGAGTGCCTGAAACCTATTATGAGGCTGCAAAATTCGACACCAGTTCAAAAGTTCGTCCGTTTTTCCACATAACTTTACCGCTTATCAAAAATGCGATAGTTCTCAATCTTGTTCTTTCGCTTATTGAGGGAGTCAGAATTCTTGCACCAATGCAGTTAGTTGACGGAGTGGCAGATGAAACAATGTCTGTGGTTTTGTATATTTTTAATTTAGCATTCTATCCGCAAGCATTAGGAAGTGAAGGGTTAGTAGACGGAAGGAGACTTAATCAGTTTGGGCGGGCTTCGGCTTATGCCATGATTGTTTTTGTTGTGATTTTGGTTCTAACTCTGATTCAATTCAAACTAACTGGAAAGGAGGCCGAAAATGTCTCAGCAGGTTAATATATTGCAACTTTCCGAAGTGGATTTCAACAAAAGGACAAGAAACAGAAAAATATTAAGAACGGTTTTTGCACTTACGATTTTTTCATTTTTGATAATCCTTGCTTTTTTTCAGTTTTTTCCTTTTCTTTTGGAATTGGTGACAAGTTTTCATGGGCAAGGCTACATAAGAGAATACGGTATTCTTTATTTTTGGCCGCGTCAAATAACATTTCAAAACTATATAGATGTTTTCAGAGTGGCAGGTATTCCAAGAGCGTTTTTGAATAGCGTTATACATACTTTTGCTTTCACAACTATTTCTCTTATTATTGCTTTTATTTTTGGTTATGTTCTTGGCAAAATCAAATTTAGAGGAAGAAACATTATCTTCTTTGCAATACTCTCAACACTTATGGTTCCGGGCGAAGTTTTGATGGTTCCTAACTTTATATTACTTCGTCAAACTGTCATTTTCTATGATAATATTTTGGGGATAATACTTCCCGGTGCAGTCAATGTTTTTGGAATATTCTTGTTTAAGCAGTTCATGAACACAATTCCGAATGAACTCCTAGAGTCTGCTGAAATTGACGGAGCAGGGGAGTTGACAAAGATTTTTAGAATTGTTTTTCCGATGTGTATGCCGATAATAGTGACCTATATCATTATCACATTCACGGCATCTTGGAATGAATATCTCTGGCCGATGATAGTGCTTAGAAATCCTGATTGGCACACACTGCAATTAGCAATGAATGATTTATATCCTCGTTTTGGAGGTCATGTTGATGAGTATATCAGATCTGCCGGAATGATACTAATCTCACTTCCTATCATACTATTGTTTGTGACGCTGCAAAAATACTTTCTTCAATCAGTCAATGTTTCAGGCATGAAATAGAAATAGATTTAAAGATTTTCAAACCTAAAATTTATTTCTTTCGTTATTTTTGCTTGGAGTTGAAGATAAAAAAAAGTGCAGATGCAAAATGCACAGCAAAGTCTCTTTGAGACGAAAAAGTGGTTTTACCACAAAAGGAGAAGAAAATTATGAAAAAAAGAGCATTAAGGCTCATGGCACTGCTTGTTGCTGTCTTTATGGCAGCGTCGTTTGTGATAGCATGCCGTGACCCATATGACCCCGGCAATGGCCCAGATCCCACAGATCCTACCTATACCATCACTTATGTTTTGCCGTCAGGGGCGACTAACCATGCAGAAAACCCTGCAACATTCACTGGTGCTGATATAGATGAATCCGACTATCCGATTGCGCTGCTTCCTGCAACTCGCCCGGGATATACTTTCAACGGTTGGTACACAAACCCTCAATTCACAGGCTCTTCTATCGGGTTTATTACGCAAAGAGGTAATATCAGGTTATATGCAAGGTTTACGGCTATTAACTACACCATAAACTTTCACTTGCCTGAAAACATGACAAATGTGACAAATCCAAACCAAACAAGTTTTATGGCAGCAAATTTGCCTGTTACTCTTCAAAATGCTTCAAGAGAGGGTTTTAACTTTCTCGGTTGGTATAACAATGAGGAATTTACCGGAACTCCGACAACTCAAATCACAACAATCGGAACTGCTAATCTTTGGGGAAGGTTTGAAATCATAACTTCAACTTTAACTTTTAATTTCGGAACTTTGACAAATGTGACAAATCCAAATCCTTCTTCGTTTAATATTAACAATTTGCCGTTTAATTTGGCTAATCCGACTCGTTTGGGATATTTGTTCCGTGGTTGGTTTGATAATGCTCAGTTTTCAGGAACTCCGATAACTCAAATCACTGCATTAGGAAATCGTACTCTCTATGCAAGATTTGAACAAGCCGATAATTATACTGCTCTGTTTTCAATGCCGGGTGGTGCTTTAAATCCTAATAATAATGAACAATTCACCGAAGATGATGTGCCGTTTTATTTAAATCCTGCATATCTTCACGGTCATGATTTTATTGGTTGGTTTGACAATCCTGAGTTCACAGGCACTCCTGTAACTCAAATTACGGTGGCTGACCATTTTGAGGTTTTTGGACTGTTTAATCCAACTCCTTTCAATCTTACTTTTAATGGAGTCATTGCATCAGAGCATAACAATCCTGCAACTTTCACGATTAACAATTTGCCGCTAACATTACTTAATGCCACAAGAGAGGCGGCAACTTTTCATGGCTGGTTTGACAATCCTGAGTTCACAGGCGATGCAATAACTCAAATTACTGAAATTGGTCATGTTGTCTTATTTGCAAGATTTACCAGCGGTGTTGTTTTGGAAGATTTGCCAACAGGTCTAGAGTTTTCACATTTTCCTCAAACAAGACTTCAAGACAGCAATGTTTTCGACAGAAATAACGCTCCGACAATCTATGTTCTTAATCGCGGAAGAGAGTTGAATGATGACGACGGTGCAACTCATACTGCACTTTCTGCGAGAAACTTGCTTACTGCAAATGTTATCCAAGGATTATTTGCCCGTGACAATGTTCGCTTCTTTGTTGATGCAGGAGGCGGTGTTGCAAATGATTATCATCTTGATTTTCATTCAGAGGCGTATGGAATTGATTTTGTGAATATTTCACTAGAGCGCATGATTGAAATGTATGTTGACAGTTGGGCTGCAATGAGAGCAAGAAATGTTGATGTTAATGGAACGACGCTTCCTATGTGGGGTTCTAATATTCCGGCTAGCAATTTTGTTGTTGTTCAAGGTGTTTTGAGAAGATATGCTTCTAGTTTGGAATTTCGTAACAATAACAGCGGATATGCAAATCCCGGACTAATTCTCTACAGGGAAGGAACTTTGCAAACCAATATTGCAGCAACACTTGCCGGAATAACCGGATTTTTGCCGGTGGCTCACCCGGAGCCCGGTGCCGGATATGATGCACAGCAAGCATGGATAAATTCACTGTCTTCTGATTTTGGATTAGAAGTTATGCTTGATGTGGATTTGCTTGCTTTTGGTTATAATTGGATGCTTGATATTGTTAGCGGCGAACTAAACAGTTCAGCGCTTGTTCATCAAAGACACACAGAAAATGATGTTGTTGAACATCACGCAAGAGATATTGGTGTTGCGTTCAGGTTCTTGCATTACTATGCTGACTTTGCTCACCCTCCTACCGGCAATACTAGTCCTGAATTAACACTTAAACAAAGAGTAACGGATTTTGTTGATGATAATGCGCCTATTTATGGCTACACTTTCTTAGAGGGACGAGATGTTGCATTCTTTTCAAGAAACGGACAATTTTTTGTTCCGACAGACTTTGCTCAAAATTTGTCTTTCTTTGCTGCCCGTGAATTCAGGAACGACCCTGCAACAGGTTATTTGTGGGAATTTGGAAATCCTGAATCTCAAACTGAAAGAGTCGAAGCAGTTGACGGATATCACTATGTTGCTTTTATTGTCAGTGACGGCGACAATGTCGGACAATGGCAAATGACTTATCCTTTCGGAAGAAATTTGATGGGTGCTGCAGGACGCGAACACGACAGTTTCTCTGTGACATGGGGAGTTTCTCCGTCTATTGTCGACATGATGCCGAGTGTGTATAGAAATATTCAACAAGATCTTGCAACTTCGTATGACTCGTTTATTGCTCCTGTAACAGGGCAAGGCTACGCTAACTTGGGAAGATTCATGTTAGACAATCGTGACGGATTCTTATCATATCTTGATGCAATGGATGTTTATTTGAGAAGAAGCGGTATTTCATTGGTTACTGCGATGAGTGATGGTTATGCAGGACCAGGCGGAGCCATTAACACAACAGTCCGCAAACAAACCATGAGATACTTGGCTCAAGTTCCGTCGCTTAGAGGCGGGATAATGTATGAAGGGGGTAGTTATTTCGGGTCAGTTACAGGCTCTGTTTACTGGACAACAGGACTGAATATTGAAGGTGATACGGTATATAAACCATTCTTGGGACCTCGTGACAGTTTGTGGAACACTAACCCGGCTTTTATCGCAGGGAGACTAAATTATTTTGCAAGACACGCTGCGGCTGCGGCAAATCCTGCAACTCGTAATGCAACAAATGAGAGATATTTAACCAACAGTATTGATTCATTTTCGCTAATCAATGTTCACCCTTGGTCACACAATTATCAAGATATGCGTGCTATCGCTGAACTAACCGATTCTAATATCAGATTTATTTCTGTCGACCAAATGATTGACATGGTGATTGAAAATATAACCCCAACAGGAGTTGATAATACTGCTAACAATTGGGGTGCAAGAGGAACTGAAACTCGTCCGGCGATGGATGGAGCAAATATGACTCGTGATTGGCTTGCTGAACGCGCTGACTTAGTTCCTGTTAATCCGCTTTTCCATGAATTCTTGTTTACAACTGAAGGCTGGACTTCAACTGGCGGAAATATAAGTCATTTTGTAGCAACTGCCGGCGGCGACCCGTCAAGACAAGAAGGATTCACGAGATTGGCGACCAGCATACAAATCCCCAGAGGGGTAACTGCAATACAGCCTACATTCTATTTGCCTAATGAGGATAACTTATTTGTTTGGTTTATGGCACGGGGTGCAGCAACAGCAACTACTCCTGAGGCGGCAAATGCAAATGCGGCACGAATGAGTTTCTATTTTACTGTTGGCGGACAGAGAGTGAGAATTTTTGAGGATTCTCTTCTAAGGGCGACCAGCAATCATTCATTTAGTGCAACTGCTGCTATTGCCGGTGACGGATGGCAATATTTCGGCTTCCCTCTAAGGCAATATTTTGAGAATTATCAAGGTCAGCCGGCTCATGCGGAAGTTACTGCTCTTATGAGCGGAGCAAATGCGGTCAGGATGACATTCTTCAGAATTCAGTCAATAGTCGCAACTCCAAACGGACAATATGACCCATTGAACAATCAGTTTCTCAATCACAACACTGAGGACTGGGCATTAGGGCATATGTGGTTAAACACTCAATTTATGTCATTTGGTGCGACATGGACTGAAAGAGGAGCACAAGCGGCTTTCCCTTACGGTTCACTAAGAATTGATGTTTCAAACGGCGGCGGACAAGAAATGAGAGGAACAAATAGTGCTATGTTCATATTTAAGCACTACACTATTCCGGCAGGAACAACCGGCTTTACTTGGAATGTTGACGGCGGAGATGTTGCTGCATGGGGTTGCAAATATAAAATTACACTTTATATTAATAACAGAATGGTAGTAATTCAAGATTGGACTAAAACATTTGGAAACGCTGAATATGAAAATCCTTTATGGCAAATAACTCGCAACCTTTCTGAGTTTGGTATCACAATAACTGAAAACACTCCTGTGACAGTCATGCTTCAGGCTCGTGATTCCGGCGACAGAGTTGCAAACGGTGCCGGTGAAAAAATGTTCTTTAGACATTGGATAACTAATGTTGCATAAAAAAATCTGCTTGTATTTCAAACTAATTTTTTAAAAGATTAATTTGTAGGGGCGGCGGCTTCTAAGGACGGTAAAACGCCGCCCTACAGGTTATCTTTTTCAAAAATTACTTGAGTTCAAATAATTTAACCTATTTGAACAAGAAATTATTAAAAAAACGGAGGTTTGTCATGAAAATAAAAAAAATAACTGTGCTTATTTTAGCGGTGCTGTTCACTGCGTTTTTTGTGGTTGCTTGTGTTGTTCCTGAAAATGGAGGTAACAATGGCTCAACTACCTATAACATTACTTTTTCTCTGCATTCAGCGGCGGCAAACCCAAATGAAACGACATTCACAAATGACGATTTGCCGCTTGTTTTACTGCCTGCAACCAGAGAAGGTTTTACTTTTACAGGTTGGTTTGATGCTGCAACCGGCGGAAGTCAAGTTGAAGAGATAACTCAGACAGGGAATGTTTCTCTTTGGGGAAGATTTGTTCTCACTGATTACTCTATAACATTTAATAATGTTTTGGCGAGCGAACACGGCAACGCTGTCTCTTTCAACATAGGAAGTTTGCCGCTCAATCTGCTGCCGGCAACAAGGGAAGGGTATTCGTTTGTCGGTTGGTTTAATGCTCCGTCAAACGGGGAAGAAATTTCTCAAATAACCCAACTGAGAAACACCGCAGTTTATGCAAGATTTAACCTCAACAGTTTTAATATAACCTACACTTTGAACGGCGGAACTAATCACTCGGAAAACCCAACATCTTTTAATATAAATGACAGACCTATAAACCTGATGAATGCAACAAGAGAAGGCTATATTTTTCAAGGTTGGTTTGACAATGCCGGTTTTATCGGAAATCCGATAACTCAAATAACAACGCTGTCTAATCATTATCTTTTTGCAAAATGGACTCCTGTTCCTGTTTATTCAATAACATTCATCATTCCGATAAACGCTGTTCATTACAATCCTTTGACATTTGTTGAAACCGATTTTCCGCTTGAATTAGAAGGAGCATATCTTTTTGGACATGATTTTGACGGATGGTTTGACAACCCTGAATTTGAGAGAGACGAAATAACATCTATAACCGAGTCAGGAAATATCACGCTGTATGGCAAATTCACCTTGATTAAGTTCACTGCTATTTTTAATGGAGTGACGGAATCTGAGCATGAAAACCAAAATATTTTTACTGTTGAAGATTTGCCTTTAACATTACTTTCAGCATATCGCAAAGGTTTTCGTTTTGATGGCTGGTTTGATGCTGAAACAGACGGTTATTTAATAGAAGAAATAACACAAGCAGATAACACAATTCTTTTTGCAAAATGGACTCCTCTCTACACATTAACCTTTAATGTTCCTGATGGGGCAGCACACTATAATCAGGAAACTTTTGCTCATGATGAACTTCCTTTAAAATTGCTGCCTGCAAGACATGCGCTTGTCGGATATAGTTTTGTCGGATGGTTTGATAATGATGAGTTTTTGGGAACATCAATAACTCAGGTTTCAACACTTAGTAATCACGAGTTTTATGCTAAATTTGAACCTTTGATGAGTGAGTTTTTTGAAGGGTTTCCGAATGCTTCAAGAGAAGTTGTTGTTATTAGTGCGGCCGGACTTACTCGTTCGGAGTTTATCATGGTGACATCAATTCAAGGACTTGTCGCACAAACGGCTCCTCAAATTTTTATTGATACGACTTTTTATATGCCTCATTTGAGATTTATTATTGAAAACTATGAAGGCTTTTCCTACACCAGAGTTGATTGTCCGTGGGAGTTGGTTGACATGTTTCGTGACCACATCACCGATAACGGTTTTGTAAGATATAATGAAACTACGCAAGGACTGCCAAGTTTGCAAAATTCAGTGAATGCTGCGGCAACTATTTCGGGGGTTGAGGGTTGGCTAATGGTGGCATCTCATCCAAATGATATAGCAAGAGCAGAAGAGTTAGGTCTTGTCCAAAAAAGAGATGCAACAGATATCAACACATATTATCAAATGAGAGATTTGTTCAACGAATACAAATCAAGACTTAACAGACGCCATGTTCTTCATCAAAATCCAATTAATAACTCTATGGGAAGGAATATGAGAGATTTGAGCATAGCGCTTGGTGCGTTCACTTTCTACACCAGAGAATCACCGGAAGATAGGCAGTTTAGACGAGAGGTTTTTGAGTGGATGGAGCCAAACTCTCCTGTTTGGGGTTGGGCACCGGAAGAAATTAATTTTGTTTTTGATATGTCGATGCACGGAAATTTTGTTCTTCCGTCTGACTGGTCAAGCAATGTTTCATTTTTAGCAGGTGTTAGAGAAGGCGGACCTTTTGAACAACCAAGACAAGACAGAGTTATTCAAGGTCAGCAAGGCAATCACTACATTGCCCTTGTCATCAGTGACGGCGACAATGTTCAATGGATGGCACGGGATTTTGCGATGGATGCTAATCAAAATTTTGGCTACAGGTATCGCAGGCATAATTCAAATAATCCGATGGATTTCATAATAAACTGGACTTTTGCCCCAAGTATCGGTGAGTTCAAAGAACCGGTTATAAGAAATATCTACAACATGGCAAAAACAACCGCTCCATATTATTTGGATAGTTTTGTTGCAGGAGTTTCAGGAGTAGGGTATGGAAATCCAATGCGTTTCCCAATCCAGCATCTGCCGGCGTTTGCGGAATCTACTGCAAGACATATGGAAAACGCAGGACTAGAAGTTCTGACTTTGCTTGATAACATCAATCATCTTCAACAAGATGCGGCAGCAGCCGGAATGTCAATGCATGATTTTGCAGCGTCAAGGCTTAACTATTTCACAATGCATGATCAAATCAGAGGCGGAATTTGGATGATGGATCCGTCTCGCTATGAAGGCGGAACAGGCAGAGTGTTTTGGTCAAACGGAAAGCCTTTTATTAGTATGAGACTGTCGGTTTGGCATCCAAGCAACAATAGAGATTTAGTCAATCGTGAGTGGTTAAGGGCTTATGCTGAGAGAATAAACAGTTTTAGCACAAACTATCGAACTATCGACGGTTACAGCATGATTAATATACATCCTTGGACAGTGAGAATGGAAAGAGAGCATTTAGATATTTTGGTGTCGTATCTTGCTCCGCATGTTCAAATAATTTCTGCCGGAGAACTCATCTGCATGGTCACTCGTTATGTCCCTCAAGTTTATCGAAACCCCGGTAACGGAGGACCTATTCCTTGGTAATAAAAGGTATTAAAACCTTTTGTTGTCGTCGTATTTTTGCCCTTGTAAGCAAAAATACTCCTTGAATTAAGTAAATCATGGCAAATATTAATGATGTTGCAAAAATAGCGGGAGTGTCAAAATCAACGGTGTCTTATGCTCTCAGCGGTAAAAAATATGTCAGTCCGGAAATTAAAGAAAGGGTGAAAAAAGTCTGTGATGAGATTGACTACACGGCAAGTTTCTTTGCGTCCAATATATTGTCAAATAACACAAACATCATAGGACTTTTTTTTGAACCCGAGAACAACCGCTTTCATTCATTCTATAATGACCTCATTGAAACTTGTATGTTGGAGTTAGCAAAACGAAAAATGTATGTCATTCCTTATTTTGGTCTAACAAGCAGTGAAATTGAAAAACTTCTCAAAACGGCGGCCGCTCCGATAATGGGTGCGATTATCGTAACTCCGAAAATAATTGATAATCGTATGCAATTGTTTGGAAAAGAGAAGTTGCCTTTTGTTCTCATTGGTGAGCCGGAAAAAAGACCGGAAAAACTTTTCAATGTTGATATTGACAATCATGAGTTGACTCAAAAAATATTCAATCATGCATTTGACACCGGGCACAGAAAGATATTGTTTTTAAACTCAACCAAAGAGTTAATGATTTCAAAACAGCGGCTAAACGCACTGGAGAGTTTGAATTGCAAAGATCTAAAAATAACTATAAGGCACATAAAAAGCACTAAAGACTCAGTTTTTAAAGTTTTGGAGGAAGATTTCAAAGATGACCAATTTGACTGCATAGTAGTTTCAAGTTCAACAAAAGCCAGATATGTCTATGAATTTTGCAACCAAAAAAACATTGAAATAGGAAAAGATATTTCAGTCATAACACTGGGCGGCGACAATTTCTATGGTTTTTCTCCGGCACTGACAGGAGCAAAACAAGACTATTTCAAAATCGGAAAAAAAGCAGTAGGATTACTTTTAAAATTAATTGAAGGACAACCTCAAAACTACGGCGAACAAATCCTAATTGAAAGCGACTTTATAGAAGGAGAGTCGGTGAAGAAGTAAAAAACCCCACAAGGAGAAAAAAATAAACATTATGAAAAAGAAAATGACACTGCATGTTATCAATGGAACTCATTGGGACAGAGAATGGAGACACACTGCTGAGCAGTCCAAATTGCGGCTAAGCGATTTGATGGATAATATTATTGAGGTTTTAGAAAACAAGCCTGAATATAAGTTCTTTTGTGTTGACGGCGGAACTATTGTTTTGGAGGATTATTTCACAGTCCGTCCCGAAAACAAAGAACGAGTGAAAAAACTCATCAAAGACGGCAAGATGAATATTGTCAAATGGTACACTCTGCCTGAAACAAACACTGTTGCAGGTGAGTCGCTGGTAAGAAATCTACTCGTCGGAAAAAGAATGAGCGATGAAGTTGGCGGCAGTATGAAATCAGGCTACACTGCAACTGCATATGGTCAGCCTTCACAATTTCCTCAACTTTATCAAGGCTTTGGCATTGACACGGCGATATTCTATCGTGGGACAAACAAGCACAAGCCTGAAACTCCATTGTTCACTTGGGAAGGAATGGACGGCTCAAAGTTAAACACTTTGAGAACCTTTGACGAGGTTACCCGCACAAATTGGTTCTTCTATGTTCATGGACCGGCGGTTTTAGGAAAAGGCATTAAAGACTTGTCCTACACTTATGACCGTGAGCAAATTCCTGTCCACACTGTTGACATGAAGTCCTATGAAAAAGCATTCACACTTTTAAAAGAGTGCAAAAACTTTATAAACAAACCTGTCGTTTTGAAAAAAGCATTAGATGATTTATTGGCTCAAGCAATGCCTTATAAAATCGGCAATCATATATTAGCACTCAACATGGAAGATAATGACGAGCCATACTATTATTTGCCTGAACTAATCGCTGAGATGAACAAAATTAGTTCTGATGTTGAGATTGTTCAAAGCACTCTTGATGAGTATATGGACGCAATTATCAACGATAAAACTCGCGAAAAGTCTGCTGTTCACAAAGGCGAGTTAAGATACACCACAATGGAGTATAATAACTTTAACGCTTTGCTTTCAGCAACTCATTCTTCAAGAGTTAAAATCAAACTTTATAACGAAGCGGTGGAAACTGACCTAATTTACGGAGCAGAGCCGCTTGCAGCACTTGCGTTTTTTGCAACAGGTGCAGAATATCCAAAAACAATGCTTGACCGTTCTTGGGAGAGTTTATTGAAAAATCATGCTCATGACAGCATTTGCGGTGCGGCAGTAGACAGAGCGCATGAGGATATGATGTATAACTTTTCAATTTCACAAACTGTTGCGGAAGAAGTCGGAAACAGAAGTGCGATTAAGTTATTTGGAAACATCAACACCGAAAAAGAATTTAAAAAAGATGACAACACAATAACTTTGTTTAATACTTTGCCATATGCAAGAAAAGCAATTATTCCTCTGGTTCTGGACACCCCAAAAGGCGTTTCCAAAAAACAAGACATCGGAGTTGACGGCAGTGCGGCAGGTGATGAGTTCTATGATATTGTTGATGCAAAAGGAAACAAATTGCCTGTTTATGAAATAAGTTGTGATGATGCAAATGTCGGAGTTGAAAGAGATCTGGACACAAAAGCCATTAAATTTGCAACAAAAAGAAGAAGAGTTTTGGTCGAGGCGGAAGTTCCTGCATTAGGTGCTGCAACCTATGCGATGAGATTCAGAGAACCTGAATTTAATATTGACCCGCAACCGGGAGAAAATCGGAAATTAATCGCTCGTGACAACGGAACACTTGAAAACGAGTTTATAAAGGTTACTATCAATTGTAATGGAACTTACAGTCTTTTAGACAAAGCAAGCGGAAGATTGATGGAAAATCTTGGCTACTTAACCGACAGCGGAGAAACCGGAAGTGCTCATATCAGCAATGTTCCAAGGCGTAATCCTATAATCACCAGTCATGGCTGTAAGGCATTGGTAACAATGCTTGAAAGTAACGAGTTGAGAGGTATTTTCAAAATTGAAACTGAGATGGATATTCCGGCTGCGGCAACCATTGATGCAACCGAAAGATTGAGAGAAACCAAAAAATTGCCTATTGTTTTTACGCTGACTGTTGAAAAGGGAAGCCCGCTTCTAAAGGTTAACCTCAAACTGAACAATCAATCTCGTGACCACAAACTTGTTATTAATTTCCCGTCAGGATTAACAAATGCAAAAGATGTTCACTCTGAGAGTGCATGGGCTGTTGAAAAAAGACCTATCAACTGGGCAGACCATAAAGACAATTATGAGCCGTTTCCGGCATGCCGCCCTATGCAGAATTTTGTTGATGTGTCCGACGGAAAGTGGGGGCTTGCTGTTTTGAACAAAGGTTTGAGAGAGTATGAAATAGCAGACGATACTGAACGCACTATTAAAATAACTCTTTTAAGAACTCAAAGAGCCTACATGACTGCAAATGCCTCAATGATAAGAGAGGAATTGGATAAATACACAGGTCAGCATTCAATAGGCGATTTAGAATACAACTTTGCACTTTATCCTCACCAAGGAGATTGGGAAAAAGGCCGGGTTTTACAAACTGCCTATGAATACAAAACTGACATCAAAGCAGTTTTAGGAGTGCCGGTCAAAGGTGAATTGCCTCATACTGCGTCATTCATAACAATAACTCCGCCTGAAAAAATCATGCTATCCGGTTTGAAACTTTCAGAAGACGGTTCCGGCATTGTCTTAAGGGTTTGGAATGCAACGAACAAAGAACAAGAATTGAAAGTATCAAGTATTTTAAAATTCGCAAAAGCACAACGAATTAAAATGGATGAAAGCGTTTTGGAAGAATTGAAAGTGTCAAACAATAGTTTTACTCATAAAATTGGTCCTCACAAGGTTGAAAGTTTCTTATTGAAAAAGAAATAATGCTTTTTGAACTATCGTAGTTAGTGCAATAAAAAAATATTGTAGGGGCGATCGTTCGTCCGTTGCTAGGAAACATCTCCAAGCAGCGGACGAACGATCGCCCCTATAGTATATTTTATTAAAATCATAAACAAGGAGAAAAAAATGAAGAAGAAAATTATTCCTCTATTAATAGTGTTTGTTATGCTTTTTGCTATTGCATGCAATGGTTATGATAATGGCGGAGAAAACGAATTGGTGAGATATGCCATAACTTTTAATGATGCAAATTCAACTGAGCATACAAATCCGACAACATTTACTAAAAATGATTTGCCTTTGAATTTATTGCCCGCAACTCGGGATAACTATTCTTTTGACGGATGGTTCACCCAAGCACAAGGTGGAAATCGAATAACACAAATTACTGAATTAGGCAATATAACTCTTTTTGCAAGATTTTCTCCTGCTCTGGGCACGGCTTCTGAGTATACAATCACTTATAATTTGCCTCTAAATGCTTCAAACAACTCGGGTAATCTTTCAATATTTACTGCTATCAATCTACCTTTAACACTACTTTCGGCTTCTCGTTATGGTTATATTTTTGATGGCTGGTTCACTCAAGCACAAGGCGGTATTCAAGTGACGCAAATCACTGAATTAGGAAATATCACTCTCTATGCAAGATTTAGTGAAATTCCTCCAAATACATACACTATCACTTACTCTTTGCCAAGCAATGCTGCAAATCATGAGGATAATCCCGCAACATTTACATCTGAGGAATTGCCCATAATACTAATGCCTGCAACCCGTTCAGGCTATACTTTTGACGGCTGGTTTGATAATGCCTACTTTAGCGGAACGGCTATAACTCAAATCACTGAAGTTGGCAACGCCTCGCTTTTTGCAAATTTTTCTCTAAAAGTTTATGATATTATTTATCATTTGCCCCCTAATTCTCAAAATCATGAGCATAACCCGGTAACATTTACTGCCGAGGATTTGCCTGTGATTTTATACCCTGCAACAACCTCTAATATAGGATATTCTTTTACCGGTTGGTTTAATGCACCGGATAACGGAGAGTCAGTTTTCACAATTACTGAAACAGGACATGTTTCTCTTTGGGCAAGATTTCATTTGACATCATCAATAACCGGAAAAGAACTCGGTGAATTTCAACAAGAGTTAGAAAGAGAATTTTATTCAACCGAGATAACTTCCGGCACTAATTATCAAATGTTAAAAGCAAACAGAAATGTCAGTTGGAAGGTTGTTATTCAATTTGTTAACGATGATTTAGCAACAGCAAATGTTGCCGCTTGGCACAAAGAAATTCTTGAAATGTTTCCAAACAGGAAGATTGAAGAAATTGAGTTTACAAAAGACGGACGCAATTTAATATTCAGGCACACAAGAGTTTTCTCCCAAGCAGATTTTCCGGTCATTCGCATTTATGGTGAAGAGGGTCAGCCGAGAGGCGGAGCAATGACTGATATTGACCGAGATGAAAGACATTGGGTAAGAGTTGAATTCACAGGCATTGAATGTCCTGAGTTCAGAGAGCATTTTGAAAGGACAGAAAGAATGCAAATTAGGGGGAGAGGTCAGTCCTCATGGAGAATGGGGGTCGGCACTGCTCCGTATAGCGGAAAAAGACCTTTTAGAATGAGATTTGCAACGAATAATATTCAAACTGTTTTTGACAGCAACTTTGCTGCTCGTGAATGGACTTTTATTGCCAATCAATCTGATAAAACCTTAATGCGTAATTACAGTGCGTATCATTTAGGGCGGATTATGGGGGTTGCATTCTCTCCGAATGCAAGGTTTGTTCATGTTTATATGGAAGGAGTTTATCAAGGGGTCTATCAAATGAGTGACCAACTTAACCAGCCGCAGCCCGGAAGAGTTGACATAACAACACATAACGATCCTGCACGAAGTGAATTTTTGCTTCAAATGTGTCGACATGAAGAGTATCGTTATCTTCATCATGGAGGACCTCGTCCGCATGCTTTCACCGGCAATATGCCTTTTATGGTTGACGCCGGAGGAAGAGATGATGACCATGTTGATTTTCCTCTAACCGCTGAGTATGTTGAAATATTTTTAAATAATGTTAACAATGCAATAAACAGCCGTGATATGAATTGGATTGAAAGATGGATTGATATTGACAGTTTTATTAATGAATATTTGGTTCAAGAGTTATATAAAAATATTGATGTCAACACCTCAAGTTTAAGATTCACAATGAGAGGGCTTGGAACAGAAAGGAGACTTCACGCCGGACCGCTTTGGGATTTTGATATTGCCGCAGGTAATGCTTACTATCAAGGAAGAAGAAGGGAAGGAAATGCTTATGTTTTTGACCATGGCGGTTATTCTCCGCAAGGAGCGTGGGCTGCCGAAGTTCATCCGTGGTTCAGAGAACTAATGCTGACACCTCAGTTCAGAAATCTTGTTCGTGAGCGTTGGGCACAAATCAAAGACAATGAAGTGCAGGACATGCTTGAGCATGTTGACCATATGGCAGCATTCCACGCCAATGCATTTAATCGCAATTTCACAAGGTGGCAAATCATGGATATTTATGTGTGGCCGAATCCTCAAGACATAGCAGCACTAAGAACCCATAGAGAACATGTTGACCATCTTATTAATTGGTTATGTGAACGCCGTGACTTTTTAACAAGTTGGTTATAAAAGAGAAGAAATAAATTGGCAGGGGCTGCATTTGCTGTGCCCTGCACTACATAAAGGAATACTAAAAAATGAAGAAAAAATTTGTTATCCCCAACTTAGGGGAATTTGATGCTGATTGCGGTTTTATTGAACTGAAAAAGGGCGGAGGCGGAATGTTTGCTGTTGGTATTGGCGGAGTTCAATCAATCACTGCAACAGGCGATAAGAAAGTAGAATTTATTGCTTTTAAAGACAGAACTTTGGCATTTGTTGACTCTGCTTTGGGCTATCCGGCATTCTATCCTGTTCATAAAGTGTCACTAAAAAGACCTGTGAAAGCAGTCCTTATGGATTTGGACGGAACAAGTGTTCACTCTGAAGAGTTTTGGATTTGGATAATTGAGAGAACAACGGCATCATTGCTTGGTGACGACAATTTCCGATTGAGTAAAGATGACATTCCCTATGTTTCAGGACACAGTGTCTCGGAGCATTTGAACTATTGCATTCAAAAATATTGCCCGAAAAAAGATATAGCAGAGGCAAGAAAATTTTATTTTGAACACACTCACAGAGAAATGAGCGAAATTTTAGCGGGTCGTGGAAAGGAAGGAGCGTTTACTCCGACTCCCGGTCTTAAAGATTTTCTATATGCTTTAAAAGAGCGAAAAATAAAAGTAGGACTTGTCACAAGCGGTCTCTATGAAAAAGCATGGCCGGAAATTTTGGATGCGTTTAAAACTCTGAAAATGGGTGACCCTAAAGATTTCTATGACGCAGCAATCACAGCAGGTTTTCCTCTTCGCAAAGGCGAGGCAGGAACTTTGGGTGAGTTGTCTCCAAAACCGCATCCATGGCTTTATGCTGAAACATGCGTTGTTGGACTCAACATTCCTTTTGAAGAAAGAGACCATGTTTTGGGAATTGAGGACAGCGGAGCAGGCGTTTGTGCTGTGAAACTTGCAGGATTCACAACAATAGGTATCGGAGGCGGAAACATCAAAGAAAGCGGAACATTGCCTCTGTGCGACGAATTCTTTGAAAATTTTCAACAGATTTTAGATTATATCGATGGAAGAAAGTAAAAAAACAGAGACAAAAATAAAAACAAACAAAATAGCGATGCTGACAACTAATATTGCTTTTTCTGTCCTTGCGTTGTTTGTTAGTGTCTTTTTGGTGGCACAAGTTTTTTCACTCACTGACTATAGTTTCATGGCGGTGGCACTTTTTGTTCTTTTGGATTGTGCTGCATTATTTATTTTCTATTTTCTAGCCTCTTACCTATGCAAAAAAATAAGACCCATTTGGATAACAAGAGCCTCCGTAGCTCTTGCTTGTGCTTTTTTGGTAACGCTTATTTTTTGGAGCGACGGACTAAGAAACTTCTATATATTATTTGGCTTTATTTGGGGTGCTGTCGGCGGATTGCATTGGGGAGCGATGAACTATCTTGTCACAAACACTTTTGAAGGAGAAAAAACAAAAAATTATATGACATGGTTTTTTGGTCTTGAAATTGCCGCAAGCATAATTTTCCCATTCACATTCGGACTGTTAATTGATTTTGGCTCATTTTATTTAACAAGTATTATCGTCCTGGTAATCGGTGCCATTCAACTCATTTCAACATTTATTTTTTCTTCGCCGAAAAGAGAAAAGGATAGTTTTAAAATAAGGGAATTTTTTAAAACACTAAAAGAAAAAAAGCGTCTTAAATTAACATTTGCCTTTTGGGGAGTTGAAGCGCTCAGCGGAATGCTCAGGGCAGTAAGTTTCGGACTGGTTCTTCTTGTTGTTTTAGTGTTCGGCTCAAATATATCACTTGGAGCATTTTCATCAATTGCGGCTGTTGTGGGAGTTGTAGTTCTAATTATTTATAAAAAACTAAACAAAAAAATTTATTGGGCACTTGGAATTGTGCCGCTTCTCACTCTAATTCCGTTATTTTTTAATGTTGGTTTCACAACTCTTGTTATATTTCAGTTTGGAATAATTTTCAGGACGGTTGTGACGCTTGAAGAATCAACAGCGCGGCTAAACTTCCCAAAAAAATTCGGCACAGAAAAATATATTGCAGAAAGTCATTTATTTTTTGAAAGCGCATTTTTTGTGGGGCGGGCATTATCATGTGTTATTGTCATCATCATAGCATTAATAGGAGTAACTGAATTGCTTGTCGTTATCGGTATGGCAATAATGCTAATCTTTTTTGCTCTTCACGGAATTCTTCTTAGAGCTTGGCACTCAAAGGTTAGCAAAAATGAAAAAATGCAAAATAATAACAAACAAGGAGACATAATTTTAAATGACAGGATTAACTAAGAGAAAAATCAAAAGAATGAACACTGAAGTCACCTTTGCGGGCTTTGGCAGTTTGGAGATTGGCAGAGTTTGGGGGATGGGAGCGGACAGGGATATCCCTAGTGAAAAAGAGTCTGAAAGAGTTTTAAACAGTGTTTTGGATTTGGGGATTAATTTGATTGACACTGCAAGTGCCTATCACAAAAGTGAAGAGAGGATTGGAAAGTTTCTCTCTCACAGGAGAAAGGAATTTATTCTGGCATCAAAATGCGGAGAACACAATCTAGGGTATGACGGAACATACTATGACTTTTCCTATAAGGCAATAAAAGAATCAATCGAAAAAAGTTTACGCCTTTTAAAAACAGATGTCATTGACATAATGGCAATCCATTTTGGATCAAATCCGGAGGAAACTCTGGATAGAGGTGAGACAGTCGGAGCAATGAAAGATGCGCGAAAAGAAGGCAAAATCAAATTTCTCGGAGCATCAATTTGCGGACCGCTTGCCAAAAGGTGTATTGAAAGCGGCGACTTTGACATGATGCAAATGGGACATCATTTGTTTTATCGTGACAATGAAGAAAACATAAAACTGTGTGCCGAAAAAGGTATCGCAGTTTTTATCAGAAGCGGAATGGGGAACGGAATGTTTACTAAAAGAGTTTTGGATAATTTGGACAGTTTGAATGAACCGGACAAAATTCGCATAAAAAAACTACTCGAAATAACAAATAACAATGCCGAAATGCTAACGCAACTTGCTCTTCAATTTCTTTTCAAAAACGAAAACATCTCCTCAGTCCTAATGGGAACAAAAAAGATTGAACACCTAAAAAATAATCTTAACTTTTTAAACAAAGAGATTAACAAAGAAATGTGGGAAAAGGTTGAGGAGATAGTGAGGGGAGAGAAATAAAATGAAAAAAATATCCAAAATATTTTTTATTCTAATAACGGCATTTGTCATGTCATTTGGTTTTGGCTGTAATCAAGATATTACCTTTAATATAACATATAATTTTTATGCTAATTTGCCGTCAGGCGTATTTCATATTAATCCAACGACAATTACTCGTGATGATTTGCCCTTGACACTAACTGATGCCACTCTTTTTGGGCACACATTTGACGGTTGGTTTGATGCAGAGGTTGGAGGAAATAGAGTGATAGAAATACCACTAAATCCAAGACCTCAATCAAACATTCCTCTTTACGGAAGATTTACACCTAATCCAACCCCTAATCCACGACCGCCAGCGCCACCCAATGGCGGGATAACACCTCCGGACAGAGAGGGTGAGTTATTGATTTGGTGGCCCGGGGCTCCTGTTGAGATTGCTTCACTAAACAGAGCGATTGAATTGTATCAAGCAATTAATCCTAATGTGACATTCAGAGTTGTGCCGCAAGCATCAACTAATTTTTTCATGCAATATATGATTGCAAGACAAGGTTTTAATTATCCCGACATAGTGTTTTTGGACTCAGTTTATGTTCCACAACTTGCAAACATGGGATTCATTACTAATTTAAATGAATTTGACCCCGCAATTGAAACTGTCATTCGTCCGCAAGTTGTTGAAAGCATTTGGCCGGCGAATACTTTTTTAGGTGATGCGTTTGCACTTCCTGTTTCTGCGAATGTTTTGACACTTGCTTATAACCACACTCTTTTAAACAGAGTTTTTCAAAGAGTGCATGGAAGAGCGTTTGCTGATGCTGATGTTCCGTCGACATGGGAAGAAAAAATGGCAATTTGTGCGGATGTTTTGGAGTATAACAGACTTCAAGGATTGACAGGCGGAAATGCATTAGTCCCATACACAATTCCTGCAGGAGCAGCACATCACAGTATGGCGGCGATGTATTTTACTTCAATGTCAGCGAGAATGGGCGGGGAAATAATGTGTGAAAATCTTGAAGAAATCAGGCTTTATTCATCTCAAAATGTTGCAGCAGCACAAAAGATTTATGACTTGGGCAGAAATAATTTTGCTCCTGCAACTTTTCAAGAAGGAGCATTTGAAGGCGGAAGAGTTGCTTTTATGGAAATGGGACCATGGAAAATAGAGCAGTATCAATTGATTTATGAAGTCATGGGACATGATCTTCGTTTTGCACCACTCGTTAGTCTTTATGAAGGTGGTTCTCGCGAAAGTGTTTTAGGATTATTTTCAATGGCATCATCGTCGGGAACTATCAACGAAGAACTTGCTGTTGATTTCATGAAATTCTTTTTGACAAATGATGAAGTAATGCTGCTTCACAATGCTCCCCAAAATTTTATTCCTGTGACTTATTCAACAATAGAAAATGAACACTTCACTCAAGGCAACGCTTGGCCTGTGTTTATGGAACAACTTAACCATGTTATTAGTGTCCCGGCAACTTATAGATGGGCAGTATTGGAGCATGAATTAGGTGATTTTATCACAAGACTGCTAAGTGGAACACGCAGACCTGCTGATTTGTTTGACTTGCATTTCCACTTTTCAATATAACTAAATAAAAAAGGAAACACTATATTATGAAAGACATTTTTTCAATTTTAAAATCAGGAAAAAATATTGTCACTATTAACTTAGACAATATGACTAAGGACGAGTATTTGATGCTGTCCTCCCTTCAAGGCATTGTCGCACAAGATGAGGCACGCATTGTGATAATAACCGATAATTATCAAGCATATGTCGACTATCTTGTTGCAACCGGTGAGTATACCTCAAAAGAATATAAATCAGTTTGGGATATTGTCAGCGAATTTAAAAGTGCTGTTTTTGAGGCAGGCTATGTTTTATTTGACTCAACAAGAGGCGGTGACATTAATTCGTCTATGGTTGTTTCAGGAGTCGAAAGATTTTTGGCAGTTCCTGTTTCATGCGAAGAAAAAGCAATAAAATTAAACTTTGTCAAAAAGTTTGATTTTGCGGATATTGAGGGAAATGAAACGCAAAGAAAACGCAAAATTTTTGAACTATACAAAGACCGCCTAAACAAAGGTGCTCTTATTCATCAACCGTTATTTATGCCGCAACTAAGAGATTTTGCCGTTGCACTGAAATTGTTTTGTTTCTACACAGACGAGCATAATGCCGAAGATGTTGAATTCAGAAATGAAATATTCAAATGGGCAGACGATAATATTCCTGTCATGGGTTGGACTGATGATGAGATAAAGTTTGTTGCCGAATGCTCAGAGTTCGGAAAATTTGTCATACCAATGGACTGGTCATCAAACACCAGTTTTTTAGCAGGTGTAAGAATTGACAAAAAACTAAAACAAAAAACCAAACCTAATAAAATTAAAGCAGAAAAAGGAAAGCACTATCTTGCAATTTGCGTCTCTGACGGTGACAATATTCAATGGTGTTCAAGAAATTTTGCAACCACTTCAACTTTTGGGCAGCGATTAAGAGGAAAAAGAGACTACAAAGTTTCATGGACTTTCCCGCCATATATGGCAAGGCTTGGGGCAGTTGTTACTGACTACACCTTTGACTTAGCAAATGAGTTTGACAGTTTTATTGCAGGAGTGTCAGGAGCAGGCTATATCAATTCAACAACTTATCCGATTGAAAGGCTTGACGCATTCACAAACCTGACAAGCCAGTTAATGACTGAGTCAGACATGACGGCAGTAGTTCTTTTAGACAACTTAAAACATGTCAAGTTTGATGGCAAATTTATTGCAGAAGAAAGATTAAGACACTATGCGAAGCAAAAAAACATATCGGGCGGAGTTTGGGAAATTGACCCCGATAGATACGAAAGCGGAAAAGGCGAAATTTTCTGGAGTGAAGGAAAGCCGTTTTTAAGCGTTCGTTTGTCGCTGTGGCATCCAAGCAATCAAACAGGTCAAATAACAAAGGAATGGCTGGATGGTTATATTGATGCCATTAACAACTTTGAAGCCGACCCGACAAGTGCGAGCGGCTACACTGTTCTAAATATTCACCCTTGGACAGTTGAAATGGAACATGTTGAATATATTGTTTCAAAACTAAAAAAACATGTCGAAATAGTCTCGGTTGATGAAATAGTTGAGATAGCAAAGCAAAATATAAGGCTACCTCTAAAAAGGTAAAAGATTATGAAGATAACACCGGCGTTAAAAAGTTATATATGGGGCGGAACAAAATTGAAGTCAAAATTCGGCAAAGTATCAGACGAAAAAACAATTGCCGAAAGTTGGGAGTTTTCCGTTCATCCCGATGGAATGTCATTGACCGAAGAAGGAAAACCTTTGGCTGATGTTTTGACGAGCGAAAATTTGGGCGAGAATTCAAAAGACGGATTGGAGTTTTTAATAAAACTTATTGATGCTGAAGATAATTTATCAGTGCAAGTTCACCCGAATGACGAATACGCTAAAAAAGTTAACAGTTTCGGAAAAAGGGAAATGTGGTATATAATTGATGCTGAAAAAAATGCGGGGATATATTGCGGCTTTAAACATGACATGACTAGAGATGATTTGGAAAATGATTTAAAAAACGGAACAATACTTGAAAAACTCAACTTTTTTCCCGTTAAACAAGGCGATTGTTTTTTTATTGAAGCAGGGACTATTCACGCAATAGGCAAAGGTGTCACGCTCTATGAAGTTCAGCAAAGCAGTAACTTAACCTACAGGCTCTATGATTTTAAAAGAGTAGGAACTGACGGTCAACCAAGAGAATTACATATTGAAGATGCTCTCAATGTTTCGACATATTCAAAATATGAAAAACTGGACAAAAAAATAAAAACAAATGACGGATTAACAAGGCTTGGCGGCTGCAAAAGTTTCACTGCATATGAACTGGAAATTGACGGCGAACAGTTTCTAAAAGGAAGTGAAAAAACTTTTGCAGTCTTGACATTGATTGAGGGAAGTGCGACAATTGAACTAAAAAACAAAAAAACTTCTCTTATTTTAGGCGGCACATTTTTTGTCCCTGCAAATCAAGATATTTTTATCACAGGCAAATGCAAAATCATCATATCAAAATCAGTCAAATACTATATTAAACAAACTCAGAAAGACAACTGCATAATAGACGACAATAATCTAATCATAGCCCGCTCAACCAACTTAGAAAATGAACAACAACTTCTAAAAAATTCAAATCTAAAAAAAGAAGATATCACAAGTGTTTTTAACATTCTTGACGGAGAATGCTAGTATTATTAAAACCAACAAACAAAAGTGTTGAAAATGCTTGACAGGGGGGATTAATTGTGGTATATTGTTTGGACACGCTTTTGTCTTGTGTTGGAATAATGTTTTCATAATGAGACATAAATAAGATAAAAGTTGTTAGCGGTATGGATAGGGAGACTAAGGAAAAGATTAGAAAAGGGCGTGAGCAAAAGGCGCAACTTCAGGCGCAGATTCTTGAGAACATAGAATCTGTGCCAATTCCTCCTGTTGCGAAAGATGCGTTGTGGTATGAAAAAAATACCGGAGAAAAAGAGGAAATAGCATTAAAGCGAACGGCTCAAAGGTTGAAAAAATTGCCGAAGGTGACGACAAAAGACACTAATATTTCTAATGATGCAATACATTTTGATGAAGAGATTTTTGAAGAGAGAGAAGAGGAAAAATCATTTGAGAAAGATATTTTTTCTAATTCCAGAACTATTGACGGCTCACTGCTCCCAAAGTTTATGATGAGACTAGGGAGGAAGAAAAAGAAAAAAGGTATTAGCATTGATTTTACAAACGCAGAAAGATTCGAGGCATCTGAGTCAATGGGACTGAATGAAATGCAAGTTGAACAAAGACAAAGAGAGGGGTTTGTCAATGTCAACAAGGCAAAGCATGGAAAGTCATACGGCTCAATATTTTTTTCAAATATTTTCACATTTTTCAATCTCATGGTTTTTGCGGTTGCAGCGGCGCTCATTGTTTTTGCGAATCATGATGATTTTGAATTCACGCAGTTAGTATTTCTTATAATAATTCTTGCAAATATAACTGTCGGAATAGTTACTGAAATTAAGTCAAAGATGACGGTTGAGAAATTAAAATTGGTCACTGCTCCGACTGCTATTGCGATAAGGAATGGGGAAAGAGTTGTTATTCCTGTTGGAGAAGTTGTCCTTGATGATATTTTGGTTTTGGAGATGGGGAAACAAATTCCGTCTGATGGTGAAGTTATCGGCGGCGAGGTTGAAGTTAATGAGGCATTACTCACAGGTGAGAGCGAAACTGTTAAAAAAATTGCAAAAAGCGAGTTATACTCCGGAAGTTTTGTGACAAGCGGAAGTTGTTACATGAGGGTGACAAAGGTTGGGGCTGCGAACTATGTTGAAACGCTTTCTTCTCACGCAAAGCGTTACAAAAAGCCAAAATCACAACTTATGCATTCGGTTCGTTTTCTCATTCGGATAATCTCAATATTTATTGTTCCGATAACTGTCATTATGATTTGGATTAATGCAGTCAACATGGGAACAACATGGGAGGCATGGGGGCGGAATATTTTCCAAGTGTCGGGGGCGGTCATCGGAATGCTTCCTGCCGGAATGTTTCTTTTAACAAGTATTGCGCTTTCAGTTTCCGTTATTCGCCTTTCAAAGAAAAAAACAACCGTTCAAGATTTGTATTGCATTGAAATGCTGGCTCGTGTTGACACTCTTTGCCTCGATAAAACAGGAACAATAACCGATGGCACAATGAATGTCAAAAAGGTTATTGACATAAAAGGAAGTGAAAAACTTGACTACTCTGCTGCTGAAATCATAGGTTCAATGCTGACAGCGACAGGGGACAACAATCAAACGGCAATGGCTCTTGCCAATTATTTTGGATACTCAAAAACCTTAAGACCCGAGAATGTTTTGCCTTTTTCTTCGCAAAGAAAAATGACAGCGGTATCATTTGAGGGCAAGGGAACTTTTATGTTCGGGGCTCCTGAATTTGTCTTAAAGGACATGGGAGTGAGGATTGAAAAAATAGTTGGAGAAGCGGCAAGTGACGGACACAGAGTCTTGGTTCTTGCACATTCACCTGCTAATATTAGCGGAGACAAATTGCCTTCTATCAGGCGTCCGCTATATGTTATTGTTATTGAAGATCACATTAGAGACACAGCCTATGACACTATCAAATGGTTTAAGGAAAACGATGTTGAAATAAAAGTTATCTCCGGTGATAACCCCATAACCGTCAGTGAAGTTGCAAAAAGAGTCGGGGTTCCAAGAGCAGAGTTATATATTTCATGTCATGGTCTGTCTCAGCAGGAAGTTTTAGAAGCGGCAAAAAAATACACCGTTTTTGGAAGAGTTTCCCCTGAACAAAAAGAAGTAATAGTCCGCTCCTTAAAAGCACAAGGAAGAACAGTTGCTATGACCGGAGACGGTGTTAATGACATACTCGCAATGCGTGAAGCGGATTGTTCGGTTGCATTAGCGTCCGGTGCGGATGCAGCAAGGAATGTTGCCCACTTGGTGCTGAGAGATAGTTCGTTTGCGTCAATGCCGGATGTTGTCAAAGAGGGAAGAAGAGTTGTCAACAACATTCAAAAAGCATCATCGCTGTTTTTGATGAAAACTTTGATGGCAATACTGCTTTCAATTATTTTCTTGATTGTGCCGACAATACTTGACGGAAATGTTGTTGCGGATTATTTGAGAGAATATCCGTTCAGAACAAATCAAATGCTCCTTTTAGAATTTTTTATAATAGGAATACCAAGTTTTGTCTTAGCGCTTCAGCCAAACCACAATCTAATCAAAGGCAACTTCCTCTCGAATGTTATCGGGCGAAGCGTGCCGGGCGGAATAACGATAGTTTTTGCGGTTATGGTGACATTCGTCTTTTTCTCGCTTGGCGGAGCAGGAGACATTTATTTCCCTTATTATGAAGTGCCAATGCGTTTTATAGAAAATCCTCAATACATGAATGCTTATGAATTATCTATTGCACAACAAGCAATGCATCCTTACGCATTAATTGCTGCCTCAAATGCTTTGTATTCAACAATGATGGTTCTTGCCATGACATTTGCAGGCTTTATGATGCTTGTTAAAGTTTGCGAGCCGTTTGATATTTGGAGAAGCATTCTTATTGTTGGATGCGGATTGTTGATATTATTTGGTGCGTCAGTTTTGCCGACAATGTTTGGTGTCAACACAGAGCACTTTGCCCTAAATCACTTCTTCTTTCTAATGGCAGTAGTTTTAGGCTCATACTTTGTCGCAAGTTTTTTGGTAAGGGTGATGAAAGGGTTGAAAATATTGAATTATTAAGTAAAAGTGAAAGATGAAATGTGAAAAATATTGTTAGAATTAATTTAAAAAATTCACCTATACTTTTCAATCTAACACTTACTTTTTACTTAAACAAGGAGTTTTATGCAAGAAAATAAAAACCAAGGTTGGGACAATTTCAAAGGCACTAAGTGGAAGAACAAAATTGATGTTCGTCATTTTATCGTGAAAAACTTTACGCCCTATAAAGGCGGTCATGATTTTTTGGTTGGAGCAAGTGCTAAGACGGCGGTTCTTCGGGACAAGTATCTTGAATTGTTAAATGAGGAAAAGAAGAGAGGAGGAGTCTATAAAATTGATTCGGAAAAAGTCATTAGTGTCCTTTCTCATGATGCAGGATATTTGGACAAAGAAAATGAAGTTATAGTTGGACTTCAAACTGATGAGCCGCTAAAAAGGGGTCTCAATCCGTTCGGCGGAATAAGAATGGCAAGAACCAGTGCGATAGCATATGGTCACAAAGTGAGTGATTTGGTTGAAGAACAATTTAAATACAAAACCACTCACAATGACGGGGTCTATAGAGTCTACACCCCCGAAATGAAAAAATTTAGAAACAACGGGGTTATCACCGGACTTCCCGATGCTTATGGAAGAGGGAGAATAATCGGAGACTATAGGCGTGTTGCTCTTTATGGTGTTGATAAACTTATTGAAGAAAAAATGAATGATTTTGTTGAGATGGGAAATGGGTATATGTCGGATGAGAGAATTAGGCTGAGAGAGGAGTTGTATCGCCAAAGAGAGTTTTTGTGGAAACTCAAAGATATGGCGCTTTTGTATGGACATGATATTTCAAATCCTGCCAAAAATGCAAAAGAAGCAGTTCAGTGGACTTACTATGCTTATTTGGGCGCAATAAAAGAAGCAAACGGTGCTGCGATGAGTTTGGGAAGAGTTTCAACATTTTTTGATATCTACATTGAAAAAGATATTGCAGACGGAATTTTGACTGAAACCGAAGCACAAGAGTTAATTGACCAATTCGTTCTAAAATTAAGAATGGCAAGACATTTAAGAACGCCTGAATATAATGACTTGTTTGTCGGAGACCCGACTTGGGTTACTGAGGCAATTGGCGGAATGTGTGAAGACGGCCGAACAATGGTTACAAAAACTTCGTTTAGATTTCTACACACCCTATATAATTTGGAAACTGCTCCGGAGCCTAATATGACGGTTCTTTGGAGCAAAGATTTGCCTGAAAAATTCAAATTGTATTGTGCAAAAGTGTCTCATGACACTTCAAGCGTTCAATATGAAAATGATGATTTGATGAGAGAGCCTTTTGGTGATGATTATGGGATAGCATGTTGTGTTTCTGCTATGACACTTGGAAAGCAAATGCAGTATTTTGGGGCAAGATGCAACATTGTTAAACTTCTTTTGCTGTGCTTGAACGGCGGAAAAGATGAAATGACAGGCGACCAAATTTTGCCGGAATCTCCAAATTACAAAGAAATGCTAAAAGACGGGGGAGTGCTTGATTATAAAAAAGTCAAAAAAAGATTTTTAGAAAGTGTTGATTATTTGTGTGAACAGTATGTCAACACAATGAATATAATTCACTTTATGCATGACAAATATGCCTATGAAAAAGTCCAAATGGCACTTCACGACACAAAAGTGGAAAGGCTGATGGCATTCGGAATTGCAGGAATTTCAGTTTTGGCGGACAGTCTTAGTGCAATAAAATATGCTAAAGTAACTCCGATAACTGATGAAAGAGGGATAGTCGTTGATTATCTTGTTGAAGGTGAGTTTCCGACTTTTGGAAATGACGAGGAGGGGGTTGATGATATTGCAAAAGAAGTTGTTGAGTATTTCTATTCTTCACTCAAAAAAACACCATGCTATCGTGATGCAATTCATACTTTAAGTCTTCTCACAATCACTTCAAATGTTGTTTATGGAAAATTGACAGGAAACACTCCTTGCGGAAGAAAAGAAGGCGAACCTTTTGCTCCCGGGGCAAATCCATATCACAACAGAGAAAAACATGGTGCGCTTGCGTCACTCAACTCGGTTGCAAAACTAAGTTATGACTACTGCAAAGACGGAATTTCAAACACTTTTTCGATTGCTCCAAAAAGTCTTGGCAAGAATGAAAAAATGATTTTTGAAAATATCTCGGCACTTTTAGACGGCTATTTTAAAAGCGGCGGTTTTCATCTTAATGTCAATATGCACAAAAAAGAAGATTTGCAAAAAGCCCACGAAGCCCCGAAAGAGTATCCGAATTTGACAGTTAGAGTGTCCGGATACGCAGTCAGATTCGGAGTTTTAAGCACAAAGCACAGGCAAGAAGTTCTTGACAGAACATTTTTTTAAATTACAAAGGACAGTGGACAAAGGACAAATGATGATTAATTAATTTGACCTTATTTGTAATTTTGATTTTTGAGGTATTAACATGAAGTTGCGTATTCACTCATTCGAAACATTAGGTGCTCATGACGGGCCGGGACTCAGGACAGTTGTTTTTTTTCAAGGTTGTCCTATTAAATGTTTTTATTGTCACAACCCTGACATGATTGCAACAAAGGGCGGAATAGATTATTCCGTTCAAGAGATAGTTGCTTTTTGTAAAAAATATAAGTTGTATCATGGCGAAAAAGGCGGTGTAACGCTTTCGGGCGGAGAGCCGCTTATGCAAGCAGAGGGGGCGCTTGACTTAATTCGAGGTCTGAAAAAAGAGGGTTTTAATGTTTGTCTTGACACATCAGGTGCAGTTCTTTTGACTGATGCTGTTAAAAGAGTGCTAAATGAAATAGATATTGTGCTTTTTGACATAAAACACACCGATGCTGACAAATATTTTGAAATAACAGGGCAGCCGATTGAAAATATGCTCAAAATGCTTGACTACATAAAAACTATTTCAAAAACATTTTATGTCAGACAGGTTATTGTTCCAAACCTCACTGATGATGAAAAACAAATTAAAAAACTCAAAAAATTAGCAGAAGGTGCAAAAAAAGTTGAACTGCTGCCATATCACACACTGGGTGCGGAAAAGTGGAAAAAACTAGGGATGGAATATAAGTTAAAAGGAATTAGTCCTCCTAGTGAAGATGTGATGAAAAGATTGAATAGTATTTAATCAACGCATAACACACATTGATTGTTAGAATTAATGTTAAAATATTCTTTTCAATCATTATGCTTAGGTGCTACACATTGTGCGTTGAAATGTTTGACATCCTTATTATTTTGTAATATAATATTACTATGAGAGCATGGAAAGTTATCTCGCATGAGGAAATAGTTCTTGAGGAAATGAAGCCAAAAGCACTTTCAGAAGGGCAGGTCAAAGTGAAACTTAACTACTCTTTGATAACGCATAGTGATATTTTGGCTTTTGAATCAAACATACAGCCAGAGCCAAAAATTATTGGAAGGCTTGGCGTTGGAATGGTAAGCGAGACTCATGAGAGTGTCACTAATTTTGTTCGTGGTGACAGAGTTTTGGTTAGTCCGTATTTTGTTTGCAAAGAGTGTTTTGAATGCGAAAACGACAATGAGCATTTGTGTTCAAATTTGAAAATATTGTCGGAAAACACAGATGGAGTTTTAAGCGATTTTGTCAACATAACGGAAAGACAACTTATAAAGTTACCTGAAAATGTTTCAGATAACGATGCGGTTTTTATTGAGTATGTTGCTCATGCTTTGAATATTTTTTCAAAACTGAAAGTTCAAAAGGGCGAGCATGTTGTTATTGTCGGAGCAAACTGCGAAGGGATGTTGTGCGCTCATCTCGCACTCTACTATCAGGCAGTGCCGATTTTGATTGACACAAGAGCAGACAGGCTTCAAAAAGCGAGCGAAGATGGGGTTTACTATGCGATAAACAGTGCTGAAGATGACATAAGTTCAAAGATATTGAAAGCAACCGGCGGAAGAATGGCTGAAAAGGCAATTATTACTTCTTATCACGATGCTCATTTTTTGAGAGTTTTGAAATTTGTCCAAAAGAATGCCAGATGCGTTTTCGGGATGCTCGGAAAAAATGAAGCAGCAATTGATGTCAGTGTGCCGCTCAAAAATTTTAATGTAATCATTGAAAAATCACTCAGCGTCTATGGAGTGCCTGACGGCTTTCGTCATTTAGTTAGTGCGATAAATCTTTTGGCAAACAAAAGCGTGAAGATAAAAAACCTAATAACAAAAGAAGTTGGATTTTCGGAAGTTGATAAAGTGATTGCGGAGTTGAAAAAAACTCAAGATAGGTTTGTCGGAGCAATTGTTAAATTTTAGATAAAAAGTAATAGGTGAAAAGTAAAAAGTGAGGAAAAATACTTGTCCTCACTTTTCACTTATTTTCTCACTTTTCGCCGAGCAAAAGCATATATAAGTAGTATTATGAATAGAACTACTTCTCTAAATATTGCTCTTCTCTTCGGCTCAAAAAGCCCTGAACATAATATTAGCATCATCACGGCATTTGAAGCATTAAATGCTCTGAAAAAAACTTCTCACAAAGTTGTGCCAATCTACATAACCCAAAGCGGAAAATTTCTTGTCAGCAAAAAATTTGACAATATCAATGTTTTTAAAAACAAGAAAAAAGTGAGAGGGAAAGAGGTGCATTTTCGCCCATCCAGTCCTTTTTTATTTTCAAAATATGGGAGAAAAATCAACAAAATTGATGTCGCACTACTGGCAACTCACGGCACTTTCGGTGAGGACGGCACTTTGCAAGGATTATTGGAAATGTCAGGTATTGCCTATACAGGGAGTAAAGTTCGAGCAAGTGCAAACTCAATGGACAAAATAACGATGAAAAAACTGTTTAAAGAGGCAGGGCTTAACTGCGTGGAGTGTGGAGTGTGGAGTGTGAAGTGTGAAGTTGAGGGTGAGAAAAACAACTCCTCAACAACTCCAAACTCAATCAAATTTCCCCTAATAATAAAACCCTCAAACCTTGGCTCTTCTATCGGAATAAGTATTGCTAAAAATGAAGAGGAGTTAAAAACTGCCCTAGAAGTTGCATATGCATTCGACGATAGGGTCTTGGTTGAAAGGGCATTGACTAATTTTTCGGAATATAATTGTGCTGTTTTGGGGACTAGGGATTGGGGACTGGGTGATGGGGAATCGGATGTCGAGAATCGGGATTGTGAGAGTGGTTTTGACGGGCAGATTGTAGGGGACGGCGCCCTCGCCGTCCCGAATGAGAGTGGCTCGGGGAACGACAGCGGGACGGCGAGGGCGCCGTCCCCTACAAGTACTACCGCAAAAAATCAAACAAATTCGACCGACCCCGTTCCCCACTTAATTGTAAGTGAAATAGAAAAGCCAATATCATGGAATGAGTTTCTGACTTTTGATGATAAATATAATTCAAAAAACGCAGGCTCAAAGAGAGAGTTTCCGGCAAAAATCAGTGAAGAAGAAACTCAACAAATAAAAGACATGGCAAAAAAAGCATTTGCTGCTCTCGATTGCAGCGGCATTGCAAGAGTTGATTTTTTAAAATCCAAAGACGGTGAAATTTTTGTCAACGAAATAAACACAATCCCCGGCTCATTTTCAAACTATCTTTTTCCAAACATGACTTATCAAGATATTTTGGAAAAACTATTTGAAATAGCAATTGAAGAAAAAAAGAAAAAGGATGAAAAAATATTCATTGTTGACATTGGAAAATATGAACTAAAAAGCGGAAAGGGAAGTAAAAATAAGTAAAAAGTGAATGAAAGACTAAAAGTGAGGGATAGATATTTTTTTTAAATTTTCTTGGGCGGTCAGTGACCGCCTATTTGTTTTTATAACGAGACAGTTTCTTATTAAATTTTACCACAAATTAGTTTAAGTCACCAAAAGTTGTTAAATTTTTTTAAAAAACTGTCCCGTTATAGCGTGCAACTTTTTTTAAATGTGACATACAGGTGTCTCTATTAATATGGTATAATATTAATGTAGAGTGCATAACGAATGTCAATTTTTAAAAATTAATTTTAGCTATTGTTATGTGTTAAAAATTATGAAACATTGGGTCATTGCAATATATAAAATTCAATCATCACTTGAAGATGCAGAGAAAGCACTTCGTTACAAAATTGAAACTCACACTAAAGATATGTAAGTGAGACTCAATTGGTGTGTGAAAAAATTCTTGACCTTCTTAATAAAAAAGTAAGACTTTGCAACTTAAAAGTAATGTTCAATGAAATAATGAATTGTTTTGACGAGGACGAAAAAGAATTGTTTCAAATTGTTTTGGACAAGCGTCAATTTTTGAGCGATATTGCAAGAGAAAAAGGCATAAACAAAAGTTCAATGCTAAGGCGGTTTGACAAACTTATTTTAAAAGCATCTTGCGTCCTGATAGAATTAAGATTTGACGAAGACAGACTAGAGAGGGAATATAAAGGATTATTACAACTGAAAAATTAAAAACTTCTCGGTTCTCTTGAGACCGGCTGCTTTTTTTTGAATAGCAAGAACATAATAAAGACAGCAGGGATAGACAGGGCGATGATGAATATTGCGATAAAGAGGTTTGTATAAAATTCTTCCCCCGGTATAACCGGAGGATTTGGAATTTGCGGAGGGGGGACAATTTCATAGTTGTTTGGCACAATTTCACTCGGTGTTCCGTGATGATAATTCAAATAGCCTCGAAACATTGCTCCGTCATTATTTTCATAGCGAACTTTAAACCATTGATTATTTCCAAAGAGTGATGAGCCTTCAATAGTTCCATAGAAAAACAACTCTTCTCCTGTTGCAATTTGGGCAACGCTTTGACTGTTTTGATTTGGGGAAATTCTTAAATTAACATATTCAGAATCATAAAATTGAGTTGTTGTGAAAGTTGCAGTGTGATGGCGGGGTCTTGGCTCAAATCCGACAACCTCAACATCACTAAAGCGAACATAGCCGACAAGGTCAAGATAACTGACTCTAATAAATCCACTCTCAGTCGCATCTCCCAAAACGATGACAAAATAAGTTTCGGGTAATGTGACGATTTTTGATGTTTCATTTTGCTCACTAAACATAGAAGCATTTGTTGTAAGGCGAGCAAAAGTTAAAGTATTTGCGGAAACTGATGTTGAAGAAAAGCCAACAACCGATAACAAAAAAATAATTAAAAAAAATAAATAAAGAAGTTTTTTCATTTAATTATAGGAACTAAACATCTAAAATATTTATAAACGATATAAGTTTGTAAGGGAATGGTATCCCATATAAATAAATTAGACCATGCACACCTACATTATATTATAACCCTAGACAAAAAATTCAAACTAAATTGGCGAAAAATAATTTATTATGGAAGATAGCGAATTAATTCAAAAAATCCTTATCTTAGAAAAAAATATAAAAAAGTTTAAGTTAAATAATAATTTACTCTACTATAACACTGACCCAGAAAAAATTCATTTTAAGCAGATTGAGTTTCACAAAAGTCAAAAACGAAATCGCTGGGTGTTCGGGGGTAACAGAAGCGGAAAAACTGAGTGCGGTGCGGCAGAGACAGTTTATCGAGCAAGAGGAATTCACCCATATCGGGAAAACAAAGACAACATTTCATGCTGGGTTGTTTCCTTGTCAACACAAGTTCAAAGAGATGTTGCTCAAGCAAAGATATTACACTACCTTAATCCAGAGTGGATTGAGGATGTTGTTATGTCCAGCGGGCGGGCATCTTCACCTAAAGGCGGAGTGATTGATTATATACTTGTGAAAAATGTTTTCGGAGGAACTAGCAAAATCGGTTTTAAGTCGTGCGAGATGGATAGGGACAAGTTCGCAGGAACTTCGCTTGACTTTGTCTGGTTTGATGAAGAGCCGCCAAAAGATATTTATGACGAGTGTAAAATGAGGGTTTTGGATAGGTGCGGCGATATTTTCGGAACAATGACGCCTCTATTGGGACTGACTTTTATCTATAGCAAAATTTACCTAAACGAGGATGGTGACGAAGATGCTTGGCATATTCACATGGAGTGGGCGGATAATCCGTATCTTGATAAAACAGAGGTGGAAAAAATTACCTCCGCAATGTCCGGTGAAGAACTTGAGACAAGGCGTTACGGGAATTTTTCGCATTCAAAGGGATTGGTGTATTCTGAGTTCAACGAAAGAATTCATGTGATTGAACCGTTTGATGTTCCCAAAGAATGGTTTGACAATATTTCAATTGACCCTGGGTTGAATAACCCGACGAGTGTTCATTGGTATGCAGCGGATTTTGACGGGAAGGTCTATGTCATTGCGGAGCATTACGAGGCGAGAAAGACGGTCAAAGAGCATGCACTAGTTATTAAAAGCTTTTCAGAGGGGCTGGAGTGGCACACTGACGGCAAAGGAAGATATTCGGCACTAATTGACAGTGCCGCAGGGCAAAGGACATTATCGAATGTTAAAAGCGTGAAAGAGTTGTTTTATGACGAGGGAATTGTCACAAATTCGTCCGTCAACAAAGACCTTTTTTATGGAATAAACAAGGTGAAAAGTTATTTATGTAGGGGCGGCAACCTGCCGCCCGCACTCTATATATTCAACACTTGCAAAAATCTAATTCGTGAAATTAAACAATACTTTTGGGCTAGTGATGATGTGCCGAAAAAAAAGGACGACCATGCTTTGGACGAACTAAGATATTATCTTTGTTCGAGGGTTGATAAGGATATGGGAGAGAATGTAAAAAGTGATATACAGTTGCATAAGGAGAGGCTGATAAGGAAGATGAGAAGGACTAAATTTTAGTGTGAAACAATTTGTAAGGGCGGGCGTCCTCGCCCGCCCGTTGCTTTGTTCAAAATTCAGCACGGGCGGTCGGGGACGCCCGCCCCTACAAGAGGAATTATGGAATCAGAAATAAAAGAGGCATTGCGAAAACGGGCTCTTGGATATAAAGTGACAGAAGAGACGAAAGAATATGCTCTAGTAAAAGATAGTGAAGGAAATGAAGAAGAAAAAGAAGTTAAAAGAAAAGAAACAACAAAACATATTGCCCCCGATTTAACCGCTATCAAAATGCTGCTTGAATTAGAAAGCGATAAGACTGAACCATTAACAGAAGAAGAAATGAAAAAAGAAAAAATGCGACTAATAAAGGAACTAATCGAATTTGAAATGAAAAATAAAAAAGACGGACAAGTCAGTTTTTTTGATTAATTATAAAGTGTGGGCGGCAGGATGCCGCCCATCATATAAACCGATGAAAAACTGTAGGGGGCTTATTAATTAACAGGCACACCTAAGAAGTCAGCAGGAAGAATTAAAACTAGGTGTGCTGTTGAAATAATAGGGGGGCGGCACTTTGCCGCCTGCACATTATTTAAATATAATTTAAAAAAAGGAGGATGGGCGAATTGCCCATTAATAATAAATGGAATTAATAAAACCAAAATATCGGATAAGGTGTGAAACAGGAGTTTGTAAGAACTTTGCAGACTCAACCATTAAGCACTCAAGGCTTGGCATCGGGGGTGCGTTAAATATTTGCACCGAGTGCTTGAAAGAATTGTTTGAACTCTTGAAGAAAGAATTTAAAGCAGTGAAGAAAGAGGATATGTCGAAAGAAGTTAAAGAGGAAGAGAAGGTGAAGGCGGCGAAGAAAGAAAAAAACATAAAGTAAATTACAAATTAGGTTAAATTAATTTATCAACATTTGTAATTTATAAACTGTAATTTGTAATTTATTAAAAGGAATTTATGAAAAACTCAAAAAAACTACAAGAGAGACAATTAACGAAAAAGGTTGTTCATTTCAAAGAAGACATTGTTGACAGTGTGACTCGGGATTATAACGAAAGGGCAAGGGAACGATCTCAGTTTGAGGCACAGTGGCAACTTAATGCTAATTTTGTTATTGGCCGTCAGCATTGTTTAATTAATGCAGGCGGCGAAATTGAGGATTTGTCAAGAGATTTTTTTTGGCAGGAACGGGAAGTTTTTAACCATATTGCGCCTATTATTGAATCCCGTCAAGCAAGGTTATCCAGAGTTAGACCTAGAATGGCAGTGAGAGCAAGATCCTCTGATGACGCTGCTGTTCGATTGGCAAGGCTATCAACAAAAATAATTGACGGAGCATATCAAAAACTGGAACTCGAAGAAAAAATATTAGATGCAACTTATTGGTCGGAGTTGACAGGGTCTGCGTTTTACAAAGTGAGTTGGGATAATGCGGGAGGAAGGGAAATTGGAAAGGTGGGGTCGGTGGTCGGTAATCAATGGGAAGATAAAAATAATTTATCCGTCACCGACAACAGATCACCGACCACTGACCACCAAAAGCCTGTTTTCGAGGGTGAACTCCGCATTGACATCTGTCCGCCTTATGAAATATTTCCCAATTCAATTTTAGCCTCAAATATAGATGAGTGTCAAAGTATTATTCATGCCAAAGCGGTTGAAGTCAGTCAAGTTGAAAGAATTTGGAAGGCAAAAGTTAAGCCGACTGCTATGGATGTTCTTTCTCAAGCAAGCGTTTCATTTATGGGCGGGGCAAGAGGCGCAAGTTCACAACTTGCCATTAACCGAGAGAAAAGCGAGGATTATTGTTTAGTCATTGAAAGATACACAAGACCGACATCTGAAATGCCCGAGGGTGAATTGGCAATAGTTGTAGGAGATGTTTTACTTCACTACGGACCATTGCCATACATTAATGGCGAGGACGGAAAAAGAGACCTTCCTTTTATTCGTCAAGTTGCCCTTACCCGCCCCGGATGTTTTTTCGGGACAAGCATGATAGAAAGATGTATTCCAATTCAAAGAGCCTACAACGCCGTAAAAAACCGCAAGCACGAATTTTTGAACCGCATAGCAACGGGAGTTCTTGCGGTGGAAGACGGGTCGGTGGATATTGACAATTTGCAGGAAGAAGGCTTAGCGCCCGGAAAAATCTTATCATATCGGCAAGGCTCGGTTATGCCGAGAATGCTTGACATCGGACGAGTGCCGCCTGAATTTAATGCCGAAGAAGATAGGCTGCTTCATGAGTTCATAACGACAACAGGCGTTTCGGAAATTATGAGAAGTTCGAATGCACCGAATTCTGTTAACTCAGGAATTGCTCTTCAACTACTCATTGAGCAAGACGACACAAGACTAATGGTAAGTGCCGAGCAAATAAAACACGCAGCAAGGAAACTTTCAAAGCATCTTTTGAGGCTTTACAAACAATTTGCAACGAACGGAAGATTGCTTCGTGTCGCAGGACCAAATGGTGAAACAGAAGTGCTGACATTTAATTCTCATGATATTGTCAGCGACGATGTTATATTCTTGACCGAAAACGAGTTGTCAAACACTCCGGCGGCAAGACAAAACATGATGTTTGAACTTCTCCGCATGGGCGTTTTTCATGATGAACAAGGCAAACTCTCTGACACAACAAGGTTCAAAATATTGCAGTCCTTAGGTTATGGCGACTGGGAGTTTAGTAAAGATGTCGAAGCACTTCACATAAACAGAGCCGAAAAAGAAAATTTAAACTTTATGAAAGAACCGCTGCAAGTTCTCGAAGTTGATGACCACACATGGCATATTTCAATACACACCAAATTCATGCTGACAAATGAATTTAACTCTTTAGCCCAATCGCTCCCTGAATTAAAAGAGAAGATGCTTGAGCACATAAGAGAACATAAGGTTTTTGAGAGGATTGAAGAGGTTGCGGAGGTGGGAGTAGTTACATAAATAAATTACAAATTACAGTTTACAAATTACAAATAAGGTTTTATCAATATTTGTAATTTGTAAACTGTAATTTAAAAAAGGACGCAGCGATGAAAAATCTAATCTTAACAATCGACCTTCTTCCAAAAGGAGCGTGGGGAAATAATCTTTCGAAAATACTTCCGAAAAAGGATTGGGACATTTTGCGTCAAAAGTGCTATGAAAAGGCAATCAATCGTTGTGTTATTTGCGGTTTTGATTCTTCTTACTTTCTCGTCTTTAACTACAAGACGGGAAAGTTTGAAGTTCACTCATATGAGCAAAGAGGGAGTTCGTTGTGTTTAATTTTGCCGTATTCCTCGCTTGATGAGAGGACTCTTTTGCATGTTAAAAAAACTCAAAGTGAAAACAGACGACAGTTTTTAGATGAAATGGAAAGAGAAAACGAAAAATTAGAAAAAGCAAGAATTGAAAAAATATCAAAAAATGCGGAGAAGGAAACGGAGAAAGCATTTAGACAAATTACAAATTAGAAATTACAAATAATTAAAAAATTAATTAGACATCATTTGTAATTTGTAAACTGTAATTTGTAATTTAAAAACAAGGAGAACCACATTGAACAGAATTACCTACAAAGACTGCATAAAACAAGCGGCAATAAATTTGCAACTTGACGATGTCATAGCGGCATTAGACAGCACTGAGTTGCCGACAGCGGATGTTTTGAGTGAAATTGAACGACTGGCTGATTGTGCCAAAATGACCGCTATTGAAATAGCATCGGACTATATTCCGTTAACTCGTGAGGAAGAGGCTGCAAGTGAAAATCGCAGAATAAGAATTTCATCATTAGAAGAAAGGGTATCAGCGATTGTTTCAGTTAGGCAAGGCGTTCACAATGTGTGTTTCAAGTTGGAACAACAGATTATTTTTTCAAACTGATGAGGTGAGACAAATCAGAGAGGCGGTCGCAGGAACGATTGTCGGTGTCGGTCAAATTTTTGATGTTTTGCAGCACAATGCCGAAACTACCTATATAGTCTATAGCGACATCTATAACAATTTATTTATAGTGAAAGCAGCAAGGCAAAACTCAAACTTTGATTTTCAAAGAAGATTTTTGGGAAAAGGCTGTCAAAGTGTCGCAATCACTTCACACAAAAACAACCTCATCATAGCATTTGTCCGAAATATCAATCAATCATCAAATACCGTGCAAACAGGTTTTTTCACTGTCAGTCATGACCTAAGTTCACAAACTTTCGACACACACTTTCAAAACCCCGAAACAATAACAAGCGCCACATTCATAAAAAACGCCCCTCGTCCAATGTTAATTCTCGCCAATTCAAATCGAAGTTTTCTAAGAACCACTGAAGATGCAGAAGAGGGACGAGGAGCAGTGAGAATTAATGTGACTGTGAATATTCTATAAACTACATATTACAAATAAGATAATTAATTATCAATATTTGTAAACTGTTTTTTATCTGCTGTAAACTATGCTCAAATTAAAAAACAACATAACAATAAAACACGGAAGAATTACTCAAACAGTTTCTAACACTGTTTTAGATGTATTTTCAGCAATCACCGGCGGAGAGGCATATGGACAAAACATATTCTTAAGAGGCGGCGGAAGAACTTTTTCAACTCCGTCAACGCTGGAGAGTATCAATGCAAATGTCACAAACGGTTTACTCACGGCAAGTTAAAACTCGCAGAACAAGCAGAGCAACCCTATTAAGTTTTGCCGACGACGCTGATATTGTCGGCACACGGCTTATTGAAAGAGTTGGCAATGAGATAATTATTTCAACGCACAATGCACAATGATTGTTAGAATAATAAAAAAACAATCTCCCTTCGTTGTGCGTTATGAGTTATGCATTAAAAAACTATGATAAAAACTACCAAAGAAATCAAAAGAACAATATCAACTTACAGAAAAATAAAACACCAAAAAGAAAAAGGAGGAAAAATGATTGTAAAAAAATAATTTAACAATCATTGTGCATTATGCATTATGCGTCATGCATTTCAAACAAAATGGCATCAGCATTTCAAATACACCTAAGAAATCTTAACAACTCAGGCAGCAATCAAAATTCGTCAAAAAGTGACAGGCGGGATTTAGAAACTTTTTTGATGAGGCAAAACCAAATTGAACGACCGGTGTTGCCGCAAAGCTCATCTTTTGAAAGATGGAGTTTGAACGAACAAACAGACGATCAACTTCGTCAAAGAGTAAATGACGAGTGGGCAGGCTACTTCAATCACAATATAGTTGCGATTGAAAACAACATCAACAATCTCTACAATCAGTTTAGAAACGACCAAACTTTGGCTCAGAGAAGTGCGGACGAAAGAAGAGCAGCGGTAGAGCATGAGTATGGCATAGCAAGAGAAAATGTTGCAAACGACAGTTTAAGGCGAGGGCTCGCTCGCTCGTCAATTGCCGTCAACCAACAAGCCGCTCTCTCAAATGCAGCAGCAGAACAAAGAACAGGCATTTCAAATGAACTGATTGAACGCCTTGCCGGACTTGATGCGGAAATTCACAGCCTTGAGGGAATGAGACAATCCGCAGTCGACAATTTCAACATCGCCTTTGCTGCTCGAATAACCAAAGAATTAAACCGCCTTAAAGGGGAGAGAGACGCATTTAACCGTGATGCAATCCGCTTTAACAACCAAATGTCACAGCAAGAGCGAGACAACCAAATGCAAAACATAATGAATGAAAGCAGGCTGCACGGTGAAAGATTATCTCACATGCAGCAAGAAGCCGACCTCAACATGCAAACAAATTTCAGAGAAAACTACCTCAAAATCCGTCAATATCTCGCCGGCATGTCAAGAAGAGACGCAAGAGACGCCCTAGCCAACGACCCCCTCTTCAGAATGCACCTAAACTCCTACTTCTTCTACAGACTCTATGCCGAATTCGCAAGATAGGGATTGATGATTAGTGGTTTTTCGAATAGTCGCTCCTATAAATAATTCTGTATTGAAAAAAACTCATCACAATAACTATAAGGGAGAACACCCTCATCCGCCAGCACTTTAAAAATAAATAAGGAATAACATCATGAAAATATTAAAAAAACTAAAACAAATAATAATCAAAATTCTACAAAAACTAATAAAATCAACAAAAAACTTTCCTAATCATTAAAACTCTGTCCTCATCGGTGACATTTTCATCGGTGAGGATTTTGTATAAAATAAGGGCTAAATTATAGTGAGTTTTTTAGTTGATGAGGAAATAAATTTATGGACTGTCTCTTTTTTCTAAAATTGGCTAATAAAGCATTGACATAGATCTTATTTTGAAAGAATTCAATGTTAAAGAAATTAAACCGAATTTTCCTGATAATGAAATAACAGATGCATATGATAAATTGCTAAAATTAAATTTTTGAAATAAAATAATTTACATTTTTAAAAACACTTACTTTATTAGGCGAGTGTTTTTTTTGTGTTTAAAAAATAATTGTTTGTCAATAATCTTTATTCGTGCAAACGGATTTTTTGAAATTTTTGACATCAACTCATGAGGCGCTTAAAGTATGTGAGTCGCCTGTTATTTTGTGCATAGGCTCGGATAAGGTGACAGGGGATGCACTGGGGCCTGTTGTCGGACATATTTTAACAAGGGAGATGAATGTTTCGGCGTTTGTCTATGGCTCTCTCTCTCGTCCTGTTAATGCTCTCAACTTACTTGAAACAATAGCGTTCATCAAACACAAGCATCGGGACAAAAAAATTTTGGTCATTGATTCATCAGTTGGAAGAAAAGAGGACTTAGGAAAAATATCAATCAAAAACGATGGAATATATCCCGGGGCAGCATCAAACAAAAATTTGCCGAAAGTTGGTGATATTTCAATAACCGCAACAGTTTGTTCTTCTAGCAGTGCATTAGGGTGTGTGTCACTCGGTTTCATTTATCAACTAGCGAGACAAATAGCAAGTGTCATTAGTAGTGCAATTTCAGCACACAGTTCATCACGCACAATGCACAGTGCATAGAGTGATGAGGTTGGAGAGCGGAATTAATGATTGAGGATGCTATGTTTTAATATTTCATGCAAACAAACTTTTACCCAAGCATTTCATGCCATATTCCAATATTTTGCAGCAGCCCTATTGCGAGATTTTGTGGAGATATCAGATGAGAAGAGGAGATGTAGTATTTCCACAAATCCAGTTTATACAAAGGAGAGAATAAATTCATCAAACAACTCTCATTATTGGATTGCATCATATTTACGGCAACACTCCTCGCCTCTTAAATTAATATCTTCGCAAATTCTCGCATTAGACTTGTTTCGAAATTGGTAAGTTGCACTCGCTATATTTCGTAAGTTAAGTTTATTGACGAAAAAACAGAAAAACTTTTTTATCATCACAATTTAGTGCTGCTTAATGGTTAATAATAAAAATAGTGCATTAGCAACTCTAAACGAAAAAGAAACTTTAATCATATTTTAATTAAATTTCCTAAGCATATCAGTTGACGGAAATCAAAATATAAGTTAAAATAAATTCTAACAATCATTGTGTGTTGTGCATTATGGATTGTTCAATGAAACAAGGAGGTCACATGGCAATATCATTTTTTGACATAGGTATCATAGTCCTGATGTTATTAGTCGGACTTTTTGGTATTTTCAAAGGCTTTTTCAAGATGGTGGTTGGCTTTTTCGGCTGGTTCGTCACTCTTATTATAGCATTTTTCATAACAGGAACAATAGCATATGCTCTATTGGATGTGAGTTTTGTTACTAGTTTTGTGCTGTTGAGCGATAATTCAATCTATAGTTGGACTTCCGGTTGGGTCAATGACAACACATTCTTAATTTCAAGACTAACCTATGGAGCAAGTCCGTCAGCAATCTTACTCTTTGACGGCAACATGGCAGCGGCATTATTTGCGTATTTCATACTGTGTGCAATTGTGTTTGTTGCTCTCTTTATACTCATAAGGCTTGTCATGATGCTTTTAACATTCTTTATCAAAAAACTAAAAAGAAGTGACGAAGGTCCGAATCCATTGTCCCGTATATTAGGAATGTTGGTTGGTTTTGTGAGAGGCTTTTTGTATGCTTGTTTTATCATGATGATTATGTCTTATGCGATTCATTTTCCGTTCATGGAGTCAGTCTACACCGATATTCAAAGAGGTTTTCTCGCCCCATATCTTCTCTCATGGACAGGATACGCCTCAGACTGGATGTTAACTTCAAATAACTATTATGTCAGCATAAAAATCGCCGAAGTATTTAGGCTTTACGGAAACGGAGGAAGCATTACAAACGGAAATGGCTATAATGGCAATGGTTACTACAACGGAAACGGTTACTATCAAGCAGCAGTTTATAGTCTGCAATCAATAGTTCATTATCTATCTAAGTAATCAATAATATCTAAAAAAATTAAATAATTCATTACTAGAAAGTGTCAGTCGAAAAAAGCGCCTGACATTTTTTTTTGCATTTTGACAATATGAGCGGATTTTTGACATAGATATATATAGTAGAATATAGAATAGGAGAAAAATAAAAATTGAAAAGTGAAAGATGCAAAGTATTGTTAGAATTAATTTAAAATAATCCAACCATATTTTTCACTTTTCACTTTTTAATTTTTATTTAATTTAAAATGAATTTCGAAAAAAAACTAATCATATTAACAGGTGATTTTAATGCAAAAGGAACGCTGACACTAGAGCGGAATGCTTATGGCACATTTGCAACAGTAAATATCTATAATATTCCCGACCTAACTTATGGGGAATATATTTTTGGATTAAAAGGGACAAAAAGTATTTTGAGACGAGAACTTGGCGGCTTAGGTCGAATTTTGCTCAGATTCAAAATTGATGAGGTGGAGTTTGATAAAGTTCACTGCATTATTTTTTCCTCAGTTGAAGAAGTGCCGCTGCTTTATGGAACAATAGCAAGCGACAGACTTTGGCATGCAAACATGATGGATGGACTTCGCAAGATAAAACGAGGTGAAATAATAGGCACAAAAAGTGAAGATTTGGAGTATTCGTCTCGTGAAGAAGCAAATATTGAAAATTTTTTTCTCGACATTCTTCCAAAAGACCATGCTGATTATTCCGACAATGTCGTGGCTCAAGTCAACTATTATCCGGATGACATGAAAATAGATGTTTCATATTCACCAAGAAGTGCAGAAAAAGTTGTGCTAAATCCGCTTGACGAGATGGCAGGGAATGGGGAATGGGGAATAGGGAACAGGGATTCAGCCCGCAACTCACAATGCACGACGCATAATGAAGATGAGAATTTAATTCAGAATTATGGTGAAAATAGTGTAGGTGATGATACCCTTATCGTTCCGAATCAAACATTGATGAGTCAAACTCTCTTAATAGACGACAAAAAAAATGATTATAACAACAATTCCTCATTTGATGCTTCTAATTCCACACACAACGAAGCCGCCTCAACCAGCAGCATATATCAATCCAGAGGCGATATTCCGCAGATGGAGAGTAGAGAGTGTGGAGTGGAAAGCGGAATTAAGGACGAATTCATCATGGACAACTCCAAACTCCAAACTTCAGACTCCAAACTCAACCCCACAATTCAATCACTAACCGCTAATCATCAATCTTTTGCAACAATCCCGCCGCTCTCTTCATTCACAGTTGAAAATGCAGTTAACAACTCCCAAACAAAAACAATATTCTATGAAATGATAAAAGATCAATTGGATGAAATGTTTAAAAACAATCCGCCATACGAACCATTGGCCGCTCTCATGCCGCAAACAAAATGGGTAAGAATTGAATACGATGACAAAGACAAATTCTATGTTGTAGGGTTAGTCGGCGAAAAACCTGACTATATCTGCTATGGTGTTCCGGCAAAATATTCTCAAGATGCTCCCGAAGAACTGGACGGCTTTGCCCAGTGGATGCCCCTAAATCCCAAAGTTCCTGAAGACGAGGGCTTTTGGCTGATGTTCCAAGACGCAGAATCCGGTGAAAGTGTCGAGGTATAGAGTAAATCAGTTTTGAACCATTCGGGTATGCAATCAATGAATAGCAAAAACAATCAAAGTTAATATTAGTAATAGATTTTGATAACAAAGTCGTGCAATTTGCTTGACAAAACAAAAAGGATATGTCAAAATAAACACATACACTCATGAAAAACTACTACGACATACTAAAGGTAAAAAACACGGCAAATGCAGATGAGATTAAGAATGCTTATCGGGCGCTTGCTAAAAAATATCATCCCGACCTCAACACTGCTGTCGGAGCAAAAGAAACGCTGGTTGAGGTTAATGAGGCGTATGACACGCTTGGCGATGAGAAAAAAAAGGCAGACTATGATAAAAAGTTTGCTGATTTTCAAAATAGGCAAAAATTTGTTCACAATATAAAAACAAATTCATATGCCAATCAACCTCCTCAATATCCAAAAACAGGACCGCAGCCATATCCAAAAACTGAAACGCCTCCCTCGCAATACTCAAGAGCAGGAACGCATCCACCCCCTCCGCCCCCTCAGTATGCAAGACCGTTTCAACCGCCTCCTCAACCTCCGCCGTTTAATAGACCAAACACTTTTGCTCATCAAACATCAACACCGCCTCCCGGATTTCAACCTCGTCCGCCAAGTGCAAATGATACTGTTCTTCAAAAGCACCTAAAGGAAATGGAAGTGAAAAGGGCATTTAGCGAAGGGTTTGCAAAAGGCAGCGGAGAGGCTCAGGACAAATCAAAAATAACTATTAATCAATTGCAACTGGAAATAAAAATTCTGACTGAAAGAAACACAGAACTTCACAAAAAAAATCTTCAATATTTTTCTCAAATTGAAAAACTAAACCAAGATATATCAAAAGAGAGAGAAGAGTTAGAAGAGCAAATTCAGCAAATTGAAAAAATAGCGGAAGAACAAGTAGGTCACGGCGGAAACTGTGTCAAAAATTGCCCGAATGAAGTTGAGGTTGAAAATATCAAAATTGAGCAGACAATACTAACTGCAAGAGTAGACAGATTCAAAGAGACCGTCAAGCAACTGGAAGAAGAAAACGCAAAGAAAGAAGAAGAATTGAAAGAGTTGCACTCACAATTAGAAACTCTCAACAATCATATTGACGAACTGGACGACTATATCGACAGTTTAACCGGCGAATCAGAAGAAGACTATTTGGAAGAAGAAGAGGAAGAAGCAGAACAAAAATCAACTAAAAAAATTCGAAAGTAACTATATAAGTAAAAAGACAGCGAAATTAACAACTCGCTGTCTTTTTGATTTGAATTTATATTAACAATACTTTTTACATTTTACCTTTCACTTTTTATTTGCTCTCATATTTCAATTTTGTCATTTGTCCTCCTCGGATATGGCGGACGGAGAGGTTGTGTTCCAATATTTCTTTGACTGACTCGTATTTTTCATTGTCTAGTATTTGCAGTCTTTGAGTAACATCTTTGTGGACTGTGCTTTTTGAGACACTGTAGATTTTGCTTGTTTCTCTAACTGTGTGGCGTGTTTTCAATATGTAGTCAGCGAGCATAAGGGCTCTGTCTTTAATGTGTTGTTTCATCTTTTTCACCTCTCTTTGCTTTAAAAATATATGAGCGAAAACGCATGTTTATGACAAAAAACGACAAATTAAGTAAGTTAAAAGTGAAAGGTGAAAAATCAGGTTGGGTTGTTTTCATGTCATCTTAAGTGAAGCGAAGAATCCGGCGATAGCATAAATAATTATAACAACACTTTTCACTTAAAACATTGTTAGAATGATTTGCTTATTTTCATCACAAACTAATTTTGTCATCCTACTATGTCACTAAGAAAAAACACAATCTTTCACGCTATTCACATATTATCCGCTGCTTTAATGCCTCTTCTTGTTGTGCCTTATGTCAACAGGGTTTTAGGGCTTGAAAATATGGGGCTATACAACTTTGCGTTTAGTGCAGTCAGCATTTTTTTAGTTTTTGCAACTGTTGGATTGTGTGCGTATAGCGGGAGAGAAATAGCAAAAAACAGAGAGAACAAAGAAGAGTTAAAAAAAATATATTCTTCAACTATCATCATGAGTATTATCGCAATGATTGTTGTGATGCTGCCCTTTATTCTCATGACATTTTTTTTTGAGCCATACCAAAAGGTGAGGGGACTGCTCATTCTTTTTTCCGCAATGATTGTCCTTCATGCCTTCCACACCGAGTGGTTGTTCGTGGGCTTAGAAAAATTTAAATATATCGCCATTAGAAGTGTGATACTAAGAACCCTCGCTGTTGCCGCATTTTTTATTTTCGTCAGAAGTGAAAATGATCTCTATATCTATGCGATAATCAGCATAATTGCAATCAGCGGTGTTCATGTTCTCAATTTTATAAAAAGTGTTTCTCTTGTCGGCTTTTCTCTCAAAGGAGCGTCCCCGTTCAAGATGGGCTATAGTGCTAAATTTTTCTTTTTTGCTGCCGTTATTGCCTCAATCTACACTTTTGTTGATCGCCAAATATTAGGCAGTTATTCAACAAATGAACTGGCATTGTTTACTCTCGCAATGACTATTTCAACCCTTGCCTGCATACCTTCACTAGTTTTGGCAAGAACTATTGCGCCAAGGCTGAATTATCTTTATTCAACTAACCAAACCGCCTATAAATCCCTTTTGCAAAAAACATTCAACTTGACAGTCTATGGTCTGATTTTTTCATTTGTTTCCGTCTTTGTCCTCTCTCGTCCTCTTATTTTATTCATGGGTGGTGAAGAGTTTCTAGGGGCAGTTTATCTTTTGAGAATGACTTCGTCTCTTTTAATTTTCACAACTTTAAGTGTCTTTATCAACCTCTGCGTTGCAGTCCCGTCAGGCAAAGAGAAAAACACCTTTTTTTCAGGCATAGTTGTTGCAGTTATCGTTCTCACTCTCAATATCGCCCTTGTTCGCCGCTATGGTGCTTTTATTTCTAGTTTGGCAATCACAGTCGGTGAATTTTTAGGGCTAATCACAATGATTTTTTTCGCACTAAAACAAAAAATTCTACCAAATCTTTTGAGACTTGAGCATCTCAAATACGCTCTGGTCGGAATAGTGACAGGAGCATCGCTTCACTTTATTATCCCTCGCATAAATCTGGGAGTTCTTCCGAACATTGTCATACTGGGTCTAATCTCCGGCATAATCTTCTTTGCCCTAAATATGCTGATAGCATTCATCATAAAAAAAGACGATGAAATGATAAGGCAAATCAAAGGATTTAAAAAAGGTAAAAATTAAAAAGGGAAAGATGAAAAGTGTTGTTAGAATTATTTTACGCTATCGCCGGATTCTTCGCTTTGCTTAAGATGATGTAAAAACAATCTAACCCGATTTTTCACATTTCACTTTTCAATTCTTACTTGAATTCTTAATTAATTATTTTCAAAAAAATCCCATTAAACGCTTGATATAACTTCCTAAAATATGATATACTATCTACTATGTAGAATGAGGAGTTATGCCCTTAGACAAATTATGCATTGTTAATTATGAATTATGCATTGCAGACAGGAGATATAAAAATTGAGAAATAGCACCAAAGGAATGATTACGCTTATATTATTTTTGACGATTTTCGCAATTATTGCTGTGACTATTATTGCGTGTTCATCAGGTCCAGTCAGGCGTGAGAGTCAAGATTTCATAAGATACTTTGAACAAAATAATGTGGCGGCAGTCAATGTTGTCAACGATAGAGTTGAGTTCAGGCTCAGGAGAAACCCTGAAACAAATCAAGCGATTGAAGGCAATCGCTGGCAGTTCTACTTTATTTCAAGAGGTCCTCATATCGAGAGATTGATAGAAGCAGAAACCATTAGAGGTGCTGAAGAAGTTCGCTTGATGAATATCCACGCACTGGCAGTTGCAGGCGGAGACGAGTATGCGATTGCTGAATCTCTTGAAAACTTGGAAGAAGCCAGAGCGTTATTATTCACCATGTCTTTTAACGACAGGCACGCAGTTAGTTTTTTGAGCATGATATGGCCAATCGCCTCAATCATTCTTATTGTAATCATTGCTATTTTCTTGTTCCGTTCAATATCAGGGCAAAACAAACAAGCAATGAATTTTGGCAAGTCAAAAACCAATCAAGCGTCTCAATCAAAAGTGAGATTTAATGATGTCGCAGGAGCAGAAGAAGAAAAACAAGAATTACAAGAAATTGTCGAATTCCTAAAACAGCCCGAAAAATTCACTAAAGTCGGAGCAAAAATTCCAAAAGGCGTTCTCTTAGTCGGTCATCCCGGAACAGGTAAAACACTATTTGCAAAAGCAGTAGCAGGAGAGGCCGGCGTTCCGTTCTTTTCCATTTCAGGCTCAGACTTTGTTGAAATGTTTGTCGGTGTCGGCGCCAGCCGTGTCAGAGACTTGTTTGAACAAGCAAAACGAAGCATGCCGTGCATAATATTTATTGACGAGATTGACGCAGTCGGTCGTCAAAGAGGTGCGGGCTTAGGCGGCGGTCATGATGAAAGAGAACAAACACTCAATCAATTACTCGTTCAAATGGACGGCTTTGAAACAAACGAGGGTGTAATTGTAATGGCAGCAACAAACCGTGCCGATATTTTGGACCCTGCGTTGCTTCGTCCCGGAAGATTTGACAGACAAATCACTGTTCATGTTCCTGATGTCAGAGGCCGTGAAGCAATTTTTAAAGTCCATGCAAGAAACAAACCAATATCTCCTGAGGTTGATTTCCAAGCACTGGCAAGAAGAACAAGCGGGTTTTCAGGAGCGGATATTGCAAACCTGTTAAATGAGGCGGCAATACTTTGTGCAAGAGACAACCGAGTTTTGATTAACATGAAAGATATGGACGAGGGCATAACAAAAGTGCTGCTTGGTCCTCAGAAGAAATCAAGGCTAGTGACAGAAGTTGACAAACGCATTGTTGCCTACCATGAAGCAGGTCATGCAATCGTTGCAAAAGTTAATAAATATTGTGACCCTATTCAAGAAGTCAGTATCATTCCAAGAGGCAGAGCAGGCGGCTATGTCCTCATGACAAGAGAAAATGATGACACTCCCTACACTATTAACAAACTTCGTGACAACCTCGCAATGACTATGGCAGGAAGAGCCGCAGAAGAAATTGTCATTCAAGACATTTCAGCAGGAGCGGTGGGCGATTTCCAAAATGCAACCAATATTGCTCGCAAAATGGTCATGGAATGGGGTATGAGTGAAACACTCGGAAATGTGTTCTATGGTTCAAGCGGCGAAGTATTTTTAGGTCGTGACTATGGTTCACAAAGCAACTATTCCGAAGAAACATCAGCAGCAATTGACAGGGAAGTTTCAAAAATCATCGACACTTCTTATAAAAAAGCCCTTGAAATTCTCAAAAAACATCGTAAAGAAATGGATGTCATGGTAAGATTATTGATTGAGTGCGAAACAATCTATGCTGAAGAAGTTGAAATGATAATGAACGGCAAAACCGGCGACGAAATAAAAGAGGCACTCGCTGAAAGGCTAAAAAATAAGTATGCTCACCTAAGCACCGCACCGCCGCCGGAACCGGTAATTGACGAAACACCGCAAAGAGAAATAATTTAATTAAAGTGAAAATTAAATATGAAAAATAATATCTTAAGTAAAAAAATTTTTAACAATATTTTTCACCTTTCACTTAAATAAATCGGAGATTTATAAAACTATGGCAACAAGAATAATAAAAGCATCTGAACAAAAACAAAGAAGAAAAAGATGGATAAGATGGTCAGCAATCGGACTTGCTGTCATAATCCTCGGGCTGTTTATTGCAGGTCTTGTTTTGGGACTAATCACAGCAAACGGCTTTAGAGAATTTGAAAACTTTGACAGAGTTCGAATTCATGCATATGGAGCGGAACACTTCACTTTGTTTGCAGACTCAGACAGAGACTCAGACCTTGACCAATTGGATATGCTAAACGAGGGCTTAAGCGGAGCCCAGTTTTCGTTGCTCCGTGGAATTTTTGAAGGCGGATTTTCAAATAACTTTGAGTTTGCAACAAGAGATATTATTGACCCTGACTTTGTTCCGGATCCGGAGATCTATGATGAAATTCCTCCGATGATACCTGAAAGAGACAGACTGACAACTCAAGCGGCAATAAGAAACAGGCTTGGTAATGTTGTGGCAAGACATGAGAGTGAATTTGTTCTTTATTTTGAATGGGACAACCTAGACGGCTATAACTATCAAACAATCACCGTTCGTGATACTATCACCGGCGAAGATGAAGTAATCAAATTTGACAGAGCCAGAGTTCGTGTTTCTGCTGATCCGGACAACATCGTTGAAATCAAAACAGTCTATTTCTATCTTTATGACCATGTTTGGCAATCAGGACCTGATCAAGAACATCAGGGTTATCAAATCACTCCGGTTCAAATGAGAGCAACTCCGGTTCCGTTGGTTAATGCTCTTTTAGACATCATGGAGTTAAACGGAATTAGATAATTATTTATCATCAATTATTAACAAAACAAAAAACGAGACATTTTTGTCTCGTTTTTTTTAACATTGTGCGGGAGATTATTAATCGCTCGTATTTAATTATGCCTCAAAAAAATTGTAAGGGCGGTCAGTGACCGCCCTTAGAGTTGTTTAATAATGAATGTTTTTATGATAATGTGCCAAAGGCAAATTACCGACCTTATAATATTGACAAACAAAATATATTACTGAGTATAAAAGCCAAAAACGCTGACGCAATTACTATTGTTCCCATAATTATGCAACCTAAATGATAAGGCTCTTTCTCTTTTCTGCCTTTATAACCTTGGATAAGTCCGATAATTCCCAAAGGTGTTGCTGCAAAAAAGCCAAAAATGAAAAAATAGGAAACAAAAGAAAAGAACTATAAACCAAAAATGCTCCGACAAGTGTCATGATAAAAGCAGGAAATTTAGATTTTTTCACATTGCTTTTATTAGGCATGGGCATTTGAGGGTTTTGATAATATGGCGGCGGATACCATCCGTATCCGTAATTGGCGGGGCGAGAAGGCGGCGGATTGGGGTTGGGATGCGTTGCCGAAAAGGGGTCGTGCAAATGCTTTAAACACATCCCGCATTCTCCGCAAAACTGAGCGATATTAGGTAATAATTTTCCACATTTTGGACAATACACTTCTAAACTCTCCTTTGTATGATTGCATTATATCACATAAATATGCAACTTGTCAACACATTTTCAATGCAAAATTAAAACGCAAAACAATAATAGTCCTTTGTTATCGTGTGTTGAACTTCTAACGATTTCTAACAAAATGTAACAATTTCTGAAAACCATCAAACAAGTCGTTTATCTTGACTTTTGTCCATATTGTGTTAATATTATTAACACAATATTAATAATTTGTTAACAAACAATAGGGGGCAAAAAAACGGTGAATGCACGAGAATTTAATGAATGCCTAAAAAATGAAAAGGGTATTACCAAGATTTTTCACGAATATTATCCGAAATTAGTTCTGAGTGCGCTAAAATTTTTTAGATGCAGGTCTTTGGCTGAGGATATCGCTCAAGAAGTAATGCTAAAACTCATTGAGATTCTTCAAGGTGTTTGCCGAAAAGGGGAAGATGAAAAAGAGAAATCCCATCCGTTCATAATAAAAAATCCGGATGCCTATCTTTCAATTCTTGTCAAAAATATATCGCTCAATAAAAAGAAAAAAGATGCTAAAATGGAATTTGCTTCAGATATGGCACTGGAAGTTGAAACAAAACAAATTCTTGATGACGAAATAAAAAAATGGGACTTTGAAAAATTATTCAATTCGCTCTCGCACTCATCAAAACAAATCTACAAAATGCACTATGAAGATGACCTCTCAATTAAAACAATAGCCAAAGAACTAAACTTAAAAGAGGGAACAATAAAATGGAAACTACATAAACTGAGAGAGGAGGCTAGAAGAAAAGTGAAAGATGAATGGTGAAAGTCAGGTCGAATTGTTTTTGTGTCATCTTAATCGAAGCGAAAAATCTGGCGATAGCATAGATAACTCTAACAACACTTTTCACTTTTCATTTATTCAATAGTATCTTTCACTTTCACAAACTATGATTTATTCCTACAACGACCTAATAAAAGACATCAAATTTTTTTCATCATGCAATCTTGAAACAGGTTCAATCGGCAAAACGATTTGTAGCCGTAATTTGTTTTATGTCGCATTCAAGCCAAGGTTTCAGGCTGAAATCCATCAATCACAAACCTGTAATACTAAGCCGCCAATAATCATAACCGGCGGAATTCATGCTCGTGAACACATAACTTGCCATTTTCTCATCAAACTAATAAAAAATTTTCTTGAGAAGGGAAATCGCTTTTCTCAAAAAGTCTATTTTATTCCAATGCTAAATCCCGATGGCATAATGCTGATAAAAGACGGAATAAATTCTGCTGCAAAAAAACTTCAGCCATTGATTGAACAAGTCACAAAAAAATCTACAGGAACGAATATTGAAAACTCGCAAACTGCAGTGTCCAATCGCCCGAATAACCCAGATCTCGCCCTCTTTAAAGCAAATGCAAACTGCGTTGACCTCAATGTCAACTTTGACGCACGATGGGGGAGCGGAAAATCAAACCTAACTTATCCCCACACTGAAAATTATATCGGGGAACATCCCTTTTCTGAAAATGAAACAGCCGCCCTTAGAAATTTCACTCTTCAAAAAAAACCATCAATGACGCTGTCTTATCATGCGAAAGGTCAAGAGTTATATTGGGAATTCGGACAAATCGGCAAACGCCGAAAACAAGACAAAGCGCTTGCAAAAAAGATAAACCGTCATCTAAAATATCGTCTCATTCCCGACACAAAAACAAGTGCAGGCGGCTACAAAGACTGGTGTATTGAAAAACTCAAAATTCCAAGTTTCACTATTGAAATAGTCCCGGATAAATATCTCCACCCCCTGACAAACTACAATATCATTGAAAAAGAATTCCCTTTGCACATCAAAATGCTGGAAGATATTTTATTATAACGATTATATCTATTATAACAATGTCCAGATGGCAGGAAAAAATTATGTTTTTGACTAAAAATAATTGACATTATTCGTTTAAAGTGTTATTAATTAGGGATATGTTGTCAACTGAACAGCAACTGAAATTCATGAATATAGCGCTTGAACTAGCAAAAACAGCCGCCTCACAAAGTGAAGTGCCTGTTGCGGCTTTGGTTATATTCGATGGAGAAATTGTGTCGAGTGCCATCAATATGCGGCTCAATGAATCTGACCCTACCGCTCATGCAGAAGTTTTAGCGCTTAGAGAAGCCGGAAAAAAACTTGGTCGTTGGAATCTCTCGGGCTGCGATTTAGTAGTAACATTAGAGCCATGTGCTATGTGTGCCGGAGCAATAGTCAACGCACGAATCGATAGCGTATATTATGGCGCACACGATACTCGCTACGGTTATTGCGGCTCACTCGGTAACATAGCCTCAGATGAAAGGCTAAACCATCGGGCAAAAGTCATCGGCGGAATAATGGAAAAAGAATGCGGACAAATTTTGAAAGAGTTTTTTCGAGATAGAAGATAAGAGCGGCAACCTGCGGTTTAATACCTATTATTTTATCGGTTCAATGTATCCTGCTTCTTCCAAAAATTTTCGAAAACAATATCCCGAACGATCGCATATTTGCTTTAATGTGTCAATATACACTTGCAATTTTTCTTTTCCTTTGTTGGAATATTCTTTTTCTATATGTGCTATGGTTGTATGCCCAAAACCTGTGAGTTCTGCAAATTGCCGCAAACTCATATTTTTTTCTTTTCGTATTTTCCTGACAATAGCACCGTATCCCATTTATTACATTATATCATTATTTTTTTAGAAAAACAGTGCAAAACACTTGACATATGGTATTACTGGTGATACCATAAAAATATGAAATCAACATAAAGATAGGAGCGTCAATCTGCGGTTTAATACCTATTATTTTATCGGTTCAATATATCCTGCTTCTTCCAAAAATTTTCGGAAACAATATCCTGAGCGGTCGCATATTTGCTTTAATGTGTCAATATACACTTGCAATTTTTCTTTTCCTTTGTTGGAATATTCTCTTTCCATTCTATCAATAGTTGAATGTCCAAGACCTACGAGTTCGCCAAATTGCCGTAAACTCATATTTTTTTCTTGTCTTATTTTTTTAATAACAGCACCGTAACTCATTTATTATATTATAACATTATTTTTCTAAAAAACAGTGCAAAAATACTTGACATATGGTATTACTGGTGATACAATAAAAATATGAAATCAGCAATCAGACAAATGTATTATGGTGAAAAGGGAAGTTCGGAGCAAATAACGCCGACAAAAGAATATTTGAAAATCTTGCAAAAAATTGTTGAAGTTGAAAATGAACTGACTTCAAAACTTGTTTGTTTTCCAGAATTATCAAAATTATATCAAAATATAATAGATTTGAAAGAGGGAAAGGAGAGTGAATTCGGAGCAACTTGCTATGCGGAAGGTTTTAAATTTGGTTTTACTCTTGGAATAGAAACAGCAGAGTAGGGGTAGAAGAGAGGCATTGTTCAGCAAGAGTGGATGGTAAGAAGCAGGAAAAATCGTGGTTTTCACTGGAAATGCTTTGCCCACAATCTAAACAAAAATATTTACTAAGGTAGGGCTCGCAAAGACGAGAAACAAGCGGTTTTCGTCTTTGCGAGCCGTAAGACAAGCAATTATTAAGTGCTTGATTTACGGCGAAGCAATCCGGTGAGAACCACGATTTGCAACTGCCGCACAGTTTGAACAATGCCTAGAAGAGTGGGGGATTTTTCTATTCCAATAGACTCATCATCTTGCCAAGCTCATGAGAAATCATTTCTTTTTCCACATTGAAATCTTTTCTAACTAAATCGTCAATAACTCCGACCACGCCTGAAACGATAAACAAAATTCTGACTTTATGATAATTTTCCATATATTTTTCCGGAATAAGACTGTTGATTTTTTTGACAAAAATTTTCCGTATCTTTTGCATTAGATTGCTGCTGGATGCTTCTTTAACCACCAGCAAAGAAAATAGTTCGTTGTTTTGTGAAATATAATCAATGATAGCAAAAAACAACATATTAAAATCAGAAGAAGTTCTATAAATTTTGTCAAACATCATCAGTAGGTCATCACATATTTCATCTTCAATTTTATCTTGCAAGTCGTAAATGTCAAGATAATGAAAATAAAATGTGCCCCTTCCTATGTCTGCAAGGCGGGCGATATCTGAAACTGAAATTTTGTTAATTGGATTAGTTTTAAGTAAATCCAAAAAAGTTTTCTTTATTATCCTTTTTGTTTTTAACTCCCTGCGATCTGTCATAAAAGCCTATCATACAGTTTTATGCATTTGTTCAATATTGGACATATGAGCAATTATTGTTCAACACATATAGTTGCATAAAACCACACAAACTATTATAATACACACATGGACAACTGTCAATTGTTTTTCAACAGTTGTTCAATTCTTTTTTAGTCGAAATCAGATTGTTTTTGCAAAGTGATTTGAAAGAATAATATTGTTGTTGACTTTAAATTAGGGAGAAAAAAACAAATGTTAAAAAATAAGAAAAGAGAGTTCTTGTATATGTTGGGTTACTTCGGTCCCGGAGTAATCTTCAACTTGATACTCGCATACTTCTTGAGTGCTGTCAACCCAATCTTTTTAAATGTTGATATTGAAATTTGGTCATGGGGCTCCGGGCCGACTCATGCTCTGGTTGTAACGGCGGTTTTCGGCATACTGTTCACTATCAGTCGTGTCTTTGATGCACTCATTGATGTTCCGGTAGCAAAGAAATTAGACAAGATGACCGACAAATACAAACGATTGAGATTGCCTATTTTAATTGCAATTGTGCCATCGTTTATCGGTGTTGCAATGCTTTGCCTTCCGTTGCTTTTTAGAAATAACCCGGCAGATATTACCACTGGCGGACAAGTTGGCAATACAATATGGTTTGTGTTTGGTTTAATCATCTTCTTCACATCATTTACTCTCACGCAAATAGCATTCCAAGCAGGAATTGCTAATATTTCAAAAGACCGCAAGCAACGAGTCCGAATGAGTTATTTTAAGTCGTTCATTGACACTGTTCAATTTGCATTGGTTTTTGCTTTGACACCGCTTATTTTAACGGCTTTTCGCGGGACAGGGCTTAATGTTATGCACCTTATCCTAATGATGTCTCCGTTACTGTTGACTTTGCTTATCCCTGTTATCATGTCAAGAGGACACAAAGGGTATGACGGATTTGCAAATATTGATAATGTCACGCCAATTGTAACCGATGCGGGCACGACAAGCAATGAGAGTGAAACACAAGAGATTGAAGAGGCACCGATTATGGCTGCAGCCACAGAAAGTATTGAAACAACGGTGCCCATTGGTGCTGTGTCCGGCTCCACAGCGACCATGGCAAGTGTCGAAGCAATCCCTGAAAAAAAGAATTTTTTAGTTGAAATATTCTCGAGCGTAAAGTTCGTTATTACTAACAAGGCATACTGGCCGTGGATGCTTGCTGCATTCATCTACTTCACTGCTCTGCAACTATTCTTATCAACACAAAATGAGTTGATTAGCAGTGTGCTGCAACTTGGTGCCGGACATGCGGCACTTCTCAACTCTATGGCATTCGGACCTGTGCCTATAATGCTTTACTTCTATAATAAATTGATGAGAAGAAAAGGGATAAGATTTGCACTTCAAGTGTCATTCTTGACTTTTGCTATTGGTATTGTTTGCTTCTCATTAGGTTCCGCTGTTTTCTTCCCTTACTCAATTGGTCCTCGTCTTATTATTAACGCTTTAGGGGCGGCAACATCGAGTTTCTCAATCGGTGCATTCTTTATGATGCTTCTAATGATACCGTCTCAAGTTGCAGCCGTTGAATTGAAAGTTGCAAAAAGAAGAAACAGTGCAATGTATTTTGCAGGACAAGGTATAGTAATAGGAATTGCAGGCGCACTTGCAACAGGATTTATCGCAGATTTCATTTTGCGAAATATTATAGGCGGAATATATGTTCCCGGCACAGAAACTTTAGAACTCGGTGCTGTTCCTATGGGAGCGTTTATTGCTCCGTTCATTGTTGCGGCACTATGTCTTATTGCCATTAGCGTGACATTCTTAATGCCAAAAAGTTATGATGTAAAGACCATTGGCAAGTTATTCGACAAAAACTATGTTCCTACTAAAGAGGATTTGACGGATATAGAAATTACCGGAAGGGTAGCGTTGTCAGACAAATATAAGCATGTTAGAGGCTATGATATCCTAAACGGAGATTATATAACATCGCTGATATTGGCTTTTGTCCCTCCTTTTAACACAATATTGGGCGCACTTTCAAGATTTAAAAGACGACAATTTGTGTCCGGAATAATAAGTATTGCGGCATTCCCTGTTTTCTTTATTGTTGATATTTTAAGTTTGATTTTCAAAAAGAGAATAGAGTGGCTAGGATACGATTCTTAAAGAGTTCTCGACGGCTTTGTTAGAAAAATAAAAATTGTAAGGGACGGCGTCCTCGCCGTCCCGCAAAAGAATTATTCGGGATGCCGATGGCGGTTTCCCCTGCAAATTAAAAAACAACTCTCCCTTGATATTGAGACAGTTTTAGGGGAAAAAAGGAAAAACGAAATGGAAGAAATTCAAAAAAATAATAAACCGAGTTTTAAAGGTAACTATATCAAATTAGCGGCATTGTTGTTTGTCACATTGCCGGGCTTAGTATTCATGATAGTATTGCTATTAGGTTTTGACCCGGTTCAATATGAACTTGCTCGAAATCCAATTTTTGGCTATATGGAACCTGTTGCTGACCCTAATAACGCAACGGGTGCGTTATTAACATACATTTCAGCGCTAATATTCTTTATAGCCATATCGGCATTACTTTTTATGTCAATGTTCATAAAATCTAAAAAAGTGTTGGGGCTAAAGATGCTTGCGATTGGATTTGTTTGCTTTGTTTTAATGGCGTGTGCAACCATTATTCCTTTTAGCTCGCATACATTCGCATTCGCTCAAAACCTAAGAGGCGGCGAATATAATGACAATGTGGCAATATTTTTGCAGCAAGATATTTTAAGCACACAAGCGAGAAGTGTGATACTTGAAGATGATATAGTTTTAACAATAAACCTGCCGCCGCAACCCCAAGGACAGCCATCTCCGCAAACGCCCGGACCGGTAACAGAAACTATCACAGCCTCGGAGTTTGCGGGCATTCTATTGCACTTTGTGAATATTCCTCTGTCTGAGTGGGGAGAGCCAATAAGACCGCCGGAAACAAGCGATGCAATTTCAGAAAAGATTGCCCAAATTGCCAATCAAAGAGCCGATGCAAGAGGTCTGCAAGCCACTCAACGAGGAGCGTTTATAGGTCCGTTTTCAGGGCAACTGGAAGGAAGGCTAAGAGGAAGACTTGTCGGAATGTATCCAAGGAATCAGGATGGAAGTTTTATTTATGACGATGTTTATGCAACGGATGAAGACGGTAATTACAGGTATGTAGTATATAGACATGACGGATATAGAGATGTAGTATTTTGGCAGCGTGCATATAGATACAGAATATATAGAGACGGTGAATATGTTTTTGAAACAGATGAAAATGTTGAAGACGATAAAATCAGATTAATCATTAGCGTCAGAAGGTTTAATCCCGCAGTTCGTCACGGAATAGAAGGTGCAATAGAGAGTGTGGTTGAGTCCGCCATCGCAACAGCAAACTATCGCTTTAGGCACACAATGGTTTTCTCGGTTGCAAACATGTCACTTTTCGGAATGATGCCGCTGGCAATAGGGGGTCTTATTCTCCTCAAGAACAAAAAAGCATCTTCGGAAGATGAGAATGAAAATTTGGAATGCAATCTTGAAAAAAGCCGAAGTTGAACCTGAAGAAGAAAGAGTTGTAACAGAAAACGAATAAATTATTCATAGCAAAAGGGGACAGGTCTGTTTGTTATTTTAACAAACAGACCTGTCCCTTTTTGTTAGTTTCACATTGTGCGGGCGATTAGTCGCAGACCGCGGAACGCCTAATCGCCCCTACAGTTTATTTCACAAGTTCTTTCAAAACATAATTTTTTGGGGCGGGCATTGACCGCCTTTACGATTTGTTATGTCGTGTGATATTCGGGAGTTAGAATAAATTGTAGGGGCGAGCAACGCGAGCCCGCTTAAATTATCATTATATTCAATTATTAATATTATGCAGCCCGGTATTCGGGTTCGCGTTGCTCACCCCTACAGTTTTGTTGGTTCGTTGTTCGTTAAGGGGTTCATGATTGATTGTCGTTTAACATTTTTTACATTTCGCCTTTCGCTTTTCCTCGCTATTCATACAACTTAGACACTGGACTTCCTGTGTTGATTGCTTGGATTGCTTTTGCAAAAATTGGGGCAACGCTAATCTCGACTAATTTATCGAATTTTTTGTCATTTGGGACTGTGATAGTGTTTAGGACAAAAACTTTTTCAATAACACTGTTTGTTAGTCTTTCAACCGCAGGACCTGAAAAGACAGCATGAGTGCAGCAGACATAGACTTTTTTTGCCTTTCCAATTTCCAAAAGGGCTTTTGCACTGTTGACAATTGTTCCGGCAGTATCAATCATGTCATCGACTAAAAGACATGTTTTGCCTTCAACATCGCCGACAATGTGCATAATTTCAACTTCATTTGCCTTTGGACGGCGCTTGTCAACAATGGCAATCGGAACATGAAGCATCTCCGCCATTTGTCTGGCTCTTGTTACGCTTCCGACATCAGGGGAAACGACAATCAAATTTTTGTCATCCTTGATGAAATCCAACTTTTCCATTGCCTTTGCCAAAACCGGAATTCCCAAAAGACTGTCAACAGGAATATCAAAAAAACCTTGCAACTGAGGAGCATGCAAATCCATAGTGAGCAGTCTTGACGCACCGCTTTTTGTTAAAATATCGGCAACAAGTTTCGCAGTTATCGGATCTCTTGCTCGAGCCTTTCTGTCTTGACGAGCATAGCCAAAATAGGGGACAACAGCGGTTATTCTTTTTGCTGAAGCCCTTTTTAGTGCATCATTCATGACAAGCAATTCCATCAAATTGTCGTTAACAGGCATTGACATTGACTGAACAACGAAAACATCCGCACCTCGAACGCTCTCATCAATTTGAACAGAGCATTCGCCGTCACTAAATTGTGACACTTTCGCATCACACAATTTTGCTTTTAACTCTTTTGCAATGCCTTGTGCCAATTCAAGATTAGAGTTTCCTGCCAGTAAGATTCTTTTGTTTTCCATAATACTCCTTTGGATAAATTAAATATTACAAAAAGGTTAATTAATTTATCAATTATTTGTCCTTTGTCTACTGTAATATGTAATCTAATTCTTAACCCAATCTTCCTTCACCGTTTCTCTTTCTCTCGCAATAACCATTGCTCTTTTTGGGACATCAATAGTCACAGTTGAGCCGCACGCTATGAATGCATTGTCACCGATAGTGATTGGTGCGACTAAATTTGAATTTGAACCGATGAACGCTTTATTTCCGACTTTTGTTGTGAATTTGTTTTTTCCGTCGTAGTTGACAAAAACAACTCCGCAGCCAATATTACAATCCTCGCCAACTTCAGCATCCCCGACATATGCCAAGTGAGCGATTTTAGTTTCTTTTCCGATAACACTCTTTTTTATCTCAACAAAATTCCCGATTCTGCAATTGTCTCCGATAACGCTGAGAGGTCGAATAGTAGAAAAAGGTCCCATCATCACGCCTTTTCCGATAAAACTTTTTGTCAATTGTGATGAATCAATCAATGTCCCTTCATCAACTATGCACTCATCAATCATCGAATTTCTCATCTGAACACCGTTTTTGATGATAGTTTTTCCCTTAATGCGTGTATTTGCCCCAATCTTCACATTTTGCCCAATCACAACTTCAGCCTCAATGAAAGAACTTTTCACATCTTCAATATAAACTCCGTTTTCCATGTGATAGTCAAGTATTCTGTTTTTCAAAATTTCACAAATTCTTGCAACTTGTTTCATGTTGTGTGCTGTCATGAAATCACTCTCTTCTTCTATCGTCTCATCAGCCGCCTCAATCTCTTCAATTTGAGCAAGATATTCACCCCTTATCACAAGCCCCCTCGGAATTTTGACAACATTTTCTTCATTAATTCTCAACGCATGACAGGCATCATATATAGTCTTTTTAGTGACAAGAGGAGTGTCCGAATGAAGAATAATAGTGTAAGGCAAATCTTCATTAATACGCTCTTTAATCTCTTCCAAAAGATTATCTTCGTCCGCCTCAAGCGTCACAACTCTGTTATTTCCAAAAGCGGCCTTCACCCAAGCATGACAACTCTTGCCCAATATTTCCACTTCGCAAATATTGCCCATCACCTTATTATGACTTCTTAATATTATCCCATTAATTAAATTATCCATTTTTTTATAATCCAGGAACTTATAGCAATCGACGAAGTCATTTAGCGATGTGACGATGATTCCAAAAAAGCGGCAAAGTCACCTTTTTTCGTCAAAAACATTTTAGTATGCTTTTTACTTCCTCTTTAATATATATTATACAACAAAAAAAATGTTCTGACAAGTTTTTTTCAAGTGTTTAGGAATTTAAAAATTCACACTGCATAATTGTTGCCCCGTTTTCACATGCTATTTTTATCTAAATTTAAAAGGTTTAAGGAGTGCTGATTAAAGCATGAAGCAGAAAGCATTAATTAACTCATGTTAGATTTTGACTCAAAAGAAACCAAAAGGAGAAAAAAATGAAAAAAATACAAAAGGTGAAAATATCATTGGCAATTTTGATTGTTCTGGTTATGGTATTTTCTGTGTTTGGGGTGGTTGCATGCAACAATGATTATACGCCCACTCAAAGACATGCACTAACAATCCACACTCCGGGAGCGGGAGTAGGAGGTTTCTATGTGCGGACGGGAGCCGGTGAAAACACCAAGGTCTTACAAACTGGTCATACAGTTGATGCAGGAGAACAAGTTCGTATCTATTGGAACGAGACTTCTGTTGCAGAAGGATATTCCGCTGTGCTTCACATAAACGGCACTCCTGTGAAAGATTCCAAAAGCCCTCACACCGTGACGGTAAACGCAGCAAAGACCATAGAGGTCAAAGTTGTTGCCGATTCTGTTGATAAGACACCGGCACAATTCATAAACACTGTTGTCGAGCAGCGTGCGCCTTCAACAAAATTCTATGAAGTGGTTGACTACACCATAAAAGGTGACACCCTTGATGTTGAAGCATCAAAAGAAGCAACTCAAGTCACTATCAACTTCAACAGAATCGATGGTATGCTGGGTGAAAATTTCGTTCTTACTTCCGGAACAACAACAATCCATGCCTATGAAATGAACGCTCAAAGACACTTCAGACGCTATGGAACAGAAGGGGAATGGTCACAGACAAGACCTACTGCTGCTATGTTTGTCTATGACGGCTACTTCGGAAACGATTTCTACTTGGTAGTCGGAGCATTCGAAAGAACGCTCACTCTTAACTTCAAAGGTCACAACGGAGCAACAAGAACAATCACCGTAAATATAACAATTGCTGATTAAAAATAAACAAAACTATTAACACAGAAAAAGAGCCTTTTAAAAAGGCTCTTTTTTGAATTAAGGCTATATCAAGCCAATTGGAATGACAAGGTTATTTTCATCAAGTGAGCCAAATCGGTCACTGAGGCAAATAATTCCGCCTGTGCCTTGCTGCAATCCCGATTTTTCTATTAGTCGAAATGTGTTAACTGTTCTTTTATCGGCAGTTGCTGATTTTTTTATTTCAACAGGATATAGTTTTTGATTTTGCTCTAGCATCAAATCTATTTCACGCATATCGGAATCACGATAATAATAGACAAAAGGCTCAAGTCCTGCATTGTAATATGTCTTGATAACTTCGGACACAACAAAAGTCTCAAACAACGCACCTGCTTGAGCCCCCGACATGAGAGTAGAAGAATTTGACCATTTTGTCAAATAACACACAAGACCGGTATCATAGAAATAGAGTTTCGGTTTTTTGATTGTTTTTTTCAAAAGATTGTTTGAAAAGGGGTGCAAATAAAAAATAATGCCGAGAGTTTCCAAAATACCTAACCAGTTTTGAGCGGTGGGAAGTGATATTTCTGCATCTCGTGAAATTTCAGTTGTGTTCATAATTTGTCCGCTTCTTGCAGCGCATGCTGTTAAAAAGCGAAAGAATTTAGGTTCGTCTATTTGTGCAATATCCCGAATGTCACGATTAAGATAAGTGCTGACATATGAGGCATAGAAGCGTTGTGTATTAGAGTGCTTTCCGCTGACAACCGCAGGCATAGAACCTCGAAAAATATGTTCAAAAATTTTAGGAGCATCCATAATATCTTTCAATTTGCGGTTTTGATAAATTTCAAAATCTGGCATAAATGGTCGATTTTCTAAAAGTGTTGTTTCGCTTAATGATATGCCTTGCATATTTAAAATGCCAATCCTTCCTGCAAGTGATTCGGACACACCTCTCATCAAGCGATATATTTGAGAGCCTGTCAAAATAAAATCACCGGAACGCTGATTTTTGTCAACTATCATTTTGATATATGGAAACAATTCAGGAGCATATTGCACTTCATCAATACAAATTGGCGGCTTGTAAGTTTGCAAAAAAAGTTTAGGGTCATTTTTTGCCTGCTCACGCAAAGAAATATCATCAAGAGAAATATATTCTCGATGAATGCTTTCTTTTAGATTTTGAATTAAAGTAGTTTTCCCAACTTGCCTAGGACCTGATAACAAAACGCAGGGATATTCTTTAAGAACATTCCTTAAAACATCTCCCATATGTCTTTTTATATACATAAAAGCCTCCAAAAGTTCAGTTAAACTCGAACATCAATTAGAGTTTAGCCGAAAAAATAAAACTTGTCAAGCAAAATCAGCAGACCTGAAGATTTTTTTATTGGAATTCAATTTAAGGAAACAGTTGGTTTTATTTACTTTTGATGCGTTATGCGTGATAATCGATTAACATTGTGCGGGCGATTGATAATCGCCCCTACGATATTTCATCATACCTCAAAAAACTGTAGGGGACGCCGCCCTCGGCGTCCTGCAAATGTGAAACTACAACCACGAATCAACCCACAACTAAACGAACCAACAAAACTGTAGGGGTGAGCGAAGCGAGCCCGAATAATGAGCAACATAATAATGATAATTTAATCGGGCTTACGTTGCTCGCCCCTACAATTTAATTGTCTCCCGAAATATCACACAACATAACAAACCGTAGGGGCGGCAATCTGCCGCCCGCACAATGTGAAATGACAGCCACGAATTAACTCCAATAAACGATATAATAAAATATCGCAGGGGCGAATGACCGCCTTTGCAATAAATTATTATTTGTTGAAAAGAACTTGTGAAATAAACTGTAGGGGCGATTAGGCGTTCCGCGGTTTGCGACTAATCGCCCGCACAATGTTATTCGTTATCCACGAACCACCATAAAATAACTAACCAAAACCACGAACCCCCCAATCAAATAACGAACCAATAAAACTGTAGGGGCGGCAATCTGCCGCCTGCACTGCATAAAATTTTTATGCATATGTATCAGTTCTGCCCAAAAGATAATCTGTGGTGACATCAAAATAATCCGCTATTTTTATGAGTGTGTCAAAAGGAGGTTCACGAAAACCTCTTTCCCAATTTGCTATAGTTGAATGATTAATAGATATATCTTCTGCTAAGTCTCTTAACGACAAGCCATCATTTTCTCTTAATTCTTTTATTCGTTTTGAAAAAGCGGTTTTCATAGATACAGTATAGTTTAAAAATATTCTTTTCGCACATTTGTTTTCTAATGTAAAACAGTTGACATGAGTAAGAATATTTATTATAATATAAATAATTTCTAATAGAAAACAAATGCTAAGGAGAAAAAAATGAAAAAAATAATAAATATTAAACATTGTGTTTGTCTGGAAACAGTTGAAAAATATTTGTCTGCATTCAGCGAACTTCTTTCAAATGAAACATTTAATAAAAAAACACAAGAAATAGAAATTAATATCAAAGCCACTCCCTCAAAACTAACCTATGATTT